>ERZ1292630.301-Hain-H41-02um-R3-301-length-52401-cov-25_pt1 | contig 52401 bp, 55 predicted proteins | sample MGYA00564408_ERZ1292630 | MGnify/ENA primary metagenome ERZ1292630 (study PRJEB36523, sample SAMEA6512641) | groundwater metagenome | collected 2019-01-08 | study: AquaDiva: Metagenomics assemblies of 32 groundwater samples
GGATTTTTTGCAGAGTGCTTTAACGAGCGAAAATGTTTGTGCAACAGGCTCATAGGAACCTGATAATGGTTTGCTATCCTTACAAAAGTGGTGTCATCAAGTTTTTCTTGTTAACATTACAAACCGCATAAAGTCGAGAAAAACTTGTTAAATATATGGTTAGGGCTGATAATCGCAAGCCACATATAGTAGAGGCTTTGGGCAATGGTGCGAAAAGATGATTTACTCAAATACGTTTCGCAACAAGCTCTTAAGGAAGCTTCTAGTCGCGGATTGGATGAATATGCAACTGAAGACCTTGTCTCAGAGGCCAGAGATATTGTTGAAGATTTGTTTGCTTCCATAACTTGGGAAACTGTTGAAAACGGCGTAATTAAGTCTAATGAACCCATTACGAGCTGGCGCCAGCGAAATATATACGAGGTAGAATCCGATTGGCGCTATATGAATTTTTCTAGAGCCGGGCTTCAGGGTGCGGCCGAACGGTATCTAGACAGGACTTGGTTACGTAGCCGCGAGATAGACTGGGTTATTGTAAATACGCTCACCTATGCTGAGTACCAAGCTACGCTGGACTTTTTTCGCGCCCATACTATGCCAATAAGCCGATATATTGCTAAGAAGGCCGAAAGCATGGGGTGGCAAATAGGGTCCGGATTGTGGCGGCTGATAGTCCTTGCGGTGAAATGGCTGTTTTGGCTTGGGATATTCGTTGCTTCCTTCGTAGTCGCACCATTTGGGCCGATCGTTTGGGTTGCAATAACAGTGTGTTGGTGGTGGAGAAAATTGGCTGCTCAAAAGAAGATTAACAAGGTATTGGCTTCAATGTTTGCCACGTATGCAACCTTGAGTACTGTGAGTCAAAGCTGGCAGATTGTGTGGGATGAATTAAAGAAGAGCAGAGCAGCTGGTGCTGTATGGGATGGTATTGTTTATAGGCTGGTTGAGGAGAGACTTCATGCCTGATACGGAAGGGATTTTGCCTGAGAGATTCCACCAGCCAGCCAACCCCGCTCGTGCCCTTACCGGCCCGTTATGCGACGCGTTAGAGCCAAAGGCATGAAGGAAATGCGTCAATGAGCAATTGGATTACCTTTTTCAACCCGCATTTTGTAGATTCTCAGGCTGCAGAGGACTTCGTCAACAGATGTGAATCGCTGACTCCCTCTGCCTCGAACCATAAAGCAAAGATCATGATGCATCAGACCCAGCGCCTCGTATCTATCGCAGACGACATCCCGAAACTGAGGCCCAAGAGAGAGTCCCTTCAGTTGCTCTTTCTTATGATCTGTGTCGAACACATATCAAAGCTCCATGACGACTTTATGGGTGAAGGTCAGTCAAAGAAGTACGTCAGAAGATTCTTCAATCAGTTCCTCTCACAGTCTGACAAAGATAGACTCGGAACAACCTTTATCGACCATACCCTAACACCGATGGTGGCGTTGGATCTAGAGAAAGCTATTGACTTGCTGTATGATCTGCGCTGCGACGTTGTTCATGAAGGCAAGTATTGGGCCTTCTCATTTCATGACGGACGGACTCCTATGGTTAACGTCGATCCCGACGTAAACGTGTATTTGACACTTATCGAGCTCCGGAACATTGTTGTGAGAGGTTGCATCGCTGCAATCAAAGATCAACTCAAGCCCTAACGAATCATTCCAGCCGACCTCGTAAACGCGGCGGCTGAGCCAGGTGCCCCTTCCCTCCGCTCCGCTGCGGGAGAACCAGGGGCACGAGACCAATCCCCTATGGGGTATGGCTCAGCCGCCGCGTTAACGGCAAAGTTTTCTCGTTAGGGGGATTGATGCGAATACCATGGGCTGTTCTGTGCGGCTTACTTATTGTTATGGTTTATCCGGCATCTCTGTGGGTATAGGTTGAAATCTTTTGGTTATTTATAGGATACTTCCTTTATTGAATAATTGCCAAAGCTATAAGCTGGAAAATAAAGAGGAAAGAGCTGAATAGGAAGGAGTTTGGGAAGTAGTTCATTTGTCCGGCTTCCCTTCTTCGGGCTCCAGAACCATATCTATCTTTGATATCTCGCCTTTGACTGCTGTAACCTTTCTGTCGAGGTTTTTAAAACCCTTTGCCCTGACTGTGATCTCCCTTTCTCCTTCAAGGCCGACCAGGTAATACTCTCCATTCTCAAATGGAAGGACTGTGCCCTTTGTCCCTTTCCACAAAACCACTTCACCCTTATCTATCCTCTTCCCTTTTCCAGTGACAGTTCCCCAGACGGTACCGAACTGGAGAGGGCCGGTCTGAGCGGCAAAAAGAGGCTTTGAAGATGGAGATGGGAGCTGGTCTATGGGGCGGGTATCCTTTTCCTCCGCTGCAACTGAAAAAGTCACATGGGCATTGAGTTTACCAACCCCTTCCTCTTCGCTCACAAAGTCAAGGCTTCCAGCCTTATCTACCTTTGGGTTAATATCAATCCCGTCGATGTATCGGACGAGATGGGCCGGATCCACAAAGTTCTTGGAGCTCTCTCCGTCTGAGAATGCCCAGCCGAGATCAGGGAAGTAAGTCTCATACCATGCGTGGTATCCGCCGCGACTTATCTTTACCCCCCAGAACTCCTCTGTAGCGCCCCAGCCGAACCCAGGAGGGAGATAGCCGTGGGCGTATCTGGCAGGGATACCTGCGGCCCTTAAAAGGGCTATAGACAGGTTAGTGTGACCGACACATGAGCCCCTCTTTGTCCTGATAACCGATGACGCATCCTGCTTCACCCCTTTCGATGCGTCATAGGTGAGCTGATCCCTCACCCAGTCAGCTATGGCTGAATGCGCCTCAGCAACAGTTCTGACCTTTGCAGTGATATCCCTTGCCGCCCCTCTTATCTCCTGGTCATCCACCTGAATGTTTTTTCCAGGGCCTAAACCCTTTTTAAGTTCATCGGAAAGCGCAGATGCAGGAAGTGGAAAGGGTGTCTTTGATGCGAGGGGATTTGAGATATCAACAATCACCTCAACTCTCTTGGAGAATTCATCCTCTGAGATCACCTTCTGAGAGAAAGTGGCATTTGAATAATTAGGAATAGCCTCAATCCCTACAGCCGGGTTATCTGTGATTAGGTCATAGACGACCCTGATTTTGCCCCGAAGGACTGTGGTGGCAGAGTGAGCGGGAGAAGCGAGGAGTAAGGAGTAAGGGGTAAGGATTAGGAGGCCCACAAGACTCATGAAGTAATATTTTCTTTTCCGTACTACTGAATCCTTAATCCTTCCCCCTGATATATTATTTGTAAACAATCATCACCCTCCCTTTCTTCAGGTATCCCAACGCAGGCTCTGTGGTTGTTATCGTCCGGGCGTTTCCGTCAGATATTATTACGTCACTGCGCTTTTCCCCGCTTCCCTTAAGGGCAGCAACGACAACCGGAGTTTCAGTGACCCTTGGATGTTTCTTTGCAGCATCCACCTCTTTTGCGTAACCAACAACTCCTGTTTTTACTGCCTCCTCTTTCTGCATGTTGGCGGAGCTGTAAATGACCTCCCCCCTTTCGTTGAGCACCTTCGGCATCAGGGCAGGCTTTACCTCTACCTCCCTGGCGTCTATTATAAGGCCCGAATAGTTGACCTTGCTCAGGTCAATCTTTTCCGGTTCAGGTTCTATCTTTGCCTCTTTGACAGGTTCAGAAGCGGCTGGTGTCTTGATCTCGGCTTTGGGCAGACCCTTCTTTTTGAATTTTGAAGGAGGAAGGGTCATAGTAATGGAAGGAACCGCCTTTACCTCAGAGAGCATGACATCCAGGAATGCCCCGGTTATAGGCATTTCTACGACAACCTCAACACTTCCGTCATCCAGGTATCTTCTTTCGGTAACTAAAGAGCCTTTTATGATCCCTCCGACTCTTGTGACTATGACGTCTCTTTTAGTCATAAGGCTCCCAACTGTGGATACAGCGTCAACCCTGACCTCCCCGACTGTTTCAAGAAGGTTTCTCCTGGCGTCGCTTATTGCCGCCCTCTCGGCCATCAGCCTTGCCTGGGACGGATTGGCAGCCGCTGAAGGGGGTACGCCTGAGCCCTTTGCAGTAACAATGCCTTTGCTCCAGTTTATACTTCCTTTGGGGAAGTCATCTACAACCTCACTTGCGAAGATATTGCCGACAAAAATGGCTATGAACGAAATGCAGAGTAAGGAGACCTTCCTATTCATACGAACCTCCACCTTCATGATTTACCGCAGAGACGCTGAAACGCAGAGAAAATCAAAATCATTTTATCCGCAGATTACACAGATTTAAAATCTTCGCTTAGAAGCGCCTACTTTTGGTAATCTGCGACATCTGCGTAATCTGTGGACAATAGGTCTTTCCCGTATCAGTATTTCAATAATCTTTATCCCAAGAAGCAGATTTTTGCAATCTTCAACCCTCAACCAACGCTCTGATGGCCCTCCACATCTCATCCTTACCTTCCCCCGTTGTTGCGGAAAAGGGTATGGCGATTCCGTTCAGGCCTGTTTTAAATAACTTTAACTGCCTTGTCCTCTCATTTCCTGAAAGCTTATCTACTTTTGTCAGGGCAAAAACAACAGGTATTTCCAGGGAGGAAAGGAACTCAATCAGCATCTCCTCTTCCTTCTCAGGAGGTCGTCTTAGGTCCATAATAAGGACTACCCCCTTCAGGTTGTCCCTTTTTTCCAGATACCCCTCAATCATAGGCCCCCACTCCTCCCTGAGGGAGGCCGCAACCTTCGCATATCCGTAACCAGGGAGATCGACAAAGGTCAGCTTGTGGTTGATCCTGAAGAAATTTATAAGACGAGTCCTACCGGGTGTGGAACTGGTCTTGGCAAGCCCCTTTCTCCCGATGAGGGTGTTGATGAGGGAGGACTTCCCTACGTTTGATCTTCCGACAAACGCCATCTCAGGGAACTTCTCCTTGGGGAAATCCCTTTCGTGAACCGCGCTTTTTACAAATTCAGCCGATACGATTTTCATAAATAATCCTCTGACACAGATTTTCCCTCCGAAATTAAAACTATTTAAGCGATTTTGTTGAGGTAATACAGTTGCTACCGTAAACGCCTTTCCCGTTCGATCAGGTCGCGGTCTCGTACCAGCTCAGCCCTGAGTTCCTCTTCCGTCGGAAGATACAGCTTGTAGCGGGAAGCAAATATTTGACTGTTCCCTTCCGGCAAGGTGTATTGTACTACGGCATCACTCTTGGTATCACAGAGCAGTATGCCGATAGGTGGGTTGTCCCCCTCGTTCATCATTTCGCGGGTGTAGTAGTTGACATACATCTGCATCTGCCCCAGGTCTTGATGGGCCAGTTTCCCCATCTTCAGGTCAATGAGAACGAAGCACTTCAGGATGTAATTGTAGAAGACAAGGTCAATAAAGAAGTGTTCTCCATCCAGGGTGATCCGCTTCTGGCGGGCTACGAAGGAGAACCCCTTTCCGAGTTCAAGGATAAATTGCTGAAGATGGCCAATCAGGGCCGATTCGAGTTCTTTCTCATACAACCGTTCAGACTGCGGCAGGCCGAGGAACTCCAGGACATAGGGGTCTTTTACCATATCGGAGGGTGCTTGAAGAACTTGCCCTTGAGTGGCCAGAGTCATGACCCCTTCTTTGTCTCTTGAGAGGGCCAGCCGCTCAAAGAGCATGGAGTTCATCTGTCTATCCAGTTCGCGGGTGGACCAGTTGTTGTTGGCACATTCGATCTCATAGAACGACCGCTTCTGAACATCATCTACTTTTAGCAGCAGGCGGTAGTGGGTCCAGGACAATTCGGCACGCAGTGCGTGCTGAATTGGGTAGGTCTGATAAAATCGGCGCATAGTCAATAGGTTGCTCGCTGTAAAACCTTTGCCGTACCTACCGGTCAACTCCTTGGACAGGTTCTCAATCAATGCCTTGCCGTATTCCGCGCGCTTCTCTCCCCGCTGTTCTTCTTCTACAATCTCTCTGCCGATCTCCCAGTAGGCACAGACCATCTCCTGGTTGACCACGGTCTGCACACGGCCACGGGCAGATTCGATGATGGCGGTAATGCGGCCAGCAAGGGGAGACATTAGACCTGCTGCCACTATTGTTTTTGTTCCTGTTTTAGGTATCTTGCTCATCCCTTCCCCTCCACCACCCTACTAACTAACGAATATTCATCCTCACTTCCAGTTGATTGCACTGGTGCTTTGAAAAAACCTAACTCATTTTGAAGATATTCGAGTTTCTTCTGATCTTCTTCAGTCCAATCTGGTTTTTCCAAACAAAAAGCATCTAATGAAAACCCCTCTTTTTCTTCATACCGCTCTGTTGCCAATCCAATAACTGTCTTACATTTTAGATTTAGACCTCTTGCAACAAAGCAACGACCACGCAATTCCTCAATCCGATATTTTCGTTCTGTTCCTCGCTTACATGCAAGGAATACATATAAGACACCAGATGGAGAAGCCGTCATTCGTGACCTAACAGGCATCTTATCCCTTGAAGTCAATTCTATAAACTCGTAAAAATCTTTGCCTAAAATTCTGCGTGAGAATCTGTCTTCTCTCGCCATTATGCGGGTAATAGCATCAACCTGTTCAAGAGAGTTGCCAAACTCAAGCCCTCTTGTTGCAAGATCATTGTGAAATGTATTAATCAGATCATCCCATATATAACTATTTGCATTGGCAGCTTGCTTGTTTTTGTATTCCTTCCCCGCTGTAAATCCATCCCATAAGTCATTACCAACCTCAATGTGGTCATAGGCTAAAGGAAACTGCCTACCACTATGGAGGTAAAGCGCCAATAAATCCTCTTCACCTCCAGTTATTGTTATTTTCTTGCCAGAATTCAGGAAATTTTCTTTGTCCTTTAAATATCTAACAAAATCTGTAATTGTGTCTAATTCGCCCATAATCCTATCAAGCGATAACTCGTCGAAAATGTGAACGAACCCTTTGCCAAAATCACCCATCTGAAATGGAATCTTTCTCTTGCTTCCAAAGGCTACAGCAATTCTATGAATTTGACGCCTTGATAAATCGGGAAAAGGAAGACCTGCTGCGCCATCTTTCTTAGCAACATGTTTAGCTTCTTTTTTCGCACCGGGAATGGAGCGGTCAACAAGCCATTGCTCTGCTCGATAGATTTGTATGACTAATTTTTCAATTGTCTTTCTTCTCCAACGTTCCCAATCAACCTTTATATCCCCGCTACTTTTTACATCACATTCCCTAATCTCAAAAATTATTATATGAGGGTCGCAGACAACGAGCATATCGCAATGCTCATTACCGCCTTTGCCAATAGGCTTCTGAGGTTTAAAATAACTCCAAAGAGACAAGAAAGAGTGCTGACAAAGCTTATCAACAAGTTTTTCTGATGGTGTATCCATATATCCTCAAAAACAATTCAAGGATCCTTTATCTCATAAGCGAGGCCTGAAAAGTAATTTTCATACAACAGACCTGAAGGCAGGGAGCCTCTTTATATGCCCAACGAGAAACTCCCCTCCTATTCCGTTCACGATACCTGTTGCAAGTCCGAAACCCAGGAATACCGGCAGGAGCATGAATACCTCTGAGTGTCTTATGAACAGGGCGTAGACCGTAACAACCTGAGCCAGGTTGCTTGCGTATGCCCCAAGGACGCTTATCCCAACAAGGCTAAAAATACCTTTGAAAAACCTGTACGAGACCCCCATGACCACTGCGCTTGCAATCGCCCCGGAGAGACCTATAAAGAATGAAGGAGTCAGGAACGTTCCTATAATCAGGGAACCCACCATAACCCTGAGGAAGGCAACAGTCAACCCTGCCCAAAAATCGTACAATGATATGGCTGTTATGGTGAGTATATTTGCAAGCCCGAACTTGAGCCAGGGGATCGGGGTCGGAATGGCCGCCTCTATAGTATGGACAGCGGATGCCAGGGCCACGAGGAGTGCCAGGTGGGTGTTTCTCCTTACCCTTTCAAGGTCGGAGGCTCTTTCAACGTGTAACTGCATCATAATCCCCCTCACCCCCCAGAACCCTAACTACAACCCTGTTGGGAAGACATGCAGCCATCTGTCCATTTTTGCTGATCTCTCCCTGATGGACGCATACCTTGTTCCTGCAAGGGGAAGAGAAAAATGACGCCTTCCCTCCCCTGACGTTTATCTTGCTGGTGCCAAGGACACCTTTTACATCAATAACGCTGTCCTTTCTAAGCAAGTAGGTTCCGACTTGCTTCCCGTCAGCCTCTATCCTGATCTCCACCCCCTGCCTTCCACCACTTGCCATGGAATAACTGAAGATGGTAAGAATGGCAAGAAAGGCGATGAGTGCCTTGTCGGCGATTGTGAGCATCTTTAAGAGGATAACAGAATGGGTGTCTCCTATCAAGGAGTTTATCTCATTAAATGCCAGCGCATGCCCATAATTTCTAACGAACAATCAACCTTTTTCTCCTTGACAAAAAGGGAAAGTTAAATTATCTTAATCGAACTTTATGGCCGAGGGCATGATTCAGGCCGATTTCCCGATTGATCTTAATAATCTTAATTAGGGGGACGACATGATAGACTACCTACCTATACTAGCCCTCTTTGTCCTTGCAGTGGTCTTTGCATTCGGCACAATCCTCGCATCACACCTTATAGGGCCTAAAAATCCTTACAGAGAAAAGCTCTCACCTTATGAATGCGGGATGCCTCCAATAGGCAACACCAGGGAGAGGTTCCCGGTAAAATTCTATATCATAGCCATGCTCTTTATCATATTCGATATTGAAGGTGTATTCATGATTCCATGGGCCGTTGTCTTTAAGAGACTCGGGATGTTTGGGCTCATTGAGATGGGCGTATTCATCGCTATACTTCTGATAGGTCTTGCCTATGTATGGAAGAAAGGGGCACTGGAATGGGAATAGAACAGGCACTCGGCAAGCTTGGCGATAATGTCATGGTTACTTCTGCGGAGAAGGTCATAAACTGGTCACGTCGTTCGTCCCTGTGGCCCATGACCTTCGGTCTGGCATGCTGCGCCATAGAGATGATAGCCATGGTCTCCGCAAGATATGATGTATCAAGGTTCGGGGCCGAGGTATTCAGGGGGACCCCTAGGCAGTCAGATTTAATGATAGTCGCAGGGACTGTAACTAAGAAGATGGCCCCTGCGTTAAGGGCTGTTTATGACCAGATGCCTGAACCGCGTTATGTGATATCCATGGGGAGCTGCGCAAACACGGGGAATATATTTGATACATATTCGGTTGTTCAGGGTGTTGATGAGATCGTCCCAGTAGATGTCTATGTACCAGGATGCCCTCCATGCCCGGAGGCGCTTTTATATGGGATCATGAAGCTCCAGGAGAAGATTGACAAGGAACATTCATTAAGGGTGAAGAGAGCCTAACTGAACCGCCGAGACGCAGAGACGCTGAGAAAGATTTTAAACTGTAATTTGAGGTAAAGTAGTTCTCTGTGTCTCCGCGCCTCTGCGGTAAAAAAGCTGTTTTATTGAAGGAATAGAAATGTCAGAGATGGTGGTCGAAAAATTGAAGAAAAGGTTTTCTGCTTCGGTGTTGGATTCTTATTCATTCCGGGACGAGAACACGGTAATAATAAAGAAAGATGATATAGTTGCTATCTGCAGATATCTAAAAAGCGACCCTGATCTCTCCTTTGATTTCCTTTCCGACCTCTGCGGTGTTGATTACATGGGGAGGGAACCGAGGTTTGAAGTGGTCTACCATCTCTTCTCCATAAACAAGCATCACAGGATACGGCTCAAGGCAATGGTTGGAGAAGGGGAAAAGATATCCTCAGTAGTTGGCGTATGGAGCACTGCAGACTGGCATGAGAGAGAAGCCTTTGACATGTACGGGATAATCTTTGAAGGCCACCCCAACCTGACCAGGATACTGATGCCTGAGAACTGGGACGGTCACCCTTTAAGGAAGGATTACCCGTTGAAAGGGCGGTAATAAGGCAATGAACAATTATCAATTATCAATGAGTATAAGGATTTTCACTCATCATTCATTGCTAATTGTTCATTGATAATTACTCATTGTTTTATAGAGGAATAGATGGCTGAAACAAAGAATATGATACTTAATATGGGTCCACAGCACCCCAGTACCCACGGGGTTCTGAGGCTCATCCTTGAGCTTGACGGTGAGACGGTTGTAAAGCTGACCCCTGATATCGGTTACCTGCACAGGGGAGTGGAGAAGCTCGGGGAGAACCTTACTTACCACCAGTTTATACCTTTGACGGACAGGGAGGACTACATCGCCTCCCTTTCAAACAACCTTGCATACTGCATGACAGTTGAAAAACTCCTTGGAATGGAGGTTCCGCCGAGGGCCATGGTTGCCCGTGTATTGCTTACAGAACTCCAGAGGATCGCAAGCCACCTGTTCTGGCTTGGAACCTTTGGCATAGACATAGGTGCCATGAGTCTCTTCTTTTATACCTTCAGGGAAAGGGAGCAGATCCTCGATATGTTTGAGGCGTGTGCAGGGGCAAGGCTTACCGTCAACTATTTCAGGATAGGCGGGATTGCAAAGGACCTCCCTGAAGGGTTTGAGAAACAGGTCAGGGACTTCATCAAGATATTCCCTGAGAGGATGAAGAACGACTACGAACGTATCTTCCAGGACAATAAGATAGTCAGGATAAGGACTGAAGGCGTAGGAATTATATCTAAAGAAGATGCCATAGACCTGGGGTTAAGCGGACCGCTCCTCCGGGCGTGCGGAGTTCCCTGGGATATAAGGAAGTCTAACCCATACTGCGGATACGAGACATATGATTTTGATATAGCTACTGGCAAGGTAGGGGATGTATTTGACAGGTATTTGGTCAGGATGGAGGAGATGCGGCAGTCTCTTAAGATAATACAGCAGGCCCTGGACAGGTTGCCAGGCGGCCCATTCCTTGCAGATGATCCGAAGGTGTGCCTCCCCTCGAAGCAGAAGGTAATGACAGAGATGGAGTCGTTGATCCACCACTTCAAGATAGTGTCCGAGGGGTTTGAACCTCCTGTTGGTGAGGTTTATCACAGCATAGAGACCCCCAGGGGAGAGCTCGGTTTCTATATAGTGTCTGATGGAAGCAATAAGCCTTACAGGCTTAGATTCAGGCCTCCTTCATTTGTAAATCTGGAATCCCTCGCAAAGATGGCCGAAGGAAAACTCATAGGCGACCTGGTTGCCATAATAGGCGCCCTTGATCCTGTTATGGGAGAGGTAGACAGGTAATGACCGAATTTATCATAATAATGCTGGTAAAGATGTTCGTCATATTCGGCGCAGTGATGCTGACCATGACATATATCACGCTGGCAGAGAGAAAGATCCTCGGCTACATGCAGATAAGGCCGGGGCCGAACAGGGTCGGCCCCTGGGGACTCCTTCAGCCTATTGCAGACGGCATAAAGCTCTTTTTAAAGGAAGACATAATCCCTGACAATGCCTCAAAGGCGGTTTTTGTAATAGCCCCTGCCATGGCCCTGATACCTGCGGTCATGACAATTGCAGTCGTTCCCTTCGGGCCTGCGGTTACGATATTCGGAAGGCCGATTGATATCTACATGGCGGATATCAACATAGGTATCCTCTACATCTTTGCAGTTTCATCCATCGGGGTTTACGGGATAGTCCTTGCTGGATGGTCGTCGGAGAGCAAATACTCGCTCCTGGGAGGCCTGAGGTCTTCCGCCCAGATGATCAGCTATGAGCTTTCGATGGGTTTTGCAATAGTCGGCGTGATCATGTTGTCCCAGTCCCTCTCCATGGTGAAGATAATAGAGGCACAGAAAGGCGTCTGGTTCATAATTCCCCAGTTCCTTGGTTTCGCCATCTATATAACAGCTGCCATCGCCGAGTTGAACAGGACTCCATTTGACCTGCCGGAGGGGGAGTCGGAGCTGGTATCGGGTTACTTTACAGAGTACAGCAGCATGAAGTACGCCATGTTCATGCTTGCCGAGTACATAAATATCATTACAGTGTCCGGCATTGTCACAACCCTCTACCTTGGCGGCTGGCACGGTCCGATCCTGCCGCCATTTATCTGGTTTATAGTAAAGCTCTTTGCAGTAGTCTTCTTCATGATATGGGTCAGGGCGACATTTCCGAGGTTCAGGTACGACCAGTTGATGACCTTCGGCTGGAAGGTGTTGCTCCCGGCATCAATAGTAAACATACTTTTGACGGCGGTCTTTATGACGGTGTTCGGAGAGCTGTAATTCCCCGTGGGGGCCGGTTTTAAACCCGCCCCTACAAATTACGTTTACGACTTACGTTTCTCGATTTACGGAGTTTAGAAATGATAAAGGCGCTTGCAGAGGGTTTAAGTGTAACCCTTAAACACATGTTTAAGAAGAGAAACACTGTCCAATACCCGGAACAGAGGAGAGAGTACTCTCCGAGGTTCAGGGGAAAGCATAAGCTCAACAGAAACGAGGATGGAAGCGAGAAGTGTGTCGGATGCTATCTTTGCGCTGTAGTGTGCCCTTCCCAGTGCATTAGCCTCCAGGCTGGAGAAAATGAGCAGGGGAAGAGATATGCGGAATGGTACAAGATACAAATGGGCCGCTGTCTCTTTTGTGGTTTTTGTGTCGAGGCGTGTCCTGTTGAGGCATTGGATATGACGGGCTTCTACGAGATGTCATGTTACGGCAGGGACGGTCTGGTATACGAGAAAAAAGATCTGTTAGTTCCTGAGATTGATTCATTCGTAAAAACTAAAATTTAACCGCAGAGACGCGGAGACGCTAAGTTAAACATCTTGCAATTATTGATTCTTTTCTCTGCGCCTCTTGCCTCCGCGGTGGGGATAAGAGTTTTTATGATTGCGTTTTTGCGGTGAGATAGAAGTAAGAATTTTAAAAAACTGGGGTTAAAGATGGAATTGATTCTATTTTATATATTCGGTGGGATTGCAATAGTAGCATCCCTTGGTCTTGTTGCAGGGAAGAACCCGGTACATTCCGCCCTCTTTATGGTTGTAGTTTTTTTTGTAGTTGCTGCACTGTTTGTCCTGCTCGGGGCCGAGTTCCTTGCAGCAGCCCAGATATTAGTATATGCCGGGGCCATAATGGTCCTTTTCCTCTTCGTCATCATGTTGCTGAGGCTCCAGAAGGAGGAGCTGAGAAATACCTCAAGGCATGCATTCCAGAAGTTCTTTGGGATAGTGCTTAGCCTGGTATTCGCATTTCAGGTAATAATGATATTTAGAGGCGGTTTTTTTAAAGGCGCCATGGGGAATTTTCCCCCTGATGCAGTCAAAGGTTTTGGAGGGAATACAGAGGCAGTAGCAGCGGTCTTGTTTACTGACTATCTCTTCCCATTCGAACTGACATCAGCCATCCTTTTGATGGCGATGGTTGGCGCAGTTGTGCTTACTAAGAAGGAGCTTAAGTAATGGTGCCTCAGGAACATTACCTTGTGTTAAGCGCAATACTGTTTGCGATAGGGGCCACAGGCGTCCTGGTACGCAGAAACGCCATAGTTATATTCATGTGCATAGAGCTTATGCTGAATGCCGTAAATATATCCCTTGTGGCATTTTCAAAACAGTTGAACTCCATGGACGGCCAGGTCTTTGTCTTCTTTATCATGACAGTTGCCGCAGCAGAGGCCGCCATAGGCCTAGCCATAATGGTCTCCCTGTTCAGGAATAAAGAGACTTTGAATGTGGATGAGATAAATCTGATGAAGTGGTAGTAAGAGGATAGAATGATTAATTTTGCATGGCTTATACCGCTTTTACCGACTCTTGCGGCAATAATTAACGGCCTCTTTGGCAGGAAGTACATGAGGCACCATTACAGCGACTATATCGCTACAGGCGCTGTAATGACATCTTTCCTGATCTCCCTGATCATATTCTTCGAGGTCGTTTCCGGCAGCAAGCTGAACGTTAACTACTGGGACTGGATAGTTTCCGGCGACCTCCACATCTCTTTTGGATTTTTAATAGACCCGCTCACTGCAATCATGCTCCTTGTTGTCACAGGGATATCTTCCCTGGTCCACCTGTATTCCATCGGGTACATGCACGATGATGACGGGTACTACAGGTTTTTTACATATCTGTCGATGTTTACGGTATCCATGCTCATTCTGATCATGGGAAACAACTACCTCCTCATGTTCTTCGGATGGGAAGGGGTGGGGCTTTGCTCATACCTCCTCATTGGATTCTGGTTTGAGAAGAAGTCTGCCGGAGATGCCGCAAAGAAGGCCTTTGTTACGAACAGGGTCGGGGACCTGGGGTTCGTCCTTGGACTTTTCCTGTTGATCTCACAGTTTGGAACCCTTGACTACGCACAAGTATTCCAGTTAGCTCCGACACATCTTACGACAGGGGTCGCTACTGCCATAACCCTTTTGCTGTTTATAGGAGCTACTGCCAAGTCCGCCCAGATACCTTTATACACATGGCTTCCTGATGCCATGGAAGGGCCGACACCTGTCAGCGCCCTTATCCATGCTGCGACCATGGTCACAGCCGGCGTATATATGGTGGCGAGAAGCCATGTCATTTACAGCATGGCCCCGACGACCATGGAGATAATTGCCGTAGTAGGGGCTTTAACAGCCCTTTTTGCCGCAACTATTGCAATAGCCCAGAACGATATAAAAAGGATAGTGGCTTATTCTACTGTAAGCCAGCTTGGGTACATGTTTATGGGCCTTGGACTCGGCGCATACACGGCAGGCGTATACCACTTATTTACCCATGCATTCTTTAAGGCCTGCCTTTTCCTTGGATGCGGCAGCGTCATTCATGCCTTGTCAGGAGAGCAGGACATAAGACGTATGGGCGGACTGTTCCCTCATATAAAGCTTACTGCAATCACATTTCTCATCGCAGCACTGGCAAATGCCGGGATATTCCCGTTTGCCGGGTTCTTCAGCAAGGATGAGATCCTCTGGGCGGCATTTTCCGGCGGACATTATGTTATATGGGGAATTGGCGCAACTGCAGCGTTCTGCAGCGCCTTCTATATGTTCAGGCTTTGGTTCGTCGCATTCACAGGTAAGTCGAGGGTGGACCATCATGTGGCACACCATATACATGAATCTCCATCTGTCATGACAGGCCCTCTTGTTCTCCTTGCCTTCCTTGCAGCCACAGTCGGTGCGCTTGCATTGCCTCCTGGAAACGGATTTATTCATCACTTCCTGGGGAATGTATTTGGTCATCCTGAGCATAACGTGACCGGCATAGCTGCGGAGTTATTTCATAAATTTGCCGCACTGGCATCAGGAGAGCCGACTGCGCATGGACACCTTTTAGAGTATTTTATGATGCTGGTCTCGCTGGGAATAGCGCTTTCCGGGATAGGTCTCGCCTATCTCATGTATTATAAGAAGATAGAGGCCCTGAATCCTGAAACTCTTTCAAAGAGGTTCAGGATTGTACACCAGACCCTTCTTAACAAATACTGGGTCGACGAACTTTATGATTTCCTATTCGTTAACCCGACAAAAAAGGCCGGGACAGAACTCTGGGAGTTTGACGGAAAGGTGGTTGACGGGGCGGTAAACGGCACAAGCTGGATTGTACTGATAAAGGCTGAGATAACCAACTTCCTTGATAAATATGTCGTAGATGGAACTGTCAATGGTCTGGCATTGTTGGTGGATATCAAGAGTCGTGTACTTCGGAGGATGCAGACCGGCGACGCTCAGAACTATGCCCTTGTAATGTTGCTGGGTGTAGTGTTTATTATGGGCGTATATTATTTTTATTAAAGAAATTTCCAGAGGGGGATAGCTTGCTATCTCATGCAACGGCTCGCCGTTGCATACCAGCTTGAAACTATCGTTTGGAGGAACTGATGAACAACGTCCTTGGATTCCCTATATTATCGCTTATAATCTTTTTGCCGCTGATCGGAGCCATTCCGATCATGCTTTTTGTCCCCAAGCAGAAGGAGGAGTTGATAAGGTGGCTATCCGCAATTACAACATTTGGCACATTCCTTGTTTCCCTGATATTGATACCGAATTTCAACAACAGTACCCATGAGATGCAGTTCGTTGAGAGACATTCCTGGATCCCCTCCATCGGGGTTCAGTATTTCCTTGGCATTGACGGGATCAGCTTTCTCCTCATCCTCCTGACAACCTTAGTCACCTTCATCGCAGTCATGTCATCCTGGCATGCAATAACGGAGAGGTTAAAGGAGTTCCATGTATCCATACTTATCCTGGAAGTCGGTATGCTCGGCGCATTCATGGCCCTTGATTTTATCTTTTTTTATGTATTCTGGGAGATCATGCTTGTTCCGATGTACTTCATTATCGGCATATGGGGTGGGCCGAGAAAGCTTTATGCAGCCATAAAGTTCTTCCTTTATACACTCTTCGGAAGCGTGTTCATGCTGGTTGCGATACTTGCGCTGTTCTTTGTATACCATCACTATACTGGGGTTTATACATTCGAGATACTGAAATACATGGAGCTCAACTTCCCGTATAACGTCCAGTGGTGGGTCTTCCTGGCTTTCTTCCTTGGGTTCGCTGTAAAGGTGCCGATGTTCCCGTTCCACACCTGGTTGCCTGACGCCCATGTGGAGGCCCCGACTGCAGGCTCAGTCATCCTGGCAGGCATTCTCCTCAAGATGGGTACATACGGATTCGTTCGATTCGCCCTTACTATTACACCCGATGCGGCACAGACCTTTGTTCCCTTCATAGTCACCCTTTCCCTTATAGCAATAGTATATGCGGGTCTTATCTGCCTGGCCCAGAAGGACATGAAGAAGCTTATCGCTTATTCATCGGTCAGCCATATGGGTTTCATAACACTGGGCACCTTTACCTTTAACCCGCAGGGACTGGAAGGCGCCATCCTGCAGATGATAAACCACGGCCTTTCAAGCGCGGCCCTCTTCCTTATTGTAGGTCTTATATATGAAAGAAGGCATACGAGGATGATCAGCGACTTCGGCGGACTTGCTAAGGTAATGCCTGTGTACGCAGTCCTCTTTGCTGTGGCTACCATGTCTTCCATAGGTCTTCCTGGCCTGAACGGCTTTATCGGAGAGTTCCTTGTGCTTCTCGGGGCCTTCAAGGTCAGCTATATCTGGGCGCTGATCGCCGCAAGCGGTATAGTCATCGGCGCGGCATATGCACTCTGGCTTTACCAGAGGACTATGTTCGGGAAGCTGGAAAACCCGGAAAACATGAACCTTACAGACCTAACCTTTAGGGAGAGGTGGACACTTATACCTCTTGTTATCATGATGTTCTGGATAGGCCTCTATCCAAAGCCTTTCCTTGACACCATGCACGCGTCAGTCAACAACATAGTGCAGAGGGTCAACCCGGGATACACCCCGGCACTGGAGAGCTTCAAGGTTGAAGGCAGTTCTATTCCTGCCGCGGACCATTTGCCCGCCGGGCACGTCAACATGAACGAACCGTCCGTCCCTGCGGACACGGCACACCATGCGGGACATTAAGGGTGCAGACCGTCGATGTAGGTGCGGAGAGGAAGTTGCATTTGAAATAAGGAGTTTTTGATGACCCCGATACATATAGCATATCCTAATTTATCTGTGATCCTGCCGGAACTCATTCTGATGTGCTGGGTCTTTTTCATGATGATGGCAGACCTCTTTATTCCAAAGGAGAAAAAGGAGGTTAATGCGCTTCTGGCCATTATAGGGATAATTCTGTCGGCTGCTGCTGTTTTTGTGGTGATGCCTTTAGGACATATAACGAGCTTTAACGACAGCATGGTATCAGACAGTTTTGCCCTCTTCTTCAAATTGCTGTTCTGCATAACCGCAGTCCTGACGATCCTTATCAGCAAAAAGTATATAGCTATTGAAGGGATGAACTGGGGAGAATATTACACGCTTCTCCTTTTTGCCGTATCAGGCATGATGGTCCTTGTGTCCGCAACAGACCTGGTTACGATATACCTTGGGATGGAGTTTATGGCCCTGACCGTGTATGTATTAACCGGATATCTGAGGCATGATACCAGATCAAACGAGGCGGCCCTCAAGTACTTCCTGCTCGGGGCATTTTCTTCAGCTATAATCCTGTACGGAATGGTCCTGCTGTACGGTGTTACAGGAAGTACAAATATCTACAAGGTGGCCAGCTTCCTCGCTGCAAACGACAATTTTTCTAACCCTGTAATGATTGCCTCTGTCATCCTTCTTGTGGCAGGTTTTGCCTTTAAGGTAGCCGCAGTTCCCTTCCATATGTGGGCCCCCGATGCATACGAGGGCGCGCCGACCTCCATTACCGCATTTATGGCGGTTGGTCCAAAGGCAGCGAGCTTTGCAGTCATACTCAGGATATTCCTTATCGCTCTACCTGCGATGAAATCCCACTGGATTCCTATCTTCTGGGGCATATCGGCTATTTCCATGTTATTGGGAAACATTGTTGCTGTGGCCCAGACCAATGTCAAGAGGATGCTGGCATATTCCAGCATAGGCCATGCAGGCTTTATCTTTATGGGGGTTATCTCAGGCACAAAGATCGGTATCGCATCTGTCATGCTCTATATGCTCGTATACTTATTCATGTCAATAGGCGCCTTTGCGGTTATAATACTTCTCCGCAAGACTGGAGTTAAGGGAGATGAGATCAAAGACTTTAGCGGATTTGCCAGAAAGTATCCATCTCTGGGCCTATGCATGCTCATATTCCTGATCTCCCTTATAGGGCTTCCTCCCACCGGCGGTTTCATAGGTAAGATGTACCTCCTTTCCGCAGCGGTAGAGGCTGAATATTACTACCTTGCGGCAATAGGTGTCCTTATGAGCCTGGTGTCCCTTTTCTATTACATGCAGGTCGCAAAGACCATGTACATAGACGAGGAGATACCTGGCCAGCAGCTTGTATCATCAAATGCATTGACCTTAGTAGTCTACTTCTGTGCCGCTGCAACCCTTATTATCGGCATGTTTCCCAACCGATTCATAACCTCAGCGTTGGCTTCGGTGCTTACTATGTAGTGCTTTAGTAGAATCCGGTTCATATCAGCTTAACGAGCCTGCAACTGACGGAATGAAGGTGGATAACCACCGGGAAGCAGGTTTTGAAGATTAGTCGACCGTCTGGGCGTATTTAGTGGTCAGGGGTCAGTGGTCAGGGTCAGCATTTAACTGATCACCGGCCACCGACCACCGACCACTCGTACGTCCAGGCGGTTTTTTATTTCAACATAAACAAAAAAATAGGGAGGTAAACTATGCCATTAGATCCAACCAAACATGCGGACTGGGAGATTGCAGAAGCGGCGGAAAAGAACATGAAGACAGTCTACCAGCTTGGAGAAGAGCTGGGGCTTGAGAAACAGGAGCTCCTTCCCCACGGCCATTATGTGGCCAAGATCGACTACGCCAGTGTATTGAGGCGACTGGCAGGCAGGCCCAACGGCAAGTATGTTGACGTTACGGCCATTACACCCACCCCGCTCGGTGAAGGTAAGTCCACGACAACCATTGGCCTCACCCAGGGGCTTGGCAAGAGAGGGAAGAAGGTCATAGCAACCATCAGGCAGCCTTCCGGCGGGCCTACCATGAACGTGAAGGGTGGAGCTGCAGGCGGAGGACTTTCCCAGTGTGTGCCGCTGACGCCTTTCTCCCTCGGCCTCACCGGAGACATAAATGCGGTTATTAACTCACACAACCTTGGAATGGTTGCCCTGACATCAAGGATGCAGCACGAGTTCAACTATACCGACGAACAGTTGGCAAAGCGCGGTCTCAAAAGGCTTGACATAGACCCCCGCAAGGTAGAAACCAAGTGGGTCATGGACTTCTGTGCCCAGTCCCTCAGAAACATTGTCATTGGCCTTGGAAATAAGGACGACGGGTTCATGATGCAGTCAGGGTTTGCCATAGCCGTCTCCTCAGAGGTCATGGCTATCCTTGCCGTAGCCAACGACCTTAAGGACATGCGTGAGAGGATGGGTAAGATAGTACTGGCAACAAGCAAGAGCGGGAAACCGGTGACTGCCGCGGATCTGGATGTAGCAGGCGCCATGACAGCCTGGATGGTGGATGCCATAAACCCGAACCTTATGCAGACCATAGAAGGACAGCCTGTGATAGTCCATGCCGGGCCTTTTGCCAATATAGCCATTGGCCAGTCTTCCATCATAGGAGACAGGGTTGCCCTCAAGATGGCAGACTATGTTGTAACCGAGTCGGGGTTTGCTGCCGATATAGGATTTGAGAAGTTCTGGAACCTTAAGTGCCGCTACTCAGGCCTCAAGCCTCACGCAGCCGTTATCGTAGCCACAGTAAGGGCCCTCAAGTGCCATGGCGGAGCGCCAATTCCCGTCCCAGGAAAACCAGTCCCTGACGAATACAAGGCAGAGAACGTGGCATGGGTCGAGAAGGGTTGCGAAAACCTCCTGCACCACATAAACACGGTCAAGGCATCAGGTATAAAGCCCGTTGTCTGCCTGAACCACTTCTATACAGACCGAGATACCGAGGTTGCTGCTGTCCGTAGGATTGTTGAGGCTTCAGGAGCAAGGTTTGCCCTCTCCAAGCACTGGCAGTATGGTGGTGAAGGGGCGACCGAACTGGCAGACGCAGTGATTGACGCGTGCAACGAGCCAGGTGACTTTAAATACCTTTACGAGCTATCTACGCCGCTCCGTGAGCGTATCGATAAGATAGCCAAACTATCCTATGGCGCTGACGGGGTCGATTATTCACCAGAGGCCCTTACAAAGGCCAAGGCAATTGAAGCTGATCCGGAGCTTTCAAAGCTCGGCACCTGCATGGTCAAGACCCACCTCAGCCTCTCGGACAACCCGAACATCAAGGGAGTTCCAAAAGGATGGAAGCTGTTTGTGAGGGACATCCTCACATACCAGGGAGCAGGGTTCGTTGTCCCTGTTGCAGGGGCCATAAAGCTTATGCCAGGTACAGCTTCCGATCCGGCCTATAGAAGGGTTGATGTGGATGTTGAGACAGGAAAGGTCAAGGGTCTCTTCTAAAAAACAGGGGCAGCGGAATCGGCAGTCATTTATGTAGGGGCGAACCTTGTGTTCGCCCCTATTTATCTTGCCAGTATCTTAAGCGCACCCTTAATCATCTCTTCAATGTCAGAGCCAGGGTTTTCCTTCTTAACCTTTTCCAGCGCCCCCTCAGCCTGGGGCCTCTTGTATCCGAGGTTAAGAAGTGCTGATACGGCGTCCTCAAGAACTTCATCACCTGTTGCAACCGGTATGGTCTGGACGCCTGGTTTCTCTTTGTGGAGCTTTAGGGCTTTGTCCTTAAGTTCTAAGACCATCCTTTCCGCAGTCTTTTTTCCGATCCCCGGAATTGCTGTAAGTCTCAGCAGGTTTCCATTTAACAGGGCTGACCTAAGCTCCTCTGGAGTTATCCCAGAAAGGATATTTACAGCAAGCTTCGGCCCGATCCCAGATACGCCAATCAGTAACTGGAACATCTCTTTTTCATCTATAGTCAGGAAGCCAAAGAGTTGCAGGGCATCTTCCCTGACATTGGTATATGTATGAAGGGTCACATGATTTTCTATATCCGGGAGTTCATAGAAGGTGGAAAACGGTGTAAAAACCCGGTATCCGACTCCGCCAACGTCTATTATGGAATATTCCGGGGATTTATGAATCAGTCTGCCGCGTAACTGGGCTATCATCTTCTCCTCGTCGTTTGTACATTTAATATCTTAGCAGAATTTATATGGCATATGGCCACAGCCAAGGCATCTGCCGCGTCGGCCTGGGCGACCTCCGGGAGATTGAGCAATACCTTGGTCATCTTCTGGACCTGGTCCTTTGAGGCCTTTCCGTATCCTACTACTGCGCTCTTGACCTGCATCGGGGTGTATTCAAAGACCTCTTTATCTGCATTCACTGCGGACAATATGGCAGCTCCTCTCGCCTGTCCGAGTTTAAGGGCGCTGCCGGCGTTCACGGAAAAGAAGATGTTTTCTATTGATACCGCATCAGGTTCATACTTCAGTATGACCTCCTGAAGCCCTGAGTATATCTCCTTTAGTCTCAGATGAAGTGGAGTTTTAGAAGCAGTTACGATGCAGCCGTTGTCTACATGAATTAGCCTGTTACCATGCTGTTCAACTACGCCGTACCCTGTTATATTGCTGCCGGGATCTATTCCTAAAACTCTCACTGGAAATCCTTAGTGGGTAGCGTGCCCGATTCCCCCACAGAGATAAAATCAATCCAACCGGCCACCGACCACTGGCCACTAACTTAACGCCGCTTCAGCTTCCGCAGAAAGACTGAAGTTTGCATATACCTTCTGCACGTCGTCGCTATCCTCAAGGGCGTCTACAAGCCTCAAGATCTGCTCCGCCTCCTTGGGGCCAAGCTCTACGTAGTTCTGGGGCAGTTTGGTTATCTCCGCCATGGCATATTTAAGCCCCTTTGCATCAAAGGCTGCCTTAACTGCTTCGAATGAAGATGGCTGGGTTATGACCTCAAAAGAGCCGTCATCTTCTCTGACATCGTCGGCCCCTGCATCAAGGGCAACCTCCATCAGCTTATCTTCAGTGACAGACCCCTTCTCGAACACAAAGTACCCCTTTAACTCAAATATCCACCCCACACTCCCGGACTCGCCCATATTTCCGTTGTTCTTGCCGAATATATGCCTGATCTCAGCCACGGTCCTGTTCCTGTTGTCTGTCATGGCGTCTATAAGGATTGCAGCACCGCCAGGGCCGTAACCCTCGTAGTTTATCTCCTCATAACTCACACCCTCTAACTCGCCAATACCCTTCTTTATGGCCCTCTCTATATTGTCCTTGGGCATGCTTATCGCCTTGGCAGCATCGATGGCAGTCCGTAACCTCGGATTCCCTGACTGATCTCCGCCGCCCATCTTTGCAGCAACCATAATCTCCTTGGTCAGCTTTGTAAACGCCTTACCTCTCTTTGCGTCCGCCGCACCCTTCTTGTGCTTGGTGGTCGCCCATTTCGAATGACCTGACATCTGAACACCTCCTGAATGTTATAATAAATTTGTCACTGAGCACGCAGAGACTGTAGGGGCGATCCTGGTGATCGCCCAATCTGGTGGGCGAATACAAGATTAGCCCCTACAAGCCCTCTGTGACCTCTGTGGCTAAAATAGTTTTTCAATGCACTTCCAGCTCCGTTGCCCATTCTACAATCTCGCTGGTGATAATCTCCCTTTTTCCAGCCAGATAACCATACCATTTATAAATCGAGTCGACAAGTGCAATTACAGCAAGGGTTGCCATGATCGCCACAAGGGTTGCATCGAGCCTGAATGTGAAGGCATCCGCCGGAATTCTGGCTGTAGCGGCCTTTCCCATGAACATATAGAACAGTTGATACGATGCAGTCAGCGTCGTTACAAACATGAAGAGCATCGGGATAAATGTCACCCATGCATATTTAAGCTTGTTCATCTTTATGATTATGGTAGTCCCGACACAGAAGGCAATGGCTGCAAGGAGCTGGTTTGCCACGCCGAACATGGGCCATATGGTAGAGATGCTCCCTGAATATATCAGGAACCCCCATGCACCCACAACCAGGAAGCTTGTAAATATGGTTCCCGGCATCCAGTCAGTTTTCCCGAGGGGCTTGTATGCATAACTTCCAAGCTCCTGTAAGATAAACCTGGCAACCCTTGTCCCTGTGTCAACCGTTGTAAGGATAAAGAGGGCCTCGAACATGAGAGCAAAGTTGTACCAGTACGGCATCAGCCCTTTCATCCCGGGGAGGGATGAAAATATGGACGCCATACCGACAGCAAGGGAAACTGCCCCTCCCGGCCTTCCTGCCACATCTGTGCCTACAGCCTGGGAAAGTTCTGCAATCCTGCTCACAGGGAAACCCATCTCAGCCAGTTTGTCAAATGGCAGCTTGGTGTTGATCGCAAAATAGTCTCCAGGGAGGAGGATGGATGCGGCAATAACAGCGATCACTGCCACAAAACCCTCTGTAAGCATGGCCCCGAACCCTATCACCTTTATCTCTGACTCGCTCTCTATCATCTTTGGCGTAGTCCCTGAAGAGACAAGGGAGTGAAACCCCGATATGGCTCCGCATGCGATGGTTATGAACATGAACGGGAAAAGAGCGCCTGGGATTATGGGCCCGCCTCCGTGAACAAACTTCGTAACCGCCGGCATCTGGAGATCAGGGGCAAGGGATATGACCCCGACTGCAAGGATCAGAACAGTCCCTATCTTCATATATGTTGAAAGATAGTCCCTTGGACATAACAGCATCCAGACAGGAAGGACGGAGGCCACAAACCCATAAATGGCCATAAGTAGTACGAGGAGGTTCTTGTCCAGGTTGAAATAAGGCTCTAGGGCGGAGCCTGGGATGAATCCGCCAAAGAAGACCGCTGCAATCAGGAGGATGACCCCTATGACGGTGACCTCTGTCACCTTCCCGGGTCTGATCTTGTAAAGGTAAAGACCCATAAACAAGGCTATTGGTATGGTTGCTCCTATGGTGAATGTTCCCCATGCGCTGTGCGACAGGGCATTGACAACGGCAAGGCCGAGGCCTCCGAGGGCAACTATGATTATAAAGAGGATGGCTATAGCAGCAGTGACACCCGCCACAGGGCCAACCTCGTCCTTGGCGATCTGGGCCAGGGACCGGCCATTTCTCCTTACCGATGCGGCAAGGATGACAGTGTCATGGACAGCCCCGCCGATAGAGGCACCAATCAGTATCCACAAAAAACCAGGGAGATATCCGAACTGGGCAGCAAGGACAGGCCCTATCAAAGGCCCTGCCCCTGCAATGGCTGCAAAGTGGTGCCCGAAGAGCACCCATTTGTGGGTAGGGTGGTAGTCCCTCCCGTCCGTAAGCCTCTTTGATGGAGTGACTATCCTGTTGTTGAGGCTCAATACCTTTGCGCAAATGAACGTGCCGTAGAGGCGGTAAGAGATTATAAAAAAACAGGCGGCAGCTATGACAAGCCAGAGGGCGTTGACCTTCTCAGCAGGGTTTATGACCTGCGTGACAACGCCAAGGGCAAATGCCCCGACAGCGGCGATAATGGCAAGGATTATGTTTGACGACTTCATGAACTGCTTTTATATCACATCTCCAGCGTCAAATAAAGAGGCAGTCCTCTCCTTCGTCCATATTAGCTAATCTTCTATAAATTTCTGTTTATTTAACAATTGAAAACATAGAGCCTCTTGCAAAAGGCCAAAAATATCCCTTCCCCCTTGACGGGGGAGGGTTAGGGTGGGGGTGAAACTCCGATTTTACGCATATTTGCAGGTTCACCTACCCCCCCTCACCCCCTCCCGTCAAGGGAGGGGGAACTGATTTTTGTAAGAGCTTCCACTAATACCCAGTTTTGGACATGGACAAATTTAAAAAAAATGATATATTTGATAAAATAGTAAAAATTCTTATTCCCACCGCGGAGGCGCAGAGGCACAGAGAAAAGAAACAACAATTTCAAGATGTTTAACTCAGCGTCACGACGTCTCTGCGGTTAATTTTTAGTTTTTACGAGTGAATCATATTAGATGGACTTTATTTAAGCTGGAGGGTCAGATAATGGCTGAAGACAAGGAGAGTGAGGTAAAAAGAGAGGGCGTGGATTTTTCTAAGCGTGCCTTTATTAAGACGGCATTGATTGGCGGGATAGCCGTTGCATCAGGTGCAGTGATTGCTAAGAAGATAGTTTCTAATATCCCCAATACCGGTCTTACGAAGGCCTCTGTTAGCGACGAGCTTCAGCAGGACATGGTTATGAAGGATAAGGAATTTGTGGTGATGAGCAAGGAAGAAAAAGACCGGATGGTGCAGATGTTTGAAAGCGAGTACAAGTATACGGCCTGATTTGAAATAATGTAGGGGGGACCCTTGTGGTCTCCCATAGGGAGGGGGCAAGCCCCTCCCCTACAATATACAGTAGGGGGATAGTAATGCCAGCAGAAGAAAAGAAGGAAGTAAAGGGGAAAACTATAAGCCGCCGTCAGTTTTTTAAAGAGGCTGGAGCTATAAGCGCCGCAGTTGCCGCTGCCGCAGCATCGAGCGTAATTGCTCCTGAAGAGGCGGAGGCAAGGACGACCTTTGCTGAGTTCTTCCAGAATAACTACAGGCTTATGACCGATGAGGAGAAGAAAGAGGCCATCGCCCGCCTTGAACAGAGATACTCGGAAGAGTTTGCCAAAAAAGTTACGGTTGATGGCTCTCCTGCAATGCAGGATGTTCTGTTTGGCTATGCCCTGAATATTCAGAAGTGTATAGGTTGCAGACGGTGCGTTCATGCGTGCGTAAAAGAGAACAATCAGTCCCGCCACGACACTGAGATACAGTGGATAAGGGTTATAAGGATGGAGAAGGGGAACTTCACGGTTGATGATATGGACAAGGGATACCCCAATTCGCCGAATGAATCCTTTGGTATCCAGGTTGGAGGTAATGCCTACAAAAATGCGGGTGTCGCCCTTGAGGGGCAGCACTATTACCAGCCCGAGCGGGTGCCTGAGAAGGACGCATTCTATTTCCCGATTCAGTGCATGCAGTGCGAGAAGCCGCCCTGCGTCAAGGTATGTCCTGTCAGGACAACTTACAGGGACCCGGATGGTATAGTTGTCATAGATTACAACTGGTGCATAGGTTGCAGGATGTGCATGGGAGCTTGTCCATACTGGGCAAGACGTTTCAACTGGGGTGACCCAAACCTTCCGGCTGAAGAGATGAACCCAAAGACCCATTACCTCGGTAACAGGCCTCGTATGAGGGGGGTTGTTGAAAAGTGCACCTTCTGCCTGCAGAGGACAAGAAAGGGCAGGTATCCAGCCTGCGTTGAGGTTTGTCCTGTAGGGGCAAGGAAATTCGGCAACCTCCTCGATCCTGAAAGCGAAGTCAGGAAGATCCTTGACAGAAAAAAGGTCTTCAGGCTGAAGGCAGACATGAATACATATCCCAAGTTCTTCTACTTCATTGATTAAAGAGGTAAGGCTATGAAAAATAAGGTCAGCTTCATTGTAGATTTTTTCTCTTACGGATTGAAGGGCGGGTCGAGTTATTACGCCTGGCTGGGTATCCTCTCATTGTTTATCTTTCCCTGGGCATATGGCAGCTATCAGCAGATGGTTGCCAAGGGGATGATCGTGGCCGGATTTACGGACCAGATATCCTGGGCCGTGTATGAAGGGAACTTCGTCTTCCTGGTCGGGGTAGCGGCAGCGGCAGTGACGGTCGTCTTTCCCTATTATGTGTACAATTACAAAACGCTGAAGAATGTGGTTCTGATAGGGGAGATGCTTGCCATTACCGCAGTTCTCCTGGTTATGCTGTTCATCATTTACCACATGGGAAGGCCTGACAGGCTCTGGCATCTGGCGCCGATAATCGGTATTTTCAGCTGGCCCAACTCCATACTTACCTGGGACGTTATAGTCCTTAACGGCTACCTGGTTCTCAACCTTATCTGCGCTTTTTATAACATGTATAAAAGGTATACCGGCCAACCCCTTAATGAAAAGTTTTATATGACCTTCGTCTATATCTCCATTGTCTGGGCCCTCACTATCCATACAGTAACGGCATTCCTGATGAATACGATGGCTACGAGACCGATGTGGTTCCATTCCCTTATGCCTCTCAAATTTCTAGCAACGGCCTTTGCCGCTGGTCCCGCATTGATAATTGTGGCGTTGTTGACTATTAGAAAGAACACAAAACTTGAAATCCCTGATGAGGCTATCGACCTCCTTTCCCAGATAGTTGTCTGGTTCCTTGGGGTAGCTCTCTTCCTGTTGCTGTCAGAGGTTGTGACTGAGCTGTATCCAAGCACAGAGCATTCGTTCCAGCTTAAATACGCCCTGTTCGGGATGTTTGGCCTGAGCAAGATGGTCCCATGGTCGTGGACATCCTATTTAGTGATGATAGGTTCCTTTGTCCTGCTGCTGATCCCCCGCGTAAGAAAGAACTATACGATCCTGCCCATCATCTGTGTATCTCTCTTCATCGGGATCTGGATTGATAAGGGCTATGCCCTTGTCATCTCCGGCATGATCCCATCACCGCTTGGCGAGTTCTCAGAGTATACACCGACATGGATTGAGATATTCATTGTTGCGGGTAACTGGGCCATCGGCTTCATGATCTTTACGATATTGGCAAAAGGCGCTGTCGGGGTGATGCTCGGCGATGTTATACATCCAAGTGTCGCAGGTAAAGAGGTTGCGCACCACTAAAATCAGTGCAGTGATATAGTAAGGAGAAACGGGGATGAAGATAAAAAAGATTACAAAAGCGACGTTTGGCGCCTTAGTTGCCGGTACAGTGATCTTCGGAATCGGTCATTTTCAGACTCAGGCTCAGCAGGAACGACCTGCTCAACAGCCTGCTGCCACCGCCACTGTAACAGACTGCTTTGAGAGCAGAGAGGGGTATACGGCGAGATCGAGGGTTGAAAACGTTGTGCCTGAGTATGGCTATCCGAATATAAAATGCTCTCAAACCACCGGAGGCGTTCTCTGGTGGGGTGACCCATATAATGATACAATCCCAATGGGAGATATGCCTGATATCGATGATATTACAAAGGGCGACTATCTGACGGAAGATGCGGTTATAAAACCGAGGGAGCCTCAGTTGACATATTTCAACATGGATCCGGATAAACACTGTGCCATGTGTCATGATGGGAAGGCAGTTCCGTTCCCTAAGGACAAGAAGCCAAGATTGATTACGATGCATCAAGACATCGTTGAGGACTCCATGGAATTGATGCACGGCGAAGGCGCAATCTGGTGCCTTGACTGTCACAACGCAACAAACCGCAATACTCTGATTGACCATCGCGGGAGGGAGATCAGCTTCAACCAGCCGCAAAAGCTGTGTGGCAAGTGTCATGGCGTGGAATACAGGCATTGGAGAATGGGTATCCACGGCAAGAGGATCGGGTCCTGGACCGCAGGCGGGAAGAAGAGATGGTGGGTCTGCACTGAATGCCATAACCCCCACACCGTCCAGACTAACAGGTTCCAGCCTCTGAAGCCCGAACCGGCGCCTGTGCTGCCCAAGGGTATGAAAAACGCCGCTCATGAGAGCTTTCATGCTCCATCTGCGGGTGGACACGGCGAAGCAACGCCTGCTGCAATGCATTAACTGATAACCGTTTAGCTTTAAAGGCAAGAGAACTTCCCTCTTGCCTTTTTTGTAATATCGCTTGATTTTTATAGGGTCTTTGTATATCATTGCGCCATTCGTTTTTATGAGAGGAATAGGATCGAGACAAAGGCGGGTCATTGGTAATTTATTGTAGGGAACTGAACCGAGATATCAATAAAAAGACATCCCTTAAATTTTAGTTAAAAAACAGGAAAAGGAGGCAAGCGATGAAAAGGCAGCATTTGATAGTTGTGGTCATGTCACTGATTATTTTTGGGGCGTATCATCCAGCTATTGCCGGTGAAAGCGGCAAGGCACTTTTTGAAAGGTATTGCGTAAAGTGCCACGGGGAAGACGGAAGCGTTTCTGAATATGGAAAAAACATAAAACCTAATCCTGCACGCGACCTGAGAACGAACAAGCTTTTCATCAGCCCCAGGGAGCTCCCTATTATAATCAAGTATGGGGTCTACGGCAGAGAGATGAAGGCTTGGAAAGATATTTTGAATGATGATGAAGTCAAGGATGTTGCTAAATATGTTCGCACCTTAACATACACACCTGACCTGAAGAATGGCGGTGACTTGTTTAAGCTGAGATGTGCAGTATGTCATGAAAAAGAAGGCCCTAACAAAAAGCTTTTTGGAGCCCCGGACCTTGATATGACGCCTCTTGGGGATTTAGAAATAACGAGGGCTGTCAGGTTTGGTCGCCACGGAACAATGATGTTTCCAAAGGGCAGCTTCTTTTCAAATCCTGAGATTGCAGATATTGTTGCATACCTAATGAGTATAAAAAAATAACAGGTCAGCACATCTGTTTTTACAAGACCCCTAAGGAGGATATCTTTCCGAGTTCCACCCATTTTAAAATCTGTGCTTGACAAAAAAAAATGGTTATTATAGTGTTCAACTCGATTTAAAAAGACGGTGTTGAAAGGTCTCTTTCTTCAATAAGACAGGAACAAATAAAATAGTTCGCTGGGAGTTATGAAGAAGTTTATTCTGTATATCATTATTGGCGCTGCGACCTTTATAATGGGTTATACGATAAATAACATGTATTCACCCGACTTAAGCCCTGTCCAGCCAATCCCTTTCAGTCATAAAATACATGCAGGGACAAATAAAATCCCCTGCATGTATTGCCATATCTACGCAGAAAATTCGAGACACGCCGGTGTTCCTAATGTTAAAAGATGCATGGGTTGTCATTCCATTATCAGAACCGATTCACCACTGATACAGACCCTCACATCTTACTGGGAAAAAAAGGAGCCCATCCCCTGGGTGAAGGTGTATAATCTCCCCGACCACGTCTATTTCCCCCACAAGAGACATGTAAAAGCAGGCGTGCCGTGCCAGCGGTGTCACGGCGATGTTGCAAATATGGATAGGATTACCAGGCAGGCTGTTTCCTTCGGCATTCCGTATGCAAGGGTCTCTCCTTTAAAGATGGGTTGGTGTCTTGAGTGTCATAAGAACGAAGCGCAGAAATATATCGGAACTCCGGTCAAAAACGGAACTGATTGCTGGACGTGCCATAATTAAGGACTTAGAGAATGAAGCGTAGAGATTTCCTTAAAATCTTAGGTGTTGGCGGTGTAGGGACGGGCCTCGGTTACTTTTTCGGGAAGGCGAGCAAACCTCCGGCAGCAGAGCTGATCCCTTATCTCAACCCGCCGGTGGACGTCATTCCCGGGGTGGCTAACTGGTACCCCAGCCTCTGTACACAGTGCAGTGCCGGCTGTGGCATCCATGTCAGGGTAATGGAAGGGCGTGCGAAGAAGATAGAGGGAAACCCGCTTCATCCGATCAATAAAGGGAAGTTGTGTGCAAGGGGGCAGGCAAGCCTTCAGGCACTTTATAACCCGGACAGGATAAAGAAACCTCTAAAGCGAAGGGGTAACAGGGGGAAAGGGGATTTTGAGGAGATAACATGGGAAGAGGGAATTTCAATTCTGTCCAAGAACCTCATTTCTCTCAGTGAGAAGGGTGAGGCAGACCAGCTGTATCTCCTTACATCGCAGATCCGCGGGAGCCTGAACAACCTGTTGAACTCCTTTATGGTGAGCTACGGGTCGCCCAATTACCTTCAGTACGAGCTCTTCCAGAACAAGAACCTGCTCCATGCAAGTCAAGTGACCATGGGTGTTAATGCCATCCCTCATTACGATATAGCGAACACAAAATACCTTCTTTCCTTTGGAGCAGACTTCTCGTCAACCTGGGTTTCTCCGGTAAGCTACAGCTACGCCTACGGCCAGATGCGCCAGGGAGAAGACGGCATCCGCGGCAAGCTCGTTCAGATAGAGCCGAGGCTGTCCCTTACAGGCGCCAATGCGGATGAGTGGGTACCTGCAAAGCCTGGAACAGAAGGGGTTCTTGCACTGGCAATAGCGTATGCGATTGTTGAGGATGGTTACTATAAAGGCCCAGATGCAGCAAGCTGGAAGGCGCTTTTGAGCGGATACAGTCCTAAGGATGCGGCCGTCGTAACGGAGGTTGCCGAAGGGCGTATCCGCGAGATCGCAAAGGAGTTTGGGCAGACCCGTCCAAGCCTTGCCATAGGCGGAGAGAACCTGGCACGGTATGAAAACGGGATGTCTGGCCTTGTGGCCGTCAACATACTCAACCATCTTGCCGGGAACATTGGGGTAAGAGGCGGTGTAATCCCCAATAGCAACGGGTCGCGCACCATAGACTTTAAAAACAACATAGCCGCTCTTGCCGAGGCAGCTTCAGCTTCAAAGGTCAAGACCCTTCTCGTCTACGATACCAACCCTGTCTTTACGACTCCAAAGGCGATGAAGACTGAGGAGTCTTTAAGAAACATACCGTTCATAGCAAGCTTTTCGAGCTTTATGGACGAGACCACTGCAATGGCAGACCTCATCCTCCCCGCGCATACCTCGCTTGAGGACTGGGGGGATGACTTTGCAGACCCGAGCGTCGGGTACCCTGTTGCCACGCTTATGCAGCCTGCCGTAAGTCCTTTTTTCAACACAATGGGGATAGGAGATATAATCCTCTCCCTTGCTAAAGGCGTTGGCGGAAAGGTTAAGGACAAAATGCAGTGGAACGGCTTCAGCGATTACCTTAAGGATGCATGGAAGGAGAATTATAGTAAAGATAAGGACATGCTGGCCAGTGCCCTGACCTTCGATGAATTCTGGAACCAGCTGCTGACAAGGGGCGGATGGTGGCCTGATGAGAAGGCGAAAGTAAAGGCTGTTTCCGTATCTCCAAAGGGCATTGAGGCGCACATCTCAAAGGTGTCTTCCAGGTTTGAAGGCGATGAAAAAGGATTCCCGCTTTACCTAACAACCTATGCGCATTCAAGCCATCTGGACGGCAGGGGGGCGAATCTCCCCTGGCTGCAGGAGATGCCAGATCCAATGACTTCTGTCGTGTGGGGGAACTGGATTGAGGTAAATCCAACGACAGCTTCGAGCCTTGGCATAAAGGAAGGGGAAACGGTTACGGTGGAGTCTCCCTTCGGCAAGATCAACGCCCATGTCTATCTTTACCCTGGGATCAGGCCGGATACGGTCAGCATGCCGATAGGGCAGGGACACCGCGCCTACGGAAGATATGCTAAGGACACAGGTTCCAATCCGATAGAGATACTCCCCTTCAAGGAAGACCCTGAGACGAGGGAGATAGCGTTAAACTCCACGCGAGTGAGGATCTCCCGAACAACAGCATCGGAAAAGATGGTAAAGATTGAAGGCTCAACAAAGGAGCTTGGAAGAAATATAGTCCAGACTATTTCGCCTGAAGAGTTCAAGAGAATGAACAAGGAGGTCTCTTAGTTGGCTGGATTTCTTGAAAGGATTACGGAGCGCCTGAATATATACAGGGAACCGGGTTGGTATAAAAAGTTCGACCACAAATGGACGATGGTGATCGACCTCGACAAGTGCAACGGATGCGGGGCGTGTGTTCTTGCCTGCTATGCGGAAAACAACATACCTGTGGTGGGGAAGGAAGATTGCGATAAGTCGAGGGCTTTTAGCTGGCTGAGGATTGAACGGTACGTAGAAGGGGAATACCCGGACGTAAAGGTCAAGTTCATACCGGTCATGTGCCAGCATTGTGGGAAAGCGCCATGTGAGACCGGTTGCCCTGTCTATGCAACATATCACAATCAGGATGGCCTGAACGTGCAGGTGTATAATCGCTGCGTAGGTACCTTTACATGCGCCACATACTGCCCTTACGATGTGCGCCGCTTTAACTGGCGTACATATAAATTTGAACAGCCTTTGGATAATCAGCTCAACCCAGACGTTACTGTCAGGGAGATGGGTGTAATGGAAAAATGCACCTTCTGCATACAGAGGATAAGGGTTGCGAAGGACAAGGCAAAGGACGAAGGAAGAGAGGTTCAGGACGGCGAAATACAGCCCGCATGCGTCCAGTCATGTCCTACAGGGGCCATGACATTCGGAGACCTTCAAGACCCGAGCAGCAAAGTAGCAAAGCTTGCAAAGAGCCCAAGGAGATACAGGTTGCTTGAGGAGCTGAATACAGACCCTTCGGTAATATACCTGAAGAGGGTCATGAATGATGGGGCAGGAACACATGAAGAGTGAAATTTCGTACAGAGAGGTAAATGAAGACGTTGTAAGGACCATGACAAAGACCGGTCCTGCATACTACATTGCCCTTATCTCAAGTATGCTGGTCTTTGCAGGATTTTGGCTGTTGCCGTGGAGCTATCAGATTTATCAAGGACAGGGCGTCACCGGCCTTCAGACCCCTGCATTCTGGGGGATATACCTGGCAAACTTTGTCTTCTGGATAGGTATAAGCCATTCAGGGACCCTTCTCTCCGCCATACTCTTTATAACACAGACTCCCTGGAGGAGGTCCATATACAGGAGCGCTGAGGCGATGACCTTCTTCTCGGTGTTGACGGCGGCCATATTTGTATTTGTTCATATGGGAAGGCCCTGGAACTTTTACTGGACCATGCCCTACCCTAATCAGAGGCAGCTGTGGCTGAACTTTCAGTCGCCCCTTATGTTCGACGTCCTGGCGATCAGCGCCTATATGACATCCAGCGTCATATTCCTCTATATCGGTTCCATACCAGACCTTGCGGCTGTCAGGGACAGGGTGACGGGGTGGAGGAAAGAGGTCTATACGGTACTGGCCCTCGGATGGCGCGGCACAGATACCGAATGGCACTGGCTAAATAAGGCCTATACCTTCTTTGCCGTGTTCATCATACCGCTTGCAGTGTCTGTTCACTCAATCGTTTCCTGGGACTTCGCGCTTTCAAAGGTTCCAGGCCTTAATAAGACGATATTTGCCCCTTATTTCGTCGTCGGCGCCATCTATTCAGGCACCGCAGGCATAGTCACACTGATGATTATACTAAGAAAGGCGCTTAATATAGAGAAGTACATAACCTTAAACCATTTCAGCCAGCTTGGGAAGCTCCTTGTGGTCATGTCCCTGCTATGGTCTTACATCAACGTCCTCGAGGTATTCACCGGATGGTACGCTAACACATCCTTTGAGAACGAGGCGCTTACCTACCGCATGTTCACTCCTCCTTATTCCTATATGTTCTGGATTATGATCTTATGTAACTCCTTTATGCCGCTCCTTCTCATATTCAAGAAGGCGAGGACATCCATATTTGTTGCGTTAATAGTTTCCCTCGCAATCAATGTGGGTATGTGGCTTGAAAGGTATCTGATAATAGCAACCTCGCTTCCGAGGAAGTTCCTCCCGTATATGTGGCATGACTATTCTCCGAGCTGGATAGAGATATCAACAACAATAGGGTCTTTCGGATTCTTTACAATGCTGTTCCTGCTGTTTGTAAAGCTCTGGCCGAGCGTGTCGATATATGAGGTTAAAGAGGATATAGGCATTCCTATGAAGAAGGGTCATCATTAATATGGAAAAAGGGATATTGGGACTATTTACGTACGTTGATACTCTGCTTGAGGCAGCCCAGAAGCTCAAGGGCTCAGGCTACAGCATCACGATATTCTCTCCCATACCACTGGGGCATGAGATCGACCACGCCTTGGGCGAGAGAAAGAACTACATCAAGTACCTCGCCTTCATAGGTGCGGCTGTCGGGTTTATATTAGGAATAGTTCTGACGCTGGGCACTGCAGCCCTGTATGTCCTTCCACGGGGAGGGAGGGCAATCTTTCCTGTAACCCCTACTCTTCTTCTTTCTTATGAGACGGCTATACTGTTAGGAGTCTTCTTCACCCTGACAGGCTTCCTTGTCTTTGCGAAGCTGCCGTCCTTTAAAGAGAAGTTTTACGACCCTGAGGTTGCGATTGATTCCTTCGGGCTTCTTGTTGATGGTGTTAGAGAAGATAAGTTTGGCGATATTGAAAAGGTTATGAGAGAATACGGCGCCAACGAGGTTAAAAGGATTGAAAAGAAGTAGAAAGATATATCTCCTGGCTCTTTTGACTACCCTGATTCCAGCGGCTGCGCCTGCCATGCCCTGGTCGTGGGATATGTTCACACAGCCGTCGCACAAGGCGCAGACAGAAGCGGCCTTGCCCTTCCCAGAGGGGACCGTTTCTACAAAGGGGTCGATTTCCCTGAAGGACAGGGATGAAGCCGCTAAGCTTAAAAATATCGTTACACCGACACCTAAAAGCATTGAGCGCGGCAAGTTTCTTTACGATGTCTACTGTGCAACCTGCCATGGGGAAACTGGAGTGGGGGATGGAATAGTTGGACAGAAGTTCGTCCCTCCAGCTGATTTAACCAGCGATTACGTGCAGACCAAAACAGACGGAGATATTTACTATACGATTACAAACGGCGGTCTGGCTATTATGCCTATGCAGGGAGATGCCATCTTGCCTGATGACAGGTGGAATGTTGTGAACTATATAAAGCATGTTTTAAGCCTTAAAAAATAAAGGGCAGACAGGGAGTCTATGCTTTTCTGGATATTGTTAATCTTGCTTTTGAACGGGATGATATCGTTCGCCTACTCCGTTATTAACGCAGCCGAAACGACCACCCTCTGGGCCATGCTTTCAGTCACCTATGTCTTCTTCCTCGGGCTCACCCAGACAGGGATCCTGTTTGCAGCCATCATGAGGATGTCAAAGTCGTCATGGGGGAGGCATTTTTCACGGCTCGGCGAGGTTCTCACGCTCTCTTTCTTCCCTGTTGCGATTATCACACTTCTGATCATATATTTCGGAGGGGTTGACCACCTTTTCTACTGGGCATCCCCAGCCTCCACACACGGGAATGAGGGCGGACACCACCTGAGCCCGTGGCTTGGCAAGGGGCCCTTCCTCTTCAGGAACCTGGTCGCCATGGCCCTCTTTTACGGAATGAGCTTCATCTACTTCCGCGCAGGTCGCATTGAGGAAAACGAGACGCCTGTATCGGACGCTCTTGATAAGAAGCTTAACGTAATGTCGGGCTTTGTGATGGTATTCTATGTAATAGCCAACACCGAGATTGCATGGGACTTTGGAATGATGATAATCCCTCACTGGGAAAGCACCATATTTCCTGCCTACTGGTGGGTAGGGAACATCTTTGCAGGTTCTGCATTCCTATACCTTATATCACTCTACTTCATGTATAAAGAGCAGGGAAAGGTTGTAGACAAGGAGCACCTCGACCAATTCGGCAAGTTGCTGCTCAGCTTTGCTCTCCTCTGGGTCTATATGTTCTGGTCACAGCATATAGTTGTCTGGTACAGCGACCTGCCTTATCTTACTGAACCGTTATTTAAAATCATGAAGGGTAATTATACCTCCATATTTGTAATCATGATCCTGGCGTCCTTCATAATCCCCTTCTTCGCACTCATCTACAGGAGCATAAAACTATCCGTCTCGGCGCTGGCAACAGTTGCGCTTATAATCTGCCTGGGGGTATGGATCAACCGCTACCTCATGATAATCCCCGTATTTACAGACGGAGGAGCTCCGCTCTTCGCAACATGGACCGGGATTTCGCTGATCCTCGCAGGCCTGTCTTCAACACTTCTCTCTATCATCCTCTTCTTCAGACTTTACCCAAACATCAAGAGAGTGACCTCATTCAGAAGCGATTATTGAACAGTAAGGATAGATTAAAGGTAACTGCTCAGGTGTTTAGGCAGAAGCCTGAACCCTTCGGCCTTTAACCTTCAGTCTTCCCATATGAGTTAAATCATACCAAAAACAACGCTGAGAATATAATATGACATAAACGCTGATTCGAAAAAAAGGAGGACAATATGGAAGAATTGAATATAACACCTGCAATGACCACAGGTGAGGTCACCACAAAGTGGCCTACAACCAAGGAGGTATTCTCAAAGCACTTTGGGGCAAGCTGCTTTACATGCCCGGCCTTTGGGAGTGAGCCTATATCTCTGGCATGCTCAATGCACGGTACGGATGAGAAAATGTTTGTGTCTGAGCTTATAGAGGCCGCGAAGAAAGATATTGCGTAAATCCATAACGCCCCTGCCATACGGCTTCCCCTCTTAATTTAAGAGGGGATAGAGGAGAGTTATTGTTAGAACCTCCAGCCGTTTTGCCAGTAAAACGCCAGCACCATCAAACCAAAGATGATTCTGTAATAAGCAAAGTTCGCAAAGTCGTGTCCCGAAACATACCTTAGAAAGGCCTTTATTACAATCAATGCGGAGATGAAGGCTGTAACAAAGCCTACGGCAAAGAGCGGAATGTCCGATGCAGCGAGGGCACCTCTATTCTTAAGCAGGTCGTAACCGGTTGCAGCAAACATTGTGGGGATTGCAAGAAAGAATGAGAATTCGGCCGCAACCTTCCGCTCCAGGCCTATGACCAGCCCACCCATTATCGTGGCCCCTGAGCGAGATACACCCGGGAAGAGGGCGAGGCACTGGGCAAAGCCTATCCCGATGGCCTGTTTAAGAGTTATATCGTCCGCGCTGTTAACGTGGTTGCGATGGTCCATCCTCTCTATCAGGAGTATGGCTATCCCTCCGACGATAAGGGCTACAGCAACCGTAACAGGATTAAATAGGTACGCCTTGATCGCCCTGTGTGTAATTAGTCCTATGAAGGCTGCCGGAAGAAAGGCGGCTGCGATATTTATGGCAAATCTACGCGCATTGGCGCGCCTTGGTATCTCCCGAACGGTGCCCAACAGTCTTTCACGGTAAAGCCAGAGCACTGCCAGGATAGCCCCTAACTGTATAAATATCTCAAACGCCTTGGCCCTCTCGTCTTCAAATCCAAGAAGGTCACCAGCGAGAATAAGATGGCCTGTTGAAGAGACAGGGATAAACTCAGTGACACCCTCGACTATACCAAGGATCAATCCCTTAAAGAGAAGAAGCATATCCATTTATACTATGACCCCTGTCTCTTTGGGAGCCGGAGGTAGAATGTGCTTCCCTTTCCCTCTTCAGATTCCGCCCAGGCCTTTCCGCTGTGGAGATTTGCAACCATTCTGACACTCGGCAACCCAAGGCCTGTTCCAGGTTTTCCTCCCTGAACCATGTAGTAGTCTTCAAAAATATTATTGATCTCATTTCCAGGTATGCCAGGGCCGTCATCCCTTACTGATATGAGGGCATCTTCATCCCTGTTCCGTATTGTGACTTCCACGCGGGACTGTGCATACTTGACCGCATTGGAGATGTAGTTTCCAACCGCCCTGAGTATCAGATCCGTGTCCCCCATGATCATTACAGGGGTCAGTTCTTCCATCTCTTCTACTAACTCATGACCGTTGATAAAGATGGAAATAGAGGTCTTTTTAGCCTCAGTTAAAAGATATGATGCAGCTTCCCTGGCGATATTGGCCACATCAAACTCTGAAATGGTTAAACTGAATTTACCGCTCTTGAGCTTTCCATAGTAAAGGGCACTGTCAATTAGTTTAAGCATCTTCTTGCCGCTACTCATGATCATGTTGAGGAAGACGTCCTCCTTATCCTTAGAGAGGGTCCCTGCGCGGCTTCTCTCAATCATTAGTCCAGAGGAGCCTATGATAACTGTCAGAGGGTTTTTGAGGTCGTGGGCAAGGATATTTATGAACATCTCTCTTTCCTTTTCCATCCCTCTGAAGTAAGCCCTGGCCAGGATGGCAATAACATTGTGATACATGTGATCAAGGGTGGTAAGCACTATCTTCATTCTTTCAGCGAAGGACCTTTGCAGGTATGGGAAAGTGGCTTCCTCAAAGAGATGAAATGACAGTATCAGGTTCTCGTACTGCTCCTTGGTTTTGGCAAAGTCGGCCCCCTTTTCATCTATCCTGTTGAAATAGGCATCGAAGTCTCCGTCAGAAAGGGATGTCAGCAGAAGCCATACAGCCTCCTTAAAATTCTTTATGGCCCTGTCTGATTCCTTTAAACCGTTTCTCGATTTGACAAAGAGGTCGTCCCACTTCTGGGCAATCTCCTCCTCGTATCGGGCCATTTTTGCGGCTATCTCAATAAGGAGTTTTCTGTCATCCGGGCTTAAGGGAACGATCTCTTTCGACATTAGCGCCTCCATTGTTGCTGCGTAACCTATCTAAACTCCTACAAAAACAGCCTTTTGTCAAGTATTTTCCGTTGACATTTGACAACAAAACAACTAAAATCTATGCTTCTAAAAAATGAGCCAAAAGGGAGCAAAATGCAAGAAAACCAGCATGTTACAACTGTAAATATCGAAGATGAGATGCGGAGGTCTTATCTTGATTACGCCATGAGTGTAATCGTTGGAAGGGCGCTGCCTGATGTGAGGGACGGCCTCAAGCCTGTCCACAGACGCATACTCTTCGCCATGAACGAGCTCAGCAACACCCACGATAAGCCTTACAAGAAGTCGGCCCGTATCGTCGGAGACGTCATAGGTAAATACCATCCTCACGGAGACGTGGCTGTATACGACTCCATAGTCAGAATGGCGCAGGACTTTTCCATGCGCTATCCACTTGTCGACGGGCAGGGGAACTTCGGGTCAGTGGACGGGGATTCGGCTGCTGCCATGCGTTATACTGAGATAAGGATGTCAAGGCTTGCAGAGGAGCTCCTAGAAGATATAGACAGGGAGACCGTGGAGTTCGGTCCAAACTACGATGATTCCATGGTGGAGCCGCTCGTCCTGCCTGCAAAATATCCGAACCTCCTTGTCAACGGCTCAGGCGGTATTGCTGTGGGAATGGCTACCAATATTCCGCCACACAACCTGAGAGAGATTATTGAAGGGACGATAGACCTGATAAACAGGCCAGACATAACCATACCTGAACTGATGGCCCATATTCCGGGCCCTGACTTTCCAACGGCAGGTTTTATCCACGGGAAAGAAGGAATAGCGCAGGCCTACATGACCGGCCGCGGCATTATACAGATGAGGGCAAGGACAGTAATTGAAAAGAAGAAGGGTGAGAGAGAGGCGATAATAGTCACCGAACTCCCTTACCAGGTCAATAAGGCAAGACTGATCGAGAAGATTGCTGAGCTTGTCAGGGACAAGAAGATAGAAGGGATCGCTGACCTGAGGGACGAGTCAGACAGGGAGGGGATGCGGGTAGTTATAGAGCTTAAGAAGGACGAGATAGCAGGGGCCATTATAAACCAGCTCTACAAGTATACCTCTATGCAGGATTCCTTTGGGATAATAAACCTGTCCATTGTGGACGGCCAGCCAAGGATACTGACTCTGAAAGAGACCCTTCAGTGCTTTGTGAAACACAGGAAAGAGGTGGTTACGAGACGCACCATCTTTGACCTTAAAAAGGCGGAGGCCAGGGCGCATATCCTGGAGGGGCTTAAGATCGCCCTGGAGAACCTGGACGAGGTTATCACCATCGTAAAAGAGGCATCGTCTCCAAAGGACGCCCAGGGTAAGTTGATCGCAAGGTTCAGGTTTACGGAGGTCCAGGCCCAGGCCATCCTCGACATGAAGCTCCAGAGGCTCACAGGCCTTGAGAGGGACAAGATAATGGATGAGCACAGGGAGACCCTGAAGACCATAGAAGGTCTGAAGGAGATACTAGGGAGCGAGAGGCTCCTCCTGAACATCATAGTTGACGAACTCAGGGAGATAAAGGACAGGTTCGGAAACGACAGGCGCACGGAAATAATCGTTCAGAGCAAGGACATAAGCATCGAAGACATGATTGCAGAGGAGGATATGGTTGTGACTGTATCCCACACCGGGTATATCAAGAGGAACCCCTTGAGCCTATACAGATCTCAGCATCGTGGAGGGAAGGGGAAGATGGGGATGACCACCAGGGAAGAGGACTTTGTGGCGCACCTCTTCGTGGCCTCGACCCACAGCTATATCCTCTTCTTTACAAGCATTGGGAAGGTATACTGGTTGAAGGTGCATGAACTTCCCCTTGGCGGCCCCACTACAAAGGGTAAAGCGATTGTGAACCTTTTGAGCCTTGCACCGGGCGAGGCGATAACTGCCATGCTTCCTGTAAGGGAGTTTTCCAAGGACAGGAACATCGTCATGGGAACAAAGAACGGTGTGGTCAAAAAATCGGACCTGATGGCTTATTCGAATCCGAGAACAGGCGGAATCATAGCGCTGAACCTTGATGAGAAAGACAGCCTGGTGGCTGTGGATATTACAGACGGAAGCAAGGATATAATACTTAGCACAAAGAACGGAAAGGCCATACGCTTCAAGGAGGAAGAGGTAAGGGAGATCGGACGTGTAGGTAGAGGCGTCAAGGGTATCGACCTCGAGGACGATGATGAGGTCGTCAGCATGCAGGTGATTGCAGAAGGTACAACCATATTGACGGCTACAGAGAACGGTTACGGGAAAAGGACTGACCTGACAGAGTATCCTCTACGGCACAGAGGAGGGAAGGGAGTCATCACCATAAAGACCTCCAAGAGGAACGGCAGCGTCGTGAGCGTTATGCAGGTGATAGATGATGATGACGTAATGATGATAACCAGTAACGGAAAGGTCGTAAGGACCGGGGTAAAAGGGATATCCGTGATAGGAAGAAACACCCAGGGCGTGAAGCTTATATGGGTCGAGGGCGGCGAAAAGGTTGTAGGTGTGGCACGTCTTGCCGAGAAGGAAGAAGAGGAAAAGGGTGAATAGAAAAGGCAGTGGTCAGTGGCCGATGGTCAGTGGCCGGTGGTTTGTAGGGGCTTTTCTTTGCCTGTTTTTTTTGACTGCCTGCAACAGATCCGGAGAGGAGGCATATAAAAAGGGTGAGGAGCTGTGGGAGGCGGAGAAATACAGCGAGGCTGTTGCCGAATACGAGAAGGTCGTCTCGGATTACCCAAAGGGACATCTCGCTACTGATGCTCTTTATCAGATAGGCAATATAAACTATCTGAACCTGCGGGACTACTGGAAGGCAATAGAGGCATATAGAAGTCTTGTTGAGATGAGTCCGGGAAGCCCCTTTTCGCCAGACGCTCAGAGAAAAGTAGCAGATATCTATAAGGATAAATTCGGAGACCTTAAAGGGGCAATAGCCGAGTATCAGCGTTTTATCAAGGTATTCCCGAAAGAGGCCGACAAGGCGATCTATCAGATGGCGCAGTGCTACGTGCTTTTGAAGGAGTTTGGCAAGGGCAGGGAACAGTACGAAAATATACTGAAAGAGCATCCTGACATAGATTACGCTGACGACGTACACTACCAGATAGCCAACTCCTATTATCTGGAAGGAAAGACAGGCGAGGCAATAAAAGAGTTTGAAGAACTGTTGGAAGAGTTTCCCGACAGCAGGTTTGCAGCCGACGCCAGTTTTGAGATCGCCCTGGCAAAAGAGGAGGATGGAAACCTCCAGGAGGCCCTTTCAATATTGGAATTCCTTAGGGGGACGTACCACGACGAAAGGGTCCTGGAGTTAAGAATAAAAGGGATACAGGAAAGGATAGCAGCTAAGAAAAAGCCTGTGCATTCCAAGGTTGTCAAACGGAAGAGAAGACGTTAAATGCCTTTATATCGGCCTAATCAGTCATCCAGTACCTTTGCAGTGACTCCCGGCCGCACCCTGCATCCTTTCCACGTTACCCCCACTCCCCCGACTGACTGTTCTTAACCTTCCTTTAATCTATCCTCATATATTATTGTTCCCATATACAACTGGAACTTTAAGAAAAGCGTTAAAGGGGGTAACTTTATGGTATTTGCTGTAATTGCAATCACGATTGTTTCTATATTCGGCCTTGCGCTGGTTGACGGGAAATAGAATTGAGGTTCTGTGTTTTAAGGCTCCTTTAATCTTACGCCGTTTATAATACAGGCATGTAATTTGAAGACAGGGTTTTTTGAAAATAAGAGGGATGATATGAGTAAGTTTTTTTTAATGACTTTGATCTTAGTTTTAGGAACATGTGGTTTTGTCTTCGGCGAGGAGAAACCGAGGATAACCCTCGACCATGCTTTAAATATCGCAATCAAAGAGGTGTCTGGAGAGGTCTTGGAGGCAGAGTTTGAATACGGCGTTTATGAAATAAAGATACGGACTGAAAATGGAGAAAAGATAAAGTTGAAGATAGACCCTGAAGACGGGACGATCCTCAGGAAGGGATTGATGATGAAGGATCGTTCAAAAAATGGCTTTCACAAGCCTAAAAAGTAAGTACAAAGGAGATTAAAATGGAAGAGACGAGAGAACAGGTAAAGGTTTGGGATTGGCAGGACAGGGTGATCCACTGGGGACTCGCCCTATCGGTTATTGCCCTGGCCGCTTCGGGGATATTCTGGGAGGTCGGGAAGGACCTCAGAATGCCTAAGGAAGGGAGAAGGGTAGTCAAAGAGCTCCATTCCTACATCGGATATCTCCTGGCCTTATTTTTTACGCTAAGGGTCGTGCGTGGTTTTGTCGGGAACAGGTATGCCAAGTGGGGAGACCTATTTCCACACACAAAGGAGCAGTTTGAAGGGATCAAGGCCAATGTAAGATGGTTCCTTGGCGGGTTCAGGGGGCTTCCGCCCCAGGCGGTGGGCCATAATCCCTTAGCGTCCCTTTTATATATTGTGCTTTTTGGGGTTCTTATATCCCAAATGGTTACAGGTTTCATCCTCTCAGGGCTTGAGTTTAATATGTTCCCGGGCTCAATCGTCGCCGGCGGGATGGCTGAAGAGGCAAGAAAGGCTTTGGAAGGGGGCATGAAAGAGGTCCACGAATTCGGTCTCATCTTTATCCTGGTCTACCTCGCCCTGCACCTGGGCGGGAATGTAATACATGATGTCAAGGAAAAGAACGGCCTCATGTCATCAATGATAAGCGGGGTAAAGTATCTGCGGAAAAAGGATTAAGGGAAAATTTTATGAAGATAGTAGTTAACAGACTCGCAGGCCTTATAACCACGGTTTTCCTGGTTTTTGGGAATGCCATCCTGATTGAGCAGATGATGGATTTATATGGAGTCAGGGGACACAGGCTTCTTACGGGCATAATAGGTACCCTTCTGGTTATCCTTTCTTTCGGATATTCGATGAGAAAGAAGAAGTTATTTAAAACCGGAGGGATGAAGGGATGGTTGAGAGCGCATGAATGGCTGGCCATTCTTGGCACTGTTATCATATTTGTCCATACCGGTACCCATTTTCATGGCATTGTAGCGATCATAACACTGATATTTATGTTAACCGCTTTTATCAGCGGCCTTATAGGCAGATATGTTTACGACAATGTAAGGGCAGAGTTGAGATTGAAAAAAGCGAACCTTAAAAAAGGTGGGTTGTCAGACAAGGAGATTGAAGAGAATCTCACCGGTCTGGCTACAGCCTCTGAGTCCCTTTCAAAATGGCGATTATACCACATGCCTGTGATATCTATCCTTGGGGTGATGGTAGTTTATCACGCCATTGCAGCCCTTTACTATGGAGGTTTCAAGATATGAAAAAGAGCTACTCCTTCTGGCTGTTCATTGGATGCCTGATTGCGGGCCAACTCGTTCTTGCTGGGATGAAGTATCCGGCGCCGCTTTATTCTACGGGAGACGTGGTTGAAGCCCACGGAAAGCTCAGATGCAAGGATTGCCACGCGCCCTTTAAAAGGGTTGCATCAGAATCATGCTCTGTAGCTAAGTGTCATCCTGAAGGGAAGATAGGGAAGAAGCCTGCCGTGATAGACCTCCACAGCAGGATGAAAGGAAAGGACTGCCTTATCTGTCATACAGACCATCTGGGGCCGAAAGGAAAGATAACCAAGGTCATGGATCACGATGCCTTCAAGTCCTCAAAGTGTCTCGACTGCCATAGCGGCGAGGGGGATAAGGCCCATAAGGAAAAATATGCAGGAGACTGCTCAGAATGTCACAACACCAAAAAGTGGAAAGAGATAACATTTAATCATGCACGGGTATCAGCAAGGGCTTGTCTTGACTGCCACAACAAGGTGCCCAAGGACGATATGCACGAGATGGGGGCCATAGGGGGCTGCGGAGACTGCCACGGGACAAAGGCATGGAAGCCTTCCACATATAACCATGATAAATATTTCTTCCTTGACAAAGACCACAAAGTCACGTGCGTTAAGTGCCACGATGCAAGGAGTTACAAGAAGTACACCTGCATGAACTGTCACTAGCACTCAAGCAGGGGTATCATTGCCGAGCACCGAGAAGAAGGGATAAGGGAGGATATCGGAAGGTGCCTCGACTGCCACAGGGTCAATATAGGCGGAAGGAGTTACGGAACAGATAAGACCGGTGAGGGTGAGGGCATGGGTGGCAAGGAAGAGGAGGATGACTGATTCTTGTGTTCCATGACCTGCCTGCAAGGCATATTAAGCAATTAAGTGAGGAGTAAAATTTGATATGTTGAAACTGAATAAGAAATACCTATCATTACTTTAAAATATGTCAAAGACAGGGATCATATATCACCCGGATTACCTTAAGCATGATACAGGGTTCGGCCACCCCGAATCTTCTTACAGGCTGGTCTCTATTATGGACAGGCTTCATAAGTCCGATCTTCTTGAAAAACTTGTACTTATTGAGCCAGAACCTGCCGGCGAAGAAGATATACTCCTCATCCATTCAAGAGATCACCTGGAGGCTATAAAAAAAGCCTGGGATGAAGGCCTTACCGCACTTACACCTGACACCCCGATATCAGAGGATTCTTTCAGGGTTGCCTTGCTTGCAGTCGGCGGCATCCTGACCGGGATTGACAGGATAATATCAGGGGAGATCAAAAACGGGATGGCCCTTGTACGCCCCCCTGGACATCATGCAACCCCTGACCAGGCGATGGGGTTCTGCCTTTTTAACAACGTAGCCATAGGTGCAAGACATTTACAAAAGAGGCATGAAATAAAAAAAGTCCTGATCGTTGACTGGGACCTTCATCATGGGAACGGCACGCAGGAAGCTTTCTATGACGACCCTTCGGTCCTTTATTTTTCTACACACCAATACCCTCATTATCCCGGCACAGGCTCTTACCACGAGACAGGCGAGGGAAAAGGCAAAGGATATACCATAAATGCCCCTATGCGGGCAGGGACTCCTCCTGAAGAGTTTATGAAGAAGTTCAGGGAAGCCCTTTATGAACGGGCACTGGAATTCTCTCCTGAGTTTATCCTCATCTCTGCCGGGTTTGATGCCCATAAGGATGACCCCCTTGGAGGTCTTCTGTTGACTGAGGATTCATACGCAGAGATGACAAGGATAGTGCTGGATATATCTGAAAAATGCTGCAAAGGGAGGGTTCTTTCCGTCCTCGAAGGCGGGTACAACCTTAATGCCCTGGCTCTCTCCGTTGAGGCCCATCTGAGGGTCATGACAATCCGGTCAACCGATAGTTGAGTCAATCGCCTTGACACCCCCATCCAAAAGGTTTATTTTGTCACTATCTAACGCGTTGGAGTCCGTATGTTTGGCATAGGAATGCCGGAACTAATAGTGATTTTGGTGGTGGCATTGATAGTCGTTGGCCCTGATAAGTTGCCGGAGATAGCCAGGTCGCTTGCAAAGGGGCTTTCTGCCTTCAGGAGGGCTACTGACGGCATAAAGGGCGATATAATGGAGGCGGCTGAACTGCCCAAAACAGGCCACAAAAGTACCGTTTCAGCTGAATCTGAACCAAAAGGGGCATCACTTAAACCTGAAGAAGAAATGACTGAGAAGGACAAGGACAATATATCCGAAACTCCCGGCCATGAAGAAGCGGTTTAGAGATGGCCGATGAGAAGCTGCTACCCTTAACTTACCATCTGGCCGAGCTCAGGACAAGGCTCATAAGGTCTTTTATAGCCATTGGCATCGGTTTCCTCGTATCATACGCCTATGTAGAGCAGATATTTGAATTCCTCATGAGGCCGATGATCCATGCGATGCCCGCCGGCTCAACCCTTGTGTTTACAAATCTTACAGAGGGTTTTTTTACTTACTTTAAGCTCGCCCTGACATCCGGCATCTGTCTCGCATTTCCGGTCATACTATATCAGCTCTGGCGTTTTATATCCCCAGGCCTCCTTGAACATGAAAGGAGGTATGCCCTTCCATTTGCAATATCCGTTACTGCCTTTTTCCTTTTAGGGGCGGCCTTCTGTTATTACGTGGTTTTCCCTTCCACATTAAGATTCCTGATGAGTTTCTCCTCCGACATACTGAGGCCCATGCCTTCCATAAAGGAGTATCTCTCCTTTTCGTCAAAGATGCTCCTCATATTTGGACTCATATTTGAATACCCACCCATTGTCTTTTTCCTGGCCAAGGTCGGGGTACTGAAAGGTTCGTGGCTGGCGAAACAAAGGCGGTACGCCATAATCCTTATATTCGTCATCTCAGCGATAATAACCCCCCCTGATGTGGTTTCCCAGATACTAATGGCCCTCCCGATGATGGCCCTATATGAATTGGGGATAGTCATAGCCAAGGTGGTTGGGAAGAAGGAATAGACAGGCAATGTGATGTCCCCCCAAATAACTGAAGAAACCTTTGAACTTCATAACGAAGAATGGTCTATTTGATCTTTGGTATTCTTTATGGTATTCTTTTTTTGGTCTAATGGTATTACAAGGAGGATACAATGTCTGTTATAAAGCTTGGCATAAGCTTCCCCGTGGAGCTTGTCGAAGAGATAGATACAATCTCAAAAGGGTTAAAAAAAAGCAGGAGCGAGGTTGTCAGAGAGGCTATCGTAACGATGATTGATAATTACAAGCAACAGCAAGCCCTTAGAAAGGCGGAAAAAATATATAAGGAGATCGAAGAGGATGACAAGCGTCTTGCTGAAGAGTTTCTAAGCATTTGCGCAGAGTCCACTGCAACATATAAGGCAGGGGAAAAGGTGAAGAGGAAATGAAGCAGCCCAAGAGAGGGGAGATATATTTCCTGGATTTCACTCCTTCAAAAGGCAAAGAGATGAAAGGGCCGCATCCCGCCCTCGTCATACAAAATGACGTAGGCAACAAGGTTGGCGGTCTTACAATAGTTGCTGCTATAACCAGCAATCTTAAAGTTGCGGAACTCCCGGTTGGTGTGGTCATAACACCTGAAGAAAGCGGCCTTACTCATAAATCAGCGGTACACTTGGGCCAGATATATACAATCGACAAGGAAAGGCTCCAAAATCATGCAGGTACTCTCTCAGAGCGAAAGATGTCAGAGATTGACAAGGCAATTGCGATAAGCCTCGGATTGAAGGAGTTTTGGAGGTAAGTTGCGATTGATGATAAGCCGTTTAATGGAGTGAAGTGTCCCAGATAACCGAAGATACCTTTGAACAGCTTTTGCAACAAATCAATGACTCTCAAGAAGTAAATCTTAACGATACTTCCTTTATTGACCCATACGGGATGGTGGGCATTCTTGAGATCGGCGAGCTTTTGAAAGATAAAGAGATACGCAAAAACTTAATCCTTCCGAAATCAGAAGAAGTCCTTAAATACCTTGAGCGGATGGACTTCTTTAAGTTTGCGAATGAATACTTTACTCTCGAACCTTCTAAACCAAGTATTCCCGAAAAATATCTGAGGAGTTCCTATACAGATGTCCTCCTTGAAATAACGCCCATTGAAAGCTCTGACGACATCCACTTTATAGTCGGCAAGGTCAAAGACCGCGCTAAAAGCATTCTTACAAAACACCTTCATTATGATGATCGGGCAATAAATGGCTTTATTGTGGCCCTTTCAGAAGTATGTCAGAACATCATCGAGCACAGTGAGAATAAAGGATTTGTGGGGATTCAGAAATACCACTTTAATAGCCTAAACAAAAACGTAGTTAAAATTGCGGTAATGGATATCGGCATAGGGTTCAGAAAGTCCCTGTCTGAAAGGTTTTCCATAAAGAGTGATATTGAGGCCATAGAAAAAGCCCTTCTTCATGGCGCATCGAGATATGCAGACGAAGGCAGGGGCCACGGTCTTGCGGCGGTGAGACGCTTTGCAACACAATGGAACGGCAAGCTTTCCATCCGCTCAGGCACTGCAAGGTTTTCTATTATTCCCGCATGGGCGCGGGGAAAAGAGAAAGAGTTCAATTTGAACCACATCCCAGGTTCACAGATCAATATCCTCCTGCCGGAAATGTAACCATAGGACAAACAACTTTCTTCTTGACAGCTATTCAGAATTATGATTCAATTGATTCAGTTGAACTATATTGATAGATGAGATTATGTTTCCCAATTGGGAGTAATTTATGGTTGATGAGCAGATAAACAGTAAGTTGGCTGTTTTTCAAGGCAAGCACATCAGAAGAATTCTTCATAACGAAGAATGGTGGTTTTCGGTTATAGATATTATTGAAGTGCTCACCGATAGCAGCATACCTAAGCGATACTGGAGTGACCTTAAAAGGAAGCTCAGCAAGGAGGGATATTCCGAGTTGTACGAAAAAATCGTACAACTGAAATTTGCCTCAACTGACGGGAAATATTACGCAACTGATTGTGCCAACACTGAGACCATGTTTCGGATTATTCAGTCCATCCCTTCTCCGAAGGTAGAGCCGCTAAAACGTTGGTTGGCGCGCGTCGGAAAGGAGCGGATCGAGGAGATAGAAAACCCGGAATTGGCAATGGAGCGAATGAAGGAACTCTATGCCAAGAAAGGGTATCCCAAGGAATGGATCGACAAGAGAACGCGCGGCATTGCCGTCCGTCAGGACCTTACTGATGAGTGGAAAGCCAGAGGCGCTAAGACAAACATTGAATACGCTATTTTGACAAACGAGATAATGGAGGGAGCATTTGAGCTGAAGGTTGAAGACTATAAAAAAGTAAAAGGGCTTGAACGGGAGAACCTGCGCGACCACATGAACGACATTGAGTTGATCCTTACCATGCTGGCCGAGGCAACAACGACCAAGCTGCATAGAGACAGGGACTCGCAAGGTTTTGAACCGCTCAAGAAGGACGCACAGGACGGCGGTGGTGTGGCAGGAAGGACGCGAAAAGATATCGAGTCTCATACCGGAAAGCCGGTGGTGTCGGGAGAAAATTTTAAGGAATTGACGGGGAAGAAAAGGAAGAAGGTGGGGGAGTAATATTTGTCAAGGTTGAGACGCGACCCTTGATTCCGCCGCAATTGATTCAGTTGAATAATGGGAGGGTATTGACGATGGGCACAAATAAACCTTATGATGATAATCACAGGCAAGGCGCAGTAAAAGATCGTTCACAAGTCCATAATCCGCATAATGATCGCTGGACCAAGCGAGACTCAGACACCGGAAAGTTCATGGACCAGAAGGCGGATGATAAGCCTTTTAAGGGTGTGAGGAAAGAGAAATAGAAGCAATCGTTGAAAAATTTAAGGAGGTATGCAATGGAAAAAGAAGAGAAAGAGAAAAAAATAACAATCCTAATCAATAATCGGCCATATGAGGCAACAAAACCGGTAATGACCGGGTTGGAGATAAAAACACTGGGAGGAGGGCCTGTTGATTACTGGCTCATTTTAAATGTCAAGTCTCCCGATCCGGATGCCGGTGGCGATGATAAACAGATTCAGGACGCTGAGTCTGTCGAATTGAAATCAGGAATGCATTTTCGAATCATTAATCTGGCAACTTTTGGAGCATAGATGAGTTTGCCTCCTCAACTCGAAGTAGACTCGAATTTATTAAAAGAGCAAGGATACCAGGTAGAAGCCCATAGCGACCCTACGAATGGGAATCGCATCTTTGTTGTATTTGAGAAGTACCAGCTTCCTACTGGCTGGAATAAAGCAGAAACAAAGCTGTTGTTGATAGCGGATATCAGCTATCCTAACTCGAAATTAGATATGTTTTGGACTGATCCCGATCTTATTCTCGCAAGTGGGAATACTCCGCAGGCAGGGGAGGTAATTGAAAATTATCTCAATCAACAATGGCGTCGTTTTAGTTGGCATGTCCAAAAGTGGAATCCTGCAGTGGATAATATAATAACGTATCTCGGCACAGTCGATATGCGATTGAGGCAACTACAATGAAAAGGACTTCAATACGAATTTCTCAGCAATTATGGCACAGAGTTAAAGAGGAGGTTCTTTCCTCCGGTTTCGATGAAAGCGTGGCATTTCTCACGGCGGAGTTCTACGAGACAGAAGATAAAATAGTTTTTATTGCAGACAATTTGGTACCTGCCAAGAAAGAGGATTATTTAAGAAGAGGAGAACTACATCTGCTTGTGTCGCCACTTTATACAAATCGCGTATTAAATGTTGCGGAAGCTAAAAAACAAACAATAATAATGGTGCATAGTCATCCATTTGAGACGGGAAAACCACAATATTCTATGACTGATGATTACGGTGAGTCTTTAACATCGGAAACTATTTCAAAGTGTCTTGAAAACAATCCGCCGGTAGGAAGTCTGTTAGTGGGTCAGTCAGTCCCAACAGCAAGAAGCTGGAACGGCTTATCAAAAAAATCGGTGCCTGCTGATATAACGATTGCAGGCAGCAACAGGTTTATCTTTGAGGGGGCTAATTGCATTGATTCCAGCAAAAACGATTTAGTTGACAGGCAAGTGCGCGCCATTGGCATGTCAGCGCAAGCACGACTTGAGTGCATGGAAATCGGGATTGTTGGATTAGGCGGGACGGGCTCAATAATAGCGGAACAACTTGTCAGGATGGGCGTTAGAAAATTATGGTTAGTCGATAATGATGTCTTTGAGCCAAGTAACTGGTCGCGTCTATACGGCAGCACATGGGAGAATATAAACCAGAATCAATTTAAAGTTGATATTGTCAAGGCTCATCTGAACAGGATCAATCCAAACACAACATTAATCGGGATCAAGAAGTCGGTTATGACGAAAGAGGCACTTCAGTCATTGTCTAATTGCGATGTTACATTCTCATGTCTTGATCGCCATGCTCCAAGAGCGGTTATTAATGAGCTTTCCTGAGTCTGTTGCACAAACCCCTCCCCCTTTTCAAAGCAAAAGTGATAGAATGCA
>ERZ1292630.304-Hain-H41-02um-R3-304-length-52157-cov-8_pt1 | contig 52157 bp, 28 predicted proteins | sample MGYA00564408_ERZ1292630 | MGnify/ENA primary metagenome ERZ1292630 (study PRJEB36523, sample SAMEA6512641) | groundwater metagenome | collected 2019-01-08 | study: AquaDiva: Metagenomics assemblies of 32 groundwater samples
GCGCTGCTACGAAGAAGCTCTCCGAGAAGCGCCGCGCGTCGAAGAAGGCCTTCAAACGCACGGCGAAGCGCACCGCGAAGAAGTAGGATTGACGAGGAAGTGTTGAACCCGCGCACTTGTTTTTTTCTTCCCCCAGCTAGCTCGGCTCACTCTCGTGTTCTGGACCGGCTTTTCCGGGAACCAGGAGACGGCTTTTCCTTGCGGCGGTGGTAACGTCCCTCGCCCGCCCCATTGTTGATGCGGATGCTCACGGAGGTAAGATGCGCCCGCAGTTGTGCAAGGCTACGCCTCTCCCTAGCAGCCACGCTCTTGCCACTAATATCCGATTCTTTTTTAAAGACGGGCCACGTCCATTTCCCGCTGACATGAAGCTCACGTTCGTGAAGCCCTTCCTCGGATTCATCCCCGAGGTGGCGGCGCCTACCTCGGCGCAGCAAATCCGCGACCGCGTGTCGTGGACGGCGTTTGCGCTGATCGTCTTCCTGGTGTGCTGCCAAGTGCCCGTGTTTGGCATCCGCCCGTCCAAGTCGTCCGACCCGCTCTACTGGATGCGTGTAGTGCTCGCGTCGAACAAGGGAACCCTGATGGAGCTCGGTATCGCGCCGTTAGTGACCGCGTCGCTCATCATCGAGGTGCTCGTGGGCGTCAAGTTCATTGAAGTCGACCACAACAACAAGGAGGACCGCGCGCTGATGGAGGGCTCGCAGAAGATCCTTGGCCTCTTGATCGCGTTCGTGGAGGCGGCGGCCTACGTCTTCTCCGGCATGTACGGCGACGTCAAGGTCATTGGCCCGATCATGTGCGTGATCATCATCGCACAGCTGATGATCGCCACGCTGATTTGCCAGCTGCTGGACGAACTGCTGCAGAAGGGCTGGGGACTGGGCAGCGGCATCTCGCTCTTCATCGCCACGAACATCTGCGACACCGTCATCTGGAAGGCGTTTTCGCCGTCGACGATCACGACGGGCCGCGGCTCCGAGTTCGAGGGCGCCATCATTGCCTTCTTCCACCTGCTGCTGTCCCGCCAGGACAAGGCGCGCGCGCTGAAGGAGGCCCTGTACCGCCCGCAGCTGCCGAACATCATGAACTTGCTCGCGACGGTGGTCGTCTTCGGGATCGTCGTGTACGCCCAGTCCTTCCGCGTGCAGCTAGCGACCCACTCGGTGACGGGGCAGGACACGCCGCCGTACGACATCAAGTTGTTCTACACCTCCAACATGCCCATCATCCTGCAAACCGCGCTGGTGTCGAACTACAAGTTCTTCTCCGAGATCCTCGCGAAGCGCTTCAGCTCGAACGTCATCGTGAACCTGCTTGGGCGCTGGGAGGAGCGCGGGTACTCGTCGAGCGGCCAGATGTACCCAGTTGGCGGTCTCGCGCGGCTGATGTCGGCGCCCGAGACGATCGGCTCGATGTTGGCCGACCCGCTCCACGCGATCTTCTACGTGACGTTCGTGCTGACGACGTGCGCCCTGTTCTCGAAGATGTGGATCGAGATCAACCGGACGACGCCGCGCGACGTGGCACAGAAGCTGAAGGAGGAGGGCCGCTGGCTAAAGATGGCCCGCCGTAGCGAGGACGACATGGCGCTGAAGCTCAACAAGTACATCCCGACAGCGGCGGCCTTCGGCGGCCTCTGCATCGGCGCGCTGACGATCATGGCCGACTTCCTGGGCGCGATTGGCAGCGGCACTGGTATTCTGCTCGCCGTCACGATGATCTACCAGTACTACGAGATCCTAAAGCAGGAGGCCCCGCACATGCAGCTCCCGTTCGCTAAACTGAAGTAACCGGATGATTGAAATGTTTGCAGGTAGGGGATCCGGCCGCCGGGAGAATCATGTCAGTCGGGTCCATTGATGTGTAGTAGCCCGGTCCCGAATGCCGCATGGAGGGAGTGGGGAGGTCGAGGGAGATCGATGTTCCCCGCAACACCTTTTCCGATGAACCGGCTCTTTGTTTGTGCGACGAGCCATCCTTTCATGATTCCCGGTCAAACGTGCAAACCCCCTCCCCCCGGTGGAAACACTCCCCCAAGGAGTAGTCCCTTTTGTGTATGGTGCGGATAGCCTTTTTCCTCAGACACACGTTGGACGCGCGCCATTCCTCGGTAGGATAAGTTGATGGTTGTCGCTTGGCACTGACACCGGGCTCTCTCCTGCATAGCCCACCGTTTCCTCTCTTATTGCGTTTCTATCGACGGGCCACGTCCATTTCCCGCTGACATGAAGCTCACGTTCGTGAAGCCCTTCCTCGGATTCATCCCCGAGGTGGCGGCGCCTACCTCGGCGCAGCAAATCCGCGACCGCGTGTCGTGGACGGCGTTTGCGCTGATCGTCTTCCTGGTGTGCTGCCAAGTGCCCGTGTTTGGCATCCGCCCGTCCAAGTCGTCCGACCCGCTCTACTGGATGCGTGTAGTGCTCGCGTCGAACAAGGGAACCCTGATGGAGCTCGGTATCGCGCCGTTAGTGACCGCGTCGCTCATCATCGAGGTGCTCGTGGGCGTCAAGTTCATTGAAGTCGACCACAACAACAAGGAGGACCGCGCGCTGATGGAGGGCTCGCAGAAGATCCTTGGCCTCTTGATCGCGTTCGTGGAGGCGGCGGCCTACGTCTTCTCCGGCATGTACGGCGACGTCAAGGTCATTGGCCCGATCATGTGCGTGATCATCATCGCACAGCTGATGATCGCCACGCTGATTTGCCAGCTGCTGGACGAACTGCTGCAGAAGGGCTGGGGACTGGGCAGCGGCATCTCGCTCTTCATCGCCACGAACATCTGCGACACCGTCATCTGGAAGGCGTTTTCGCCGTCGACGATCACGACGGGCCGCGGCTCCGAGTTCGAGGGCGCCATCATTGCCTTCTTCCACCTGCTGCTGTCCCGCCAGGACAAGGCGCGCGCGCTGAAGGAGGCCCTGTACCGCCCGCAGCTGCCGAACATCATGAACTTGCTCGCGACGGTGGTCGTCTTCGGGATCGTCGTGTACGCCCAGTCCTTCCGCGTGCAGCTAGCGACCCACTCGGTGACGGGGCAGGACACGCCGCCGTACGACATCAAGTTGTTCTACACCTCCAACATGCCCATCATCCTGCAAACCGCGCTGGTGTCGAACTACAAGTTCTTCTCCGAGATCCTCGCGAAGCGCTTCAGCTCGAACGTCATCGTGAACCTGCTTGGGCGCTGGGAGGAGCGCGGGTACTCGTCGAGCGGCCAGATGTACCCAGTTGGCGGTCTCGCGCGGCTGATGTCGGCGCCCGAGACGATCGGCTCGATGTTGGCCGACCCGCTCCACGCGATCTTCTACGTGACGTTCGTGCTGACGACGTGCGCCCTGTTCTCGAAGATGTGGATCGAGATCAACCGGACGACGCCGCGCGACGTGGCACAGAAGCTGAAGGAGGAGGGCCGCTGGCTAAAGATGGCCCGCCGTAGCGAGGACGACATGGCGCTGAAGCTCAACAAGTACATCCCGACAGCGGCGGCCTTCGGCGGCCTCTGCATCGGCGCGCTGACGATCATGGCCGACTTCCTGGGCGCGATTGGCAGCGGCACTGGTATTCTGCTCGCCGTCACGATGATCTACCAGTACTACGAGATCCTAAAGCAGGAGGCCCCGCACATGCAGCTCCCATTCGCTAAACTGAAGTAACCTCATGCTCAGCCGCGGCGCCTTGATGGTTTCCACCGTATGTTTTGTGTGTGTTTGGGTTCCGTGACTTCGTGGGACGCGTGGTGACGACGGAGCAGGTAGGGGAGGAGAGGGTAATCGCAGGCCGGATGGCCAGTGGGATGACCTGATTGTGTGCGGCCGCTCAGTGGAGTCCCCAGCCATTGCGATTTCCTTTGACGATGTGCGATGGATTGAACGAGGGGCTCGACGGTGCTGAACACAAAGTGCGCGAAGACTCTTTTGTTTGTCGCAGCCACCACAGATAGATAAAATTCACGCCTGCCGGACGCAATGACATTCTTTCAGAAATTTCGTTCAGCCGCGGGAGGTGTCGTGCCGCTGTCGAAGCTGATCCAAGCCGCAAAAGCAGAATCGCAGCATTTCGCCGATGATGCAACGAAGGAATCAACGCGTCCCGTCATCGATCCCTTCGACCTCATCGTGATGGCCGCCGACGGCAAGCGACCTGGCCTGATACTGGGAAAACCCGAGCCAACCACAACGGCCGTCCGGGCCGAATGCCGGGTTACCGAGGGTGCCGCCCCTTCCGTCTTCGTTGACCACCCACTGCTTCAGAGCCAAGTTTGCGCCGCGGCGACGGCGGCGCACGTCGCGGTCCTCACGGATCGCATGTTTGCGATCGACGCGGAGCTGGGGACCACGAAGGTGGTCGAGTACATCGCCGACCACGTAGGATGGCTGTTGTACTTCAGCTTGATATGTCGGCGGGACGCGGCGGCCGGCGACCCGAGCCGCACCGAGCCAATCGTCTCCCCGGCCGCAGGAAGCGCCGCTCTCAGCGCCGTCAGCCATGGCCACGCATCCGTCGTCGCGGCGCTGCTGCGGTGCCGCGCGTTCTGGACGCTTGGCACGATCATCGCCGAGCGCGAAGGCGCTCGGAAGTGGGCACACGGACGGTCGGAAGGTGTGTCCTCATGGCTGCGCTGGTCGGCAGATGCCGCCGTTCTTCCGCTTTGTGGATCCACCTCCGCTTCCCCGGACACCCTACTCATGGTTCGCAGATACTGGTACCGAATCGTCTTGTCCGTGTTGCAGTGTGCGACGGCCGTTCGGCTGAAGCAAGGCATGGGCGAGAAGGAGGGTTTGTCGGCGGAAGCGGAACCGCAAGGGGGGGCTGCCCCCCCTGAGGACATCCTAGATCTGCTGTGGTCGGCGGCCGCGCCCAAGGTCGCAACGCCGAAACCAGCCCCGCGAACATCGAGCACGCCCATTCTCGATATCGATGGCGACGACGACGTCGCCGCATCCTCCTCGACGTCGATCCAACATGTGGACCCCCAAGCACAGGACGTTGTTGTCTCCCCTGAACGAGTCACACCTTGGACCATCTTGGTGCGAACGGTGTCGTCGACGATGCTATTCGAGGGCTGCCACGATGAGTGCCTCCCGCACTGTATTGTCGTAGACGGCCTGCGCACCCCGGGCAAGCATCGCCCAGAACGGGAGGGACGAAGCTGTCGTGAGGCCATCACGACCATCGTCGAACGTCGCTGGTTAGAGTTGCGCGAGGCGGCGACGAAATCAACCGAAGCGGCTGCACAGCTTCACTCCGAGGTCGCCGTCGTGCTTGACACGACCGCAGAGCTGCTGGGCCGGTATCCACTTCTCAGTGAAGTTGGGATCGCCATTCGCCCGTGGTGTCAATGGCTCGCCAGTGGGGCCGGCACGGGCGGGCTCCTTTGGAGTGCCGTTCGCGACGCGGCCAACGTAGCCGGAACGTCGCACCGTGTCGCACCCGAGCACGCCAGGCTGATCCACGCGGCCAGCGAGTTTTTCTCCGCCATCCACACGGAAAGCAGCGTTGCCGGAAGCGACACGGCCGCGTCAGCCGCCGCCGATGGGTCCAACGCCGCTGAGGGGGGAGGAATCGGCAACGACGACTTGACCGCGCTTGTCTCCGTGGAGACGGGTGCGAACGAAGCCAACCTGGTGCTGCGCCACTATCACCAGCACCCACACCACCGTCCGAGCGGCAGTCAGACGGCTGCGTCCGGCGATTCAACACTGCGATGGCGCGGCGCGTTGCTGCCACTCTGGCGGCAGTGGCTCCTCGAGGCTTCCGGCAGCAGCGGGAGGAGTCTGTGGACCGCCCTGGGGTCCGTCGCCCAGATATCGAGCGATCCTCCGTCTGATCTGTGCGTTGCCGGCACCCTTTCGACGGTTCTCGTGGCACGGCACGCTTCCCTGGCACTCATGCGACATGTTGTCGTCGCCCTTCGATTTACGACGGCAGCAGACGCCTTGTCACTGGCGGCGACGGCGTTGCAACGCGAATTGACTGCATTTTTTGATCCACCGACCGATGACATCCCCAGCGAGGGACGCGACGATTCACCGGCGTTCCTATTCGTTCTGAATGAAGTCACACGGCCGAGATCGCAGACGAACGATCAGGTGACGCTCGTGCTCTTGCTGCAATTGGCCTTCGCCTGGATGATGCTGCTGGTCAAGGGCCGCAAGGAGGCGGCGCCGGCGGCCACGGACTGCATTGCTCGTTTCCTGCGGGGCACACTGTCCTGGTGTGAAACGGCAGTCGGGACGGACGCCGACCCCCCCACCTCAGGGGGAAAGCGGCCGCGGGCGATGGCGGAGGTGACGCCGCAGCAGGCAGGCGAGGAAGAGGAAATGCGATGCGGTGTTCGCGCGACGGTGACAGGTGTCTGCGCCATCGCGGTGGTGGCGCGGCGACGCCTCCTGTGCGACAGCAACACCACGATCAAGGTACCCTGCCTACTGGATTTGGTGGGCACGGATGCGCACGTGCGGCGAACGTTGCAGCACTTGGTGCTTCCCCAGACAGCGTGCGATATGCCCCCTCAACCGCACGACTCCGACGGCGTTGTGAGGCTCTCGGTGGCGGACGAGGACGACTTGATCGATGAAGTGGCGCTGTGCTTCGTCAATAGCGACGGTGAAGGAGAGGAGATGTTGGATGTGGACACCATGTCCAGCGGATGGTGGGCCCAGCGCGGGAGCACCGCTGCGCAGAGCTCGTCGCGGTCGCTTCGCCGAGGAACGCCAGCGACGCTCAGCGCGGTGCCTCAAAGCTCCGTGGTGACCGCGACGCAACTGCCATCCGCGTCGGGTCACTCGAAGGCAACACCAGCCGTTGCACTCGCGATCGTGCCGAGTGCTGCCGCTCCGCCGATGACTGGTGCCGCGAAGGCGGGACCCAGCGATGCTGACGTCAAGGCGATCATTGACGTGTCGGTGGAGTCTCCCGTCACCGATGCGCGTTCTACGTCGAGTTTCCTCGATACGCCTTCGACTGTCCACGTGCCCGTGGCGCCCAGTGATGAGCCCGACCGCGCGGGAGGCTCTGGAGATATATTGGACGAGCTCTGGGGGCCGCCGATGACCGGCGGTGATACGACGGTCCCAAGGTTGTCCGTCGACGCCCCGCACCCAGCAGCTGAATCGTCTTCGGCAAAATCAGCGGATCTGTTTGCAGATCTCTGGTGATAGGCCAGACCCGTGTAGGCCAGACCCATCTTAGGAAAGGGGGTGCATCATTTGAAGTTTGTTAAGCCGCACGTTATTGTTGTTTGAGTTCACCGTTGCGCTATCGAATTTTTTTGTTGAGTGTCCGGACATTTGAAAGCAACCTTCGGTCCATGGGGGGTGGCTCGAAGAAGGCCGGTGTCGGCGGCGGCGGGGGCGGCGCCCACAAAGGTCGCTATTGTGACCCGACAGAACGCAAGGTGCTCTCCAAGGATCCCGGTGTGCCTGGCCTCGACCTAAAGCGCGTCGCAGGACGGCTCATGAAAAAGGAAACCGCTCGTATTCAACGTCGAGAGGACGCGAAAGCTCAACGGTACGCCCGCGCCGGCATCACACCAAGCGGTCACGGGGCGGCAGACGATGGAAGTGTCGTTGAGGAAACGGAGGCCGAAAAGCGGAGCGAGTACGCAGCGTTCGCGCTAACGGCCAAACGGAAGCAGGTTGAGTACGGCAACGCTGCCGACACCGTCGCTTCCGCGCTGCACCGGATGGTGCCCGGCTCGTCCGCGGCGGCTGGCGGGGACGATACTGTCGTGGAGCGGTGCGAAATTTCGCTTCGGCGATTTTTCAAGCAGTTTAAAAAGGTGCTCGACGAGGCCGACGTCCTCCTCGAAGTGCTTGACGCTCGGGATCCTCTGGGCTGCCGCTTGCTGAACATCGAAAAGAGCATTGAATCGCAATTCGGAGACAGCAAACCTATGGTGATCATCTTGAACAAGATTGACTTGCTGCCAAGCACTGACGTGCTCGCCAGCTGGGTCGAGTATTTCCGCCTCCAGGGCAAACTTGCGATCCCGTTCACGGCAACAGATCACGGCTCCTTGGCACCGGCCTCCTCCGCGAGTGGCCACGCAACGACCTACACCAAGAACAGCTGCATCCAAACCCTTCTCGCGGCGCTTCGAAAAATAGCGCGGCACGGCATTGGCGCGTTGCTCGATCCGATGGCCCACACCCATTCCGACGCGGGCCGCAAGGCCATCGGCGTCGGCGTCATTGGATACCCGAACGTTGGTAAGTCGTCCATTATCAACGCGTTAAAGAGAAAGTCTGTTGTCGGCGTCGGCAACACTCCCGGCTTCACCACTGGCACACAGATCGTCGACCTCCGCAGTGACGTCAAAGTCATCGACTGCCCAGGCGTCGTCATGCCCGGGGAAGACACAGGTGACGTCGCACTACGAAACGCTGTGCGCGTGGACCAGCTCGTCGATCCGGTCGCCGCCGTCGCTCGGCTGATTGCGCGATGCGACGCCTTGCAGCTCATCCATCATTTTGGGATCGCCGACAACATTTTGCGGCAGTCCAACGCTGCTCGCTTTGTCGAATTGTTCGTCAAGGCGGTCGGCTTGCGCCGTGGTCGTGTCGGTCACGGCGGTGACGTCAACGAAGATGACGCCGCCCGCTTGATTCTCAAGGAGTGGAACGACGGGCGCATGGGCTACTACACTCTCCCACCCGACAGTGACCCGCATGCTCACGGGAGGCCAAAACTGGTTGGAGGTGCCGACGACGGGGTCGAGGAAGAGGATGGTGACGACGATGGCGTGCAAATCATGTCCCGCCTCGACCCCGCGGCATCGATCTACCCCCACTCGGACCTCCCCACGTTCCACCTCTCCGCCTCAAAGGCCGAGCTCGACGCCATGGCCTTCTCAGCCAAGACGAAACGCCACGGCGGTCTGGCGGCGCAGCGAGCGCGCTTCGATGCTCTTGATGCCCATCAAGCCGCGCACGCGGACGCTAAGCGACAGGCTCGGAAAGTGCAGTTTAATCCGCTTGATGCTTTGGACGACGCGCGTCGCCCTACCCGAGCGGACGGCAATGGCCCCGCCGACGATGACGATGAAGACGTTGTCGATGACGATTGATCGGAACTTTAAGGGTGTTTGCATCTTTCCTTCGGATTAAACTTAATCGAGAAAAAAGTTCGGTGCGCGCGTTTATGTCTAATGGCGGTTCCGAAAATGTCTCGACGCTTGTTTGGAGTCTTCCTACCTGATTCGAACAAGGGTTGCCAACATGACAACGAACACCGACGGTGTTGTGTCCGCGAAGGTGCACGACGGCAACCGAGATCGACCTGCTCCCCAGGATGTGCCGCGCCGCTTCTTGCTGTACGTCCAGGACTGTGCCCATTTAGTCACCCGGCTGCTGCTGGAACGTCTTTCTCTGGTCGGCACGTTGGACCTGCGGTGCCTCGGGCTCGAACGTGGCAATCTGCCCTCGCTCGAGGTGCTGTCACTAGCTCACAACCAGCTAGAGTGGTTTCCGTTGCTGTCCGATGCCCAGGCCTCCCTGGGAGGTTACAACGGCGGTGCGCACCCGACGTTTGACGCCGACCTTCCTGATGTTCACCGGCTCTGGACGCAGTCGCAAACCTGGCTACCCGGGGCATCGTCATTCGATTCTTCTCAGCAGCACACCTCGAGCCACGCCGCCCACGTCGAGGGGCAGCTAGATCTCACCCAGCTTTGGCGGTTTTCGCGGCGGTCGAAGCCCTCTCCTGCGACTGCGAAAGGCTTTCATGAGGCCTCAAGTGCGGCGTTACCTGCAGCGGACCGTCGCGCACGCCAAACGGCGCATTGGTCACGTGACCAACGTCAGGGGTACGTAGCGAGGCTTCAAGTGGCTGCCGCCGACGCCCTGCCACCCGGAGCGTCCGATCCGGCGACGAATGTGCTGCCAGCCCCAACGCAGCTGCCAACCGTTGTCCGAGCGAAGCTGAGCGATCGTGGCACATCCTCGACCCTGGCAGCGGCTCAAGTCGGCCCGTCACGCAGCGCGTCCAACGACAGGACATCATCACCAGCGGGAGGGGCCTTGCTTGGCCTTCCGTGCCTGGACCTTCGGGGCAACTCGTTGACGGGTCAGTTGTTCCCAAACGGAACGCCCCTCGCAGCCGTTTTTCCCGTGTGGGGTCACTTAGACCTCAGCGACCAGTCGCCAGCGTGCGCGAAGGTTGGGTCACGTGAGATCGACGATCTTCATGCTGGGCACCATCTGCGGGCCAGTTTAGCCGGGTGCATCGTCGCGGAGCTGTCTTGCGATGCATCGACCTCGGCGGACGTGGAGTCTTCGTGCCTCGTGCTTGGACTCATGAATGACCAACTGTCGCGATTCACCGTGGGCGTGCCGGGTCACGGTGACTCCACTGCCATTTTTCCGTCTAGCATCGCACCTCGAGACACCCAACGAATGGTTGTGTATTTGCGCCAGCTGTCCGAACTCCTCCAGTACGACAGCAGCGTGAATCATAGTCGGTCTCGATATGTTTCTCGCTTTTTGGCTGTCCTCTTGGCCTGTGTTGCATCCCGTGAAAGTGAGCGGCCCATCAACCTAGCCGCGCTTGGCGAGTTCTTGCTGGAATCCTATTTTGCGTTGCGCAGATCGGCGGTCTTGCACCAGGCGGCCAGCAGCACAACCTCCGGGCTTGCTGTCCGCCTTCGTCCGCAACGAACCGTCTTTACTCAAGAAGGCATCACATTTTGCATTCATCTCGAAGACCCCGACATCCACCCCCCTGAGCGAGTTCATTCCACGTCGGAAATGACTTTTCGTCCCTCGCCGATACCATGTGGCGAAGTCGGATCGATTTCACATCCTGCGGCAGGAGCCAAGGCGACCCTCCAACTTTCAGCGCCGCGGCGGCGCACCTCGAATCAGCACGACGTGCGAACGGTCGGTGTTCGCTTCATGGATTGTGACTGGCGATGGCCGGACGGTGCGCAACAGCTGGCCACGGAGCAAATACTGGCATGGATCATGCGGCCGTCCTCGGATCACGCGAGCGGTGGCGATGCGCCGTCCGCGCCATCCGTGCGCTGCATCTTAGCGCGCATCTTCGCCATACCCAGCACGTCCATCATGAAGGCCGCCGATGGGACCGACGACGACGACGGATCGGCCGCCCCGCCGATGTTTGCGTATCAGCTGGCGTCGCTGCACCTCCTGACGGTGCCGCGGCCCGAAGAGGACGGCGTCGTCGTTCGACGCCAACGATCCCCCCAAGGGGGGCCCACTCGCATTCACTGCGCTTTAGACTTTTGTCACTGCCTCGACGATATCTGTGGGAAAGAGTTCACGAGAGGGATCTTGGCCTCGGATGCGAAGCTCGCCGATGCATGCCGGGTTGACGCGTGCCGGGGATCGCTCGTGCCTCCTCCATCCGGTACGCGCGTCGATGGCAGCGCGAGAGACACTCGCGTGGCGACCAGTGACCCGGAAGAGTCTCGCCAGTACGTGCTGTCCGCTGTTTGTCGCGTGCAACATGGGCTGCGTCAAGTCGTCTCGGGGGTGATCGATCCCCACGCGACTCGTTCGTCACCGTCCCCCGCTGCTGATGTCACCACACCGCCGAAGGCAACGACAAAGAGCGCCAATGTGTCTGCCACACCAGGGCTTGGCAGCGGTCACACCGAGGAGGACGCGAATGCAGCATTGCTCACGCAGGTGGTCCGGCGGCTGCCGCCGAGCCGATTGCTGCGGCGATTGAGCCGCGGATCGTCCATCCCTCGTGCTCAACTGTCGCTGAATTCGTCAGAGCGGCCACCGCCTTCGCGGTTGACCTCGGCGTGGCTGTGCAGCGCCCCTGCCCCCCCGACGAGTGGCGACGGTGACACGTTCCCTTCGCCACTCGACGCCTCCTCGAGTCCGTTTCGGACCCACCAGCCAAAAGTGGGCGACGCGGTCCGGTGGCTCCGGGGCTGCGTTCCTCCCTGCTTTGCATTCCCCACGGCCACACACGGGAAGTCCTGGGGTGGCATGCCGGCGCAGGAAGTTGCCAGATTGGGCGACATCGCGGATTCGTCGACGCTGCGAGCTGCCACAAGGGACGAGTTGGTCGATGTGTCTCTGTTGATAGAATCGGCCCAGCAGCGCGACCCTGGGAGGCAAGATCCGGCTCACAGCGCCTTTCGTCATTCAACGCCACTCGATGCCATGGAGTGCCCAGCACTGCCCAGCCACTTCGTGGTCCGGCGCATCCTGGAAGACGGATCGCTAGAAGTGGTCGCCGCCCCCTTGCCGCGACCACTGAGAGCGGCCAATCAACACCTCCAGGTATCCCAGCCCGACCGCCAATCGGCGGACGAACGGTCAAACAACGACAATGACCACAATACGCCGGTCGACTTTTTTGACCCTTTGTTTTATTCGTGGTTGGAATACTCGATGCAGGCCGAAGCAGCGGAAGTCCGCCAAGAAGGAGGAGCAGGCGGAGATGCATTGCGACCTTCATCGCGGCAACAACAAGTGACGCACCACGACCAATCTCATGTTGAAGGGCGTGCGCCGCGCAACCGGCGCGGACTGATCGCGATGCGCGTGCCGCTGCACAAGGTGCTGCAATGGAATCCCGATGGCCGGGTCTGGGACGTCACCGACGTACTCCCCCCTTCGCTCGACTTTTCATCGATTCTCGGCACCGCCCCGATCAACGTTGCCGGTGGAAACGGGAAAAAGGCTCCCCGTGAGGCGCTGCGGGCTGCCCCCGCGCCCACCCTTTTTGATTACCTTCGCAACACCGCCGGACTGCCGATTCTGGGAATCGACTACGCCTCTCAGGCGGTGTCCGACGCTGTCGTCGATGCCCTTTCGTCGTCGTCGCTGGGTGGCGCCCTGCGGCGACGCCGCGACGACTCCTTCGACGACGCGGACGACCAGCGGATGGCGATGTCGGATGACGACGCGACCACCAGCAGCGCCATGGGCATCTGTCGGGTCCCGAGCAGGGCGGTCACCGAGTCGGGGGTCGCATCGAGCTACTTGTCGGACGAGGACATGACGCCTCGTACCGAGCTGGAGGAGGGCCCAGGCAGACAGACTCCGTTACACAAGCCCGTCTCGGCTGCCGCCGCCGCCGCCGCCCGAGCCGCAACAAATCACCGCTCGTCGCGTGGAGACGGAAGCGAGGGGGCGCCTTACGATTCGATTTCGGTCGTGGGAGCCGCCACCACGTTTAGCGCGTCGACGTCCCGCGCGGCGAGCCTCGCCGGTGGGTCCGTGACGTTCGCGAAAGGGGGGGACTCTATCCGCTCTTCTGGCGTCTTCAATCACACCGTCGACGAGGAAAAGCGGCTGCTCGCGACGCTCGTCACGTACGGCGGCGGCGAGGCCCCTGTGTATCCTGTTGGCAAGCTACTGTCCTACGCGCAGAGCGTCTGGCGACGGCAAGTGCAGCTCCTGCCGCCGTTGCCCCGTCATGAAGGCGGCGCCGAGGACGACGAGCCCGCCGTCTTGCAGCTGCACAGCGGGGATCTCTATCGGCTCGTCCTGCAAGCGTTCTGGATCTACACGCCGCATCACACTGCCGCCGCTCACCGAGGTAGCGCCGCTGCCTCCGCTCTGCGGTCGGCCAAGCATCTCACGTCGTCGAACGGTCGGCCAGTCCAAGCAGCAGCGGGAAGCCCGATATTCGTCGCCTTGCAAGAAGAAATCGTCACCGAAGACGTGACGCCTTCCCGGCGCCGTGAGGTGGCCGTGACCGAAGACGTTGGGGATTCCCTGAAAACGCCGCTGGGGAGTGACGTCACCCCCGCGAAGTCCGACCGCTCGGTCGATGGCGCGTCCACGGCTCTTCGCCCAGCATCGGAAACATTTACGAATAGTTGGCGGCTGGCGCGCCGGTGCACCGAGCAAGCCGTTGTGGACTACCTTGGCACGTGCTACGATCAGCGTCTTCAACGTCTGTTGGCGGAGGCGGTGACGACCGGCGGCGACGACCCCGGCGAAGAAAGCGAGGAATTGGACGACATTCGCGACGATGGCATGCCCGAAGGTGACGCCCGGCGGGACGGTCCGGCAAATCAGCATCGGCCGGTCACGCGCATGACTCTGGGAAGCAGTGGCGGCCAACGATCGTCGACGGCGTCGTCTGCTCATCTCCCCAACGAAGCCCCCGAGGGCCAAGCCGGGGCCCCCCGCGAGCGCGACCCGATCAAACCGCCGAAGCGCGTGCCAACACCGTCGTCAAGAGGTTCCTCCGCGATTCGGCGTGCCACGACGCCGTCCATTCTGGTGCGCAACGGAGCAGACGGCTCCCTCACGCCAGCCCTGCTGCCTCCTTTCTTCACGGATGCCATGGAGTTACGTCGCCGCCTCCGCCAGTCGTCTGACATTCGTAACAGTGCGAACGCGGACGACCTTGCTCCACGAAGTCGCCCCGCCACAGTGGAACTGGACCGCACGGCGCAGCAGTCCAAGTTGATCGCGCGATCCGCGTGCTCGGCATCCTTGCGATCGTTGCGTCAAGGCACCGCGTTAGCGTCTTCGGCGGCCGTCACACACCCGCAGTTTCTGCCGTCAAATGTGAGGCGGTATGTCATCACGGAAGGGCGAAATGCGACCGTGAAAGAGTTGGTGCGGTTGCAGAATCCGGGTCTAACATTACAAGCTCGAGGGCGCGCTGCTTCTCCAGCGTTGCAGACCGCCGCCGCAGTGTCATCTCTCCAGTAGAACGCCACGTCGACCTCACGTCACGCACGACATGATGTGATCCATCCATTGCGTCTGGTCCGCGCAGGGAAGTACCATCCTTGATTGTTTCTTCTTCCAAAAACTCACAGAATCTTGATCCTCCGAGCGATGTCCGGTGCCGAAAATTTGTACGAGTTGCTGCACGCCGAGCGTCTTTCGCGTGGCGTTCGAAATTTCAGACGTCTCGCACGCCGTGTGATCGCAGAAAACGCGGCGCAGGGTGAGAAGCCGTTCGTTGAAATCGAGCAACTACCGTTGCTGAGGAGCATGTTCACCGCGACGACGACGAGCACACCCAAGGTTGGCACAGAATTCCCCCCTGTGGCCGAGCAGCAAGAAGGAGACCTGGCAAATGGAGCGGGGCTTTCTGCTGGACGGGAACTGACGGAAGATGAGTTCGTCGAAAAGGTGAGTGTGCTGCTTGCTGGAAGACACTACCGCGACGATCAGCTGCGCACGTGGTTTCGAAATATCGATGTCGACGTGAGCGGTCGTGTGTCGTGGGACGAGTTCACGTCGTTTTGCATTTTTCAGGCCTCGAATAGCGGAGGCGACAACGCCCGCAGCAGGGAAATGGTGCCCAACATCATTCCCGCGGCACCTCACAGCGTGCAGCACAAGGACATCGTGCGGCGGATCGCGACGCATCCAACGTGCCCGTACTACGTCACCGCCGGGTTCGACGGGCTCGTGAAGTTGTGGCAGCCTTTCGACTTGAGCTGCGTCAAAACGTTTAATAACGCCGACGCTTCCGCCACCCGTGGGGGCGGCGCGACGAAGGACAGCGGAGGTGTGGTGGCCGCCAGTAGCTGCGCGATCGGCGATGCCGTGTTCAGTCAGCGCGGCTCGAGTCTCTTCGTTTCTGGCGTGGACAAGTCCATTAACGTGTACGACGCCGCCCACGACTTTCACCTCACGAAGCGCTTTATCGGTCGGTGGCTGATCAACGAACAAGACAACGGCGGGCGCACGTTTGCGGCTGGTTCGCACGCCTCCGTGGTGGTGGACACACTGACGCTGCTTGAGATGTCCGACACGCCACTGAGCATCGACGTCGCCGAAACCGGTGGCGGGGACGCCTCGTCGCCGCACGAGATCCTGGTGTGCGGAATGAGCAACGGCCAGGTCCTGTGGTACCCCACCTACCGCACGTCAGGAATTCCCTCTATTCGGCCGACGTTGACGAAGAACGTTCACAGCGACGCCATCACGAAGATCCGCTACTTGCCTTCGTTGCACGCGCTTGTGACGTCCAGTTGGGACAAGACTCTCCAAATCACAAACGCCGAGACCGGTGCCGTGATCACGCGCCTCGACGGCGGCATCAGCTCCGTCGACGACCGCTTAGGGCAAGGCGACCGTCATAGCAAAATCGCCTTCGACTTCGGCTACAATGCTAGCATGCGACTTCTCGCCACAGTCGCGTGCGAGCGCGACGTTTTCTTCTGGAACCCGATGGTGTCGACACCCATTCAGCGTCTCAAGGGCACCGGCGCGCTGCTGCTGGGGGTCGCCTTCGACGATGTCGATAAGCAGCTGTTCGTGCTAGACCAGGAGAATGGCATCAAAGTGTGGGACCTGCGGATGTTCCAAGTGTCGCAGAGCCTCCACGAAAGCGATATCCACGACACTCAGTGCTTCACACGGCTGTCCGCCATTTGCTACGATGACCGCACTAGTTCCCTCATCGCCGCCTCGCAGCGGCTCTCCTCCTGGACGGCCAGAAGAGCGTTTTCCAGTTTTCCCACCACCCACGTCGGCCACATCGAACCGCCGGTGTCCGTCAGGGTCATCGAGGACACGGGCACCGTGGTCACCGTCGACAGCAACATGGCCATGTGCTGGAACATCGACAGCGGTCGACGAGACGTCGTGTACGACACCAACCCGTTAAGCAATGTAATGGCGAGCGGCGCGGCCGCGGCCTCCAGGGCGATCTCTGCCTTCGAGCTCGACCCCAAGGGTCGTCGGCTCGCCTTCGCGACCAAAGCTTGGGACGGAGCCATGTACAACCCTCGCAATGGGCAGCTCTTGTACGACGTCTGGTCGTTGCAAAGGTCCAAGGCGATGGCGGATGCCGACGCTAAGAAACAGATGCAAAGCGAGGCGGCCGTGGGTGGCACGAACAAGGAGGCGCGCGCTCGCCACCGCAGGCGACAGCGTCTCGCGGCAAAGTCTTCTGCCGCCGTCGGCCGAACGGAGCCGAAGGCTGCAACCGACGCCAAGGGAAACGCCGACCAAGTCGATCGCACCGCCGCCCCCCCTGTGCCTTTTCGCGGAGTCGGTCTGAATCCTCAGGCAGAACCGACGCGAGTTATATTCCTGCAGAATAAGGAGCTGACCAGTCGCGTTCTGTGCTTCCTCAGCCCCTGCGAGGTCGCCGTTTACAACGACTCGCTGAACCCTGGCGCAACGTGCATCCAGCGGCCCGATCGCATCGTTTCGCTTGCTCGCGGCGGGGCCACGGTCACATGTGCGTGCGAATGGCCGCAGTCGGACAACAAGACGCTCTGTTCGATGCTCGTTTGCGGCATGAGCGACGGCCAACTCGTTGTGTACAGTGCTCTCACGGGTCACTCACAACTGATCCTGAGGCACCCCACCCGGCCGCCGACGCGCCACCACGTCTCGCGCGCGGAAAGCCGCGGCCGCGGCTCCGTGGGGTCCTCCGCTGCTGTCGTCGTTCCAAGTCGCGGAAGCCGACGCAGTGCCAAGGGGGGGGACACCACATCGGGCGCGGTGGGACTGCCTCAGGCTGTCGAAGACGCCGTGTGGCTGAGCGGTAAAGAGCTCCTCGCGACGTGCACGGGCGACGCCGCAATTTTTTTCTGGGATTTACGACGCAAATCTCTCGCGCTGGTTTTCGACGTACCAGCACTGCGACCGCCGGAAGCAGAATGCATTTTGTGCTTAGCCACGGATCCGCAGTCACGGTGCCTTGTATCCAGCTGTGACAAAGGCATTGTGTACGTCCGGGACATCACGTCGCTGCCGCAGGCCAATCGGGGCGAGTTTTCTGCGGCGCAACTCGTCTTGACCAGCGTTTTCCGCGCGCACGCGGGTCCCATCACGGCGCTTTGCGTCTGCTGGTCTCGTCGGGCGATCGTGACGCTTGGCGCCGACACACTGGTGCGGTTCCACATTCTCGACATGAAGCCGATGGCTCTCGAGGGGGAGGGGAAACGCGTTCCCTTACTACGAAGAACGATGACGATGGGATACGCTGGCCAGCGCGAGCTGTGGCGCCGTTCTAAACTGAGCACCTTCAACAGCGATCCCCACCTGCAGCTGTCTGTGGACGAACAGGACGTCAGCGCACTATGTGCGCTGCCGCTTGGATCGGTGCCTTCAAGTCGCCGAGGAGCGTCTCGCGGTCTTCGAAGCGATCAACCGGGAACCTCCTTTTTCCTCACCGCGGATGTGTCGAGTCGTCAAGGCGACGCGGACCGACCGGGGAAGACCACAGGGATCGCGGGTTCGTCGATGGCGCCTTGGGACGCGAGCAAAATCGACAACTTTCAGACTCTTCCCGCATCAACCGACCGCGGTGACGCACAGTCGCTCCTCGCAGCAGGCCTGTGGAGTCCACCAGCAGCGGGAGGGGTGGCCCGAAGTAACGGTGCGTCGATTAAGGCAGGAGCGGTTGATGGGCCCCGATGGGTCGGCACGTTCGATTCCAAAGGCCGCCGGCGCCGCAAGTTTCGCGGGCAAGGCACCACCGGTGACGACGACGATTCAGCGGCTCCACGCGGTGGGTCTCTGAAGTCCTCGGTTAACGTCATGCTCAGCGACCACAGGGAAATCCGCCCGCTCACCCCAGCGGTCGTACTGCCACCGCCCGAACCTGTCGACACCAGTTCACTTTCGCTGCCCGCGATTCCAGTGTCGTCTAGTTTGACACGCGGGGGTCATCAGCGGGACTTATCTCCCGCGAGCTTGAGAGCGAAGCTCAAGGGGGCGCACTCCGCGCCGATCGACGCAAGTCACGATGCCTCGCCGTTGGTGGAAATTCACCGGAAAACGCTTCAGCGCGCCGGGGACAAAACACGGATCATCTTCGAGAGACGACAGGAAAAGCTTGACCAGCAGGTGCGACGCAATGATGACGACCGCTTGAGCGAGCCCGCACCCGATGGCGTCAAACCTCGAGGGGCGCCACATGGTGGTGGCCTCATGACGCCGATATCGGAACCCCCTGCCGACATGCGAAGCCGGGTGGACCGGGCGCAGCGCTCGGACCCGGAGCACTGGGCGCAACGTGCGACGTCCCTGCTCCCCCTCGTGGCGATGCCACGGTCGCAACCGCAGCCGGTCCACTGACAGCAAGGCCCGTGCAAGTAGTACAGTACTGTATGGTAAACGTACGTTCGCTAGAGCATTTGGAACCGGATACGTCCACATGATCGAAAAATCGGCTTATGTGTTGCTAATCTTTACCAGACGAGTCAAAAAATTGATGAGGACATTGAGTTGCCGATGCTGAATCGAAGGCAACCACCACCTTGCCTGGCGGCGCGGCAAATCGGCTGGCTGAAGCTCCTTAGTTGTACTCTCATCTCGATTGAGTTGGCCATTGTGTGGAGCTCCACGGTTTCGTCGCACGAACTTTGTCGATCCGGTGCCGTCGGGCCTTCGACGTGTGGAAGTCACGATTCCGACCACGTCGCGCCCTCACATCCGCAGCGGCACGGCGCTCCGCCTGCGATCGTAGGCAACTTTGCCCGGTGGCTGACGACGCTTCCCGGTGTGAAGGTGCACGACGCATTGCGTCTTGTCCCGATGAAGGGCCACGTGGAGGACGACGACGGCACGTGGGCGTGGCGCGTCGTCGCGTCCGGCTTACCTTTGCTCTACGAATCATCAACATCGCCACGCGACAAGGTGGGCCTGACGTTTTCGGTTGGCGCTGGTCGCGGACAGCCTGCGAGGGCCGGGATCGTAGTTCGAAAGGGCGACGTTCTTATTTCCGTCCCCTTGGCCCATTCCCTGAGGGGCCGTAGCCACGCCGAGTTGGCATCGCTCCTCCGCCAAAGTTTCAGTTCTCCGAGCACACCGGAGGAGGACAGCTGGAAGCGTCAGAGGAGTTTGCAGACTCCGTACGTGGAGCTTTTGCGCGCGTCCTACTACGCCTCGCTGAGCATGCTGTCTGCGGACGAGGCGGCTCGGTGCCTTAGTCCAGCGTTCATGGACTACTGGAGGTTCATGTCCTCAAGCGGTGGGCACCGCCCGGACCCAGCGACGTGGGCAGTGGAGAGCCGCGCGTTCGACGTTTGTGGTGGCAAGGCCTGCGCCGCGGGTCAGTTCGCGCTGTTGCCACTCCTCGATATGCTAAATCATCGGAATTTCGACCCCACCGCCAAATACGTGATGGACCGGTCCAACGCGACAAGTCCGTCCGCAACGTTTGTCGCAGCGCGTGACATCGCGGACGGTGAGGAAGTCACCTGGCGGTACCTCACCGGCCTTTCCGCGACGAAGAGCGTCATGCTGTATGGTTTCTTTAACGCCAGCGATATTTCCATCGCTGCATTTTCGCTCGCGCCGCAGGAACTCTCGTCAGTGGAAAAGGAAGCCGGTTGCACCGCGGACCAAAATCCCATCAAAATATCGGTGGCCAACGGCCAGCCGACGGGCGAGTCCCTCACTTGCGCCGAGTTGTGGTCGGCACCCAGCCCGTCTTGGCACGCAGCCATCGTCGCGGGGAAAGGCACGTCGGAGGAGAAGCGGCGCCGTCGTCGCACCGCCGTTCGGTATTTGTGCGACTCTCTCGAGCGGGGGGTGCGCCCGGCATTTCCGGAGCGCTATCTGACGTCATCTCCACCCCAGGCGTGGAAGCGTCCTCCCGGTCTCCACCGGTCCTTCATCCCCACCGCGGTCTCGCGTGACTGTTTGGACGGTGATGCATCTGGGCTGCGTGAAAGCAAGCGCGCGGTCTTGGATGCCGTGTTTCAATCCGAAGCGTTTACTCGCGCCGCGTTGGACCGCAATCGCAAATGGTGCGGTGAGATATTGCCGCGGTGATGAGCGACCCCCCAATCGATGTCTCATTCTGTTTACTCATTGCCACAAGCACCAGTCACAAACGCAAACAAGTTATTGCAGCTCTCGCATTGCCGAGATGGGTTGTTCAAACCAGTAGTAGAATCGCCCAGTATTTTTCTCGCATGGCCAAGCGACATTGGATCGCGCTTTTCGCCGCGTTGGCGATTCAGCTCGCCCGCATGGGATACGAGTTTGCGTTTAAGGCAGACTTGTTAGGGAAAGCACAACACCTAAGTGACATCGAAAACGGCTTGCCGATGCTGACCACTACCACGACCACATGGGATGCGGTCGATGGACCCGAAGAGGGTGACAGCGACGACGCACTTCCGTCCCACCATCAGCATCTCACGGCGAGCGGCAATCGTACGTTCAACGTCACGGGCCGAGTAAGCCGCGGCTGCACCTTTCCCGCGCGGTACGCCGACGGGACAGAAATGGAGACCCCTGGCTTCGAGGACTTCGCCATGCTAAACGATACTCACGCGGTCAGCTGCGCAGGTGACCTACGCACACTGTGGCACCCGTCGCAGGACACGGCGACCATGCGGAATGGTGTGTGCGCGCTGGTGGTGCTCACCTATCCGTCCGTTGAGGTCCACCCCTTGTCTATGGAAGGTTTCCCCAGCGACGTCGCCTTTCACCCACACGGCATGTATCTGCGGCGAACAAGCGCGGACCAGCCAGCCGAGTTGTACGTGGTCAATCACGCGTACACACATGGCGGCGAGCGAGTCGACGTGTTTCGCGTCGATGCCACCGGGCGGCGGCTCGCGTACCGCGGCAGCGTCGCGTCTCCGTGGCTCACGACGCACTACAACGGCATTCTGAACGCGTTGGTGGTTGCTGCCGACGGACGGTCCTTCTACGCCACAAGCTGGATGCCGCACCCGGATCCGCCCGAGGGCCGCAAGCAGACGTGGTGGTGGAGTCTCGCGATGAAGGCGCGATTGTTTTTACAGATGGTTGACACGAAGGTGTTGTGGTGCCAGCTGGACGTCGCCGCGCTTTCTCCGTCGGCACCGCCTGTTGCTCCCTTCTGCAAGGTCGTGGCCACCGGCATGATCATGGCGAACGGCATCTCGTGGGCCGCCGGAGGACGACTCGTGGCTGTGGCGGACACAGTTGGCCACTCGCTTTGGCTGATTGACGCATGCGGCGCAGAGGACCTGCCCCCAACGTCGACCTGCCCGTCGCGCGAAGTGTGGCTGCGTCACGCCGCTGACAACCTTCATCTCGAGGGCGACGTGGAAGTAGTTTCACCTCCGCCTCCCGAAACGTCACCGTCTCAGTCAGTCACGATGCGCACAACGCTTCTCACAGGCGCCATCTACCACGTGATGAATGCGGCCAATAGCTTAGATCATCGCGGTACATCGTCGATCCGGGCTCCCGGAGGGTTGACGCGTTTGACGCTGACATTCTCCCGAATCACCGCCGGCTCAGCGAGCCAGGGCGGCATGCGGAGCACGCTGCGTTTGACTCGCCTCGATGAGGAGGACCTCGTGGCCAACAACGGCACCTATTTCTACGGCGCCGCCGGAGGCGTGATCATGAGCGAAGGGGGAACGGAGGTGGCCGTCATCGGATCCTTCAAGTCCCACGGCCTCATGACGTGTCCGCTGTCGTGATCACAACCCCTTTCATGACCTGGCACGCCGCGGGTCAACCACGCACACCATCCACAACGCACGCTTGTTGTTGGCGCGCTTGCTCACTCAGGACAGAGGGGGGGTTGAAAACATGGCTACCTCCAATCGCCGGTCTGTGCCAGTTCGCGGAGCAGGCCACACGTTCGTGGTCATGTCGATACTGCTCTTGGCCCTGTCATTGGAAGACCATTTCAAGCGAGGTAGCCGCCGCGGGGCAGCGTGCGGTCTCCTGTATGCGGCGGCCGACGATCTCACCGTCGTTGCGCAAAATGCTTCTTCGCCATGCCGCGCGTTCGTACAAATGCCATCGTTGCCCCATGTCACCGCAGCAGTTCAGCAAGCCGCTCGAGGGTGGGGCGACGTGAGGGGCATGGCTACCATAGCGACCGACACGGACGGCGCCGACAGTGGGGAAATGACTCGCCCTTCGTCCATCGCCGCGTGTTCGTGGCTTGTCAGGTGTACCCAACGCGCGGCCGACGTGGAAGCAGGTATTCTTTCACTGCCCTGGCTCGCGTACACGAATGGCACTCTTCCCCAGCGGGTGCTGTACGTCGTGCGGCAGTGGCGACGTAACTCCACCCTAAAGTATGCGTATGACTCCGCGGTGCCTCTGTCGACCCCGCCCACGCTATTCCGCGATGTCGAGGTGCAACTCAGCTTTGAATCCTTCACCGACGTCTCCTCAGTCTCCGGCGGATTTGAAGTCCACATTGGTTGCCTTGCAAACACGACCGCTGCAAGTCAGCAAGCCGCTCGGGATGCCGTTGTCACATCAAGCGACGATGCGGCTGTTGGTCGCTTGCTGTCGAAACTATCGGTCGACGACGTACCGTACCGAGGCTGCGCCGCGCCTTCAACTCCCTCCACTGCTCCCCTCACACGAGATTCAGTGGACTTGACGATCGACGCCGATGACAACCTGGTGCTCGTCCCAGGCAACACCCGCGAATTTACGGACTGCTCTATCACCGTTGCGTGCGCTTCGCCGATGGCCCGCGTCGCTTTCCGCAACTGGTCGACCACATCGAACCACCTTGTGTTTGACTACGACGACTGGGTGATCCCACAAGTGTCGTCATCTTCCGGAGGGGAAATCATGTCATTCCAGCGGCAGGTGTATCCCTTCGCCGCCTTCCTTCGGTACGGCGCGTACACTGTGTCACAACACAACGTCAACGCGGCATTCAATACGTCGGTCATGCGGTTTCGTTTCCGGGGCGTTAGCTACTCCCTCATCTCTCGCCTCATCGTGCGCTGCGTCAACGACGCCAGCCAGCGAGTGGCCGTCGATCCTGCTTATCTCAGCGCCGTTGTGTCTTCTGCCGCGCCAAATTTTCCTCGTTTTTCCCCATCGTTCTGTGATTCTCAGAATCCTGCGCTCGCCGTGCGCTACGGAGGACCGTATGCCCCGACGCTCGCCACATTGGCCGAGCGGCCGGTGGTCCTGTCCCCATTAGTAAGGGATGGGAGCGCCTGCTACCTCTCCGACGGCGATGGGGCGGGCTCCTCGTGGTTTTCGGAAACGACGTACACCGGAGTCGTGGACTGTTCGCCTTTCAACATCGGCAAATCGATGGACGCGGAGGACCGTCTCGTCGCCTTGCTAACGGATTTCTCCAGTGACCTTGGCACTGGCCTCCTGTTCACCGTGACAAACGTTCATGCACAGTGGAGGGCAGATGAAGCGACTCGCACGGGTCGCTCGGCGGAAGACATCGGCCAGATGTTCGAGATGGGCCGGTCGCTCTGGCCGAGAAACTTTCTGTTCGCCACGACCATCTCGGTTCCCCCAAGCGAAACGGTCGCGTGGGAGCCTGCGCTCCCAACCATCACCGGCTCGTTTTCAGGCCTTCAAACCATGTTCAGCTGCGTGCCGTTGTCCACGTATCGGCTGGCGTTGCGGCACGTGGCTCTGAAGCGAACCGTGCAACTATCTCCCTACAACTCGTCATTCTCCACAGTTATGGCCCCAACCAGTGACGGCTCATCCCTTTCAAGGCCCATTGTGCCGGACATTATGGGATGCAACCCGGCCGGTGTACCATTCCTCGCCGACTTATCCAAGCCGTTGGCCGCCAGCGTGTCGGACTATCACTTCACGTACGCGACGTCGGTGGTGAACCCACCACCATCGATGGACCTCTCCGCCGTGAATTGGAAGCCGAGCCTCGTTGGGTCGGAATGGGCGGGCGAAGAGGGATGCGGGGTCACAATGCAGTGCCCTGCCACGCATCGAGTTCGCGTGATGCACGTGAGGGCTGAAGCGACGGTGGTCGCGTTTCGATTCGACGGTGTCGTACCGTCCACTGGAATGCTGCGCGGAGGGTCGTTGTCGGCGGAGTTTTCCGCCGACTATAGGGCGAGTATTTCCATCCTGTCGGCGATGATGTCGTACTGGACGCATGAAGTGACTGCCGACGTGGTCACTCCCGCATGGCTGACACCCGCGCAGTCCGTCACCGTCGCGCTACCGAGCACCACCAGGCAATTGGGGTCTCGCGACGTATATTTAAGCGTATCGGCGACCTGTGTCGGGAACGCCGAGGCAGCTGCCGAATTTGACCGCGAGGCCCAGGGTGGCTCCAATGACACGTCGACCGGTGGTGCTTCACTGGAAACGGTCGTCGCGACGTCGTGCGGAAACGACAACTCCACGACGCCCCCTTCGCAACGGCTCGTGGTGATGGACCGCTTGATATTGCGGACGGATGTTGACGGCGCGGGAACGGTGCCGCTGGACAAGGGGATGTTCCTCGGCGGTTGCCGTTGGGACATCCAATGCGCGGATCCGAAGCACGCCCTGCACTTGGACAACTTTTCCGGGCGGGTCGAACTCAATCATTTCTTCGAGCTCGCTTTCCCACCGTACGAGGGAGCAACAAACGTGAGCGAATTTCAGCGAATCAGACTGACCACGGCTTTTTCTTCGGCGGCGATCGATAATTTTGACGACGGCTACGAAACCCTCCAAATGTCGTCATTGTTCCAAGCACCGCATCAACCCTTGGTCGTCTCGTGGCGAAAAGGCGACCCAGATGGCAGCATCATGCCGTCGGTTGGTATGACGATGATCTTTTCCTGCCGAACCACAAGAGCGGCTCGAACCACGCGGACCACCCTAAGGGGCTGCGGCGGTGTCGTCGGCTTGACGCAGTTGCGAACCGAAGAAGTCGCAATCATCACTGACATCGACGGCGGCGGTCCGGTACCTTTCGCCGCTGTGAACGATGCGTTGTGTGAGTGGACCGTGCGGTGCCCCGCGCAGACCGCGGGCATCTGGGTGAAGTCCGTCGACCTCGGCGGCACCGGTTCCCTGCTGATGCGCAAAGTGCGGCAATATCCCACGTTCTGGTTTACGGAAGGGTCCACCACCGTGCGTCAGTCTGATGTCTACGCTGGCGATTTCGATATGGCGGCCGCTGGAACCCTCCTGTGGACTCCGAGCCGACGCACTAAGCTTGCCAATCTGACGCTGCCCTATCGGCGGCTGACGATTCGCGCTTCGATGGGGGATGGTTTTGCGCTCCTGATGTCATGTTACCCTGTTGTCGCGGACGACAAAATGCGAGTCAACTTCTCTTCGATCGGCTTCCTGTCAACGCTGGGAGGAGCATCCGGACCGGCTGACGTCTGGCCCTTCGTTTCACCGGAGAGAAACGCGCTGCCGGTGCGTCTCGTACACTACGGTTGCTGGGCTAACACGAGCGTGCTGGTCCCGTTGCTACCCGACACCGATCAGATGATCACCGACACGGTTCCAGCCGCCTCACCGCCGTATGACAGAGTGGTCGCCGCCGGGCATGTATTCTCAGACTGGGACGGCGAGGGGCCCGCCAAGAACCCCCCGAGTTACGAATCGCAAACGTACTGCGGCTATAGGTTGATATGTCCTCTCGGAACGGTCGCGGCGCTGCAGCCCCTGAGTTTCCTCAGCAAGTTGCTCATTGTCTCCTTCGGCGAACCTCCACGAACGGCAATCTCTTATGGACGACCAGAGCCGTCAACCGGTACTTGGCATGCCCTATGGTTACCCAGTGAGGCGCTCGTTGCAACTGGCGGGACTCCGTTCGTATTCGCGACTCGAAACCTATCGATCCGGGGTGGCGCAGAAGTCTCTATCCTCCAAGCCGGTGCATCGTTCACCTATAGCTGCGTCGATGCCTCCGTGTCGTCCGCCGTCCTGCCGTTGTACGCAGGATGCGGCACGACGGCGCAATCGCTACGCGGCCCTCGCGGCCGTTTTCAGGCCATCCTCCGGCACAACATTTCGGATGCGAACTCGTTGAGATTGATGTATGGCACCACCCTTTTTGAGTTCGCCAACGAAGCCTGCGAGGTCCTCATCGACTGCACGAGCGACGCGGATGCGTTCGCAGGTCAAGGGTTTCGGCACATGCCTGCTGGTGCCAAACGTTACGTTCAATTGGACGACGTCGTCGGGTTCCGTGATGGGTACAGCGGGACGGGTTCGATGGAGCTGATGACTTTCCGCGGAAGTTTCCCCGAAGACGACGCCGACGGCGCAACAACCGATGTCGTTGACCGATGGAGACGACTACCTTTTGCCGCGGAGGCGTTTTTCGCCGTAGACGGGTCAAGGCCTGCTGCCGAGTCCGAGGCGCCACATCGCGCCGTGTTCTCTTCTTCGGCGGTTCGACTCCGAATGGTGCCAGATTTAATCTCCCGTCGCATTGGCTTCGAGTTGCGCTACCGGTGTGTCTTCGGCAACGAATCCGAAGGCGACACCGTCCTAGAGTCGACGCATTTCCTGTGTCCGCCTGCATCACAAAATCGAACGCTCGTCGGTGCCAGCGGCCGCGTGCTGTCGGATCCGGATGGAGCCGGTTTCGCGTACTTCACGGGTGGCGTGTCGTTCCGGCGTCTTTGCTCTGTCATTGTCGATTGCGGGAATGCTACCGCAACGGAGATCATCATCGACATCTTGACGGCGAAGCCGTCCCGCGTCGAACTGTCGTTTTTTCTGTTGCGAGGAGCCGATTGGGAACTGACCGAATATGACCAGGCTGTCTACGTCCTGACTCTCGGCAGAAACGTCAGTGGCTGGCGGCTCACCGCCAACGCACTCAGAATAGAGTGGAACAGCTTTGTGCCAAGCCGGTATCCTGGGTTCACTTTGAATTTTCGTTGCGACAGCAAGCGGTCAGTGACAGTGGCCTCACTGCTCGCCGAGCGGCCCATGCCGGCTCACCTCGTTGCATTCGGCAGTGACGAATCAATCACCAGACTCTGGACCACCGCGTTGCTTGCCGATTTTTCGGCCAACCGATCATCTTTCTTCCACGACGAGCTCGCCTGGCAAACCTCTCCGACGAAAACGGTGGGCGTGGGCCACGCCACCGCGAGCATTCCTCTGCACCTCGACCAGAACGCATCGACGCCAACCGAACTCAACCGTGACGGCATAGCGTTGAGTGGATTGTTGACCACGGACGTGGACGGCGCCGATGCTGACTCGACTGTTCGATGCGATCCGCTGGACGCGCAGGAGACGTTGTGTGACTGGCGGATTCGTTGCCCCGGCACACTCGTGCCCGTCCTGTCGATATTCAACAGCAACTCGCAGTTTGAATTCATCGCGGAGGACGGCCACGGGAAAGCCACGTTTTCAACGGGCATCACACCGGGAAAGTCGCCGTGGTATCGCGCGCTACCGTGGGTGCTTCTGCCAGGATCCGCCCGAGGGTGGCGATATCCCTATCTTCGGTCCGCGGCGTCCCTTCCCCTACGAGAAGGCACCCCGTATGCCGGTGCGACGCTGCGCCCCTCGCTCCCGGCCACGGCCGCCACGCGCATCCGCATCATGTCAGGAAACGCTCCGGGATTGGACGTTCGCTTCGTGTGTTCCGCGCCACCTGTGTTCCCCCTGTCGGAGCCGGCGTTGGATCCCGCTCCCCCGGGCGACATGTCGCCGCATGACGGCGTCCTCCGAGGTATCGTGCCGTTGTCGATGGCTCAGTGGTACGCCGCGATCGATGGCAGTCCCCGGACGCGAAACGGAGTCGCTCTGCTCGGTTGCCCCACGGCGTCGCTTTCGATGCGGTTCTTTGCGGCAATGGCTACCGGCTACTCCTCGATCACTTACCAAATCACCGTCGTCAAAGGAGCCACGTCAGCTGAGGCGATGAACTCATCAGAAATGACCAGAATTTCCTTCGATCTAGCAAAAGGGTCGACCTTAGAGCCTTACCTTGGTCGAGTGATTTCGGCGAATTTCACGTCAAAAGACCTTCCAGTGCGCATCTCAAATACCCACACGGAACCGACGACGCTCTTCTACGAATGTGTCTGTTGGGATGCCTCGAGCATAGGGGGCATCAGTAAGGATCCATCTCTGGATAGCAATCAGTACTTGGCGCGAATCTTTGATCCGCGAATGCGGCGATTCACTGATTCGTACACAACGGGGATTGAAAACGCCGTGAACATTTCCAAATGGTTCGCAGAAGGGTGGAATCGTAATCAAACGAACGAGGTCTCCGCGGTTCCTTGGACGCCGAGCACCATCGTGGACGGATTGCAGAACATCGTCGGCGCCGCGGAAGGACGCCGTTTGCTGGGTCTCTTCGACCCCGCTCAGGCGGACGCGGACGCCTATGTTCACTTGATCCTCCCGCCAGCCTGCTTCTCTCGTTGCGTGTCGCCAGAAGCGCGGCAACAAATCGCTCAATGCAGGTGCCTCGACGACACGCACTGCAGCCGGAACGGCGTCGCGGAGATGGTGGACATGAGCGAAGTCGACCTCGCGGACACAGATGACGACATCGTCGCCCAAACCGTCGGTAACCTTTCGGTCAATTCCGCCAGGCGGGTGCTGCGTCGGTTCATTGGGCGTTCGCCGCTCGCCGAAAAGGACAGCGGCATCCAATTGAAGCGCTGTCGTTGCGTGTGCAACGTAGGGTGGACGGGCCTCCGATGCGACCGATGCGCCGACGGGTTCGACCCCGCCACGGCGTGCTCCACGGCCATGTCTCTCCCACCCGCACGGGCGAGAACGCGGTCGCCAACTCGAACGCGGACGTCGCCCGTGGAAGACCCAAGCCAAATGCGCCCCCCTTCTACCGAGCAGCAAGGCAGCTCAGAAGGCGATGGACTTTTACAACAGCCTGGTCTGGTAGCGCCCCAAACGGCAGGGTCCACACGCAACCGCAGCCGGGACGTGCGAGTCCGTGGGACTTCCAGTCGCAGTGCGTCGACGTCGGCCACATCATCGCTTTCCGGCCATCAACCGGTGGTGCAACCCGTCGCACCGGCCGCGACGTCGACTCGGACGCCGGTTTCTTCCATTGGAAACAGCACAGATGCCGGGCCGCTCAACGCTGCGACTGAGCTGGTTACGTCGGGGCCGGCAGCACTGACTGCGGCAGCCTTTGCTTCGGTGTCCGCCGCGCTTGGGTCATCGGTCATCGTGGATGCGCAGGTACTGGAAATTGTGGCGGGCATGCCGTGCATGAGCCGCGGGAGCAGCAGCAGCAGCCCAGGCCCCATTACGTCGGCAATGTCCTACGTCGCGGTGGGCAACGGCACGTCGCGGGTGCTCACCGGTGTTCTGTTGGTGCTTTTCGCCGTGTCCGCGCTGCACACTGCCGCGTATGGCTGGCGTGGCCAGCAGCCGAAGGAAAATATCTCAAACGTTGAGAGTGATGGTCCGCCATCGGGCGACGCTGCGCCGCCAGAAGGGGCCCCGTCGATTCACACGACATCGATATGGGACGCCGAGGCGATGCAGCGTCTCGCGAAAATGCGCTGGCCGTCGCTGAGCGTGGTCGCGTTTGTCGTCCTTCGGCAATCGTTGCTCTTTCAGGCGTTTAAAGCGCTGATAGCTGTTTTCACGTCCACAGCGACCGTTGCGCAGGACCTGCCGACTGGGCTGCTGGGTGTTGCGGGAGCCCTCGCGCTACCCCTGGCTGCCCATTTTCTCTGGAGGCACCTCTCGGCCCAGGCTCCTCTCGGCCTCCCCGCCGACGACCCTTCATCGAGCGCAGCGATGCGTGACCCCCCGAAGTCTGTTGGAGCCGTCGCGGGGTCGGTCGGTGGACGCGTCCCAGTAATGTGGACAGCGCTTGCCACGGAATTCGGCCCGGCAACGTACCAGTCCACTTCCGAGGAGTTCGGCGACGCCAGGCTGGAGCGCCTCCCTCGATGGCATCGACTGCTGCTCCCGAGCGGTCGGTGGCAGCCAGCGTCGACCGCCGCCAGCTGGGGCGGGGTTGCCGGGTTCCGGTACGTCGCCGGGCGCACAACGGAGGGCACGTTGGTCACGCTGCTGCGCGACGTCCTGATAGGCGTCACGGCGCAGCCGGCGTGGTATGGGGCCGATTCCTCCTCTTGCCGGGCGTCTGTCTACGTCATCGCGGCGATTTTGTCACTTGTTCCAGTGGTGCTCCTGGCAAGACAAGCGCACCGCTTTCCGCTTGCCACGGTCGTCGGCGCCGTGCACAGCGTGCTGACCTCGGCGACATTAATCCTCGTGGCCGTCGCCAGCGCGAGAATTGCGGACGCAGAAAATAGAGTGAACAACAATTCCTCGGCGTCCATGAATTCGATGGGGGCGTTGGCCGTCGCGCTGCAACTCGCCGCGGACGACGTCTTCCACAAGCAACTCTCCGCGCTGTCGATGCTCAGTTCGATGATGGCTGTCACGGCCGCTTTGGCGATCTTGGTGGTCGGCGCGACGACGATTGCAACACGCAAGTTTCATCGTTCGTGTGCCAAGGAACAGCTTCCTGCCGAGACGGAGTTACGGAGCGTCAACGACCGCGTGACAGCCGCGTCAAGGTGTACAGACGCCACAGCGCCGCTACTTTCCATTCCCCAATCAAATCCCCCTGCAACTGCCCCTTCTCTTCACTCGGGCGATCCGCTTCCTGCCGAACCGGCTGGAACGACGGCGCGATCAACGAACGTCGTGCTACCACTGCCACGCCTGCAGCCTTCCTGGTCAACGAAGGTAAATCCGCTCTCAGTCAACACGCGCCCACCCCCCAGCGGCGCGGTTAGTGTCGCGACTCTTCTGTGAGGGAATAGTAGGAGTTTCTTATCATCGAAATGTTTGCGCGAAGGGGATGCGAGAGAGGGAGTGAGCAATATGGTTTACAATGGGTGCCGCCTTGCAAGTCTCTCTGGCACGCACCCCCGTGACCTCACAGCGGACCTTGGTGATCACATTCCCAGGGTGTGGTCCGATGGCGCAGCCGCCGACGTTCTCAGTTGTCGCCGGCGCGGAGGACGTCGTCTGTGCCATATGTTTGATGCCGTGGGAAGACCCCGCTGAACTGCAGCCCTGCAATCACGTCTTTTGCGCGGCGTGCTCGCGATCTCTGGCGAAGTGCCCGGAGTGCCGTGCAGACATCCGCGGGCGGCAGCCGCCCAACCGCATTCTTATCAACATGGCGCAGGCGGCGAAGGTATCTTGCGATGGCTGTGGGTGGACGGGATCGCACCGAGAATCGCGTTCGCACCGATGTGGCGTCGCAATGGCACAAACGACCGCCCCGGGGAGACCCCGGGCGCAAACTGCAGTCACCGGGAGCTCGCCGCAAGGTTCGCCGTTTCCAGTCAACCCGCGCCCCGGTGTTGCGCCACCTGGCTATGCAGCTCCCCCGCCAGGTTACATGCGGCCCACCGCAGGACCACAACCCGGCTACCCGGCTCCTCCCGGAGGTTACCCGCCGGCACAGCCCGGCCCTCCTGGGTACCCAGCGCCGCTACCGGGTTACCCGCCCACCTCAGGCCCACCACAAGGCTACCCGGCGCCTCCCCCGCAGGGCGTTTCACAGCCACCTTCCGGACCTCCTGGATACCCCATGCCCGCCGGTCCGCCGTGGTACAACGGTCCGCCGATGCCGCCCGCCGCCCCTTTCCCGCCGGGTTACGGGGCGCCACCACCCACGGCGCCTTGGCCCTCGCCTGCACCGTCGAATCGAGTGGAGTGGGACGGCGCCACGGCTCAAAGCACCGAGCCGTGGTATGCCCTCGGCATGGACCAGGATGAGTACGACCACATTGCGGCCGTGTTTCTCGAGTTCGATGCCGACGACAGCGGCTTTCTTGATCGAGGCGAAGTTCTGCGCATGGCCCGTGTCCTCAACATGATCCGCTCGCCGGCCGATGAGCAAGCTCTGCTCGCGGAGTTGAATCCGGGTGGTCGGGGCGTGTCGCGTGAGCAGTTGACTTACTGGATGTCGCAGCATCGGCTCGATCCCACAACGACTTACGGCTTGTCAAGGCAGGACTATCACTCGACGCTATTCGCGTTCAACGAGTTCGATCGCAACAGAGACGGTCGGCTCTCCGTGGACGAGTTTGAGCGGCTGGCCATGCGTCTCGGCTTCGCAAGTAGCGGTCAAGCGGCACGGCAGCTATTTCAATCGGTGGACGCGGACCACAACGGCAGCGTTAGCTTGCATGAATTCCTCTCGTTTCGTGCGTCCACCGCGCGACGACGCTGACTGACCACCAGCAAGGCCACAACAAGCCTCCCAACCGGGCAGCACATGACCAACAGCTTCTCAACAAGGCCAGTGACGGCGTTTCCCGACCGTCTGTGCCGATGAAACGGGCACTTTTTCGTAGTTGCTCAGTTGTAGGGGGACACACCCACCGATAAGCCGTGTATCGTGCCCTGCAACTTTCGGCTTGTGTCTTTCTCTGCCCTGTCTCCTCCCTTATTCCCCACGCCACAAGAGCGCGAACCGCCGTTGATGAGAGCGTCCCCGTCGTCGATCCGACCACCACCTACATTCAGCTCGACGACGACGGTAACAACGCATCCGAATCGCAACCCGCTCGTGACCGGCCAAGAGTTTTCGCGCTCAAATTCCGACAACTGTGGATCGTCCAGAGGATCCGCGTGCCAGGAAAATTCTTCCGACCCTGCCTCGTCGTTCGTCTGCCCCCAGGAAACCCAGGTTCCCACCGAGCTAGCGCAGGCTGACGACCACCGGGAACGAAGGCCGGCTCCGTTCAAATCAGCGACTGCTCCTCCACCCACAGCTTCCTTATTGACCGCTGCTGCGATCATGCCCAACGCTGATGGTTCACCAGCCGGCGCGACCTCGCCGCATCACACGGACGTCGTGGTGCCGTCAGCGCCCCAGGAGCGCAAACCGCCACCATTTATCATCGGCGGCCTTTGCTTCCCGGAGCCTTCCGAACTCGGCGACTGGCGGACTCAGGTGCCTCGCCGGCACACGTTTCACCGCCCATTTCACATCTACAGTCTGTCGTCGTGGTTCTTTATCACCCTGATGATCGTGCTCTACGGCGTCTGCGTCGTTCGTCCGTTGTCGATCTACGCCCCGAATAGCTGGATTTGGAACACGAGCGTCGTGATGGCCTATACCATCATGGCCGTGGCATGCTTGTCGTCGTTGTTCGCCGTCGGTCTTGTGGATCCGGGAGATCACGGCTCTGGGGACGCACGTCCGACGCACGGCTACTTCCGCTGCAGCTACTGCGACCGCCACGTGAAGGGCAGCTCGCGCCACTGTAAGGCCTGCAACAAGTGCATTGAGGGGTTCGACCACCACTGCAAATACCTCAACACGTGCGTCGGCAAGCACAACTACTTCTTCTTTATCGCGTACGTCACGCTCTGCGCGATGGTATCGGTGCTGCAGTTGAGCTGTGCGTTGTACTTGATCATCAACTACTCGAGCGTGATGCTGCCGGTGGAGATCGCCTTCATCGCGGTCTTCTTTGCCGTCGCTGTGCCCATGGGTGGGCTGGTCGGTCATTTGGCGACGTTTCATTTGTTTCTACACTGCCGCGGGACCTCCACTTACGACTACTTAATGGAGAAGCGCGCGAGGCAAGAAATGGAGATGGACGAACAGCGACGGCGCACCGCCGCCGCCGCGGCTCCACGAACTCAAACTTAGCCCGTCATTCGAATCGGCTGTGATATTCCCCCGCGCGTGACAAACGATCACCGCGGGGCTTGGGAGTGGTTGTTCACTCCCGCATTCATGTTTCACAGTGAACCGTCGTATTTGTGTAGGCGAATGGCCGTACGGGCGGTCATTCGACAGGTCGCGAGGCAATCATGCTTGAGTGTGTTCCAACCAGCAGTGTGTGCACGAGCCCGCGCGTTGATACAGCACGCGTTTTCCCCTCTGTCACTTTCCGATGATCGCACAATTGCTGTTGGTGATTGCGTTCCTCGGCGTTGTCTACGCCGTCGCCAAGCTGGTCCTCTTCAACACCCGACGCCCCGGTGAGCCCCCGATTGTGCCTTGCTACTACCCCGTCGTGGGCCACGTCGTCCAGTTCGGCATCCACCCGCTCAACTTCCTTGTTGAATGCAAGCGCCGCGTCGGTGGAGTGTTCACGATCAACATGTTCGGCCAGCCCGTCACCATCGTCGGCGATCCCAAGGTTCACGCCGCCTTCTTCGAGCCTCGCAACGAAGTGCTCAGCCCGCGCGAAGTGTACGCGTTCATGATCCCGGTCTTCGGTGAGGGCGTCGGTTACGGCGCGTCGTACGGAAAAATGCGCGAGCAGCTGTCGTTCCTTGCCGAGGAACTGAGCATCGAAAAGTTCAAGAACTTCGTCCCTGCCATTCAACACGAAGTGCGTGAGTACACCAAGTCGTGGAAGGGCGCATCGGGCGAAATTAATCTGCTCGACGAGATGAGCGCCTTGATCATCAACACGGCATGCCGGTGCCTCTTCGGCGAAGACGTGCGCAAGCGCATCAACGCGACCCGCTTTGCCTTTCTACTCGCGGAGATGGAAGCCTCTCTGCGCCCCGCGGAGGTGTTCGTGCCGTGGCTCGGCGCGCTACCGTCGGCGGCGGCCCGTCGACGCAACGACGCTCGCAATGAGCTGAGTGAATCCTTGGCGAAAATTGTCATGGAGCGTCGCGCGGCGGAGGCGCGTGGTGAGACCGACTTCCAGGGATCCGATCTCCTCGGCGGCCTCGTGCGCGCGGTCTACAGCGACGGCACGCCCATGTCGCTGCACGAGGTGTGCGGCATGATTGTCGCCGCCATGTTCGCGGGGCAGCACACGTCCACCATCACGACCACGTGGACCTTGCTTCACTTGATGCAGTCGTGCAACAAGCGCCACTTCGCCAAGGTGAAGGAGGAGTTCGCAGACTTTCAGCCCCAAATTGGGTACGACGACGTCACCGACAACATGCCCTTTGCCGATCAATGCGCCCGGGAGGCGATCCGACGGGATCCGCCGCTGATCATGTTGATGCGCAAGGTGATGACCCCGCACAAGGTGGGCAACTTCGTCCTCCCGAAGGGCAGCGTCATCGCGGTGTCGCCACTGCTCACGCACGCAGACGAGGAGGCATTCCCCGATTCGCGCACGTGGAACCCCGAGCGTGACTTCAACAAGGTGCCGAAGGCCTTCGTCGGATTCGGTGCGGGCGTGCACAAGTGCATGGGCGAGAAATTCGGCCTGCTTCAGGTGAAAACCATCATGTTCACACTACTCCGTGAATTCGACTTCGAGCCGCTCGGGCCGTTGCCCGACCCGGACTACCACACGATGGTGGTGGGCCCGACCAAGTCTCAGTCTCGTGTGCGGTTTGTGCGCCGGCCCGCCGCATCCTCCAAGTGATGTCCTTTGCATCCTGGACAAGAGTTAGAGAGAAAGGTAATCGCCGATAAACTGCCCTCTCTTGTGTAACCACTTCTGGTCTCCAGATCAGAGTCGAACGAGAGAGAGGTGAATGGGGGAGGAAAAAAGCACACAAAGGAAACCAACACACTCACACAAGTTTGATTCCGCTCCGCGCACAAATCCCTTGCACATTCCCGGCGGCGAGCCCAAGGGGCGAAGAGAGTGCAAAGGTGACCCTATGGCTATGAAAGGGTGCCACATCAGCATGGGTTGGTTGATGCTGGCGATTTAGTGTTCTGTTTCTTGCGACGTCATGCGGCAGATTGGTCGCTACGTCGCCCTTTTGTGCTGCGGGTTTGTGCTGGCGCGCATTTCCGATGTTGGGTGCGGTGAGAGTGAGCAGAAGTTGCGACCGGCCGTCCACGGCACGTTTCACGGCCCCGCGGCGCCCTTCCACAATTCTCGACAATCCGAATCCAGCGTGACAGTCTTCGAGGCGAAGTATGTCCGCGTCCAACAGCATCGCATTGTCACGGAGGCAGGGCGATTGATCGACGACTGGCTTTGGGTCGACGTCGCCGACCACGTTAACGTGGTGGCCGAGGCTCCTTCGGACGCACTCCCGACCCTGGTGGCGGCCGCCGACAAGGGAGCGGCGCCGTGGGTGGGGGCACCACCGCAAGTGATTGTGAGCGACCGAGTGCGGCTGCGAGCCAAGCTGCCCGCGGACGCAGTTGTCCGTTCCAATGCCGACGACCCCGCGCTACTTCTTTTTCAACAATTGAAGTACGGGTTTGAGGGGCTGTCCATCGCTGCGCTTGGTGGTCTCAGTGAACCGGGCGAACCGCCCTTGGCGACTGCGATGCGAGAGCTAGCAGAGGAAATCGGGATTCACTGCTCGACGTGGCACCAATTTGGCGGCAACGAGTCTTACCGCGTGGACGCGAACCGCGGGTGCGGTCGTTGCGCGCCATTTCTCGCCGCCGATTGTCGCGTCGCGGAACGCAGGAAGGGGAACACCGCACCCCCTGCGGTGGATGGCGGCGACCTGGAGAAGCAGGCGCTCGTGGTCTGCACGGTGCGGGACCTTCTCGACTCGCTGCGAGGCCGGGTGACGGGTGGCTGCGGCACCGCCCCGATCCGAGAGCTCAAATGGGCTCACACCTTCTCACGCGTCGTGCTGCACTACCACTTTCGACACGTCGACTCGTAGAGGTTGATGTGGGAGGACCTTTCCGTCGCGACAAGGGAGAATGCGCGTCGAATCTCCACAGTCTCTATCGATATCGCTTGTTGTGTGGGGTGTGTGTCGTTTTGTCGCGACGGTCCTCTTATCATCCCCCCTCACTCCCCCGTACGATGCCGCCCCCGTGCGATCCGCAGGCGGTGCTCTTCGGGATGCTCGGCGCCGCCGCCGCCTTGGCGTTCGCCAACTTCGGTGCCGCGTTTGGCACGGCGAAGTGCGGTGTCTCCGTGGCGCACCTCGGCATTGCGCAGCCTAGCCGTGTGATGCGTGGCATGGTGCCAGTCGTCATGGCCGGTATTCTAGGCATCTACGGCCTCATCGTGGCCGTCATTATTTCCAACAACGTTAAATCCACCGGATACGCAACGTTTAGCGGCTTCATCCACCTCGGCGCCGGAGTCGCCGCTGGCCTCGCCGCGCTTACGGCGGGGTACGCCATCGGCATCATTGGCGACATCTGCTGTTTCGCGTATGCGAAGACGGACAAGATCTTCGTGCCGATGATCCTCATGCTCATCTTCGCGGAAGCGTTAGGGCTCTACGGTCTGATCATTGCGCTGCTGATGAACAACCGAGCAAACGCGGTCAACATGTGCGTCTGAACACTGAACCAAGGAAGGTGTGTCGCGTGTTAGACGTTCGCTCCACTGGCTGTCTCTCTTCCGTTAGTTTGTGTTGTGTGGATGGCGACGAGGTAAAGGTGGGTTGTGTGACCGGAAGGAGCACGGGAGATGGCAACGCGCAGCAACCGCTTTTCGGCTCAATTCTCACACTGAAAAATCGATCGGGAAACATTTTGAGCAGCGTGTTTGCCTTCTCGTGGTTTCAAGACACATTGCCGCCGACCCACAGCTGTCACCCATGTCCGCTGCCCGCTCAAAGGCCCCGACGGGTGTGGCGGCGTCCGCAAATCGACGAATCGTAGGCCGTGGCAACGCCGCTGCTGAGCAAGCCGCCGCCGCCGCACGGGAGGCTGACGCGAAGGCTGCCCTGATTCCCGCCAAGCCAACCACACTCCCACCGCCCGCGGTCCCGCTGGAGGAGGAGCGGTGGGAGGAGGAGGAGGAAGAAGAAGAAGAGGAAGAAGAGTCCGAGGAAGGGCAGACCGAAGAGAACGCCGTGGATGACACACACACGGAAACGTTGCCGCCACAAGGAGCCGCCAATGGTAACACTGGAGGCGAAGCGACGACCGGCGATGGTGATGGCGAGGAGGAAGAGGAGGAGGAAGAGGAGGAAGAAGAGGAGGAAGAGGAAGCACCTCCGCGAACACCAACGCCTCCGCCACCGCCGCCGCCGCCTGCGGTTGTCCCCGTTCGACGCTCGAAGAAAGCCAAATCAGCCGCCACTGTCGCCTCCACGGCTGCCCTTGGTCCAACCGCGGCTTCCAGCGACCCCGTCGACTCTCCTCAACCCGCACCCGCCGAGACTCCCCAACCGCCACACATCGCGGCCCAGCCGGTACCTCCGCGGTCGCCCTCGAAGGCAAGTCCACCTGACCAGCCCGTACCTCCGCGGTCGCCTTCCATGGCCGATCCACCTGCTCAGCTACCTGCAGCGACCCCGCCCGTGGTCGCACCGCCGCCGGCTGCGATGAAAAAGGCGACTAAAAAGAAACCTCTAGCCGCCACTTCCGATCCCCCGGCGACCGCGACCCCGTCCCAACCAGCTGCCGCCGCACCACCGGCAGCGTCACCTGCGGCGGCTTCGGCCGCGGTGGAACCAGCGCCACAGCCCGTACCACCGGCAGCTGCCACTATCGCACCCGCCTCGGCCACGCCACCGGCAGGCTTGACTCACACACCGGCCGCCATCCCGCCCGCTGCACCCCAAGACGCTGCGCCCCCCTCGTCAACCGCGAAACCCCGTGTGAAGAAGGCAAAGCAAGAAGTGCAACCTGTTGTTCCCGCACCGGCAGCTCCCATCGACGCGCCAACGAACACAGGCGGCGCGCGAGCCAGTGACGCAGCACCACCCGCCGCGCAACCACCCGCTCCTGAGCCGGTCACGCAGCCACCCGCAGCTGAGCCGACAACGTTCCTGACTCAAGTTGAAGAAGCGAAGCCCGTGGCACCGGAGGTCGCAGCGCCCGTGGTACCGGAGGTCGCAGCACCCGTTGCGATACGAAAGCCAACGAAACCGGCGATTACCACCACGACAGGACCGCCGAAGAAGACGTCGACCACCGCCATCAAAAAAAATGGTAAGGCACCAACCTCGAAAACCGCGGCAGAGCCACCAGCGGCCGCGGCGGAGCCTCCGCCCACGGATGCCAACGCCGCGGTGGTTCCACCTCCTCAGGACGGCGCCGCGGTGGTTCCACCTCCTCAGGACAGCGCCGCCGTGGCCCAGGCGACCGAACCGGTGCCAGCGGCGGGGGAGGTGGACGAAATGACGAAAACACACGCAGCCAGCGACGCAATGGCTCTGCAATCACCCGCGGCGTTGGCCGAGCAGAAGGAAGCCGATCAGGTGGACAAACCACCAGCGTCGGAAGAATCGACTCTGCTGCCGCCCGATGCGACCCCGTCTCCGACCACGCACAGCGAACACCGGAAGCCAAAATACGAGCCGGTCTTCTACAAGCGTCCCGTCCACCTAGCGCCCGTGCCGCCGCCGGCCGCCGCAGGCACGGATGCATTGCCGCCTCCGAGGAAGGTGCGGGTCACGGGCGATCCGATCGTTGAAGAGCTTGAACGGCATCTGCGAGAACGGCGATTGGCCGAGCGGCAGCGACTCTCGGAGCAGGAAGCCAGGAGCGAAAAGCTGCGCCTCGAATTGGAGGCGAGGCAGCGCGAGCGCGAAGAGCGCGAGCACAAGGAGGCGATGGAGCGGCTGAAGCTGCAACGGGAGACGCAAGAGCGACGAGCGGTTGAAATGAGAGACATGGAGGAGCAGCGTCGCCAGCGCATCGCGGTCCATCTCAAGGTGGACATGGACGTCATTGAGGGCAAGAAGAACATCATCGACGCTCTCAGCGAGCGGTTTGCCGATATGGTCCGTCGCGAGCACGAGGAGAAAGAGCGGCTCTTAGTTGAGAGGCACGCAAAGATACGCTCGACCACCGGGCCACAGTTCTATCAGACCCTGGCGGAGCACGATGCGCAGGTTCAAATCCGTCAGCGACGGCAGGAGGAGGAGCGCAAGAAGCAAGGCCCGACGCGAGTCACCGTCAATCCGTTACCGGCTGAGTTTCAAACAAAGATTCGCGACAAGGTCCTGAAACTCGATGCACAGGAACGTGACGAAAGGCGCAACAAGCGTGACCAGCAACGCGAAATGCGGATGGCGCGCATCGCATTCGGGGAGAAAACGAAGGCCACGGTGCTTTCCGTCAGTCAAACCTCTCGATGATGGCCCCCGGTCTTTGCACTCCTCATCTAGTTCACCACTTCTCGTCGTGTTTTTTTTTTGTAAATCACACACACGCGCACGACCTCAAGCATGACCCCCACTTTTTTGTCCCTTCAATGTATCGTGTTTTTTTTTCAAGTCCTATTTTTTGTGCAGCTGAGCCTCCCTGAACGTCGCTTCCTCCGTGAAGCGAGGGATGACTTGCTGCAGTCCGTTACCGTACCTCAACATCAGATCCGTTGTTGGCACCGTTGTGCTTTTCCCCACCTTGTCAATTTGCCAGGCTCATCAGACCCTCAGGGCTCTTTCCAACAGCTGTCGAAAAAAATACAAAAAAACACAGAAGGAATACGATTACAATGGGGAAGTTGCGGCAAAGCAACGCCGACAGATTTCGCGGATCCGTTACGGGCTTCGAACTGTATGAGCAGTTGAAGGACATTGAGGTCTACAAGAACCACCGGGAGTCGCTGCGACCGTGGGATCGTCCCCTGCCCGCGATCGTGGAGCAGGAAGCCAACCGCCGCGCGCTGTGGATCATGAAGCCTCCATCGTCCCTGTACATCGCGGCCGTGTTCGTCATCTGCGTGACCGCGATGTGCCTGATTGGATCGATCCCCTTCGCCATCAACGAGGAGGCGCTAGGCATCGTTTGGAAGAATCTTTCGAAGCCTAGCATTGTCTACCACGATGCACGCGTCCTCTTCGCCATCTCAATCGTGTGTCACGCGTGCACGGGTATGTCGTTGTGGATGATTTTCCTGGCCGAAGGCTTCAGCAAGCACGTGCCAGAGCTGTGCCCAATCGCCTTCACTATTCTTTTGGACTGCATTTGGGCCGACGTTACTTTCAGCGCGCTGCGACTAGATTGGACGCTCATGATCTGGTGCGCCATCCTGATTTTCTCGTTCATCGCGATCGTGCTTCTCATTCTACGAGGGGTCATGGTGGCGGCTCTGTTCATGGTCCCGCAGCTGTGCGGCACGATGGTCGTCATCGCGTACGTCTCCGAGTTCTACAAGCTGCATGGTCCGTATCTACCTGTGTACTGAAAATCAGACAGGCCACACATGGAGCGGCAGGAAATAGTATGCATTTGTGAATGGTCGCGACGACCCCGTGTTTTTCCCCCGCCTCCCTCAATGTGAATGGAAACGTCGCCCTTCCAAGACCCACCGCGGTGATCGACTTCGCCGCTTCGCCTTCTCATGTCAATGTGGTTGTGAGGGAAAGTGACGATTCCATGGTTCAAGAACACTCATATCCTCCCGTTCGAAGCCGAAAAAATGACAGCGCCGCAGAACCCTTTCGAGGCTGCGGATAACCGCGTCATCGACCGCTGCAACTTTCCCGCGTTTTCAGCGTGCTTTGGTGCAGGCCCTCACGTCGTGTACAACCTCGGGGAGGCCAACGCCTCGCATGTCGCCAGCCCGTCGCCCCAAGCGGCGGGGCGCCTACCGATGCACTCAACCGCCGCGCAAGCACCACGCGCCCTCGGCACTCCGCGACTGACTGCGGCTGGCAGTTCACAGTCGCCAGACGGCAATCGGCGGCCACCCGTCATCGAGCGCTCCCCGTTGATGGCGGTGCCCCCTATGCCGGAGGACGATCGCATCGGCGTCACGCCGCACGCGGGCAGCCACCACCTCGATGCGTCCCCCATTCCTCACGCGACGGCGCCTCGTCACGCGGAGGGCATCTCTGGCGCGACGCCAGACGCTTACGCGGACAGGGCGCCGACCTCCCCCTCACACATCATGCCGCCACACGCGTCGGCAATGACGCAGCTGCTCGCGCTGACTCCACAGGCAGTGCTCCGGTCGCAGCACGCCGCGTTTCGGCGGAACGACGATGTCGAGAGCCCCCCGGTGGTCGGACGAGCACCATTCAGCCCGAACGGCGTCCGGGTGACGTCGCCGGCAACAGCACTACCACGGAAGGAGAGCTCGCCCATCGCCATCCCGGGACTCGACACAATGTTCCAGCAACTCAGCCTTGTGGTGCGAGAGTGCATCCAGCGTGAGTTCCAATCGGCGACCTTGCGGTTGAACCGCTCCGCGGAGCCTGCGGCTGCGGAGCCTCCGGAATATGACGATGCGCAGGCACGTTCACCGAGCCCAGCCGGTCGGTCATCCGGCCACCTTGACGGGGCCTCACTCGATGTGGACCACGGACGGCGGCATCATCATCATCATCATCCCAGGAAGGGGGTGCCACCGTCTCAATCGTCGTTTGTTCCCCCATCCGTGTCCGCGCTGACGGCCGCGTCGGCTACCGGAGAGAGCGGCGGCTTCATCGACGAAGAGAGGTCCCGCGCGCCGCCGCCGCCGCCGCTCTCATCCCAGCACATGGCGACGCAAGCCGCCGCCGGTCGCTCCGCCACCACGGCGAGAGGGGGGAGCGGGCCAGCGGCGGCCCACGACCACACGCCCCCGTTCCTCGCGGCGAGCGCGTCGTACTACGACGACCTGATTCGCGCCGCGCAGGAACCCTTTCCTTCCTTTTCGCCCAATAACGTTTCTGGAGGGAAGACGAGCGCGGCGGACATGGCTGCCGAGGGGACGCTTCTGTGGTCGGCGAATCCTCCGCCCTGCTTCGCGTATTATCGGCCTCCTAACGCTGCGTCATACGGGGGGATGCGCTGCGGCGGATGGGCGTCCCGTGGCACGCCGCGGTTTGAAGCCTCGCCCTTGGCTCACACTCCCCCTCCACGTAGCCGAATGCGGGATGTCAGCGAGACCCGCGGCGCCTTGTCATCTCCGCGGCGCCACTTGCCGCACAGCCTCACGTTGGGTGGTTGCGGCTCGCCGGTTTCGCAGCTTCACTGGCACCGTCCCGCGCCGACACCATCGTTCGACTCGGTGCTGGCTTCATTCTACCGTCGTCGTCACATCTATGATGTTGCAGACCTGCTGGGACCGTAGGAGGCGAAGCCTCCGATCGACGCTGAAAGCTTCCTGCGTTTTCGATCACTCTCCCACTTCTCACTCATTTTTTCGTCGTCATTTTATTGTTTTGAAAATTTACTGTGAATTACACAGCAAGTGAACATAAGGGTGATATGTCGTCCTTCGTCATGCAGCGGGCCCGATGGCTGCTGCCACCACCTGCGGTGGGGTCGCCCGACGTCATCGTCTACTGGATGACGCGGGAGCATCGAGCTCAGGATAACTGGGCACTCGCAGCGGCCGTTGAGCTCGCCTGTTGTCCGTCGCTGCAGAGGGCCACTGAAGCTGTCCCGCTTGCGCCCTTGGAGCAATTCCGTCCACGAAGCCGGCGAGTCGGCCTGTTCCGAAGTCCCTCGGCACGGCCGCCCGCGTCACGTCGAGTTGCCCAAGCGAACAAGTGCGCCCTTCCCTCCGTCGGCCCCTTACCGTGGTCTACACCATGAGCCCGCTATTTTTGGGACGGTCGCGTCAAGTCGCAAAGAATGCGCCGCCAGGACCTTTCGCCCGCGGGTCACATCCCACTTCGACGTGTTTCTCAAACAGTCGCCGCCGCCGCTGACGAGTGTCGCCACCCTTGCGGCCTCTGTCACGCGGTCCGGCCGCGGGGGCGCCTGTACGACAACGGCGGTCGATTGGTCGCAACTGTTGCGCCGACGCACCGATCCCAAGGGGGCCTGGAAAGTGGACCAGACCGTCCGTGCTCCCGTGGGAATCTCAACGAAGGCCGGCGCGGCCGCTGCGCTGCGTGCGCTCGGCGCCTTTCTCCATCGACTGCCTTCCTACGCGTCGGACCGGAATGATCCCACCGGCAGCGCCCAGAGCGGCTTGTCGCCTTACTTGCACTTTGGTCAGTTGAGCCCTCAACGTGCCGCAATCGCGGCGTTCGATTACCTCGTCGAAAACCGGAGTCGTCCAGGCGTTCGAGAGGGAGTGGAGTCCTTTATCGAAGAACTCATCGTACGCAGAGAATTGTCGGATAATTTTTGCATGTACGAAAAAGACTATGATCGAGTGGCTCGCTTTAGTGAGTGGGCGAGGCAAACATGTGGACGACCCAGCGCCACGCCGTCGAGCAGGCGGCCAAGAAAAAGATCGAGAAGTACGGCGCGGCCGCGGCCAACATCGACTTCGTGCCGCTCGCGGTCGACTCGTTCGGCTGCTGGTGCGAGGCCGGCGAGAAGTTCCTGCGCCTGGTCGCCACGCGGTGTGGCCGCTCACGAGAAGGACAAACGTCAATGTCTACTCCGTTTCGGATTTCGAGCGAGCCCAAACCCATAATCCTCTGTGGAACGCTGCGCAACAACAGCTTGTGGCAACGGGGAAGATGCACGGGTTCGTGCGCATGTACTGGGCGAAGAAGGTGTTGGAGTGGACACTCAACGCCGCCACGGCCTACGCGGTGGCTGTGTACCTCAACGACAAATACTCGTTGGACGGTCGCGATCCGAATGGCTTCGTTGGCTGTGCCTGGTCCGTGGGAGGGATGCATGATATGGGCTGGGCGGAGCGGCCGATATTCGGCAAGATCCGCTACATGAACGACAAGGGCTGTCAGAAAAAGTTCGGCGTGGCCGAGTACATCAAGCAGCAGCAGGCATCTTTCTACGCGTACATCATGTCGCGCAGCGGAGGGTCGGCCGAGCGTCACGCGGAGAAGCCGGCGACCGCACGCGCCAGTGGAGCGAAGCATCCACGGTCGTAGGACTACCTTGTGTCCATTCACCACGCCCCTACCTTGTCCTCAAACGGCAACCGAGACGGTCTCCCTTTTTAAAATCTGCCTTTACAACCTGCCTTCCGTTTCCTTCTTGCTTCATTCAACCGTCTGCTTGCTAACGGCACCGCCACTGATATTTTTTGTCATCCCGTTTGCTTCTATCAGGGGGATCTCTTGAATCTCCGAGGTGACGATTATTCATTCCGAAGTGACTTGCCGTGTTTTTGCGGTCCAAATAAATGTAATTTATTTTAGAGGAAAGAGTAACCCGGTCTCGGTTTCAGTTCAGCTGACTTTCCGTTTGTGGGTTTCACTCAGACGCGCAAGAAAATTGGTGTGCTCATCTCGCGCGACGACATGAATGCCCTTCGATTCATACTGAAAAACCGGCGGGGCAGCGGCGCTGCCATTGATTCCCACGTCTCTTGTCATTCGATTTCCGTCCGCATCTGCCCACGGCGACTGACGAGCGACGTGACGAGCGAACAGGGAGGACCGGACTCTTCTGGGGGTCCTCGCGAAGCGGCACGCTATCCGGTGATTCAATTTCCGTCGCACAGCCTCATGACACGGCAACCGCGCATTGATCCGAGTGACATTGTCAGTGAAAGCACGCAGAGCATGCTCATCAAGCTGAGGCGCACGCGCGATTTCTACGCGTTTCCAAGTCTCTCCGCTCCGCAAGTCGGGTGGAATTGCAATTGTTTCGTCCTCTTCGATGGCACGGTGTACTTCAACGCCACCGTCACGATCGCCACGCCCGCCTTGCCCACCGCATGGACGTGGGAGGCGAACGCGAGCTTTTGCCATGCGCTCCATTACATCGAGAGGCCGCTGCTCTGTCGCATGGACGCGTACGACGACTGTGCCAACAAGGTCGCCTTGGATTTGACGGGCATGACAAGCCGGCTCGTGCAACACGAGGTCGAGGCTCTGAGCGGCGTTCTTTTTGCCCGTCGCGTTCCCGACATGAGGCACATTGTGCCGGTCGAAGGGTTTCACACGATGTCCGACTGGGAAGACGACTTTCCGTCCATCGAGGCGCGTTCCACGTCACTCTACACGCTGCTGGTACCGGCTCACCTTCGCGCAGCAGATGAGTGCGGCAGCTCTGGTCGCCGCCGGCCTCTGCAGTTGCTGTCGGAATATCTGCCCAATAGCGACTTCTTGCGGCGGCGGTTCGAGGACGGGATTTACCCTGGATGCCACGTCGATCAGCGGTTGCTCGAGGAGGACAAGGCGCTCGAGTCGCAGATGCAAGACATGGCTGGAATGCTGAGAAAACAAAGCGCCGCGGCGAAGTAAAACGCCCCACCACCTATCGATGTATCTCGCGTCATTTCCGTGGGGACAGGGGCAACTCACCGGGTTGAGTATTTCGTTGTGAATGCAAACACAAGGTTTCGAGCAACACTCCCTCGCGCCGTTCGCATGCCGCGGCCGTGCTGCTGCACCTTGGATGGCGTGACGCGACCGTTGGGCGATGGCGGTGGCGCGTCCACCGGCCGTGGTCGGCTTCTGCTGCGATTGTCGCTTGGCGAGAGCGGCTACTTGATCTACCATGTGGTGCAATTCAGACCGCTCCTCGTCGAAACCGTGATGCCGATGCGGATGTTCGCGACTGGGGGCGGCGATGGATCGGTGAACGTGTTTCGTACATTCAGAGTGGTGAGGGGAGGGCACTATTTGTCCAGGAGACCTCGCATGTCCCCCGGGGCATCCAACTCAGGCACGATGTGTCGGCGACGGGGCGACAAAGATCACGGCGCCGACGCGATGCAACTACCGCCGGGTGTCGTGGTTCCGTCGTGCGCCGACGCGGACCGCTTGATTTGCCCCTTCAAACCCCCGCGCTGCGTGGCGATGGTATCGCCGATTCGTCAAATTTCGTGCTTGCAGCCGTTGCGGATGCCGCCGTCCCCCGAGGGGGGTAGGAAAGGGTTGATGGCACGTGAACAGAAAGAGAGCGATTCCGCGAAGCGAGCCCGCTCCTGGCTCGACGAGACAGCGGGACGACCACAAAGCCCCGTGCTGCTGGTGCCGTTTTGGGACGACGCGGAGTTGCTATCCTTCTCTTTGCCTCCCGCAGCCAACGACGGCGACGAGGTTCGGTTGCAGGCGCAATCCCCGTCGCCCGCAGTGGCTGCCGTCGTCCGCTCTCCTTCGTACGACCCCATGGCCGACACCACGAGCTACTTCGAAGCGTGGAGGCGCCAACACCGCGATGGGATGCCGCAACCCATCAGCGCGTCGCCGAGTATGTTTCTGGAAGAAGGTCATAGCACGGTGCGCCTCATCCCGCGGAGCGCCGAGGCGTCGCCGGCGACGACGAACACGAGCGGAGATTCCGCGACCGCTTGTTCATTGATGATAGCGTGATGAAGAGCCGGACCGAAACAGGAATGCTATCGGCGTGAGGTAAGACTATGCTGTGCGTGTTCCTTCCTTGACCGAGCGACGTGACAGAGAGGAAGCCTTGTACTCTTCAAGTTCGGTCAACCTCAACCCCCCGGCAACTTTTTTTTATCGAATGCTGTCCAATCCCGTTCCGCCAGCACCTGCGCTTGCCGTTTGTGCGAACGAGAGCCTCAGTCTGGCGCTCCGCATTGAACATGCGTCCGTGTCGCTGGCGACCACGAGTTCAACGTCAGCCGAGGCGCTCAGGCAGTCGCACAATCTTCTTACCGAATTTGAAAGCGAGGTTGCGCAGTGGTCAGCCGTCACGGCGCCAGGCGGTCCCCTCGCCACTTCTCACGACCTAATTGTGAGCATCGGGGATCTGCTCGGCAACATTGAAACGCTCGCCACGCGCCTGGCCATCGCGCGCGCGAAGCAGCGTGCCCTACAACGGGTTCAAGATGCCTATCACGATGCCGCGAGCTGCCGAGCCTCGCTCCCACTGGCTGAAGGGGACGGCCGGCTCGCGTCGCCACCCTCGACATCGCCCAGGGGCCCCCAGTCCATTGATGTGTCCGCGATGCTTGGGTCGCAGAGATGAGAGGATGACATCCTTTCGTCCACCAAGTTCAGGAAAAGCGTCTGACCAGTTGTTAGGCGTTACTTTTGTTGTGTTGGCAACGTGTGTGTTTCTTCTTACCCCCCCCACCAGGCATCTTTCAATCCCCAGTTCAATCGTCGCTTAGGCATTCTGGTATATTGACGACGGCTGGGGTCCATGCATCGACCCACCCCCATCCTGACGGAACGGCCCTCGCCCGCGGCGTCGCAGGAAGCCGTCGCACGTCGCATGTGCAAGGTGGAGCGGGCCGCCACCGTCCTGGCAGGACAGACGCGGCTGCCCGACGACCTGCGGCGATTTTTGACGTCGCGCATGTCGGACGAGTGGGTCATTGAACTCATTGATAAGGCGGCGGTGCTTCCCTACGCGACCTGGGAGGCGTGGGTCGCGGTGGCCGCCACCGAGGGGCGCAACTACGTATTTGCGGTGCGCCGCTCGATGATCCTGCGGCAGCCACCGGCAACACCACCGTTGAGGCTCGAGTAGCGCCTTTTTTTTGGACTCAAAACATGCAATGTTTTTTCAGAAAATATCTTGCGTTTTCGTCGTCACCTCTATTTCGGATTCGAGTTAATCGAAGACGAAATAAAGCAAAATGGAGATCGATGCGGGTTGTACATTACTTGACCCCCGAGCTCACGCGTGTGTGGAGATATGAGACGTTGCGACGCAACAATCAAGGCATGGCATCTTGCTGAATCTCTTTTTTTCCGCACCGAAACAGCTTTTCCGGAAGTGAGTCGCGATGCACGGGTCGCAGGGGTCTGCAAATAATCTCACAGGAAGTCGAAGAAGCCAACCGACTTTGCGACATGAGAGCCGAGCTGACTTCGCGGGAAGCAACACCCAGCCATCAGTTGGCTCGCAGCTTTCCTGGGAGGAGGGCCGAGCTACGTTTCGCTCGTCGGGCCGTCAAACGGCCGATGCCGCGGAGGCGGCCAACGTTGATGGCTACGAGGAGGAACCCGGAAACGACGCACCAGCCACCGCGTCGCCGGGAGTCGACGAGGCGCTGCTGAAGGACATCGGCGCGGAGAGCCGCAAGGCGCGACAGTTCCTGAACACGCCCGTGGACACCTTCGTGGCCATCGACGAAGTCCGTCAATTGCCGTTGAATGTGGTGGCCACGCGAGTGCAACTCTATTTTGTCGAGCCGCAAGGCCGGGCCCTTGTGATGCGTCGTGATCTACCGACGGTTTGCATCGCACAGGATCAACGGATCCCGGGCGCCTTAAGCGTGACCTTCGGGCCGTCGGCGCGCTTGTGGGTGCAGGCAACACCGAAAGTCGTAGCCGTCGTCGTGGTGGAAGCGTCGGACATGGTGGACCGCAATCGAAAGTTGCTCGGTCACGCCATCATCCGGCTGCACCAGGTCAAAGGCTGCTTTGAGTCCCGCCTCTACGTCGGCGAACCCAAATTATCCCGACTCGAGCAGCGCGCCGTCGCCCTTCCCCTAACGACGGTGGTGTTCCGCGTCAACGAGGTGGGTGGTGCCTCGGCCGCCCCAACCGTGACCCTCCAAACATTTGACTTCAGCGGAGGCGAGGCCACGTTGATGGAGGAGCGTCAAGGCGTGAGGTCCTTGTGCTACAGTGCGTCCGGCATTCCCCGGGATGAATTTGACAAACTCTTCCTATCCGGTCCAGCCTCGCCGCACGGCGCCGGCATTCCGCAGCTGGACATGTCCTACTACACGGCGTACAATGAGCGGCGCGGCGTCAGCGTGGTGCTGCACAGCGTCGTGGCGCTGCCCACGCCAGTGGACCGGCAGCTCTGCCACTTGTGGAAAATCGTGGCCGAAATCGACGGAAAGCTGTATATGACGAACGCTCACGACTGGGATGCGGATGCCATGAAGCCGCGGTACTCAGACGCCGTGCTTGTGTTTCCTGACGTGGCTTATCGGCTGAACACTCCGCTATTGCTGCGTGTCTTCCGCATGAAATTCGAGGTCTCCATGTTGATGGCCCCTTCCTCTGCGGTAGCCAGTGGGGCCCAGTGCCTCGACCAGGGCAGGTGGCTGGTGGAGGAGTACGGTTGGGCAGCGGTTAGTTTGTTCGCGCAGCCAACCGGTCACCTGCGGTTCGCACCCAGCCTTCTCGCGCCGCTGCTCGAAGGGGCGCCGCCTGCGGAAGTGCACCGCATCTTTAAGGCTTATCCGACGATTGCGAGCTGCATCACGAGTCTTATCGAGCGGCAGGAGTGGCGGTTACGCGCCCCCGCAACACAGGGCGGCGGTCGCCCGGCCGTTTGCGTGTCCGTTTGTGACCCCGCGCGGCTAGGGGAAGTCTTGGAGGACCGGCGCTTCGCTGATAAGGCAGCGACGAGCGAGCAGCACCATGTGACCCTTCTTCAAGCGTTCCAGCCCGTGTGCGCCTCGCCTGTTACGGTTCAGCAACACGCGAACGAGGCCTTTCGCGCCGCATTGTTTCAGTAGTTTCCACGGCTCTGTCTCTCATGAATCCCCATCCCAACTTGTGGTGATCGTGAGTGGCTGTCCTCTATCATGATGTGAAGCCAATCTTTCTCATAGTCCAGGGTTTTTGTACCTTCTCAACGAAGAAGAATGGCGCATCGACGGCGGACGATCATCGAACGGCTGGGTTACGTCGCCTCGCTTCTGGCGTTGGCTTTTGTGTCTCGAGGCAGCGACGCGGCGCCAGGGAAGTACTGCATCAAGTCCACTCTCGGCAATTTTTTCCTTGTTCGCGACAGCGGCACCACCGGTGTCACTGGCGTTTCCCTCAGTGCCAAGTGCTGCGAGGCCGACGGCGGCATGTGGTACTTCGATCCGGCCCTTGGGGCGCTCACAAAACAGTGTATCCGGGCCCAAATCAAGAATGTCGGTCCAGGAATGTTATTCGTGCATGCGACGAACAACGTGTTCGAGCCGATGACCATGCACAACGACCCCAACGCATGCATTACCGGGATGACCGACTCGCGCGACTGGACCTTCACCAATAGCGGGTGCTTCGTCAATCCCTTGTACGGCAAGGCGATGACCTGCACATTCAGTGCGACGGCGACCGTCGGATACGAACTCACGCAAGGCAACGCGGCCTGCGGGACGAGCAAGTGGACTGCCGTAGCCACGGAATCGGCCGGGTGCGTCGCCACCCCGCCACCTCCACCGGCTCTCAACGGGGTGTATTGCATGCGAACAGGCACCAATCAGTTCCTGACACTGCCAGCTAATGCGATCTACGGCTCCCCCGCGGCGCAAGCGACGTCGTGCACCTGCGCCAACGCGTTTCAACTGAAGCCCACCACCTCCACCGTCGGGCAAACCGACTTCACCATGCAACATTGCGATTCGAGTACCTACCTCGTCGAGCAACTCACGGTCCCAAACTACAAGGCGGAAACAATAAAATCCACGAGCGCAGGTGGGTTTGCCATGGTCGGCAACTGCATGCAGGGCTGGCAGGGCCAGTACCTGAATCCGAGCGCCGGCGGCTACGCGAAGACAAGTAGTTGCAGCGCCAGCAACCAGGTCACGCCGCAGGCCATTTCCTGTTCATGCCCCGTGACGAAAACGTCGACGAGCACCACCACGGCGACCACCACCAACGCCCAGCCGACCACGACCACGACGCCGACCGCGACCACCACGGCGACCACGACGCCGACCGCGACCACCACGGCGACACTATCGGCGACGTCGACAGCGACACCGACGTCGACGCAAACGACGACCGCAACAACCACGGTCATCGCGACGACGCCCACGGCTGACACGCCCACGGCGACGACCACGGCTGGCACGCCCACGGCGACGACCACGTCGGCCACGGCTGGCACGCCCACGGCAACGACCACGTCGGCCACGGCTGACACGCCCACAGCGACGACCACGTCGGCCACGGCTGGCACGCCCACGGCGACGACCACGTCGGCCA
>ERZ1292630.305-Hain-H41-02um-R3-305-length-52127-cov-50_pt1 | contig 52127 bp, 62 predicted proteins | sample MGYA00564408_ERZ1292630 | MGnify/ENA primary metagenome ERZ1292630 (study PRJEB36523, sample SAMEA6512641) | groundwater metagenome | collected 2019-01-08 | study: AquaDiva: Metagenomics assemblies of 32 groundwater samples
GCGCTCAAACTGGACCTGGGCACCAGAACGGTCTCGGCCGAAATTGTCGCGATGCCATTCTTCCAGGCCGACAAGCTTCCCTCACGCGACCGGTTTTATCAGTTTGATCCGTTTCCCGGCGTCGCACGAAGCACGCAGGAGCCTGCCGTGGAGTTTCAGAACACCGAGCTGGCCGCCAGAGTCTATGGCACGACCTGGGGATTTGACACGGCCCTCTATCTCTACCGGGGCTTCTTTCACATGCCGGCGTTACAATCAAATCAGATCAGCGCCCCGACGCTGGTCACAGAGACGTTCCCACGGCTTGCAGTCTACGGAGCGAGCACTAGAGGGAATGCGTTGGGCGGGGTGGTGAGCGCGGAGATCGGTTACTACTCCTCGCTGTCGGATCAGGCCGGCCACAATCCGGCCATCCCGAACAGTTCGTTCCGGTATCTCGTGGGGTATCAACAGCAACCCTGGGAGGATTTCACCGTCGGTCTGCAATACTACGGCGAACAGATGTTCCACTATGATGCTTACCGGGCCACGTTGCCGTCCGGCTTCCCAGCTCAGGATCAGCACCGGCAGCTCATGACCCTCCGGCTCACGCAACTCTTCTGGAACCAGACCCTGCGCGTGGGCCTTTTCGCCTTTTACAGTCCCACGGATCAGGACTACTATCTGATTCCTGAAATCCGGTATAGCATCAGCGACAACCTGTGGGTGTCAGCGACCGGGAATATTTTCGGAGGGCGACGCCCCACGACTTTCTTTGGGCAGTTGGATGCGAACGACAATCTGGCTGTGACCGTGCGGTATGAATTCTGAAGGGGGTCAGCCGCAAATGCCGGTCGTGAATGTTTTTGAACAGTATGCGCAGGAATATGACGAATGGTTCGATGGGCACAAGTCGGTCTATGAGGCCGAACTCGCGGCACTCCGGAAGCTCGTCCCTGCCACTGGCCTGGGCATAGAAGTCGGGGTTGGAACCGGACGATTTGCGGTCCCGCTTGGTATCCGATATGGAATCGATCCGAGTGGACGCATGCTGGAAATCGCTCGGCAGCATGGCCTTCAGGTCTGCCAGGCCGTCGGGGAACAGTTGCCCTTCCGTGACGGGCAGTTCGATCTGGTTCTGCTCGTCACCGTCATTTGTTTCGTGGATGATGTGCCGGCCTTGCTCCGGGAACTCAACCGGGTGCTGAAGCGCGGCGGGCGCCTCGTCATCGGCTTCGTCAACCGGAACAGTGAACTTGGCCGCCTGTATGAACAGCGCAAGGGGACGAGCCCATTTTACCGGGAGGCGCGATTCTATTCGGTAGAAGATGTCGTGAAGTGGGTGGAACAGGCTGGTTTCGACTCGCTGCAGTTCTGCCAGACCTTGTTCGGTCTATCCAGTGAGCACGTACCGAAAATCCTGGAAATTCGTGAGGGCTACAGCGATGGCGCATTTGTCGTGCTCAGCGCGAGGAGAGTCGAACAGGCTAGGGGCGAGAAGCCATAGGCTATGGGCACGAGAGCGAAATTTCCGCCCATCGCCTCTAGCCTCGGCCCCCTTGCCATCTTCATGAAAGTGAGGTAACCGATGAACGTATTATTCATAATCAACGAAGCCCCCTATGGGTCCGAGAAACTGTACAACGGGCTGCGGCTCACGGGTGGAGCCCCACGGCTTTAGCCTGCTCCGCCGACCCGCTCGCCGGACCCGCCTGCCGAAGCCCTGCGGCGGATAGGAGCCTCTGGCGGGCGAGAGTAGCTTCGGCGACGAAGGCCGGGCAGCCCCGTGGCTTCCCCAACATCCGCCAAGGTTTCGGTGGGCCGACGAGCCTACTCCGCCGAAGTAGCCTGGCTACGAAGGCCAGGAGCTTCAGCGAAGATGGCTGCGTAGGCGGGTGTACGGTCCAACACGAGAGGCCTCGTATAATCAATTGACGGACGTCCTATTCATGGGAGGGGAAGCATGAAGCCGTTCTACGCGTCGCAGCTACGGACAAAACTCGAGGCGCGGAAAGCCCTGGTCGTTCCCGGATGTCACGATGCCCTTAGCGCCCAGATTATCGAGGGTGCGGGCTTTGAGGCGGTTCAGGTCAGCGGCTTCGGACTCGCGGGGAGCCTGCTTGGCAAGCCCGACGTCGGACTTGTCGAGATAAAGGATATCCTTGATCGCACCTGGCAGATCGCGCGGGCGGTGGAGATTCCGGTGATGGCGGATATCGACACGGGCGGCGGGAATGCACTGAATGCCGCCGACATCACGGAGCAGCTCATGGCGATGGGCATTGCCGGCGTCAATATTGAGGACCAAGTGTTTCCGAAACGTTGCGGCCATATGGAGGGGAAGCAGGTCATCTCCGCCGAGGAGATGGCGGGGAAGATCCGCGCGATGGCGGATGCGCGGAAGCGCTGCGACGGCGACATCGTCATCAACGCGCGCACCGATGCCTTCTCCGTGCTCGGCATCGAGGAGGCGATTCGCCGCTCGAAACTCTACCTTGAAGCGGGAGCTGACATGGTGTTCATCGATGGCATCCGGACGCGCGCGGACATCGAGCGCGCACTCGAAGCCATCGGGGGACTGCTGTCCGTCAACCTCATGGACGGCGTGACGGGCGTCAAAACAGAGCTTGTGCCGATCCCCACGCTGGCCCAGATGGGGGTCGCGCGGGTCAGTATTCCGGTGGCGTCCGTCCTTGTGATGCACAGGGCGCTGTCTAGGTTTTTCCGCGCCCTCAAGGAGTCTCCCACAGGGCTTCTTTCCGGAGAGACGGAGTGGTTGACGGCCTTCGGGGAGTATACGGAGTTTGTCGGCCTTCCGGAGTACCGGGAGCTGGAGCGACAGTTCCTTCCGCGGGAGATGGTCGAAGACAAGTATGGAATAAATTAGGAGAGAAACATGGGAATGACGCTGGCGGAGAAAATTCTTGCCCGCGCGTCGGGGCGTTCCTCCGTGAAGCCCGGGGATGTCGTCGAACCGCAAGTTGATCTGGCGATGTCGCATGAGAATGCGGCACTCGTCATCAACCAGTTCCACGAGATCTGGAAGGGAACAGGGAAGGAGGCCAGGGTATGGGATCCGGAGAGGATCGCCATTATCTTCGACCACCGCGTTCCCGCAGAGAGCGCGAAGACCGCGACCAATCAGAAGACGGTCCGCGAATTCGTCAAGGCGAAAGGCATCCAAAAGTTTCACGATATCCGCGGTGATCGGGGAGGCATCTGCCATCAGGTTCTTGCGGAATCGGGGTATGTGCGCCCGGGCTATGTCGTCGCCGGCACCGACAGCCACACGACCACTCACGGAGCCTTCGGGGCCTTCGCATGGGGGATCGGCGCAACCGAGATGGCCAGCGTCTGGGCGTTGGGCGCGGCACTGGCCGTCGAGGTTCCTTCGACCATCAAGGTCACCGTGCGCGGTTCTTTCCTCGACTACGTGTCGCCCAAAGACCTGATCCTCTTCATTATCAAACTGCTCACCGCCGAGGGCGCCAATTTTAAGGCGCTTGAGTTCCACGGGGAGGCCATACGGGCGATGCCGACCTCAGGTCGCATGGTCTTGTGCAACATGGCGGCCGAAGCCGGAGCGACGGTGGGGTTGGTTCCGCCGGATGAGGAGACGACCGCCTATCTTCACGATACCGCGAAGGTGAGCGAGCGTATCGATCTCCTCTCCCCCGACGCGGACGCGGTCTATGATCGCACGATCGAGATCGATCTTTCGGAACTGACGTTCCAGGTGAGCTGCCCGCACTCCGTCGATGCCGTGAAATGCGTCGGCGATATCGAGGGGAAGGCCATCCATCAGATCGTTCTCGGTTCCTGCACCAACGGGCGGTTGGACGACATCGCGGTCGCTGCGGGGATTCTTCGTGGAAAGAGGGTTGCCGACGGCGTGCGGATGCTCGTGTTTCCCGCATCGGCGAAAGTGTACCAAGAGGCGATGGAACGCGGTTATCTCGGCATCCTTGCGAAAGCCGGGGCTGTCGTGATGAACCCCGGGTGCGGACCGTGTCTCGGGGTGCATCAGGGTGCCTTGGGCGACGGGGAGGTCGCGCTCTCGACGACGAATCGGAACTTCAAAGGGCGTATGGGAAACCCGAATTCCGAAGTGTATCTCTGCTCGCCGGCCGTCGCTGCCGCAAGCGCCATCACGGGCGTCATTACGATGCCGGGAAGGAAGGTCTGATGAGCACGAAACAAGTGGTCCTGAAGCTTGGGGACGATGTGTCAACGGACGTCATTTATCCCGGGCGGTTTATGGCCACGATCCTTCCAGCCGAAACGCCGCAGCATGCGTTCGCCGACGATACTGACTTTCACTCGCGGCTGACAGGCGGCATGATCCCAAAGGAGCGCGCCGTGATTCTTGCGGGGAACAATTTCGGGTGCGGGTCCTCGCGCGAACAGGCGGTCTCGTGTCTCCAAGGGCACAAGCTGACAGTCGTGGCCAAGAGTGTGGCGAGAATCTTCCTGAAGAACGCAATCAATCTCGGCCTTCCGGTCGTGATCTGTCCCACGATTGGGGCGAATGACGGCGATGATCTCGATATCCACGAGACCAAGGTGGTGAATGTCTCGACGGGACGGGAGTACGCCACGCAACCGCTTCCCGAAGCGCAGAAAGCGATCATGGAGGCAGGGGGGCTTATTGCCTTCACGCGCGACCGTCTCATGAAAGGTTCCGCGAAGCCCCGGAGGTCGAAATACCGCATCGGCTGGCTTCCGGGAGACGGCATCGGAACAGAAGTCTGCGATGCCGCGCGCCGCGTCTTGGATGCCATCGGATTTGAGGCGGAGTATCCGCACGGCGATATCGGCTGGGAATGTTGGCGTGCGGAAGGCGATGCCCTTCCGGAACGTACCATTGAGCTGCTCAAGAACGTCGATGCGGCGCTGTTCGGGGCGATCACCTCGAAGCCCGTGAAGGCGGCGGAGGCGGAACTCTCTCCCGGACTCAAGGGGAAAGGACTCGTCTATCGCTCGCCGATCGTCAGGATGCGGCAGCTTTTCGACCTCTACGTCTGTCTTCGCCCCTGCAAGGCGTATCCCGGGAATCCAGGCAACTACAAGGATGGGATCGACCTGACGGTCTTTCGCGAGAACACCGAGGACCTGTACGCGGGCGTGGAATTCTCGCCCGTGCCCGATGAACTCTCGACCGTGCTTGCGAAGCATTCAAAGAACTTCGCTCCGTTCAAGGATCTTTCGGGAGATGCCTACGCGATCTCCTGCAAGATCAACACGAAGAAAGGGTCGGAACGGATCGCGCGCGCTGCGTTCGCACACGCGCGCATGCACAAGCGCAAGAAGGTGACGGCCGTCGACAAGGCGAACGTCGTCCGCGCGACCGACGGGCTGTTCCTCGAGATGGCGCAGGCCGTCGCGAAGGAGTATCCCGAGATTGTGTTCGACAACGCGAACATCGACGCGATCTGCATGTGGCTCCTGAAGAATCCCCTCAACTTCGATGTGCTCGTGGCGCCTAACCTTTACGGTGATATCATCTCGGACCTCTGCGCCCAGATGGTGGGAGGTTTGGGATTCGCCTGCTCCGGGAACATCGGGGAGAGGCTTGCGGTCTTCGAGCCGACGCACGGCTCGGCCCCGAAGTACGCGGGGATGAATAAGGTGAATCCCATCGCGACCATCCTTGCCGCGAAGATGATGCTTGAGTGGCTGGGCGAGACGCAAAAGGCCGCCGATATCGAGGGCGCAGTCGCGAAGGTCATTCGCGAAGGGGTGGTCCGCACCTATGACATGGGCGGGGCCGCGCCGACGACCGACATGGCGGAGGCCGTTGTCCGAGCCCTTGCGGAGCGCCCAAGGGGTCAGCAACCTTGTCGGAAGGGTTCCTGACCCCTTTCCGACACCATCTTCCATCGCATGAGGTAGCCCCCATGAAGATTCTCTTCATTCTCAACGACGCCCCCTATGGTTCCGAGAAAGTCTACAACGCGTTGCGGCTTGCGATGAAACTGCAACTGGAGCACCCCGCCGCGGAGATCCGCGTCTTTCTGATGGCGGATGCCGTGAACGCAGCACTCCCCGCTCAAACCACGCCTCAGGGTTACTACAATGTCGAACGGATGCTGAAGGCGGTTATCACCAAACAAGGTCACGTCAAGGCTTGCGGCACCTGTGCTGAGGCGCGCGGACTGGACAAGGTGGCCCTGATCGAAGGCATCGAGGTCAGCACCATGAGCCAGCTGGCCCAGTGGGTCGTGGACTCGGACAAAGTGCTGACGTTCTAAGTGGCTCTGTCACCGGCGTCCGTATGATGCGGGCTAATCCTGTTTGAAAATGGGTCCCCCTGCACCGGACAGTCAAACCCCATGCTGACGATCGACGGATCCCGCTATTCCGGCAGCGGAACCATTGTAAGACAAGCAGTCGCCTTTGCTGCTCTGACCGGCCAGTCGATCCACGTGGTCAAGGCCCGCGCGAAGCGAGACAAGCCGGGTTTACGCCCACAGCACATCCGCGTCATCGAAGCGATTGCCGAACTCGTACAGGGTCGCGCTGAGGGACTGGCGCCAGGTGCGCAGGAATTCACGTTCCGCCCTGGCCCTCTCAAGATAGGGCGGCACTATTGTTGGGACATCGGCTCTGCCGGCTCGACGACCATGCTGGGCCTGGGCCTCATGCCGGTCCTTGCCTTCGCGGCCTCGCGGGTCACCGTCGAATTGCGCGGGAGCCTCTTTCAGGATTTTGCCCCTTCTGTCTTTCATCTCCAGCAGGTGTTGCTCCCCATGCTGCAAGGGATGGGACTCCATGTCGAAGTAGAAATCGAACGGCCGGGCTACGTGCCTCGCGGCGATGGCATACTCCGCCTCGCGGTGACACCGCTCACCGAACCCTTCCGAGCGATCACCGCCGACAGGCCAGGCCCGGTCACAAGGATTTGGGGCATCGCCCTGTCCTCTCACCTCGAACAACGGCAGGTCAGCCGGCGGATGGCGGACGCCGCGCGAGATGCGCTGGCCATAGCGGGCTATCGAGCTGACATTGAACTTCGCAACGATACCGAGTCTCTGCAGCGTGGAGCCGCGCTGGCGCTCTTTGCCGATCGAGAAGGAGCCGGGCGACTCGGCGTGGACCGGGCAGGAGCACCGAGAAGAAGCGCCGAGTCGATCGGGAAACAGGCCGCCAGGCAGTTGCTGGAGGACCTCCGGTCCGGTGCGACTCTGGACCGGTTTGCCGCAGACCAGATCATACCTTTTGCGGCTCTGGCAGTGGGCAAAAGCCGGTTCATCATTCCGACCGTCACCGATCATGTTCTCACCAGCGCCTGGCTGACACAGGAATTCCTTCACGCTCACGTCACTATCGACGACCAGCGACTGGTCATTCACGGTGCCGGATTCTGGCCTGATCGTGGTCGCACGACGACTAAGTAGGGCCTTGGTCTTATGGAGCTGCGCTTCCAAGCCAGTCATCCTCCCACAGGCTTCATGGCCGATGCCATGCTGGGCCGGCTCGCTCGCTGGCTTCGCATGCTGGGGTATGACACCGCCTACGACAAGAACATCGCAGACGATCTCCTGATCGAACAAACTCTTCGCGAAGATCGCTGGCTCCTGACTCGCGATCGCTATCTCGCGCGGCGCAAAGTCCTTCGTGGTCGCCTTACCTTGATCACGAGCGACTACCTCGACGGCCAATTGAGCCAGCTCCGGCACGAACTCCACCTCAACCTCGATCCGAGCGCACAGAGGCCGTTCCGCTGCGCGAACTGCAACGTCCCGGCAAATCCCCTCTCTCCCTGCGAGGCGGCTCCGCTCGTTCCCCCGTTTGTCGCCCAGCACTACGATCATTTCGTGCAATGCCCCCGCTGCCGCCATGTCTATTGGCCGGGCACGCACTGGGTTGCGATCGTCGGCAGGCTGGCCACGATCAGGCAAGAAGACAGGAACCTGCCCCCATGAAGATTCATCGCGTTCATCCCTGGAACGTCACGCCGCAGGAGGCCGTGCGGATTCAGGAGCAGCTGCGCAGCGCCGTCATACCCCATGAGCGGGTGACCCGTCCGAGGTTGGTCGCCGGAGCCGACGCAGCGTTCGACCTTGAGCGAAACCACATTTACGCCGCCGTGGTGGTCCTGTCTTTTCCCGGATTAGAAATCGTGGAGACAGTGATCCATCGTGAGCGCCTGCGCTTTCCCTACATCCCCGGCCTGCTGTCGTTTCGGGAAGCCCCTGCCCTGCTCCATGCCTTCGGACAGCTTCGGCACGATCCCGATGTGATCTTCATCGATGGCCACGGTCTTTCACATCCGCGGCGTGCCGGAATCGCCTGCCATGTCGGGATCTGTGTGGATCGGCCGGTCATTGGATGCGCCAAATCCAAACTCGTCGGAGAGTTTCGAGAGCCCGGTCTCTTCCGGGGCTCTCTCTCGAGTTTGTATGATGCTGACGGTCACGTCATCGGAGCCGTTGTCCGGACGCGCGATCGCGTGAAGCCGGTCTTCGTCTCGGTCGGGCATCGACTCGGTCTCGCGGACGCCATCCGGCTCACCCTGGCCTGCGGAATGGGATACCGAATTCCTGAACCGACGCGGCAGGCCGATCGGTTGGCGGAGCGGACCAAGCGCGAGGCCCGCTCATGAGACTCCTCGGGTTCCTGCCGTTGCTCTTGTTCCTTCTCTTGCTCGCGCTCCTGCCGTTCGTGTTCGGAGAACTCTTTTCCACCGCGCTGATGAAATTGCACCTCGATCCCCGTGCGGCTCTGCTGGGCATCCTGATCGGAAGCGCCATCAATATCCCTATCCGACGCCTCGTGCGGGGCGAAGACGTTCTGGGGGAACCGCCGATGCTGTTCGGCCTATCGGGATGGTGGCCGCGCCTCCAACGCGCGCCGAGAGAAACCATCATCGCAGTGAACGCCGGGGGATGCCTGATCCCGCTCGGCCTCGCCCTCTACGAGACTCTGTTCCTGGTGATCGAGGACCCTGTTGCCCTTTGGGGGCTGCTCGTAGCTGTGTTGCTGAATACCTTCGCCTGTTACTGGATGGCCAGACCCATCGAGGGCATCGGCATCGCCATGCCAGGCTTGATGCCGGCCCTGGGGGCCGTCGCGATGGCTCCGGAGCATGCCGCGCCGGTGGCCTTTGTCGCGGGTGTGTTGGGGCCGCTCATCGGCGCGGATCTCCTCCATCTACGCGACATGGAGAAGATTGCCACGGGCGTGGCCAGTATCGGGGGCGCGGGGACGTTCGATGGGATTGTGTTGTCGGGCATCGTCGCGGCATACTTGGCCTAACCCTGATTCCTTCATGAGGACACAACGCCATGCGCACACGAGTTCTATTCTCAGAAATGGCCCTGGCCCTCCTGCTACTCTCAGCACCCAACATCAGCTGGGCCGAGCCGACTGACAAGAATGCCACGATGAAGGGTGATGCCGCGCAGGGGAAAGCACTCTTCAATGGCAAAGGGATTTGCCACTACTGCCATGGCCTCGACGGGGTGATCGACCGGAAACCCTCGCTCACGCCTGACACCGCGGCTGTCATCGCGCGACTGGCTGCTGCCCCTCCCGATCTGCGCAATCGAGCGACGCTGAAACTGAAAGACAACAAAGCTCGGTTTCGAGTGATACGCGAAGGCCATCCGGGGAGCGGGATGCTTCCGGATACGACGCTGAATGACCAGGACATCACAGACGTCCTCGCCTACCTCGCGACGCTCCGGCAGAGCGCGGCTTCCCCTGGCAAGAACCCCTATTGACCGCGACCGCCTCCGCATCGGCCCGCTAATCCATAAAGCGCCAGATTGTTTTCGATTGCCCAGCAGGGGGGCGGTAGTTGCTCAGTTTGAGCATGCAGGAGGAACCTCTCTTGGCCGCATCGGGCCAGACCTTCAGTTCTTCTCCCGACGGCGATGAAACCCGATGCATGTAGTCCCATTCCCCGCCGTCGCTGAAGACGACGAAGATCCAGCCGTTGCTGCTCCGAAAGTGCACGTCGCCGATCAAAGGATCCCCGGACACCAGTTTGACGGTCGACACGCCCCGTTCGATCGCCGTCAATTCCAGCAGCGCCGCTTCGCACAATTCATCCTTGGTCATCCTGTACCTCGTCTTCCCGGAATTACCGCCTCGCCTGTCCGCTTGCCCGACCACACCAGATCAGCACACAGAGACGCCGGTGGTGTGGATCCCCGTATCAGTTCCCGCCCTCTCCCGGATGCCGCGTCAATGCCGGTCAAGTGGATTGCCGCGGGCTCCGCGTGGTCGCTGAAACAATCGCGCAAGTTCATCGACGGCAAAACGCGGAAATCGACGCTCCCGACCACCTTCGGCGAGCGTGACGCCGTTCGAACGCTCCACCACAGTCCCGATTCGCGCAACCGGAACGCGAGCCCTCCGCAGTCGTCTCACCAGGCTCGCCTCAACAGCCGGATCGATGCAGAGCAGAAGCGACCCAGAGGCCATCACACCTAACGGGTCGAGGTCGAACGCCGCACAAAGCCGAGCCGCCTCCGGCAACACAGGGATCGCGGCGGCCTCGATCGCCAATCCGACCCCTGCCGCCTCAGCCAGCTCATACAACGCCGCGCTGAGTCCACCCTCGGTTGGATCGTGCATCGCATGGACCCCGCCGGTCGCCATGGCCAGACGGGCGTCCTTCACCACGCTCAACCCCGGATCCTTCAGATACCGCCGGCAGCGGGCGAGGAAAGACGCGCCAAATCGCTGCCGGATCTCATCAGCTCGCTCTCGAGCGAGAATCGAGACCGCTTCGATCGCCACCCCCTTGGTAAGCAACAGGCTATCCCCGATGCGCGCACCGGCGGCTGTCACGATCCCTCCGGTCAGAGATTCTCCCAACAGGCAACCGACGACCACGGGACGCGTCACGGTGTCCGTGATTTCGGTATGGCCGCCGCATAGTGTGATCCGCATAGAGCGACACATCGCCTGCACCTGAGCAAACACCTTCGTGACCACCCCAGCCGTCGTCGATCGGGCGGGAAACAGCAACGTCGCCAAGAACCACTTCGGTGTGGCACCGGTCGCCGCCAGATCGTTGGCATTGATCACCACGGCATACGTACCGATCTCATCCGCGACGAAGGTGATGGGATCAGTCTTTGCCACAAGCCAGCTTCCGCCGAAGCGAATCACCGCCGCATCAAGACCGATTCCCGCCCCGACCACGACACGCGGATCATGGATCTTGGCCAAACGCCCCAGCAACCTGCGCAGCAGATCGACAGGAACTTTCCCTATCGGCAACGCTGCTCCGATCCCCCTGTTTCGGCCGAAAGGCCGTGCTTTACGTTTCACGTTTCACGCATGGCGCACAAGGTGACCGGCGAACCGGCGCTAACAGTGTATTGACAAACGACCTGAGCACTGAAGAATCGCTGACGCAGGCTGTTCAAAAAGGCCGTCCAGCAAGGCCGCAGCGAGGTCTACGGCGCGAAGCATAAAGCGCGTCACGTTTGTGAACGCCGCCGAGATAGTGAGGCGGCAGTGTCTTACGAGAACGACGCTGGCGGACTTTGTCAACAGCCTGCTAACAGATCGCATACAGGCCTTGGATCAACGCCTTGCAGAAGGGCTTCATGTGCGCAAAGGCCAGCCGAACTTCGCGCTGGATCTGCGGGCGCACGACCGCCACCGTCGCCCCCCTAGCCAGAGTGACTTCGACCACCACGACTTGCGGCGAGGAAATCGGCTTGCCGATCTGGCTTGTGATCCAGACAGTCACATCGTGCAGTCCTTGCACCTTTTTGTGGATGTCCTCGGCCAACACCTGCGCCAGTACGCTGTAGATCTTCCCCACGTGCGACACAGGATTTTTTCCTGCTGCCGCTTCCGCACTGGCAGGCCGGCGGAGCGAGATCACTCCGCACACGCGATTTCCTCTCCCCACCTCGCCCGAATCGCCCGCCTCCGCCGACGTGCCGAGCAACGAGAGGTACATCCCCTCGACTCCCGCCCCGCGACGATCCAGAGCATTCAGCGTGACCTCGACTGACAGCTTCGGCCCCACCTTCTTTTTCACGAAGGACTGCAAGGCCTTCAACACTTCCGCCTTGCGTACAAAGTATTGAGCCTCTGTCCTGATAGCTGAGGCCAGCAACGGCATCGCAACCGTGAGCGTCACCTCTCCCCCAGTCCGCACGCCCAGCACCTTGACGTCTTGCCCCGTAGCCGGAAAGGCCTTCTTAAACGAAGGGCTGTTCAGAAACTGTTCGACATGAAAGACCAATCGCTCGGTCGGGGTGAAAGGCGCATAGCCCACCGCAGCAGAGGTATCATTGGCCACCGGCCCTCCCCTGCGCTCGCTCACGGATTGCAGTTCCGCGGAAGCCGGCTTCAGCTCCACCTGACACATGAGGTGCTTGAGGGGGTCCACATGCGGGAGGTGCCGCCTGAACCAGGTCGAGGCGACCCGCTCGGCAATCTCGTTGACGGGCACCAATTTCTTTCGCCACTCGAACGTCGCCCGATCTCCCATGACTAAACGCATCGGCGCGATGACATGACCTCCGCCGGGACGGCAGTCCACCTGACCGGCCACCAACAGCCCCTTATCGGCGTTGAAGTGGAGCACGCGCCCACACATCTTCAGATAGGCTTGCGCCAACTCGACCGCCACCTGTTCCATCACCGCATCGCAGATCGTGTCGGGATGCCCCAGGCCCTTCCGCTCGACAATCTCGAACGGCTGGTCGGCGAGGGGATCGCTCGTGGATTGCACAATCGTCGGCTTCGTCATGCAGGAGTTCCCATTTCCATTCCGGGCACCGCCGGTCGCTGAGCCGGCTCGTCAGACCTCCGCGAGCCACGAGATCGCGTTCCAGGCCGATCCTGGTGCAAGCGATGCAGGCCGGCCGCCTTCGCCAACCGAATCGATTCCTCAAATTCCTCGGTGGTGATCCTCCGATCCAACGGCGGATGGCTGAAGGCCTGATAGCAGGGCCGGTACTGGTCCATGACGTTCACATAGGTGTCGGGGGAGATATCCACGGCGAGGCACCGCATCACTTCTGCTGTGCCGGCCAATCCTCCCGGCAGGACGAGATGGCGGACCAATACTCCACGCAAGGCCAGCCCCTCGTCATCCAGGACCAGATCACCGACCTGCCGGTGCATCTCCTTGATCGCGACCTTCGCGATGTCCGGATAGCCGGTGGCCTGCGAGTAGGTTTCCGCAATGGCGGCGTCGGCGTATTTGAAGTCAGGAAGATAGATGTCCACGATACCGTCCAGTAGCCGCAAGGTTTCGAGATCATCATAGGAACTCGTGTTGTACACCAACGGAATCCTGAGCCCTCGCTCAGCAGCGAGCAACAGACCGTCGAGAATGTGAGGGACCTGGTGCGAAGGTGTGACCAGGTTGATGTTGTGACAGCCCTGATCTTGTAGCTCGATCATCATGTCGGCCAATTCCTGAGGTGTACATTCGGAACCCTCGCGCAAGTGGCTGATCTCGTAGTTCTGGCAGTAGAGACAGCGCAGGTTGCAACTGGCGAAAAAAATGGTGCCGGACCCGTGACGGCCCCGTAAGGGGGCCTCTTCGCCGAAATGTGCCCCATAGCTGGCAACAAAGGGGCGGGCGCCCACCTGACAAAAACCGAGTTCCCCTTCCAAACGGTTCACCTCGCAATGGCGCGGACAGACATGGCACCGGCGCAGCAGCTCGCGGGCCTGTGCCACCCGCTCAGCCAGAAGTCCGGACTGCAGGAGAGGGCAATAGCTCGCTTGCCTCGTCTCCTTCGTCTGTTTCTTCATCTCCACTGAGTCCACAGTCTCTCCGTTAGCTGGCCAGATGCGGGCGGCCATCACCTTCTCGCAGGACTTACCTGTCACTCGTGCTCCTTCACGCGGGCCTTTGTCCGTTGTCCTGTTGCGGTGGGAGCGCCGCGCCGCCTGCAGTATTCGCGCATCGGGCAGGCCTGCCACCGCCGCCGGCAATAGTCTCGCCCCAGCCGCACCAGCGCCGCCTCGAAGTCGATGAACGTCTTGTCCTTTCGTTCCCCCTCATTCCAGAGTTCCATCAATGCCTCCACCGGTGAACCGCCCCGTCGCGCAGAAGCAGCACTCAACAACCGGAGATCCTTCGCTGCCAACACTGCCAGGTGAGACAGCTCCGGTCTGGCTTTGGGCCACAGGTCCCTCAGTTCACGAAGAAAAATCTGCACTGTCACCTCGCCGATTCCCTTACCCAGTGCCGTCAGACGGCTTTCGAGATCACGGGCATCCTTCGCGGCGTGGTGCAACTGGTTCAGATCACCATGGTACCGATCGACCAGGTGGCGCATGACCTCGAGCAATTTGGTGGCGGTTTTGAAATCGTAGCGGGCATACCCCCCGGCATCGAGAACAACGACCAGCTTGTCCCATCCAGCCTTGAGGATCTTCTCCGGCGTGACGAGCCCTCGGCGGGCGAACTCTGAATGGGTATGGGCCACGATGGTCCCCGAGATCCTGGTTCCGTACAGAAGAGCGGCAAGGAACCATAAGAAGAGATCGTTCGGCCGATTGGGTTCCAGCGTCAGACCAAGCTCGGCCGAAAAACGTCCTGGCATCCGCTCTGTCAGAACCGCCACGACCTCATGGCGTCGAACCGACCTCTGCTCTGTCACACGTGGCACAGGAATAGAACCTCCCGCAGTAGCCTACGGCTTATAGCGATACAGCCTGCTGAGTCAGCACCGAATGGCCCCTCGGCAGGAGCGCCTCAATACGGGTTTTGATGACCTTTGGATCGCTGACGCCACGCAACGATAAGAGCCGGTCCCCGCTCAGGGAGTGGAGGACGAGCGTGCCGATATCCATGAACTGTGCGATGGGGCCCTGCGTGATCGTGACCTCACGAATTTCGCTGATCGCCATCGCCTGGATTTCCCGACCTGTATACCAATTCCTCACGATCACTCGCTGTGAGGTCAGGCTGTACCGAGCCCAGTGACGCAGGATGGCAGCCAAGACCAACAGGATGGCGGCACCGGCTATCCACATTTCCCCTCCGGTCACTTCAAACCGCAGAAAGAGCCAGCCACGCAGACCAGCCATCAGGCTCAGGAAATAGAGCCACGTGAACTGTCTCCAGGAGGGGTAGGAACTCCACCGTTCCGCCTCCTCAGCCTGCAGCTGTCCGGTCATCTCGTCCGATCTGACCATGTGCTCAGCTCAAGCCTTTCGGTCGTGTGCCAGGGAGTGTATCGAGTGCCTCGTCTTCTCAGCTGAGCAAGGCCGGTACCATCTTCCGAAACCGAACTGGACCAGGACTTCATCGGAACATCAGTAGATTGGAGCGGACAACTCAGTCACGCTCCCAGAACCAAGGGATATCTTGCTACAACGACCAGGCCTTATGTGTAGTGAAAAGCCACAGAACAGGAACGATATAGGTTGGGACTCAGGTCGAAGCAAAAAGAACGTGAGCATAATCAACTTCACTTTCAATCGGAACCTCGACATTCCCTCCAGAAATCATGGCACCGGGCTTGCTGTATCACAGTTATTGCTCTTGTGTACCAGGAGGACCACGATGGCTCCCACGGAGAGGATTCGCGATCTAGCCGAGCAGGAATACAAGTACGGCTTTGTGACAGACATTGAGGCGGAGGCCGCGCCTCCCGGGCTGAATGAAGACATCATTCGGCTGATCTCTGCAAAAAAGAAGGAACCGGAGTTCATGCTGGAGTGGCGCCTCAAGGCCTACCGCCACTGGCTCACCATGACGGAACCTCAGTGGGCTAACGTGCGCCATCCGCCGATCAATTACCAGGACATCGTCTACTATTCGGCGCCGAAGACCCAGAAGCAGCCGAAGAGCCTCAATGAGGTGGACCCATTGCTGTTGGCCACGTACAGGAAGCTCGGGATTCCCCTCCGCGAACAAGAAGTGCTCGCCGGGGTCGCCGTCGATGCGGTCTTCGACAGTGTGTCGGTGGCCACGACCTTTAAAGAACAGCTGGCCAAGCAGGGCATCATCTTCTGTGCCTTCTCGGAGGCGGTGCAACAGCATCCCGACCTGGTCCACAAGCATCTCGGCACGGTGGTGCCCTACTCCGACAACTTCTTCGCAGCGCTGAACACCGCGGTCTTCAGCGACGGTTCGTTCTGCTACATCCCGAAGGGCGTCCGATGCCCGATGGAACTGTCCACCTACTTTCGCATCAATGCGCCATTCATCGGCCAGTTCGAACGCACCTTAATCATTGCCGAGGAAGACAGCTACGTCAGCTACCTCGAAGGTTGCACCGCGCCCATGCGGTCGGAGCATCAGCTGCACGCGGCAGTCGTGGAGCTGCGCGCTCATGATCGCGCACAGATCAGATATGCAACGGTCCAGAATTGGTATCCGGGCGACAGCGCCGGCCAAGGTGGGATTTACAACTTTGTGACCAAGCGGGGGGCATGTCTGGGAGTCGACTCAAAAATTTCCTGGACACAGGTCGAAGTGGGCTCGGCCATCACCTGGAAATACCCGAGCGTGATCCTGCAAGGGAACAACTCCATCGGCGAGTTCTACTCGGTCGCCCTCACCACGCACCGCCAGCAGGCTGATACCGGCACCAAGATGATCCACCTCGGCAGGAATACCAAGAGCACGATCGTCTCGAAGGGCATCTCCACCGGCTTTGCCCAGAACACCTACCGCGGCCTGGTGAAGATCCTCAAGAAAGCCTCCGGCTGTCGGAATTATACCCAGTGCCACTCCTTGTTGTTGGGCAATCGCTGCGGCGCCCACACCTTCCCTTCTATTGACGTGCAGAACGCCTCATCGCAGGTGGAACATGAAGCGTCGACGACCAGGATCGGCGAAGACCAAATTTTCTACTGCCGGCAGCGCGGACTCTCGGCGGAGGACGCCGTCTCGTTGATCGTGAACGGCTTCTGCCACGACGTGTTCCAGCAACTGCCGATGGAGTTTGCCGTGGAGGCGCAGAAACTGCTCAACGTTCGGCTTGAAGGGACCGTCGGCTGAAGACGATGCCTACCCCGATACTCGAAATCAGACACCTCTCTGCGACGGCCGCCGGCAAGGAGATTTTGCGCGGCATGAATCTGACCGTGAACGCGAGGGAGGTCCATGCCGTGATGGGACCCAACGCCTCCGGCAAAAGCACGCTGACGCATGTCCTCACCGGACGCGAGGGCTATGAGGTGACCGGCGGCGACGTGCGCTACCAAGGGAAAGATCTGCTCGCGATGCCGCCGGAAGACCGTGCGCGGGAAGGCCTCTTCCTGGCCTTCCAGTATCCGGTCGAGATCCCAGGGATGAAGATGATGCAGTTCCTGAAGGCGGCACTCAATGCCATCAGGAAACATCGCGGGCTCGAAGAACTCGACGCGCTCGACTTCCTGACCATCGTGAAGGAGAAGATGCAGCTGCTGGGAATGGATCCTGACCTCCTGAATCGGCCGGTCAACGCAGGATTCTCCGGAGGCGAAAAAAAACGCAACGAGATCCTGCAGATGGCGGTGCTCGACCCGACGCTCGCGGTCTTGGACGAGACCGACTCCGGCCTCGACATCGATGCGCTGAAGATCGTCGCGAGCGGCGTGAACAGCTTGCGACGCCAGGACCGCGCCATGATCGTGATCACGCACTATCAGCGGCTGCTTAACTATATTGTTCCCGATTACGTGCACGTGCTCATCGATGGCCGGATCGTGAAGACCGGCGGAAGGGAACTGGCGCTCAGCGTCGAGGCGCAGGGGTATGGTTGGCTTGAGAAGCAGGCGCGAGAAGGGACGGCCATGCCATGAACGACATCCTACCGGCCACCGATCTCTACCGCGCAGAACTTTTACAATTCGAGCGAGACGTCGGCGGGAGCGCACCAGTCTGGGTGCAGCAGCTCCGCCAAGCTGCGATGGCCCGCTTCACCGAGATGGGATTCCCGACGACTCAAGAGGAAGCGTGGCGGCACACCAGCGTGGCCTCGCTGTCGGAGCGTCCCTTTCCATTGGCAAGACACCGATGTGCCATACCGAAAACAGAGCTGGAGCCGGTGACGTCCTGGATGGGAGCAGGCTGCCGGCTGGTCTTCGTGAACGGCTTGTTCTCGCCGCTCCTCTCCTCGCTGCTGCCTCTGCCGCACGGCATGAGCGCAGGCAGCTTAGCCGGCGCCCTTGGTGGCGAGTCGGGCCTTCTGGAATCCCATCTGGGCCGGTATGCTCGCATTGAAAACCATCCCTTCGTCTCCCTCAATACCGCATTCCTCAGCGATGGGGCCATAGTGTGCATCCCTCCCGACACGGTGATCGAGGAGCCGCTGAATGTGTTGTTCGTCTCCCGTCCAAATGGGAGAGCGACGATGTCCCACCCCCGAACCGTCATCGTGGCAGGCCCCAACAGTCGCGCCACAATCGTCGAGAGTTACCTCGGACTGCCGGAGGACCTCTATCTCACCAACGCCGTGACCGAAGTCGTGCTTGCTGAGAATGCTGTCCTCGATCACTATGTGCTCCAGCAAGAAAGTTCGGCGGCGTTTCACTTCTTGACCCTTGCCGTCCATCAGGATCGCCACAGCACCTTCACCTCTCACTCCCTTGCGACCGGCGGCGCGCTCGCGCGGAGCGAGATCCATTGCGAGCTGGCAGACGAAGGAATCACCTGCATTCTCCGCGGGGTGGGCGCCGTCGCCGGACGACAGCATCTGGACATGCAAACACAGATCGACCATGCGAAGACGCATGGCACGAGCCAGCAGCTGTACAAGGGCATCCTGGGCGGGCATGCGAGCGGAGTGTTCAACGGGAAGATTCTGGTGCGGCAGGATGCGCAGAAGACCGATGCCCGGCAAACCAACAACAACCTCTTGCTCTCCGAGGATGCGGTGATTCACACGAAGCCGCAGCTCGAGATCTTTGCCGATGACGTGAAGTGCGCTCACGGAGCGACCGTCGGGCGGCTTGACGAAGAAGCGGTGTTTTACCTCCGCTCCCGGGGTATCGGAGTGGAGACCGCGCGGAGCCTGATGACCTATGCGTTCGGGAGCGAAACGATCAACCTCGTGACGAACGAGGTGATTCGAGATCGGCTCGCGGAGCTGCTGGCTCAATGGATTGCACAGACCTGCGGTCGGAGTTTTTCCCTATGAGACCAAGCCAGGGCAATGGGCCCAACCAGCGATCGCCACGTTCCCCCCTGGACGTGAGCAGGACCAGGGAGGATTTTCCAATCCTCAAGCAACTGGTTCGCGGCAAGCCGCTGGTCTACCTCGACAACGCAGCCTCCGCTCAGAAGCCGCAGGCGGTGATCGATGCGCTCAGCCATTTCTACTCAACAAATTATGCCAACGTTCACCGCGGCATCCACTGGCTCAGCGAACGAGCGACAGAAACGTTCGAGGCCGCCCGCCGGTCGGTGCAACGATTCATCGGCGCAGCAGAGGCGAACGAGATCATCTTTGTCCGAGGCACGACCGAAGCCATCAACCTGGTCGCGCAGACCTACGGCAGGACGCACGTGCAGGCCGGCGATGAAATCCTCATCTCCACGATGGAACACCACTCCAACATCGTGCCCTGGCAGATGCTCTGCCAAGCGACGGGCGCGGTTCTGCGGGTCGCGCCGATCAACGATGAGGGCGAGCTGCTGCTCGATGAATTCGAGAAACTCCTGCATCCACGAACAAAATTGGTCGCGATTGCCCATGTGTCGAACGTGCTCGGCACCATCAATCCCATCCGGAAAATCGTCGAGATCGCCCACCGCCACCAGGTGCCGGTACTCGTCGATGGCGCCCAGGCCGCGCCGCATGTGGCGCTGGATGTGCAAGCGCTCGACTGCGACTTCTATGCGTTTTCCGGCCACAAACTGTTTGGACCGACCGGCGTCGGCGTCCTGTACGGCAAGGCGTCTCTGCTCGAGGCCATGCCTCCCTATCAAGGAGGAGGCCACATGATTCAATCGGTCACGTTCGAGAAGACCATCTACAACAAAGTGCCGGACAGGTTTGAGGCTGGAACACCAAACATCGCGGGGGTCGTCGGCCTTGGTGTAGCGATCGATTACGTGAGCGAGATTGGCCTGGAGGCAATCACAGCCTACGAGCGGGAACTCTTGGCCTATGCGATGGATCAGCTGTCCAGGATCTCAGGCCTGCGGCTCATCGGGACGGCCAAAGAAAAGGCGGGAGTGCTCTCCTTCGTCGCCGACGAAGTACACCCTCACGATCTGGGAACCATACTGGACAATGAAGGAATCGCCATCAGGGCCGGACACCACTGCGCTCAACCACTGATGAGCCGCTTTGGCGTACTGGCCACAGCCCGAGCATCCCTCGCCTTCTACAACACAAGGGAAGAAATCGACGCGCTCACAACGGGCATTCGCACAGCCATCGAGTTTTTTACATGACACTGGACATGCGGGAACTCTATCAGGAAGCGATTCTGGACCATAACAGGAAGCCGCGAAACTTCCACAAGCTGGAGGGAACTAGCCGAACCGCCGAGGGATACAACCCGCTCTGCGGCGACAAAGTAAAGATCTACCTCAAGATCGAGAACGATCGGGTGAGTGATGTCAGTTTTGAGGGCTCCGGCTGCGCGATCTCTATTGCCGCTGCGTCGATGATGACGGAAAGCGTGAAAGGGCGCACCTTGTCAGCCGTGCAGAGGCTCTTCGAGAAGTTTCACGCCTTACTCACAGACGAGGCCGACGCAGGATCGGAATTGATCGAACTCGGCAAACTGGTGGTCTTTGCCGGAGTGCGCGAGTTTCCCGTCAGAGTCAAATGCGCCACCTTGCCCTGGCATACGCTCCGGGCCGCCATCGGAAACAAGCCGGAGACCGTCTCGACGGACGCGCTCCCGCTTTCGGGACGTCCGTCCCTGACCACTAATCGGGTGCGCGAGATCGAGAACAAGGTCATCGAAGTCCTCCGTACCGTCTGCGACCCCGAGATCCCGGTCAACATCTACGACCTCGGACTGATTTATGGCCTCGCCGTCGAACCATCGGGGACTGTCGCCATCCGCATGACCCTGACCGCACCCGGCTGCCCCGTCGCCTGGATGATCCTGCGAGAAGTGGACCGCAAGGTCAGGACTATTCCCGGCATTGCGGACGTCAAGGTTGATCTGACCTGGGATCCTCCCTGGAGCCGCGACAGGATGTCGGAGGTCGCGAAGCTCCAGCTTGGCTTGTAATGAGATCGACAAAAGGGGGAAGCTCAGAATGACAGACCGGGTTCTTCAATGTGCCGGTCTCTCCGTCTTCACCACAACCTTGTTGTTGTTCAATGTTCCCGGCTGGAAGGAAGACCTCGGCAGAAAGCCGCAGACTGCACATTCCACACGACAGGCCGCCGCTCCTCCCCTTCGCCGATCAACGCCATCCTTCTGCATAGGCTGTGGGCCTCAGCCCTGGATTTGTCGGGGAACTTCGAACGGCTGGCGATCTATAGCGGCACCGTACTCATGATTTTCAGCGCCCTTGCAGTGGGAGCAATGCCGATCCTCCGTCGGCAAGAGCCGACTCTTCCCCGCCCCTATCGCACCCTCTCTACCCCTTTGTCCCGGCATTCTATCTTCTTGAGTCAACCGTGATCGTCGGGACCGCACTCTATGAGCGTCCGGTAGAAGGAGGGCTGGGCATCGTGACCGTCTTAGCTGGAACGCCGCTGTACGTGCTGTGGCAGAGGCGCAGAGACGCCCGCCTCCTCTGAGGCCACAGCAAAGACTCCCGGTACATTTTCTATTTTCATGCCGAGGGAGCGGGATTTGAAGCAGGACACGCTTGGGGTGCTAGATTCTGAAGGGAGCGCAAGGTATTTCCTCGCTTGGCTCATCGTACGTCATGTCCGTAAAGCCGGCGTCCAAGCCTCTGATTTTCTGGGTTCCAGTCTGAAATAGAACGATGAATTTGTGAGTTTTTCGAAGTGCTCTACAGGCTCGTGCGCCCGTTAAACCACGAACGCCAGCCGGCCAAGACACGCAGGCCGCCGGAGCAAAAGTTCGGTGCAGACCCTGTACTGTCTTGTGCGGCACTTGCCAAGTAAAGGCTGGGGTAGTCTGACTTCACACTTCTCATTGGCTGTCCGGCTCGCCACAGTGGCGCAAAATATGAGCGCGGGCGGCATCGCGCAGCAGTACCGCTGCGGCAAAGGCGTCGCGCGCCTCTGCAACGGGCAGCAACGGAGCCCCGAACGTGATTGTGATCGCGCCGCGCCGTGGCCACCATTGGCCGTCACGCAGAATGGACCGGGTGCCGCAGATCGCCACCGGCACAACCGGGATGCCCGTGTTGGCTGCCACAACAAAGGCCCCCATCCGGAATGGCTTCAACCCGGGCAAACGGGTAAACGTGCCCTCGGGGAAGAAGACCAACGCACGTCCGGCGCGCAGCGCGACCTCCAGCCGCCGAGCATCCTGCACACTCTCGTGGGCTGCGAAGCGTTCAACGAACTCCGCGCCCAAGCGCTGGAGATAGACGCGCGGAATGAATTGCTCAAGCAATTCGCGCTTGGCCACGAAGCCAAACTGTTCTGGCAGCGCCGCCACCAGGACGAAACCGTCGAGGTAGCTGGCGTGATTGACCACCAGCACACAAGGCGTACCGCGCGGCAGATACTCCATCCCGCTCACCGTGAATGGCGTTCCGGTCAGCCGAATTAACAGCCGTGCACCGACCCGGCCGACTGCCCAGGCCCAGGAAGGGCGCGGGGTGAAGATGGTGACCAGCCAGACAACTGGCACCACCAGGCAGAACACCAACCAGGCCCACGCTGCAAAAAAAACATCCGCTGCCCTTGCCGCCCAGCGTTGCAACTGGGGAATCAATGCACCCGCGGCAAGGCTGGCTACCTGCCACCACCCGACACGCCTGTGCTCGCCGGCCAATCCCGCCTCGAACAACGCTCGCGGGGCGGCGCGGCGCAACTTGCCGCTGGAAGTCTTTAGTACGGTACGGGGCGGTGCAAGCGCAACTTGGTCAGCAGGCTCGCCCAGTACCTCGACGACTGCAGCGTTGATCACCTCGCGCAGTTGATGGCGTTCACGCTGGCCGCTCTCGCGTGTTTCAGCGAGGACCACCAGCCGCTCGGTGCCCGAGGCCGGGTCGGGGCTGCCGAAGACGACAACGCAGCCCTTTCTCACCCCCGGTATCTCGCCAACGGCCTCCTCTACTTCGTGGGGGTAGATGTTGCGCCCGCCCCGAATGACGATGTCCTTGACCCGCCCCGTGAGAAAAACTTCGCCGTCGGCGATGTACCCACGATCACCGCTGTCAAGCCAACCGTCACGGAACAGCTGTGACGTGGCCTGGGGATTGTTGAAATAGCCGCGCGTGGCCGACGCCCCCCTGAACTCCAGTCGGCCCTCTTGCCGCTCACCCAGCTCATTACCGGATGCATCCACGATCCGCAATTCGTGGCCGGGCAACGGCCGCCCGCAGGAGACAAAACATAGCGGAGAGGCATTTTCGGGAGCGGCGGGGACAGCGCTGCCGGTACGCGTGAAGGATTCTCGCTGGACACGATCGATGAGGAGGCCGCGGCCGGATGGCGGAAATGCCAGTCCCACGGAACACTCGGCCAGCCCATATACCGGCGTGAGTGCCTCGGAGTGGAAGCCGTACTGAGCGAACCGCCTGCCAAAACGCGTCAGTGTCTCCGGCAATACCGTTTCCGCGCCGTTGAATGCCAGCCGCCACGAACTGAGATCAAGTCCGGCCAGCTCCTCGTCGCCGATCTTCTTGACACACAGTTCATAGGCAAAGTTGGGTGCCGCCGAGAGTGTACCGCGGTAAGCATGGATTGCCTGCAGCCAGCGAACGGGCCGGGCGAGGAAGGCAAGAGGCGACATGACTGCCAGTGGAATGCCGAAGTAGAGCGTACCCAGCCAAGCGCCGATCAGCCCCATATCGTGGTAGAGAGGCAGCCAGCTCACGAAGACATCATCGGGGCGGAGGCCGATCGCCTGCCCCATGGCACGGATGTTGGCAAGCAAATTGGCATGGGTGAGCACCACGCCCTTGGGATCGCCCGTGCTGCCGGAGGTGTACTGGATAAAGGCCACATCCTGCGCAGCCACCGGCACCCGGGTCAGGCACTCTCGTGACTGCAGCAGTTCCTGTGCGCTCACCACCTTACGCAGGCAAGGCACATGAACTTGCAGCAGCCATGCCACGGCTCGCGCTTCAGGTATCGTGACCAGCAGGACGGCTCGCGCGTTGCACAAGATGCCGACATGGCGGCGTACGTGTTCTTCCACTTGGGCCAAGTGTGCAGGTGGATAAATGGGCACGGGAATACCGCCGGCAAGCAGGATGCCCAAATAGACAGGGAAATACTCCGGACAGGTCGGCAACATGACGGCCACTGATTGTCCCGCTTCAAGCCCACGGTGTTGCAGACCTGCGGCTACCCGTTCAGATGCCTGCGCCAGATCGCGACAGGTGATGGGCTGTTCGCCACTTTCGCTGATATAAATGACCTGGATGCGGTCTGGTTGCCGGTGCACATGCCAGTCGATCACTTCAAGCAAGGTAGTGGCATCGACAGCTTCGCCTTGCGCAGGTTCCAAAGTTGGCACGGACTGTATCGACGCACGACGTGCTGATCCGCGTGCCCCCCTGTGCAGGGCCTCGAGCAGGTCGCGGGGAGTTTCGGCGCGAACCAGCGTGTCCTCCGGCAGATCAACGCCGAAAGCACGATGGATACGCAACATCAGTTCCACCCGCGCCAAGCTGTCGAACCCGAGATCGCGATCCAGCGAGCTGTCCAGGGTGATGCGCCTGTCATGTCCGGTTTGCCGGTGAAGTTCAGCGAACAGTGTGCGAACGATGTCGAGAAGCTCGGACGCAGGGTCGGGATCCGGCCTTGTTTCAGTCTGCCCGTGCGATGTCTTCACTGCCTCTCTCCGGATGAATGGAATCTGTGCCGTTTCAAGCTGGGAGCATATGCCCGGAGTAAAGCTTGAGAATTTGTTCCGCGAAACGTTTCTCGATCGCAGGACGTTTCAGTTTGAGAGTGGGCGTGACAAGGTCGTTGTCGATGGTCCAAGGCTCTAGCATCAAACAAAAGCGACGTACCTTGGCATAATCGGGGAAGCTTGCCAGTGATTGGTGGCATATGTTCTCGATATGGTGCTGGAGACGCACATCGGCTAGCGCGGCGGAATCCTCAGCAGGCAACGACCATTTCTTGGCCACGGCACGCCAGGCCTCGGCGTTCAGCACCAAGAGCGCGGCCAGGTAAGGCTTGCCCTCGCCGACCACCATCGCCTGGTCGATAAGGGGGTTCAGAATGAGCGCCATCTCCACATCTTCGGGCGTGACTTTCTCCCCGGAGGACAGGGCAACGATCTCCTTGAGTCGCCCGACGATGAACACATATCCGTTTTCAATGCGTGCCTGGTCGCCCGTGTGCAACCAGCCCTCGGCATCGATCGCCGTGGCCGTATCCTCGGGCCGGTTCCAGTAGCCCATCATGACGTTGGGACCACGCACCAGCAATTCATTCTTCTCACCGAGCCTGAGCTCAACCCCGGGAATGGGGACGCCAACCGACTCCGGCAGATTGTCTTCCGGTCGGTTGCTGGTAACGACAGGTGCCGCTTCGGTCAGGCCGTAGCCCTGCACCAAGGGCAAACCCAAGCCGACAAAGCACCGGGAGAGCGTGACAGACAAGGGAGCACCTCCCGACACCGCCAGCCGCAGCCGTCCGCCGAAATGAGCGAGAAATTTGTCGGCTACCAGGTAATGCAGCACTGGCCGCAACAAGCCGGCCCACCTGCCCGGAGCCTTGCCATGATGACGGATTGCCTGGAAATGCCTCCATCCAAGCTCCTGTGCCCAGTGGAACAGCGCACGCACCATGGCACACGTTTCCCCCAATTGATTCTGCAGCCGGGCGTACATGCGTTCATATATGCGTGGCACGGATACCAGAATGGTCGGGCGCACCGTAGCAATATCCTCGGCCAGCTTGTTGATCGCGCGTGCGTAGGCAACGCAACTGCCTGCCATCATCGGCAGGTAGAAGCCGACGGTACGCTCGAACGCGTGGGACAGCGGCAGAAAAGAAAGAAATAGATCATCCGGATAAGCCTGCACGTGCCTGATTACTGCTTGTGCATTTGAAAGAATATTGAAATGCGACAGCATGACGCCTTTCGGGCGGCCCGTGGTGCCCGACGTGTAGACGATGGTGGCCAACGCGTGTGTGTCCTTGGCCAGATTGACCTGGGGGCGTGCCTCGGAGGGCAACCACTGCTTGATGAAGCTGACCTGAATGCCGGTGTCTGGTACGGGGGTAAGCGGCATCTCCAGGCACAGCACGTGAGACAGTAGCGGGAATCGTGTGCGTTGCCCGGCCAATGCGATCCATTGACCGATGTGGCCGACCAGCAAGAGGCGCGTTCCCGAATCGGCGAGGATGTAGCTAGTGTTATCCGCATGATCGGCAGTATAGAGAGGCACGACAGCCAGTCCCAGCGATTGTGCCGCCAGATCGAAACAGACCCATTCCACGCTGTTCTTGAGCAGCAGGGCGACGCGGTCTCCTGAAGCAAGATTTTCGCCGGCAAGCGTCAACTGCCAGCGGGCGACAAGCCCTTCCACTTCCCTCCAGGAATAACTGCGCCACACCTCAGCTTCACATTGCCGGTAGGCCTCGCGCTCCGGCGAGCGCTGGCACCTACACCGCAACAATTCGGGCAGAGTAGCAACTTCGCCGGTGGTAATGCTGTCCGGAGAGAGGTGAACGGCAACGCGCTGCACGTTATTGCCTTGCATTTTTCTTGAAATGCCGAATACTGCCGCGTGACGGGACTTTTTCTGATTATTGGCAGGCCCTCTCCGGAAAACAAGTAGTAAAAGCAGGGTCTGTACGCTAGCCGTTTCTGTCGAGAATCAGGATTCAGATGATGCGTGACCACCACAGTGACATCGTATGCATCGATAAATTGAGTGCGTGGGCACGAGCGAAGCTTGCGCAGGAGCTGTTTCGTCTGAACCAGAGAATCTTCGCCGGCGTGGAGCAGGAGGAGTTTGAGCACTTGGTGATCACACCGTCAGCCCGCTGGACCCGGATACAAGTCATCCGCAACAGCGACGGCGATGCAGTCGGCTACTGTGCCGTGCATTTGTTTGACATCGTGTTGTCTGGTCGTGTCTACGCCGTTTTCCGCGGGCAAGCGGGCATTCTTCGCGCATATCGTGGTGAGGGATCAACCTTTGCCTTCGGTTTCCGGGAGGCGATTCGGTACAAATTGATGCATCCCCTCGAACGGGTATATTTTTTCTGCACCCCGATTCATCCATCAAGCTTTCACCTGCTGTCTAGACGGTTCCATGAGATCTACCCGAGCCATCGGAAACAGACTCCGCCCGCGATCCTGGCCTTGATGCACAAACTGGCTGATGTCTTCGGCGAACGCCGGGTGGATTCCAACGATCCCGATATACTGCAGGTGGGGTGGATCACGCTCGACAGCGCGGATGAGACCGCTTTCTGGCAGGCGAACAGCAACCCTGATATCCAGTTTTTCTTGAAAGTGAATCCAGGCTATCGGCAGGGACATGGTTTGCTCACCCTCGCCCCGCTCACGTTGGGGAACCTGTTGTCTACAGTGGTCGCGCTCGCGAAGAGAAAGCTGTTTGCTTTGCTGTCCCTCGATAATGGGAGGGGGTGAAGACAAACCGCGAACAATCAGGGCTGGACAAATAGTGTGAGCACGGTTAGCCCCGCCAGGATCCGCATATTCTACTTCCTGGTGAGCGTGCAGTGCGATTAGTGACCATGGGTCGAGTGGTGAGACTGTATTGCTATGGCGTACCGCTTAAGCGCTTTTGTCTCTGCTTTTGCCACTCCCGAGTCAGATTTAAGGGGTCGCCCTCTTTGTTTGCCCCGCCCGCTTGGACGAGAGGAGCTGAGCAGAATGAGTGAGAAGCAGGACAGGACCGAGGTGAGGTGTGAGTTCTGCGGCCAGCGTTACCCTTTCAGCCAGGAAGAGCTGACGCCCCTGATGGAGGAGAGAGGCTGACCGCTCCATCGCCTAGGTTAAGCTGCCGAGTCGCGGCCAACATCCCAGCCCGGAAAGACCAAGACCGCTGGATGACACTGCAAAGCTCGCGCGAGAATCTTGGCTCGCTCAACCCCAAGCCGGACGCGATCATTCTCGATCGCGGAGACTGTTGCCTGAGGAATGCCCGTCAGGCTGGCCAACTCGTTCTGGCTGTACCCCTGTAACTCCCGAATGATGCGAACCGACTCCCCCACCGATACGGTAATGCGCTTTCTCGCCGGACGAAAGGTCTTCATCTTAGATTTTCCGACAATCATGCGGCGTGATGTGAACGACCTGGAACAAGGACTGTCTGGGAATGACTCGATAAATCACTCGGTACTTTGACCCCAGGCGAGACGATCGATACCCTTGCGCTTCCCCTCGCAGGGCTTCATCGTGAAATCCTTTGATCAGTCTCAACCCAGACGGACCGGAAATCATTGCGATGTCTTTCCACTTCTCGTAACGCTTCAAGATTTCAGGAGGCACCGCATCGAGTTGTTTCTCCACCCGACGGTGCTCTTCGAGCTGCCACACGCCGTAATGTAGACATATCTAAAATGGTATGTCAAGAAATCGTCCTTGGCGGAAAGATGACGATGACAGGGATAAGAAACCATCCTAGTTAGTCAATACGCATGCGTGACACTGTTTCCCACGTGCTGACGACCCAGGAATTAGGAAAACGCCTGCGGCGAGATCCGTCGATGATCAGCCGGCTCTATGCGGCCTATGCGGCGCAGCGCGATGGCAGGGCAGAAGCCCGGTTGCGGCAGCTAATATCCAAACAACTCAATACGCATGCCTGACCCCAACTTTGCCCCCAGTTAAGCCATCTTCTCCGGTGACTGATTGTGTAAAACCCAGGCCAGCGCACAGACGAGATTTTCCATCACTGCCAGCGCATCGCTGAAAGACATCCCAGGATCCTCGAGAATTTCCAAGCTTCGGTGTTTGAGTAGGTTATCAGCCTTCCTGCCTCGTTCGGACCACATCGCAAGCAACTCAGGAGGAAAACTCTTCCCGGTGGCTACTTCCCTGACTTCTCCGATGGCAGCAGTTGGCCCAAGATTGCCGACGTACCGAAGGATGTGTTCAAAGGCGAGATCGAGGCGGACTATCGCATCATTAAAATAGTATCCCGCTAGCCACTCACCTTGCTCCGGCGGTCGGTCTTCCACCAACATTCTCAGAACCAGCTCCTTGGCTTCTTCCATGCGTCGCCACACCCTACCCGGTTCCTGCGATAGCCGTGGATACCCTAATTCCTCCGCTCGCGCGAGCGAATAGATCGCCCCGAGGGCGAAGTTGTAGAGGCTCGACTGCCGCGGATCAGAGGGCGACACCTGCAGATCTTTCATTTGGCTCAGGGCTCGTTTAATTCTGTCATTCATGGGATTCGCACCACCTAAAAAAACTCATACTCGCTATCGCATAGCACCAGGAGCGGGAGAGAAAGGGAACTCGCTGGCGGCAGAATCGTGCACAAGGTACAAAACCTCGAGGATACCAAATGAGTCGCTCTCACGGGACCAAGTCCCGTTTCCGCTCCTCAAACTCCTCCTTGTTGATCTCCCCGCGGGCATATCGTTTCTTGAGAATGTCCAATGCGGAGTCTTCACGTTGTCCGAAGCCTTGTCCCATCAGCCATCGGGCAATGAAGAGGCCACCTATAATCAGCACGGCCCAGAAGAGCACCATGCTCACAAGGCCCAAGCCCATCATGGGCATCCAGCCACAGTCCGTGAATCGGTCCATTATGTCGATACCTTTCGGCAATAGATGAAAGCTCGCGTTTCGAGCTGATCGAGCTGTTTGTCAAAGTCACCCACCGGGGGTTGGATCCATGTTCGCCACCTGGCCTGGCCGAGCAGGGTACGTGCACCTTCAGGCTCTGTGTGTCTCGGCATGATCACCAGGAGCGGCTTTCGCCGTGCTTCAGCAGCCAGACGGTGCTGGAATCAAGTCCACGTCGGCGACTCTCAGCTTCCAGGCGCTGCAAGGGCTCTTGAACCGGCTCTTCCGTCAGGTCAAAGGTACCCCAATGAATGCCGAGGAAGTAAGAGCCCAGAACGTCCGCAAAGATCTGGAGCGCTTCTTCCGGAGTCGTATGCGCGGCTTTCATGATGGCGGGTGGCCAGTAGCCGCCGATGGGGATCGCCGTCAGGTCAAATGGGCCTAGCCGAGTGCCAATCTCCCGGAGCAACAAAGGGGTCGGGAGTCTTTATCAGACCACCGTTTCGCGGGTGGAGCGCCCGCAGGGTTGAAGCCTATCCCAGCAGCTTCGCGATTCGCACGGCCAGGATCTCAGATTCAGTAGCCAAACAATGACTCCCGACCCCTTTCTTTTCTCTCCGCCAGCGTCAACCCGAGTGCGGTCGAAAACCTCCTCGGGACGCGCTTCAGGAGGGTGACGACGACTCGGCGCGTATCGAGGGCATGCGGCGTGCTTACTGTCTGCATTGTGTCCTCATGGAGTGATCCGCCTGCTTCCCATTGCGAGCGGCACCACTTGCATGACGCAGAACTCCTTCCCGTTCACCAGATCATTGTTTCACCACCTCACCCGCCTCGCCGCAAGCCAGGCAGGTCATGGCCATGGGCAGGGCCTGTAGTCGAGCCATCGGGATGTCCTTGCCGCAGCCCTCGCACCGTCCGTACGAACCGGCGTCGATCTTCATGAGAGCTCGGTCGATGGCCTCAATTTCCCTTTTGGCCCGTTCATCCAAACGATCCAGCAACCGAATCATCGTTTCGGCCTGCCCTCGCTCTCCGGCTTCACGTTCCACATCCGTCTCAAGCCACAGCAGATCATCTTCAGTCTGCGCGGCCCGACGAAACAGCTCCCGCCGTTGCACCAGCAGCTTGGCGCGAAAGTCTTGTACAGGTAGCATCATTCCCTTCCTCCTCTCCAATTCATCAGGGATGAACTTCGGGCCTCAACTTCAGCCTTGCCGAAGGAATGGCCGTTCTCACCAGGGCCGCCCATTGTCGACTAATCATGAAGTCAAAGCATCCTCAATGCCACGCTGGGTGGGACATCTGTACGACCCAATATGATTGCAGTGCCAATAACTTAAGGTCGCAGGTGGACAGCGACAGCGAAAGGCAAGCGGCTGGCTGGGGTATTTTAGGTCGTAGGGCGCCCGGTCATTGTCGCTAATTGCCTCATGGAGAGGCGCCGATTCACCCCTTCCTCTTCGGATCAATGTGCTTCGTCCATTCATCCATCGTGGTGACCGGATGAATCGCGCCTGTTTGGGTCGGAGCCAGCGGCTCGAAAAACTCCAACATGGATTGATAATCTTTGGCTTGCATAGTGATGTAGTAGGTATGTTCTGTCACCGCGACGTAGGCACTCAGGATCTTCACCCCTTTCTTGGCGGCAAGATCCCGTTTGGCCCAGAATTCATTGAGCATGGTCGCTCCGTTTTTACTTCTTCCCGGACAATTCTCAGGTGTGTGAGTCCAATGGGCTACAAACAACATACCGTCGCCGTCATTCATAGGTCGCGTTCATGGTTGAAATTATCTGTCTCCCCTTTCATTCCACAGCAAGCCCCGTGCCTTTTCGTATGGGCAGTAATCAGGAAGGACACGTTGAAAGATCACTACTCTTGAAGAGAGTGGAACAACCGTATGTCGAGGCGCGTGATGGAGAGAGGAATGCTGCGACAACGGCAGAGTGATGAACGATGTAAATGGCTACATTCAGGGTGAGGCTCGCATGGCCAAACAATGAGGTCCGATCCATTTCTTTCCTTGCAACAGAAGCGCGCGGAATAAGCTGATCGTGGAGGCAGAGAGCAACGGCGCGGTACGAGGCTATGTCGATGTCACCAACGGCTATCTGCTCAGGGAGGACGGGAAGCTGGACCTGGCCAATGCTCTCGGGGTGCCCTATTCGTCTTAGGCTGCGATCTGTTCGAAAGAGAAATGTGGAATGTCCGCTCTATCTCGAGCATGCTCAATCGTCATGGCGCAGATATTGCCATCCTTGTCCAAATCGAGCTGGGTGTTTTCATCCAAATCCCTGGTCTCAGCCACTTCTGCCACTCTAAACTCGATGTAGAGCGTGTCGGTGTCCTGAAAATACTTAATGGTCATGGCTTGAAGCTCCTATCAAAAAAGGCATTGTGGACCGTGTGCTGGTCCGGCAATAGGACGACTCGCAAATATCGATTTCCCATCTCTTCGATCGGCGCCCAGCGACGGATGCGCCCATCCTTCTGTACAATCTCCTTCGCCGGATTGGTTACCACCCGTTCGATCCATTCCGCGCCGGGATAACGCCGAGTGCCTTAAGGCCGAGTGCCTTAAGGCCGAGTTTCTCCGAAAGCCACCGCGCGACCAGATTTTTCGAGAACACCAGGTTGCAATCACGCTGCAGTAGCCCAGTTGCCTTACAATTGTCCAGCATGACCGCGCCCAACAGCTGACCCAAGCCTTTGTTGCGCCACTCCGGCGCGACGATGAAGCCGGCATTCGCCAGATGCCCTGCCCGTCCGCGCCAGTTCGGCTTCAGATAGAACGCCCCTCCCATGTCGGCCGCACGGCCCCGATCCGGCACATAGGCCGCCACCGTGCTCTTCCCGCGGAACCAATAGTCCATGAGGTCATCTGGTTCCGGAAAGTGTTCGTGCGGATAGAAGGTTCCCTCCTCGACAATCATCCAATAGAGCCGCTAGAGCCGCCGTAGCGGCTCGACATCCTGCTGACCGGCCGACACCAACTGCACAGGCGAGCCGTCTTTCAGCTTGGCATCGAGAGGGAATGTGAGGCTCACGTCACCGAACCTTCGTATATGTGCTGCGTGTGAACGCCAATGTCAACATACCTAACTATGACAACACGAATCGGGCAGCAACGGAGTGGCTCCGGCACTGGATCATGCGAGGTTAATGCGTTGTGCTTTTACCCTAATGTGCGGTTCAGGCAAGGATTGGTAATCGTTCTTTACGATACTGCCATAAAAATATTCCTTGGCATGCTGCTGCCCCTTATCGAAAAGTATGTGGAGAGCAAATGCATTCTGATCTGACTCGAAGGGGGAAATGCCTATATCAACCTGCCGCATAATCTCGTTTCCCCTCACATCCTTGGAGTTAATCCAAACATCCCTTAGCCCGGACTATTCATGAATGCCTGCTCCGTCGTCCGATCCTCTCGCCCGGCGGGGCTGTTCTCGTTCGGCCTCCTCGACGGACTGCAAGTACGCCTACGTCGGCCTCGCTTGCGAGAAGCCCCGGCTGGCTTCGGTCTCGAACGCCTCGCGACGGCATTCATGAATAATCCGGGTTAGTGCCCCGGCTCGCTCTATCCTTCCTTCAGAGACACCCATTCTAAATCTACACTTGCCACAGCAAACTTTTATCCACTGACCGTCTTCATTCTTAATGCCACCAATGAGTTCAAAGCAGGACTGATTGTCGATATCGTTCGGCACAAAATTGGTCAAAGTTTCGAAAGCTCTGTTCCAGGCAACTACACAACCCACCCCCTCTTTTCTTCCTTCCTCTGCCCTGGGCTCCTTTACGACATAAGCAGGGTTATGTATGTAATTAAGGTCGGCTTTCTGATTAAAGTCTCCAAACACTATTTCGCAAGGCTGTTGTATTTCTCTGGACACGATTCCCTCCACAGCCACACCGATTTCCTTTCGCCGCCATACTCGAACCACATGAGCCTTTTGTGCACGCGATATCCGCCTCCTTCCAACAGAGTCGTGATGCCTCGTGCCCTCGCGGCGATGCATGCCTCCTATCCCTTGATGCATACCAGCGGCTCGAGCCTAGCCACCTTCTTGGCAAGATTCGCCTCATCCGCCGCATCCACCACTTCGCTGACATCTTTGTAGGCGCCGGGCGCTTCTTCTGCCACTCCACGCATGGATGGGCTGCGGATCAGAATTCCGCGGGCGGCCAACTCCTTCACCACGTCACGACCATGCCACTGCTTGAGCGCCTGATGCCGGCTCATGCTGCGACCGGCTCCGTGACAGGCGGACCCGAACGCAAGCGACATGCTCTCCTTCGTGCCCACCAGCACATACGAGGCCGTTCCCATCGTGCCGCCGATAAGAACCGGCTGCCCCACGCTTCGAAAGGACGGGGGAATATCGGGATGACCGGGACCGAAGGCCCGCGTGGCCCCCTTGCGATGGACGAAGAGACGAGTCGGTGCCCCGTCGACGACATGCTCCTCGACTTTGCAGGTGTTATGCGAGACGTCGTAGAGCAACGAGAGTGTGGCCTGTGGCAACAGGTCGGCGAACACCTGCCTGACAAGATGTGTGACGATCTGCCGGTTGGCGAGGGCGCAGTTGATCCCTGCTCGCATTGCGCCGAGATACTCCTGTCCTACCTCAGAATTGATCGGGGCGGACGCCAATTCGCGGTCCGGCAATTCGATGTGGTACCGGGCCGCGCTGATGGCCATGCGCTTGAGGAACTCTGTGCCGATTTGATGACCAAGCCCCCTGGAACCGCAATGAATGCTCACGACGAGGTCGCCTTCGCGAAATCCAAAGGCCGACGCTGCGGCTGCATCGAAGACCTGCACGACCTGTTGCACTTCGAGGTAGTGGTTCCCGGAGCCGAGCGTCCCCATCTCATCCTGCTGGCGCTTCTTGGCGTAATCAGACACGCACTCCGGTTTCGCGCCGGCCATGCAGCCCTGCTCTTCGATGAACTCCAAATCCTCATGCGTCCCATAGCCTTTCCCCACCGCCCAACGCGCGCCGCCGGCAAGCATGGCGTCCATCTCGTGCCGATCCAAGTGCACCTTCCCGGTACTCCCGACGCCGGCGGGAATGCGATGGAACAGGGCCTCGGCCAGTAGCTCTTTCACCGGTTGAAGATCCTCGACCGTGAGCCCCGTGCGAAGCGCTCGGACTCCGCAGGAAATATCGAAGCCCACGCCGCCGGCGGACACCACCCCGCCGAGATCGGGATCGAAGGCGGCCACTCCGCCGATGGGAAACCCATAGCCCCAGTGGGCATCGGGCATCGCATAGGAGGCTCGGACGATGCCCGGCAGCGTGGCGACGTTGCTGACTTGTTCGTAGACCTTTTCATCCATGTCTCGAATCAGATCTTCGCTCGCATAGATCACCCCCGGCACCCGCATCTTGCCGTGGGGAGAAATATGCCATTCGTCAGGCCCTCGTCGTTTCAACTGGTTGAGATCCATCACTGCCTCATTTCTTAGTGCGATCTATACATCCACCACGCATTGCGCGACCCACCGCCCCCGCTCATCCTGCTTCACCGACAGCTCGGTGTAGGTCGCGCCTTTCACTTCAACGGCCGGTTGATGTCTCGCTACCTCGATCGGTTCGCCCCATGCCGTCGCGTGCAACGAATGGTCGTTGAAGTGAACGTTGAATCGGCTGAACAGCATCTTCCGCGTGGCCATTTCGTAGACGAGGGCATTCAGCCAATCGACCAGCAGCAACTCATCATCGGGCGCCTCACAGACGATCGTCACCGATTGTGTCGGAGCGACAGACTCCGGATCAGTGATCACGGCCGTCAAAGCCTGCGCCGCCCGTTCAAACGCCGCCTCCTTGGTGGCACCAATCCCTCGCACCCCGATGTCGGCCTGGTGCGGGAAATGCTCCCAATTTCCTTGCACGGTCTCTGAACGAGGGCGTTGCATGATCAGTGATCCTTCTACGAACGTCCGCCATTCGGATGCCGTAAGGGACACCACCCACACTCATGCCGGCTACTTCATGCTGATCGTCCCTAATTGTCCTTCTACGACCATCGCCGTCCTAAATGGCTTGCACTTGGCCTGCATCATTCGCGCGAGAAACTGCCATTCCTGCTCATTGGCTCGCCTCACCCCGAGGTCCTCTATGCAGACCGGATGTAGCTCGATACCGTCGATACGACCTTTCCCCGCTTGCACCACAAACAGAAAGGAGAGATCGTTGCGCTCATCCTTGTCGACCAGGTAATCGTCGATGAAGTCCCCGGCAGAATAGACGATGGCCTTTCCTCCATAGAGCTCGATTCCCTGCGGGGTGTGATTGGAATGGCCCCAGTACAGATCTGTCCCCATATCGAGAAGCTGATGAGCCAGCGCCTGCATCGCGCGAGAGGGGGCGCCCCAATTGGGACCGACATGCGCACTGACGATCACCAGCTCCGCTTGTCTCCGTGCTGACGAGAGCACCTGTGCCATGCGCGACCGGTAGGGTTCCACCAACCCGCGGTCGTTGTATGCGACGTAGTTCACGCCGGGCTTCCTGCTTGTCGCCTCCCACTCCGGCTCGTTGTCAGTCAAGGAAACCACGGCAATACGGCCTTCCGGCAATGCGAAGACGGCCGGGACAAGCGCCTCCTCCAATGTCATGCCGGCCCCGGTCCGTTTGATGCCGGCCTGATTGAGCAGCCCAAGGCAGTCGAGCAAGGCCTCCGCCCCGTAATCGAGGACATGGTTATTGGCCAACGTCACCGCATCGATGCTTGCCGACTTAAGACATTCGATCGCTCTCGGATGGGCACGGAAATGGAACGCTTTCGATTGCGGACGCCATTCTCGCCCGCGTGCGCTAATGACGCATTCCAGGTTGATGACTCGAAGGTCCGCCGCAAGCAGGATCGGCAACACATCGCCCCATAGAGCCTCAGGTCGGAGGGACTGGTTCCGGATCACCTCTTGATCCACCATCCGTCCCAGCATCACATCGCCGGTCAATGCGAGTTGCATCGGTCTCTTCGCTCCATTCCTCAGGCCGGCCGCCTCGCCAACGCGGCCTGAATCCGTTGTTTCACATCCTCCGGATCGAGTACGCCGCGGAACTGGATGACCGCGTCATCCTGCCGTGATTGAATAACGACGGTCCCGATCCCCATCAGATCGGCCAGCGGCCCCTGCTTGATTGAGACTTCACGGATCTCCCGGCACTCGATCGATTGAATGTCGTGTCCCGTCCAGCCGTTCCGCAGCACGACTCGTCTGCTGGTCACAACATACCGGCCCCACCTGCGCAATGTGGCGGCTGTTGTGAGCAACGTGATCGCGCCGACTAGCCAACTACCCCAGCCAGGCATGGCCGACCTCACAAGCAGCGCAACCCGGACCATCATGATGGCGACGACCATATAGAGCCAGATGAATTGGCTCCAGGCCGCATACCCTTCCCACAGCACCGCTTCATTCCCGAACGTGGCACCCTCATCCATGGCGATGACCTGCGACTTTTTTCTACAGCCCTGGATCTAGTGATGTCGCGTAGTTCCCCATTCTTCCGCCACACCGCTTCGACCGGTCCGGAGGAAGTTTTGTGCGTTTCTGCGCAGATGCTGCCGGCGCACCCTCCTCACTTCAGCTGGCGTCCCTCTTGCTCTTATGGCTCAGTCACAGGGTGATGAGTTGCAAGTTTCGGACAATCGGAATTCAAGCCAGGCACACCTCATATTCAGATCGCCTCCGACTGATTCCATCGAGCGCGAAATGACCCGAGGCTGCAGATCAACGTGATTAGGCCCAAGCGCACCTCCGCTCCGAACCCAGTCGAAGGCACGTCATGAATCAGGAACAGTCATCGTCTTCCCATTGGACGATCGTTCTCGCGGGCGGCGAAGGGACCAGAATGCAGCCGCTCGTCCATCGTTGGCTCGGCGTCAACCGGCCCAAACAGTATTGCGCCTTCGTCGGCTCCCGCTCCCTGTTCCAACATACGGTGGATCGCGCGGCTTTGGTAACGGACCCGGGACGAATCGTCGCCGTGGTGGCGCGTGATCATCGCCAGGAAATCCTGACACAGTTGCAGGGCCGAACCGTCGGACAGGTCATCTACCAACCACGCAACTGCGAGACGGCTGCCGGGGTCTTCCTGCCGTTAACCTACATTCATGCCCGAGCCCCAGAAGCGACGGTCGTCATCTTTCCATCCGACCACTTCGTACATCCCGAGGACCGCTTTCTGAAGGCCGTACGCCGTGTCACCGAAGTGGCGCAGCGGATGCCTGACCGTCTGGTCCTATTGGGAATCCGACCGGATCAACCAGAAATGGAGTATGGATGGATCCTGCCTGGCGAGCGGCTCTCCTCCAGCGTCGGAGAGCCGGTACACGGGGTCGATTCCTTTATGGAAAAACCCACCCTGGGGCAGGCCGACGATGCCCTCCGCCATGGCGCATTGTGGAATACCTTCGTATTTGCCGCGCGAGCCGAGTTGCTGTGGCAGATCGGGATGCGTTGTTTCCCGGACCTCATGCTCCGATTTGAACAGCTCCGACGGGTGATCGGACAGCCGCAGGAAACCGATGTCCTCGACGCCATCTATGACGGCATGCCGACGTACAATCTCTCGACCACCCTGCTCCAACAGGCCGCCGGGTCGGCAGCAGTCATTGAGCTCCACGATGTCCTCTGGAGTGACTGGGGCCAACCGGCTCGGGTTGCGGAGACTCTACGTCGAATCGGTCGCACCCCCGCATTTCCTCTCGAATGTCTCGACCGTCCCTTCGCACCGGAACCTCTCGTCGGTGCCAGCCCTGAACCGACCGTGCAGCCATGATGGAAGGAGGACCCCATGCTGACCCCATCCCCGCAAGACAGCAACGAACAGAGGCGACAGACCTCCAAGCGAACACCGGCCAAGCCTTCGAAAACGGCAAGCCCATCTCAAGCCCTACCGGTATCGACCTCCGATGACCTGAACGCGCTGATTGCCAAGCGAGCTTATGAGCGCCATGTTGAGCAGGGGTACCGGCACGGCTGCGCGCTGGACGATTGGCTGGAGGCCGAACGCGAGATCTTGAGCCAAGCTCCCCCGGTGTAACCCTTTCTTGAGTTGGGACGAGGCCCCTCCGGTGAGGTCCGTCCTGAAAGGATTCCGCCATGATTACCTCGATGGCCTTCACCGTCTATCCCGTTTCCGATATGGCTCGGGCCAGAGCCTTCTATGAGCATGTGCTTGGCTTGCCGGTAAGCGACAACTACCGGGACGTCTGGGTGGAATACGATGTCGGGGGTTCAACCTTTGCGATCACCACCACGGACATGGGGCATATTCCTGGAGCGAAAGGCGCCGTCGTGGTGTTTGAGGTCTCGGATCTCGATGGGTTTGTCCACAAAATGAAGGAACGGGCCGTGTCGTTCGTCACGGAAACATTTGACACGCCTGTCTGCCGGATGGCCGTGATAGCAGACCAGGACGGCAACCACATCACGCTTCACAAGTGCCACAAGTAACAACTGCCTCTCCCGCTCTGAATTCAGGGGAGAACCAGGCATCGCGGAAGGGGAGAGCGTGAGCCCGGCCTTATCTCCCAAACCGTCCCATCAATTGAGCCTCGGCCAGCACGTGGCCCTTCATCGCCTCAACAACCTGAGCCTTTGTCGCCCGTGGCTTGAGTGATAACTCACGATCCAGCGCGTAGAGCTTGAAAAAGTACCGATGGGGCTTTCCGGGCGGCGGGCAGGGGCCGCCATAACCGACTCGTTTGAAGTCGGTGAAACCCTGCTGCGCGTCATTCGGCAAGGTCTCTTGAGCAGGAAGGCCTTCGGCCAATCCGCGAACATCTATAGGGATATTGAACATGACCCAATGAACCCACGTACCAGCGGGGGCATCGGGATCGTCGGCAATGAGCACGAAGCTGCGCGTTCCCGGCGGCGGATTGTTCCAACGCAAGGGAGGCGAAAGATCATCGCCCTCACAGGTATGTTTCTTCGGAATCAGCTCCCCTTCTTTGAAGGTGCTACCAGTCAGTTCGAACGCCATGGCATACTCCTTGTTCTGGTTCTATGCTGTGCAGCGCAGGCATATTCTCGCGCCTTCATCCCGCTGAGGTTTTACCGCTCGACAAAGCTTCCCGTACCGTCTCCAAACAGGCGATGACTTCCTCGTCCTCGACCTGCGGGAACGATTCATAGAATTGGCTGATGCTGAAGAACCACTCCGGCGCCTGGAGGATGACCGCCTCGTCCACCTTCCTATTGAGCTCGCGCGACGCCTCCGGCGGCGCGACAGGCACCGCCGCCACCACACGCGAGACCTTCGCAGTACGCAGCGCGGCCAACGACGCATAGAATGTGGCTCCCGTCGCAATCCCATCGTCCACCACGATCACGGTCTGCCCCTTCAGCGCTGGAAGAGGCCTTCCTCCCCGGTATTTCTCAATTCGCCGATGGATCTCCTGTTGCTGTCGGCCGACCTCCTCTTCCAACTGTTCGACGGTGACGCCATAGGTCTTGATGACATCGGTATTCAAATGCCGGTAGCCCGTCTCCGCCAGGGCACCCATCGCCAACTCGGAGTTCGATGGTGTTCCCAACTTTCGAACGACGAGCACATCCAGCGGCAACCGGAGCAGGAGACTCACCTCGTACCCGATCACGACTCCTCCGCGCGGCAACGCCAGCACGATCGTGTCCTTCGCCCCCTTGTATCTCATAAGCGCTCGTGCAAGCTGACGACCGGCGTCGCGACGATCTCGAAATCCGGAGCCCTCACCCTTGGCCATGATGATGATTCCCCCTTCTCATGCTCGTGAAACCTAATAGGGTCCCCAGTACGGACCCCAATAAGGGCCCCAATAGGGTCCCCAATAGGCGCCGAAATACGGGAAGGGACGGTACCAGTAGATCGGCACTTGGACCGGCCAGATCGTGATCGCATGGACGTCCAGCGCCGGATAGGCATACTCGATTTCATCAAGTGCAAGCGTGACCGCTCCCGTCACTTCTCCCACCACCGTCAGGCGTGTCCCAGGCGGAAGGGCGGCCGGGTCCAAAAACGCTTTTTGAAACGCCAGGAAGCGCCCTCGTGACTCGATCGGGCGCCCCGTCGGCTCAAATGAACTCTCAAGCGGCAACTGGAGCACTTCAATACGAGTGGCATCCTTCATTCGCCTGGCGGACAACACGCTCCCCCCCACGACGACGAACCGACCCTGGTACGATGCAGGCGCTTCTTTCAGTTGATCGAACGAAAGGTTGCGATCAACACGCTCCTCCAGATCAGGCGGGATAACCGTAGCCCCGGTACAACCGGTCACAGCGGCCCCCGCCACCCACAACGCCAGCAGCGTGGCTGGCCCGAAACTTTTCATGTTGCTCTCACTTCGAGGCGATTGACGACCTTGTCCACCCCGAACACATACCAGGCATCAGATTCCGCCATGTCTTTCTGAGGAGAGGAGGGCAGATCACCCTCCAGTGTGACCACCGCCTTTCCGACAGTCACACGGATACGCTCGACATTGACGAAGGGGTCCTTCTTCAAGGCCAGGCGCACGGATTCCGCAAGGTCGTCATCGGAGTCTTCCTGCGGCGGGACGACCTCCATGCCATTGATGACGTCCCGGCTTCCCGGTACCCACCAGGCCAGCAGGCCGGCCTGTCGCTTCTGAGTGAGGCTGATGACATGATCGTCCAGGAGCACGACACCGTCTCGGACGGACACCTGAATCACCCCATGCGGATGGGCGGTCACCTCTCTGACGGTTTGCCACATCCCCTTATGCTTCACCCGGATCGTGCAACTCTGCAGACAGGGCTCCTGTAGTAACGCGTTACGCACCGCATCCAGAATCGCGCCGTCGCCCATACGCGTTGACGGTGTCACGTGCAGTCGATCCACGATGCCTGTGACACCTCGAACCGCAATCGCCAGTTCCATGGCCAGCTTCTTCGCCGCCACATGTTCTACTTCCCCCTCCAGGGTGAGCACACCCTCCTCGAACACCATGTGGATGGGATACTTGTGTAAGTTGATACGTGGCTCATGTTCGAATGCGGCACGGACTTCTTTGAGAATATGTTGGTCTCGCACCATCGGCACCTCCCTGGAATCCCGCGACCGTAAACCGGACCTACAGCCACGACCTTTCCACGTTGTGAGCCTGCTCTCCCCACAAGGCGCTGAGCGGCAGATCGAGGAGGGAATGTGCGCCTGGACTCAGCCCCGGCAACGCACGGGCGGCAGCCAGCATCATGTGCGCCGTCAACAGAGATTCATCGAAGCGGGCTTCAAGCAGGAACCGTTGGTAGCCAGAGCGCCCCGGCGCACTCCGCCGCTCAAGCACGATTCCACGACCTTCCTGCTCAAGCGCGGCCATACTGTTGACCGGAAACACCGAGGTCTCTTCTCCGAGGAACAGCGGGTCGGCACGAATCGCGGCGGCCACCCGATCAGCATCCACCCCCTTCTCTAATTCCACATAGACATAACGCTGTCGTGTCCCGTCCGCCGCAACCTGTTCCGTGCAAAGCGCTTCCTTGACGCCAACCACCTGACGAGCCATCGCCGTATGATGCAGGCTCGCTGCCACGCGATGCCTGGTCTCGATCTCGCCTTCCGGAACCAGCAGTGCGAAGAGTGACCGCATGACGGACAGCGCCCCCGGATCCCACCCGGCACCCACAATGGCCGGTACGTCGTGGCGCATCGCGAGCCGGTGAATCGCCTCCCGATGGGCATGAAAGGCATCGCCATGCAGCACAGAGGATTCGATGATGGGGATGCCATGCTGAAGGCATTCGTGCGCCGCGCCGAGAACTTGCGCCATCGGCACACACAGAAGCGCCGCATCCATCCCTTGGACCTGCGCCGTGTGAGAGACGAGCGGAATCTTGCTGAGCGCGTCAGGCATTGCTTGGGCAAGACTATCGAGGCGTCGAACGATCGCCGCCAAGACAAGGTCCTTGCTCTCGATCAAAGCTTCCGCACAGGCCTTCCCTACTCTCCCAAACCCCACCACACCTAAACGTATTGTGTCGTTCCCCTTGTGGCCTTTGACTTTCACAGAGAGAATGGCTCCTTGTCCCCGGCCCTATCGCCACAGCAGAATCTCCGGCTCTTTCCTGGCTACCGCAGCAGTCTCGCCCTTCGGAAACCCCACGACGAGAGGAAACACGGCTTTGTAGGTTGCTGGAATGGCAAGCTCGCGCTTGCTCTTGGCCAAGTTCAGCCAGGGTCGTGCAAATCCGATCGGGCAGGTCCCCAACCCCATCGCATGGGCCGCCAGCATGAGGTTTTGAGCCGCCAGGGAGCAATCCTCCTCTCCATTGTGCACACCCGGCCTTGCGCAGATGATGATGAGCGTCCCCGCCCGATGAAACACGTGGTAGTCGGGGTTGGCAAGCATCTCACGATACTTGGCCAGCGGAGAATCGGACTTGAGGCGCTTGAGCACATGGGCTTTGATCCGCTCTGACCAGCGCGTGAGTTGCTTCGAGTCTTGCACCACCACAAACGCCCAGGGTTGTTCGTTCATCGAACTGGGAGCGTGGGACGAAGCTTTGATGAGGGCTTCGACCGTCGCTCTATCAACCGGCTGGTCGCTGTACGCTCGCACCGAACGGCGGCTGTATATGGCTTCCATGACGTCCATCGTATCCCTCAATCAGGCACAAGGATGCCGGCCTGATCCTGTCAGACGACAGACCAACGGCATGGCTGCGGGAACTACCACAGTCCGAAACTCACATCCTTGAAAGGAATCGTTTCCCATACCTCGCTTTCTATGCCCAAGATTTCGACGTCGAGGTTTGACGGAATGACTCGCATCCCTTTCGGCCGGACCCAGCTGTTCGACTTCAATGATTTGACGTACAGATGAGGTCTGGATTGAGCATAATCTCGTTGATAGAACAGCTCGAGTAGTCGCAATACATCCGGCATGGTCAATGTCATAGTGCCCTCCTCCCGCGTTTCAAATACCTTTGCGATAGCTCGAATGAGCAATCGTGATGCCTGCTCATTCTCACCTGTCCGCCATCGAGAGCGACGGGGTGTTTGCTCAGGAAACTCGCCGACATGGAATAGCCGGTGGGACAGTGAATCCGTTGCATGTCATTCCCGGACAGGCTCATGTTCAGTTCATGCCTGTGCCCTTTCGCAGCATCATGGCAGGAACACTTGTAGCGGATTTCCTCACATGGCCCCATCAGGACCGGGACCGATCATTGCATCTGTGTAGTGAGGCAATCACGGTGATGAACTCGCCATGGCGAGAGGGGGGAACCGCCCGGGTGAGACGCATGGGGCAATCAGTTGTATGGGTGCTACTGCTCGCGGGATTCTTGCTGTCAGCCGGCTGTATCGGGCCTCTGCAACAGTGGGGAGAAGAAACGACATTCCGTCCCAAGGCCACCTCCTTTGACCCGGCCACGCTGAAGCACGAGCAGGTTGCCGTCCTGAACGCGGTGGTGGGATTCGGATTGGAAGGGTTTGCCCATCAGGTCTCCCGCTCGTTGTCGAGCGCCTTGGATCAGCGGCCGACTCTGATCACGGCCCTGCCGGTCCACGAAGCGTTGAACCGTATCAACCGGGGAGAGTTGGGGGGAGAGTATGCCGATATGGTAGCCGACTATGTCAGAACCGGCATCCTTAATCGGGCGGGGCTCCAGAGAATCGGACAGGCCATCCACACCAACTATGTCTTTCAACCCAGCCTCGCCTCGTTCAACCAATCCATGTCCGGCCGATTCTCCTTCTTCGGTCTGCGAGTCCTGCAAACCCGCGTCACCATGCTCCGCATGAGCCTGCAACTGTGGGACACCAGAACAGGGGACATCGTCTGGGAATCATCAGGAGAAGCGACCCTAGCCGGCGAAGATGTCCGCGAGTTCCGCATCCCGTTCGACGAGATTGCTCGCCGGTTATGGGCCCACATGCTCGACGACCTGTTCAAAGATGTGCCGGTCGAGTAACAGATCTCGATACTGCTGCGTGGTCACCAGTTGCTCAGGCCGCGCATACCACTGCTGCAGTACCAGCCGATACCATCTGTCGCCATTCGCACCATTTGCCTGATGAGGGTGAGGTGTCTTCCCCCACCCTCGTTGCTGTCACACACATCTCACTACTCACTTCCATGACTAACCGCTTGTTGTTACATCCGATCACCAGAGGATCCTCGCCGGGGTATGCGACTTGCTCCATTCTCCACAGAGGCGGACGCTACGCCAGGGACCACATTCGATGTTGCAGGTGACTCTTCCATGTCGTACGTCGGCATCAACATCGGGGCCCTCACGGTGAAGGTGGCTGCCATACGCGGCGACGTTAGAAATGCTACGGTCGTGGCCCATCAAGGCCGCCCGCTCGAAGTCCTCAACGAGGTGCTGGCCCGTCCGGAGTTCGCCGACGCAGAGTACTTCGGGGTCTCCGGCCAGCTCGGCCATGTCCCCGAAGTGGCGGCGATTCAGCGGGCTCTTCAGGAAGTGGAGGGCACGTTTGACGCGGTGGCCTCACTCGGCGGGGAATCGTTTCTGGTCTACCTGCTCGTTGACGGACGGCTCACCAACGTCCTGTCTCACAATAAATGCGCGGCAGGAAGCGGCGAGTTTTTCGTGCAGCAGATCGGCCGGATGGGGTTGGGCATGGAGGAGGCGGTCCGCCGGTCGTTCGACGGCAAGGTCGTGCCGCTGGCCTCACGCTGCTCAGTCCACTGCAAATCGGACATCACCCACAAGCTGAACCGCAACGAGGCTACGCCCGAAGATATCCTCCACACCCTCCACGACAGCATGGCCAACAAGGTGATCGCACTGCTGGAGAAGGGCGTGCAGGCGCCGAAACGAGTGCTGCTGATCGGCGGCGTCACACACAACGACGCGATGCTGGCCGCGCTACGCGCCAAGCTCCCGCACACCGAATTTGTCGTGCTGCCGGAGAGTCCCTGGTTCGAGGCTTGGGGCACGGCCCTCCTCACCCGTGACGAACCACATGAGCGTTCCCCCAAACTGGCGGCGCAACCGGAACTCGGGCATCTCCCGCCGCTCCATCAGTACGGCGAACAGGTGCACGTGATTGCCACGCCGCCCATGCAGGCACCACCCGACGGACCGCTGGTCCTCGGCGTCGATGCTGGCTCGACGACGACCAAGGCGATCCTGCTCGATCCGTCGACACACAAGGTGGTGGCATCCCATTACGGGCGCACAAAGGGAAATCCCGTGGCGGCCACCAGAGAATGCCTTCAAGCTCTTGTCGATGCGGTGGGGGACCGCCCGATCGGATTGATTGGCACGACCGGTTCAGCCCGTGAGTTGGCCGGCGCCTACCTCGGCACCGGGCATGTCTATAACGAGATCTCCGCCCATGCGGCGGGAGCCACCCATTTCGATCCGGATGTGGACACGATTTTTGAGATCGGCGGGCAGGATTCCAAATACATCTACCTGCGCAATGGCGTGCCCATCGACTATGCGATGAACAACGCCTGCTCGGCCGGCACAGGGTCGTTCCTGGAAGAAAGCGCTCAGAGCGATCTCGGGATTACCGTCTCCGACATCGCCGACCTGGCGATCGCCGCCCCTTCGCCCGTGCATTTTAAGGCGACCTGCGCCGCCTTCATCAATAGCGATATTCGGCTGGCCCAACAGAAGGGCCACCCCCGCGACAACATCGTGGCCGGCCTGGTCTATGCCATCGCCGACAACTATCTGAACCGGGTGAAGGGACCGCGCTACGTGGGCAAGAAGGTCTTCCTGCAAGGCGGCGTCGCATTGAACCACGCCGTCGGGTATGCCTTCGCCCACAGCGTCGGCCGCGATGTGGTCATTCCGCCCAGCCCCGAATTGCTCGGGGCGCTCGGGGTCGGGTTGCTCGCGCTGGAACGATCCGGCTCGCTGCCGGGCCATTCCGTCGATCTGCCCACACTCGGCGCTCCGGAGATGGAGCTTGTCGGCCGCTTCACCTGTGGGGCCTGCAAGATGTACTGCAGCATCGACCGGTTCATGGTCGCCGGCCGCCGCTTTCCCTTCGGAGGCCGTTGCAGCCTGTATGAGAATGTGTGGAAACGAAAGGCCCGCCAGGCTGGAGTGGCAGACCTGGTCGAGAAGCGAGCCGAGGTACTCTTTCAGGTTACTCCCAGGCCGCCCGCCGCCACGCCCAAGCGCGAACGGATTGAGCGCACACATTGGGGCGTCGGGCCCGTGTACGAAAGCGCAAAAGCGTTTGTACGGGAATCGTTGGGCCGCACTACGGGAACCACAGTGGCTAACGGCACACGTATCGGCATTCCCAGGGCACTGACCACCCACTCGCTCTTTCCGCTCTACTCCACCTTCTTTTCTCACCTGGGGATGGAGGTGTTGCTCTCGGATGTAGACCCACGAGGCGACCTCACCTCCAATTCAGGATTCTGCTTCCCCGCGCAGATCGCCCACGGCGCCGTGCTTGATCTCACCCGCCGGGGCGTCGAATTGATCTTCATCCCGCATGTCGTGCGCATGCCTCACCCGAACCAATGTCGGGATTCGTACCTCTGCCCGATCACCCAGGCGGAACCGTATTTTTTGGCGAAAGCCTTTCCAGGCAATCGCCTGCTCTCACCGGTCTTGGATTTCACCAATGGGTACGAAGACTGCTCCGCCCTGATCGACACGGCCCTGCAGGAGCTCGGGATCACACGTGACCTAGCCGAGGAAGCCTGGAAGGCGGCAGTCCATGCCCAGACTGAAGCCGAACGCGCTCTCAGTGAGCTGGGACAGCAGGCGCTTGAAGCGGCCATCGCGGCAGGCAAACCAGCCATCCTCCTCGCCGGTCACAGCTACAATGCCTTCACCCCGGAAGCCTCGCAATCGGTGGGTAAGAAACTCTCCAGCATGGGTGTGTCGGTGATCCCCGCCGACTGTCTGTTACCCGTCGGCGAGGGCCCCACGTCCTGGCACTTCGCGAACCAGATTTTGAATGCCGTGGCGATCGCCAAGCAGCATCCCAATCTGTTCCTGCTGAGCGTGAGCAACTTCAGTTGCACCATCGATGCCTTTACCCATGCCACCCTCGCCTCCGAGATGGGGTCAAAACCCTATCTGATCCTGGAGATCGATGCGCACACAGCCGATGCCGGAGTCCAAACCAGGCTGGAGGCCTTTCTCGACATTATCGGCAATTATCAGGAGATTCACCGCAGCACCGGTGAGACGTTCACCGCCTGCCGGCTCATTTCAGACGGCCGAATCATTCGCTCCAACGGCGAGCAGGTACGCCTGACAGATCCGCAGGTCACGATTTATTTCCCGAACTTTTCCCCGTACCACACCCAGGCCGTGACCATGGCCTCCCGCTGGCTCGGCTTGCATCCAGGCGTCGTCCTTCCGCTGAGTCGCGCTCAACTTGACCGGGGCCTTCAATACACGTCAGGGCGGGAGTGCCTGCCCTTGCCGATCTGCATCGGACAATTGCTCCAAGTCCAGGAGCAGCGCCGGCCCGATGAGGTCGCGGGTTTCTACATGCTACGGGGCGGGGCGCCCTGCGTGAGTGACTCCTACATGGGTTACTTGGAACGGTTTATCACTGAGCATCGGATGACCGACGTCTTCCTCTTCGATCCCCGCGAGGAAAACCAATATCTCGGCTTCGACAAAGAGCGACTGACGAGATCCTTCTCTCCAGCTATCATCGTCGGTGATGTCCTGGTAGAGATCGACCATGTACTCCGTGTCGTAGGAAACCCCGGCTGGGTCGATCACCTGAGGGATGAGTGGCAACGCTTCGCCGAAGGCGCGCGATCGCTAGAGGAGTTTAATGCCACGTTGCCCGCATTCGTCGATCACTTGGCCGCAATTCCACGCATGCGGGATCCGTTGACCTGCCCCCGTGTCGTAGTGGCCGGCGATTTCTTCACCCGGTTCAGTTCGTTCTTCATGGATGGCGTGCGCGACCTGTATGCAGAACGAGGCATCATCCTGAAACCGGTGGACCTCAGCGATCTGTTCCTTTACTTCACCTATGACGAGATGGCCGCGACTGCGCAGCATTGGGGATTGGAACCGGGCAGCTTTGCCATGGCAAAGGCCTGCACCAGAATCTTTGAACCGGAAGGCCGGCAGTACCTGCAGCAATGGGCCGGCCATCAGATGCTGCAGGGCGTTGAGGAACATTACCGTGGACTGTTTCAGAAAACCGGCCTGCTGGTCGCAGGACCGAACAAGGCCTCGACCGTCTTCCTGAAAGGGGCCGAGCATGTGTCCCGCGCCATCTGGGGCGAACTCCTGCCCACAATCGGCAAAGGACTGGATGCGGAGCGTGAAGGCTATGACGGACTCATCCTCATCGGACCATTCAACTGTCTCCCCTTCCGGATTTCTGAAGCGATTCTGAAACCATTGAGTATCCGGCAGGGGATGCCCATTTTGACCTACGAAAGCGACGGCTATGCCGTCGCCCCGTCGGTACTCAGACAGGTGGAGGTGCATATTCAGCAGGTGCTCGCTCATGCGGCACGATCAGCGGTCACGCCGGCATGAGCAGCCGACGTGCATCGGAACGTGAACAGTGCAACCCTGGGAGGTCCGGATCATGCGCCGACCACACTTCGTTCATCTCGTCTCCGCAGGACTGGCCTTCGCACTGCTGCTCGTCGGCCCGGCCGGCGCGACATTAGAGGGCGCCCCTCCGACCGCCGTTGTCCGCGCGACACTCGACACGGTCTTTCATATCCTCGACGACCAGCAGCTGAAAGCGCCCGGCCAACTGTCCCATCGGCGACGCCTGCTGGAGGAGGTCATTGCGGAGCGGTTCGACTACGAAGAGATGTCGAAACGGACGCTGGCCGCCCATTGGAAACCGCTCAGCCCCTCGGAACGGCAGGAGTTCGTGCAGCTCTTCAAAGCGTTTCTGTCGGACCAGTATGCGGCCAGGATCGAAGGGTACGCGGGCGAGCGGGTGGTCTATCTCTCTGAGCGCACGGTCGACGGGTATGCCGAAGTCCGAACCAGACTGGTGTCCGACAAGCTGGACTTTCCGATGGATTATCGGCTGACGAATAAGGACGGCACCTGGTACGCCTACGATGTCATCGTCGATGGAGTCAGTCTCGTCATGAACTATCGCAGTCAATTCACGAAAATCATTACGGACTCGTCGTATCACGAACTGCTGCGCCGTCTCAGAGATCGACGGTTGAAAGAGGAGAAAGCCAAGACCTGAAACATTGAGTTTAATGAATGCCAACTGACCATCGCAGGAAACCCGACGCGCCTCGGGCTACGGACGCGACCTGCGCTTTCGCTGCGGCGGCCTCCAGATGTTTGGGCACAGACATCATGTCCTCCCTCTCTTCAGATCACCGCACCTCCCGGAAATGAACCGGTGAGGCGCCATCCCGCCTACGCCAGACCACCGCCCTCCTTTTCAATCTTGCGCTTCCTCGCCACCATCTCCGCCTGGACTACCTTCTTGCAGTGATCGCAAATCCAGTGACCATACAACAGGGCAGGTCCCAGCTGTCCACAGAGCAGACAATGGCAGGGCTTTTCGTACGGCGGTTTCTCCTCTGTTTCGCTCTCGGGCTTCATTCCTGTGCGTTCCTCTACCTTTACCATGATGCCCTCCCTCTTCTCTTTCTTCTCAAAAGCCGAGATTCCTCGGACATCGTCGGAAAAGAACCCGTCAGGAGGCGATGTATCGTTCCAGGTGCTGAATGAGCGCTTCCTTCTCGTCGATCATCAGCGCCACCATGTCGCGCAGCGAGACGATTCCGATGAATTCCGCCCCCTCGAAGACCAGCAGGTGTCGGCATCGATGTCCCTTCATCAGATCCAGACACCAGCGGACCCAATGAATTCCTCAGTCATGAGTTTGGCCGCATCGAGAACGGATTTGTTCTCATCGATGGTGGCGACTCGCCGCACGATTTTCGACGCGATCGTCATGGTCACACGATCCTCCCTCCATTCCCCGGCCTGTACAGGCGGCGGGATCGATCCAAAGCATGAAGCAGACCCACTGGAACGTGAACTGCCAGCCCGCGTTGAGCTCTTCTGCCATTCACGGTCGGCTGCTGCGAAAACATATCGCGTGACCTCCTGTCTATACCGTGGGGACCTCCAGTACATAGAGTTCCCCTTTCATGCGCTCATGGAGATCGCAGTGGAACGGAAAGCTCCCGGGCCGTTCGGTGCTGAACCGGATCACCAGGGTCTTCCCAGGATTCACGTAGAATCCTTCCACGCCTTTCCCATACGTCACAATCTGATCGTCTTCCCCGGAGACGAGGAGCCCGATCAGCATCGATGAGGTAAATCCGTGGCGGACCTTGTCACGATTCTCCAAGACGATCTCGATGGGTGTCCCTATCTGGATGGGGCCGCCTTTAGCCAGAAAGAAGGTACGATCCTCAATGACGATCTCAATCCGTTGCTCCTGGCTTCCTTGGATCTGGATCTGGGATCGAGCCTCTTTCTGGCTTGGCGCCGCGGCCGTACAGGGCAGCGCCATGAGGCCGACAGCTGCGCCTAGGAAGGGAAGATAGATTCTCATAGCGCACCTCGCTCAATTGTGGAGACCAGCCCCCATCGTTCGTTCTCGGCATCCCATCGCGTCACCGCCCGAGAACCCGTCGAACATTCCGGTCGGCGTGACCGTATTCGACGCGATCGTCATGGATACGGCAACCTCGTTATAATCCTCCCAGCCGGCGATCGATGGGAACGTAGGCTCGGCCATGCTGTCCATCGTAGATCTGATCCGGTCGGAAGAGCTTGTTGTCCTTGAGCTGTTCCAGCCAGTGAGCTAACCAGCCGCTCACCCGCGCCATCGCGAAAATGGTCGGAAAGAAGTCTTCATCGAGGCCCATCGTTTTGTAGAGCACCCCTGAGTAGAAATCCACGTTGGCATGGATCCCTTTGCCGGCCAGCAATGCTTCACCCACACGCTCAACCTCCTCAGCCAGGCTGTAGAGTGGAGAACGCCCATACTGCGCAAAGAGCTGCTGGGCCAACTGTTGGAGAATGACGGCTCTCGGATCCTTGACCTTGTAGATGCGATGACCGAATCCCATGAGCTTCTGCTTCGCGGCGAGCCTCTGCTTGATGTAGGGTCGAACATTGTCTACCGATCCGATCTCCTCCAACATCGCCACGGTCTCCTGGGTCGCTCCGCCATGGAGCGGTCCTTTCAGGGTCCCGATCGCTGAGGAGACGACCGTGTAGGGATCGGCCAGTGTGGAGGCGGTCACCAGGCCACTGAAGGTGGAGGCATTCATCGTGTGCTCGGCATGGAGGATGAGGCAGGTATCCAGCACTTTCGCGATCAACGGGTCGGGCACTTTCTCCGTCAGCATGTACAGAAAGTTGCTGGCATGGTCCAAATCATCGCGGGGCTGAATCTGCTCGTCACCCCGCCGGAGCCGGTAGTACGCGGCCACGATCGTGGGGACCTTCGCGATCAGTCGGATGGTCGACCA
>ERZ1292630.308-Hain-H41-02um-R3-308-length-51938-cov-11_pt1 | contig 51938 bp, 43 predicted proteins | sample MGYA00564408_ERZ1292630 | MGnify/ENA primary metagenome ERZ1292630 (study PRJEB36523, sample SAMEA6512641) | groundwater metagenome | collected 2019-01-08 | study: AquaDiva: Metagenomics assemblies of 32 groundwater samples
CCACGCTTAATGTTGTTAATAAATCATTCGCGTTATACGCATAAGTCACATTCTTAGATGACGGATACGTTACTCCCGTTTGATTAAGCTTGTTGTAGGCATAGGTCACCGTGTAGTTGACAGCGTTTAATGTTTGCGTGTTGGTCAAGACCCGGTTTAAGGCGTCATATGTGTAGGCGTTCGTGCTGAAGGAATTGGCCGCCGAGGTTAAGAGCGAACCCACGTCATACGCATACGTGATATTCATTGTGCTGTCGGACGGATAATTCTGATTGGTCAGGCGGTTAAGATTGTCGTAGGTATATTGAATTTGTTGTGCGTTGGGCGTTGTGCGTGTTGCGGCATTGGAATTTTTATCGAAGGTGTAAACGTTCGTACGCGTGTCGGGGAAGGTTTCGGTCGTCAGACGGTCGAAGTTATCAAAGGCATAGTTGGTGGCATTTGTCTTGGCGTCGGTCAGTTTCTTCAAGTTGCCGTTGGTGTCATAATCATACTGCGTGACACCGGCCACCGGCGTGTTGGAGTCCGTCACCTTAAAGAGAAGCTGACGTTCATCGTACTGGTACGCTGTGGTTTTATTATTGGCATCGACGGAAGCACCCTGCAAAGGTAAGGCTGGAGTCGGCTGGACTGCGATCGACTGTAGGACCGACCGAAACTCAAACGCGCCAGCGGATTGGGTGAGGATATGTAAGACAATCAAGCTGGACGCTAATATTTTCTTGAGCATTGCTGATTCCCGGATAGCCTCATTAATTTTTGTACGCCTCTAAAAAATGTGTTGGGTTTTTATCCCCGTATTTCAATTCACATCAATTTTACACAGGAAGAATCAACAGGGTTTTTGGTACAGTTTAAATTTTTTGTTCCCAAATTTCTGTACAGGCAGTTTCTAATTATAGGCAGCCTCAAAAATTAATTGCCCACTCTCATCAAATACTCGAACGTGTTTAACCTCATCATTCAAATAATAGATTTCTTCAGTAATTGCCCCACTCATAGAAAACTCTCTCGTTAACCCATTAAGAAAATTATTTTTATACTGTTTCACAGACTTTATTTGGCCATTCTCAGTATATTCTTTTACCATTCCTTCTAATTGGCCTAATTTATACGTGCTTTCATACCACAATTCTCCACTTTCATAAAAAATCTTTTTTGTCCTATCATACAACTCTCCATTCTCTCCAATCAAAGCATGCTTTTCATAATTGCTTTTATCAGCTATATTGCCACTCTTATAAAAAATAACTGCGGGTCCATTAAGCAAATTTTCCTTATAATTGTGTTTGCTTTTTAATTCGCCCGTTTCGTAATATTCAATAATCTCTCCATCAAGATGACCATTTCGCCAGTTAAGAGACCAATGTGTTTTCCCATTTAAGAAATATTCATATGAACGTCCTTCCAAATGATTCTTAACATAGCTTCCTTCCCATTTAATAGACCCATTTGGATAAAAAAATCTTGATAAACCATGAACATCTTTATTCTGATAATATGTTTCTGAATAAACATTGCCATCCTTGTAAAGCTCACGACACACTTCTACTTTATTTGGTTTCTGCTCCACAATTTGGCATGATTCTAGGGCAACATGACCCCTCTCTTGCTTGCTTCCAAAAATAAAGACAAGCAATAAGACCACACATAAAAATAGAATAATACTTTTACTCATCATATTTCTCTTTCGCCCACTATACTTTTCAGATACCACATTATCGTCATTAGAAGTTAAAACAATTTTGGCTTTTTCTAAATCATTTATATTCACCATCAAACGAAAATTCCCCATACCGATAGTAATATCTGGACGCATACCTCCGCAATCATCTGCGCTTATGAAACAAGAAATATCGGAAGCCTCTAAAAGACCTTTTGCAATATCCGCCTCATAGGGATAAAAATACGTCTTCACTACTACAAATTCATTTTTCACAAATACCCCCTAAGACTGTTTTGGACACGTTTCAGGAGTACTATTTGGTTCGGGCATACACATATCACCCATTGTGCACATAGGTGGACTTTCCGAAGTTGGAGATGTCGGAGAAGGATTTTCTGGCTTTGGATCCTCTGGTTTTGGCTCCTCCGGCCTTGGATCACTTGGAACATTAGATTCAGGCGGTTTTGGATTTAACAAATCATCAAGTTTATCTAAGAATTCACTAAATACATCTCCTAAAGCCCCGTTTAATTCGTTCATAAACTTATCATGACTATCCCTAAGTATATCACGAGGTTCTTCGTAACGATAACCTGAATCTCCAGGATAGCGTCTTGAATTACGGTCTCGATATGGTGACCTTCTGGTCTGGTATCTTCCATTCGTATACCTTTGCAGACCGAAAGGATCCGTCCAACCTATGGAATCATTGCCAACATATTGATATAAGTTATTCGAATCATAATACCCAATCGGGTCACGTTGCAAGAACCTTCCTAACGTTGGAGAATAATGTCTTGCGCGGTAATAATAATTCCCGCTTTCGGTATCGTATTCCCGTCCAGTGAATGTAAACGGATTTACGATCGTTGGAGCTGCAGACAACTGGCCATAACTATTGTATGTGTATACCTGCTGAACCGTTCCCGCGGCGTTGGTTAGTTGGCGCACGGAACCTAAGCCGTCCCGGAAATAATAATACGTATTTGCGCCGCGCTTCATAGTTAATGGTTCGTCGATCTGATCACCATGCACCCAATCTGCGTTCAATGCCCCGGCGGAGCTTCTTTCCTCTATGATGTCGTCACCGTCATAGACGTAACGGATTATTGTGCCATTGACCGTCTTGGAGACCCGCCGGTTAAACGCATCGTAGGTGTAACTGGCTGTTGTTCCGGTCTTGCTAAATGACGTCAACCTTGATTCGACGTCGTACCCGTAGGTGTTACCCCCATCGCCGGTCAGGTTACCGTTGTTGTCGTAGCCGCGCGTTACTCCGCCCACTGTGGTGTATTGATTCAGGTTGTTCGTTGTATATGCGGTTCCGTTGCTCGTTGTTCGGTTGCCCAGCTTGTCGTAGGCGTAGGTGGATGTTTCACTGCCCGTGACGCCGGTTAATTCATAAATATTATTGTAGGTGTACGTGTAATTCTTGTTGGCGGCCGCGGTGATGACATGCGTTAATCGATTGGAGACGTTATCGTAAGTATAAACATGCCTGGAGATCGTGGCCCCGCCGGCAATCTTGTTCTGCAGGGTCGTTAATTCATCAGCAAGATTATAAGTATAAATCGCCTGCTTGGTGGCTGTCCCGGTTAAATCCTTCTGCGCACGGCGGGAGAGCGTGTCATACGTGACATTCATCAGCGCAACCCCGCCCACGCTCAACGTCGTCAAAAGATTATTCGCGTTATACGCATAAGTCACACTCTTGGCCGACGGATACGTCACACCTGTCTGGTTAAGATCGTTGTAGGCGTAAGTGACGGTGTAGTTGACAGCGTTTAAGGTTTGCGTATTGGTGAGTACTCGGTTTAAGGCGTCATACGTGTAGGCGTTTGTGCTAAAGGAATTGGCCGCCGAGGTCAAAAGCGAACCCGCGTCATAGGCGTACGTGATATTCATGGCCGCATTCGACGGGTAATTCTGATTCGTCAGACGGTTCAGCGCGTCGTAGGTGTATTGGACTTGTTGGGCGTTTGGCGTTGTGCGTGTTGCGGCATTGGAGTTTTTGTCGTATGTGTAAACGTTCGTGCGCGTGTCGGGGAATGTTTCGGTTGTAAGTCTGTCAAAATTATCAAAGGCATAGTTGGTGGCGTTCGTATTGGCATCGGTCAACTTCGTGAGATTGCCGTTAGTATCATAATCATACTGCGTGACACCGGCGGTCGGCGTGTTGGAATCTGTCACCTTAAAGAGAAGCCGGCGTTCATCGTACTGGTACGCCGTGGTTTTAGTATTGGCATCGACGACGGATGTCATGTCTTCGTTATTATTGTAGTTGTACGTCGTCACCCTGTTGAGCGGGTCGGTTAAGGTCTTTAAATTGTTTTGGATGTCATAGGTATATTGCGTGGTCTGCCAGAGAGTTGCCCCGGCATTGGCCTGACGCTCGAGCTTGGTGACGTTGCCATTCGCATCATAGGTGTATTTCGTTTTGTAACCCAGCGCATCCGTCACCTGCGTGAGCCAGCCCAACGCATCAAAATCATAATTGGTGGTGTGATTGAGAGGATCCGTGACAATGTCGATGTTGCTCAAGGCATCGTACGTCAATTGAGTGACCGCGTTGATACCCGCAGGGTTGCGGCTGATGGTACTCAGCTGGCCGTTGGTCACATTGTAGGTGTATTGCGTGATGTTGCCTTTGGCGTCGGTAAACTGCGTCACCTGGCCGTTGGCATTGTAAGTAAAATTAAGCGCCGGCGTCTGAGCGCCTGCCGTCGGGAAAGTGACCGTCACCAGATTGCCTTTAGTGCCGTAGCGCGGATCATTGGTGGCCAGTTCATAATCATACTTGAGCGTCGTGACATTGCCCTTGGCATCAATTAATGTTTTAAGGAAATTAAAATTAGGTTCATACGTCATGTTGACCACAATGTCGTTGGTGTCATTATCAGCCTGGGCCATATCCGCCAAACGTCTTAAGACCTCGCCTAACTTGCCACTCGCCTCTCCTGCCTTGACCAAATTGCCGTAAAGCTTTGGAAAAACATCGGGACAGCGCCCCATCGCATCGGAAAGTGTCCCGCCGTCACGTACATAGTCCCGCATCTTAAGCGCTGTTTCTTTTAGATATAGATTACGGGTTTGCTTGCTGATCAATGTCAGGACGCGCAGCACCGGCACGCCGGCGTTGATCAGATCACTAATTTGCTGGATAAAAAAAACGGTCTCAGCATAACCGACCTTCTTACGTAAATTAAAAACAACAGTTGCTTTAGATCCTCGCCCCTTGGGTACAGATACGGGATGAACATCCACAGGCACATACCCAAGACGTACTACCTGCGCCACCGCAGCATCGAATGTTTCTGCCTCGATCGTTCCCTGAACTGATTTATGCAAACCTTCTTTAGCTTGATAACTAAACTGAACCATAATTTATTTACTCTTTACACTTCACTGGATTATCCATTCTCCCTGACCACACGCATTATTTCCGAAGGAGAAGTAATACCTGACTGAACTTTGCGCCAACCGTCCTGCATCATAGTACACATTCCGGCCTTTAAAGCCGCTTCCTTAATAGCAGATGCCGGAGCTCGGGCCATGATCAAATGCCGAACGGCATCATCCAGACGGAGAAATTCAAAAACACCCTGACGTCCGCGGTAACCCGTGAAGTTACACGACACACACCCCTTTCCTTCAAATATTTTTATATCCAGAGCTTTCTTTGGATCAAGTCCGAAATCAGATGCCGCCTCTGCGGTCAGCCGGCCTGCTTGCTTACATTTAGGGCATAGTAATCGAACCAGCCGCTGAGCTACGAAACACTCAACAGCACTCGATATCAAATACGGCTCAACACCCATATTGATCAAACGCGTGACACCACTCGCTGCGTCGTTAGTATGTAAAGTCGAAAACACTAAATGTCCTGTTAAGGCGATCTGGATCGCGATCTGCGCGGTCTCAAAATCACGCACTTCACCGACCATCATGACATCCGGGTCGTGGCGCAGCATAGACCGCAAACCCGACGCGAACGTCAAGCCGATCGACGGATGCACCTGGATCTGTGTTGTCCCGTCAAGCCGGTATTCAATCGGATCCTCGATCGTAATGATCTTTTTTTCTGTTCTATCCAACTGGGTGAGACAAGAATACAGGGTTGTCGTCTTGCCGCTGCCGGTGGGGCCTGTCACAAACACAATACCGTGGGTACGGCGAATCAAACCGGCAAGAATATCTAAATCACGGTTATCCATTCCTAATTCAGTTAAGGAATACAACTTGGAAGATGAAAGAATGCGAATCGCGATGCTCTCGCCGGACTGTGCCGGAAGAAAAGAAACGCGAAGGTCCAGCTCAACATCATTGACTTTAACTTTGAACCTGCCGTCCTGGGCCAGACGCCGCTCCGCAATATTTAAATTCGACATAATTTTGATGCGCGATGAAATAGAATCGCGAAAATGCCAAATATTCACCGGCACCTGGGCGTCGCGTAATATCCCGTCTATGCGGTAACGTATCTGTAACCGATCTTCATACGGTTCAATGTGGATATCTGTGGCGCTATCTCTATACGCCTCAAGCAGGATTTGATTGATGAATTTTCCGATCGAGGCTTCATCATCAAGATCGGAGAGATCATCGACCTTGACCGATTCTTCATTCTTTACCAGAGAGGACTCCATCATCCGGTTGATCGTTTCTGCGCCGACGCCATAATATCGACGGATCGCCTCTAGAATATCTTTCTCGCTGACTAAGACTGTCTTGATTGTGCCCGGGAAGATGATGCCCAAAGCATCGATCATATCCACATCATGAGGATTTACGGCGGCAATGGTTAAGGTGTGCTGACGACATTCTATCGGGATGATTTTATAAAAGGTGGCGATCTGCACCGGTATTAGCGTGACAACTTCGGCGGGAATATCACGGCCGCGCAGTTTTGTGAACTCAACCCCCAGTTGTTCTGCGACCGAAGGTAAAAAATCGGAGGCCTCCTCCACAAAACCCAATCGAAGCAGGACATCACCTAAAGGGCCGCTGATCTTGTTTTGTTCCTCGACGGCGGTCTCAAGCTGAGCTGGCGAGATAACACCTTTCTTAACGAGCATTTGCCCTAAAGGTAAAGATGGCGTTATCTTGTTAGGCAACATATGTTAATCCTGGGTGTTCAGCATAAGAATTAAAACTATACATTAATAAATTCTAGAAATAAATAAGTGCTCGTGTTACTTGAAGCCAAGACCTAGAAACTATGAAATTTCTCTAAATTCTTTAAACCATTAGAAATATATAATTACATATTGTGGTTATCTTAACAAAGAGGCCTGTGTTCTACAAATAAATCTTTTCAGCGAAGTTTAAAAGCTAAAAGAATTACATATTTGTTAATATATATGCTTTATATTACATATATTACAACTTTTGGTATTTATTAACATCTAACTAAGAAGCATTTAAGAATCCAAAAATGGATTCCACCTAATTGGTAATAAATTTCGGCAATCCCCGGAGCTTCATCTCAGTCGGGAATCCTATATCTTTCTCAAAATCATAAATTACAATTTCTGCCATAGTTCTATGATCAAAGATTGGTTGAAAAGGATTGCCATGGAATAATGATCGAAAATATTCCCAAGCCAACGCCTCTACATGGTGTTGGTTATTAACATCAAATTCTTGGATATTAGCTAGCTTACGAGCCAGACTTCTTAATTGCAAAAGGCAATTTCTATGATAATAATTGGTGTACTTATAAGAACCCTTCTCTGGATTGTCATATGAGATCTCAACTTTTGCAAAGTTCGTCAGTATATTCCTGTGACATTTATGACAGATTTTATGTTGGTCGTCACCACTAAACACGGTTAATCTCCTTAAATTCGATTTTTAAGAACTGAGGGGACTAAGTTAGAAACAATGCTGTCATTATAATCTAAACATTTATAAAACTGCACAAAGAATTATCGCTAGTATGAAGCATTTGGAAAGATTCATAGGGGTAACTTAAATTAACATTAAAAAGAATTCATGTCGGAATTTAAACCTTCACCACCCGGAGCGGGGGTGATTTTGTTAAACCGGGAAGGTGATTTGAAACGTGGTTCCCTGGCGGACTTTACTACTGACGCGGATGTTCCCATTGTGGATCTTAACAATGGATTGCACAATCGAAAGGCCCAGACCGCTCGAGGCAATCGCATCGGCTTCGCTGCGGTGATCAGCGTGATAAAACCTCTCAAACACCTTGGAAAGATTTTTCTCAGGAATACCAATGCCCGTATCAGCAATGGTTACGCTAATATTCTTCTCATTACAAACAAGACTCAACGTGATCTGTCCGGGTGAAGGAGTGAATTTAAGAGCATTATCAATTAAGTTAAAAAAAAGACGGCGCAAATGAAGTTTATCGCCCTTGAAGAAAGCCTTTTTCTCTGGAATTAAAACATTAATAGTTAGTTTTCGTTTAGAGGCAAGCATGCGCGCCTGCTCGCAGATCTCAAAAAAGAAATCCGTAAAATCAAACGACTCGAACCGGAATATCTCCGGCTGATAATCCAGCTTGGCCAAAAGAAGAATATCCTCAATCGTTGTGCGCATGCGGTTGGCTTCCTCTAATGTGATACCGATAGCGGTTTTGTATTCCTCGACAGTACGATCACGGCTCAAGATCACCTCCGATTCCCCTTTGATGATAGCCAAGGGCGTCTTAAGCTCATGAGCCACGTGCGAAGAAAAATCATTGATATGCCGAAATGAGCGTTCCAAACGCGTAATCATGTCGTTAAATGATTCCACAAGATATTTAACCTCGGAATCCAGATGACGCGTCTTGACTCTTGCGGTGAGATCTTCATGCGTGATCTGGCTGGCTGTTTTGGCAATCTCTTCAATGGGCTCCAGCATTCGGTGAACCAAGAAAAGCCCCACAAAGCTCGTCAATAAAAGGATCACAGGGACGCCTATAGTCATAAAATGCGCCAACCTGCTTAAAAGCATAGTCACATGCCTTTGCGACACTCCGATATGAATCATATGCCTCTGGCCGTCGAACGCTAAATAGGACGCCGAGATAACCCTGATCTCGTCGCCCTTGTAAAATAAATTGCTGAAGGTAACCTGGCCCGGCCTTTCCGGTAATTTTTCAATTTTCAAGAAAATCTGAAGAAGCCTGGAAGGAAAATTCTTAGTCACAATCACATGATCTTTTTCGGGAGATATAAACGCAATATAACTGTCGCTTAAGCCCATGACATCCGCGCGTTCCTGCCACTTATTTTCAAGCCTTTTGACCTTGCCTAAATCGAAAATACTAATCGGAAAGTCTGCTTCATAAAAAAAGGCCTTACGGATGGCAAAATCCAACGCGCCAGGTTTGTCCCCGACAATGTCCACATACGCCCTGATGGTGGCAATCGTTTCCTGCTCCTTGATTTTCAGGCGCACGTCGATGTCCTGATAAAAATAAACAGACAAAACAAAATACAGCGCCGTGCAGAAGGCAAAAAGGATCCCTCCCAAAAACACCGTATAAAGGACGCTGACTTTGAATTTAATGGAATTAAACTTGATCCGACGGAAGGGAAAAGAAACAACCAGCAATACGGAACCAAGGAAAGAGACAAATTTCGGGAAAGACTTCATACGTTACTTTAACTTCTTCATCACGTAGCCAACACCGCGCACAGTCTTGATCAGGCTTGCGGCGAAACCTTTGTCAATTTTATTGCGCAGGTGTTTGACATACACGTCGATCACATTAGTAAAACTGTCGAAATCTTCTTTCCATACGTGCTCGGAAATCATGGTGCGGGTAATAACCTGATTGGCATTGAGCATAAAATATTCAAGCAGCGCGTATTCCTTGGCGGTGAGCGTAATCACTTTAGCAGCTCGTTTAACCTCGCGGGTCAACTGGTTTAATTCTAAATCTGCGACCTTAAGAACATTAACTTTCTCGGTTGATTCCCGTCGTAAAAGAGCCCTGACCCGCGCCAAGAGCTCATCAAAGGCAAATGGCTTGGTCAAATAATCATCCGCGCCAGCGTCCAGGCCGCGCACTTTATCGCGCACAGAATCGCGGGCGGTTAGCATTAACACCGGGGTATTGACTTTATTCTTGCGCAATTGCTCACAGACCGCAATCCCGTCCTTACCACCCAGCATAATATCGAGAATAATAAGATCATACGGGTTGATTTCAGCCGTTTCAAGCGCAGTGTCGGCATCATAAGCCACATCGACGACATAGTGGTTTTCCTTAAGCCCGCGCTGAATAAAACTGGCAATCTTCTTTTCGTCATCAACAACAAGGATACGCATGGATCGGTCTCCACAATCTTAGCTAAACATGGAATTAGTCGATAGTTGATGGTAGATAGTTGATGGTAACCATCGGCCATCTACCATCACCCATCTATTATCAACCGCTTACTCTTCTTTATGCGGCAATAGCCCAGATGTCAAGGCCAAGCCTGCCAGCATCACAAACATCACAATGACGACGGAATATTCTGTAAAAAACATCGAGGCATATTCCACGCCAAAATTATCCAGCATCATTCCGGTGGTCGTAATCCTTATAATGTTCCCGAGGATTGCCCAAAAAACCACGGACAAAAATAGCATAAGACTCCACACTATGGCCATACTCTGAAACGACATGCATGCCGAGGCAAGAACTAAAGCAGCCGCGATCGACCGGTACGCTGTTGGATCATCAAAAGAACTAATAGACCCGCCGCCAACGTGAAACTGCATCCCATCGTACTGAGCTAAGATATGTAGAGAATTCATAATCCACGCGCTCATACTAAAAACGGCCTCATTTAAGGGAGTAATGGCCGCCTGCTCCCATGCTCCGGGAGGCGCAAATATAAAAAGCAGACATGACAAAGGAAATATAAGACGGCAGGCGCTTGCCTCTTCATAACGCCACAAAAATAAACTAAAAACCACAATTAAAAATCCTGCCAATTCGATGTGGGCTTGCCCATCGATCGCCGCCGCCAAAAAAACTCCTATCCCGCCGGCTAAAATCACCGTACTCCCCCAAAACCATTCCTTCCTTCTTGCAAAATTCCGGCGGTTCAACCAGGCAATCGACAACGTCATCATTAAAACAAACGGCCCCTGGTCGTAGAAATGCTTGTTCCAACCGGCATTTAAAAGGTGCGTCATCATCATGATCAAAAGCACAAGTGTAGTGGCGATGAAAGCTGTTTCCATCAAACGTGTTAAAATTTTTGATGATGACTTGAGCGGATCAGTATTTTTTGGCGCCGCGTTCAACGGCACTGTGGATTGCTCGACGCGTTTAAATTTCTCCTCTTCGACATCAGGAACAGATAAGACTTCTTCTCTTAATTCCACCGCTGGCGCTACGTATTCAACCGCCTTATTAAATTCCTGCTCAATTAGATCAGAAACAATTTCTTCTGTTGGGTTTTCCGGTTGCGAACGGAATAAACCAGCAACGGTTTTTCCGTCAGGAATTAAAGTTTTCGCAACCTCGGCCTCGACTTGTTCTGGCAGTTGATCAATCACAGGATCAATAACAACGTTCTCTTGTTCTTGCGAGGAGACTGTATTCTTAATTAAAGTATCTGTTATTGGAGAATCATTTTGCGGAGGATCTATCGTGAGCGATTCAACCGTCGGAGGCACGATCGACTTTGCCAAACGCGCTTCCTCCTCCAACATTTGCTGCCGGCGTTTTTCCGTCAACTCCATGATCTGGCGGGTGCTGTAACGCTTGGTCGTTTTAAATGCGCTGTCCTGAGGTCTTTTATTTTTCTGTGAGGATGACAAAATTAAGTCTCCGTAATGCGTTATTCGTGGTGCGTGGTGCGTAATGCGTTGTGCGTAATATGTTTTGCGTCACCCTTCGCATAACGCATAACGCATAACACACTACGCACAACGCAAAACATTATTAAAACTTCAACCGATAAACCGAACCCGCGTATCGAGTAATATACAAGGAATTGCCTTGAGGGTCAAATACCATGGAAGAGGCGCCTGCGCCGTCAGGAAGATCGCCGGTTATGTCAATCCACTTGATACCGCCGTCTTCGGTCAAATATATCCTACACGGAGCATTATTGCCCCAGCTGACGGTGCTCACGGCAACGCGCTTGGGATTCTGAGGATCAACAGCTACAGTGCCGAGGGCACGCCCCTGGCCGAAATCGCCCATCTTCTTCCAACTGCGACCATGATTGGTTGACACAAATAATTTAGCGCCATTACTGTCTCCGGCGGCAAAGATCGTTCCATCGGATGAGACTTTCACATCAAAAACCCAAGTCATTTCCTTTAATAAGTATTCAAAACTTTGGGCGGCATTAGAAGAAATATAAACCCCGCCGTTTTTTCCGCAAGCGCCCCAGATGATGCGCTGAGAATCCGTCGGATCAACCGCTAACGCGTTATAAATCCTTAATGATCCGGGTTGACCCGCGGAACGCTTCCAGCTTCGGCCGCGGTCGTGAGAAACAAAAAGCCCGCCGCCGTCATCGCCGTCAATGCCCAAATAAATAATATCCGGATTCTTGGGATCAACAGCCAAAGCGCGTGGATATCCCTGGCCCCACATGGTATTGACTTTAGGCCTCGCTGATGGAATACCCTCGCGAATCAAATCAAATGTTTCTCCACCATTGGAACTCAAAATAACCTGGTTAATACTCTCATTCCACGGCGAGGATGTTCCGACAATCGTATCTCCGGCAACGGCAACGCGCCACACATGGCCACTGCGCGCGGAATCATACTTGGTCGGAAAAAGCATTTCATAGGACTTGCCTTGATCACGGCTGCGCAAAAGACCATTGTCCATGCTCGCCACATACAGATCACCGCTGGGCGCAATCGCAATCTGCGTTGCCACAGTATTAGGCGCGCTGATAATTTTCTCATTCCAATTCTTTCCGCCGTCGTCGCTGCGCCAGACGCCCCACCAATCCGTTCGGAATAATCTTAGGGGATTGGCCGGATCAATAAAAAGTCCTGTCAACTTGCCATTCTTGTCTGCCCATATGCGGCTTGGATCCGCCAGCGTATCGCCGTTCATGACGCCGTTGCCCTGAGTCCAACTTTGTCCCAAATCGAAACTCGAAACAACACTGCCTTTCCAGCCATCGTTGGACGCTACTCTAATAACAGGAATCTGGCCCGATTCATCAATCGCAAGCCGGTATATTTTCCCTTTCGGAACCGATTGAGAATTCTGCCAGGTTTTTCCTGCATCAGATGACATCCACAATTGGGAAGCGCCTGCAGCATAGATCGTACCGGGAGATCTTCGCGACAAAGCAAAATCCGGGACGGTAAAAGGAACGTTCAAAGTCTCAAAAGCTGTTCCGTCAACATTGCAGCGGATCAGTCCATGAGCGCCCGCAATATAAAGTTTTCCCTGACCGTCGAAAGAAACCGTTGTGATCGGCTTCGCTTGAATAAGAAAACTTTTCTGGATGTCAATGTTGTTCCAATGAGCGCCGCGATCATTAGAGCAAAAGACCAATCCTTTGGCCGTACCGACACACAACTTAGATGGGTTGGCCGGATCAATTGCGATCGGCCGATAATTAGCCGGACGTTCGAAAACAATCGCCCCATTAGCCCTGTCAGCCGCCTGCCAGGTAGCGGCCGCATTCGTTGAAACAAAAAGCCCGCCTTTAGTGGCCGCGTAAAGGACATTCGGATCCGACGGAGAAACCGCAATCTGGGAAACAATCAGATTGCCCAATCCTTTGGTGGCAAAATACCAATGTTCTCCAATATCTTCACTACGCCAAATACCGGCGACGTCGGAGGCCAAATAAACACGGCCATTATTGTTCGGATCAAATGTTAAATTAGTGAAACATCCGCCGCCGTACCACCCGGAAAATTCCCACGCGTAACCAGATGCTATCGCATTAAATGGCACTAATAATAAACAACCCAGAATAATCTTCAAGAAAATGCTCATACCGATTTCCCTACTTTCTGAACTTCTGCTTAAGGATTATCCCAAAAAATTGCGTATCATCAATCAGATATCTTCTCCACAATCGCCCCGGCTCCATGCACAATCGCCAAAACCATTCCAGCCCGACGTTCTGCATCCATTTGGGCGCGCGTTTGACAATGCCGGCGATAAACTCAAACGTCACACCCACTCCCATAGAGACAGGCACCCCTAGTTCTTCATGATATTTCTTGATCCAGCGTTCCTGTTTAGGCGCGCCTAAGCCCACACATAAAATATCCGGCCTGGCATCCTTGATCATTTTAAAAATATTTTTTAATTCCTGTTGGTCATTCTCAAAGCCGAACGGCGGCGCATAAGTACCGACGATCTTTAAATTTGACAAAGTCTCAAGCAATTGTGCTTTGGCCGCATCAGCCGCACCAGGCCTTCCACCCAAGAAAAATAATTTAAAACCTTTTTGATCTGCCAACTCACAGATCCTGGGAACAAGGTCAGAACCGGAAACTTTTTCCTTAAGCGGATGACCTAAAAACTTCGCGGCCCAAAGAATAGGAACACCATCAGCCACGCACAATGCGCCCTCGTCGTAATAACGGGCAAATTCCAGGTCGCGATGATAGCGGATGACGATATCCACGTTAGGATTAGTAATATAACAAGGCTTGCGGGCCATGACAAAACGCTCAATGGCCTCAAGCGTTTCGGACATGGAAACATTATTTACCCAAACACCGCCTATGTTAACGCGATCGCTCATTGTCCCTTATCCTTTTGAAAACATCCCTGAACAAAACCCACCGCCCAGTACCACAAACCAGCCGCGAATAAATGGGAACTGAAAAAGAATTTCATAAAATGTTCTCCACCCGCTTTCATAATACGCAATTTGATACGGGCAGACTTGATGATCAAGAATCCGGGCAACAGCAGTACCGGCCAAAATCCTTTGTAATACCATTTGCCGTAAACCATCCGTCGGTAAATAATGATGTATTTTCCTAAAACAATCTGATTACTGAAATACGATTTTAAATCTTCGCGAAAAATATGATAACATTTTGCCGACGGAACGAACCAAATTTGATCGGTCTCTCCTATTTTCAGGCAAAGCATCACATCTTCAGAAGCGCGCAGGTCAGGAAAACATCCGGCCTTTTGGAACAAAGAGCGTTCAACAAACATGTTGCAGGCTGGCACCATCTTAACCTTGCGTGTTTCGCCGACGGCTAATGATTCATTAAACTGCAAATACAATTGGGCAAGCGCCAGCGCACTTTTTTGCTGAAAGTCCGGAACCGACACCGATCCGCATCCAACGCGACAGCCATTATTAAACGCATCCAAAACATTTGACAGCCAGTCATCAGCCAAAAACACATCGCTATCAATAAAGCACAAAAGTGAACCGGTAGCCGAGGCCGCGCCGATGTTGCGCCCGCCAGAAGGCGATGTCTTTTGGCCTAAAGAAATAATCTTTAACTTGTGATGATCGAATTTCTTTAAAACTTCAGGAGTCTTATCATCATCGGATGAATCCACCACGATCACCTCAGCAATATGTTCCTGCGATCGCTGGTGAAAGATACTCGAAATGGTCTTTTCAATCGTCAAATGTGAATTATAGGACGGAATAATAAAAGAGACGGCTGGCATAAATTTTCTCACATTAAAAACAAATTCTGCATCCATCCTGGACTATTTACTGATTGTGTACGCTTATAAAGCCATGCTTTGAATGTTAGAATTTTACAATTTATATAAATTCTCTGACAACAATCCCAAAATTTCATCAAATGACGGTTGCCCTTGATAATACAAGGTCGCTGTTTTCTTATATTCCCGATAAAAACGCTCTCTTGTCGGCAAATCTTTCAACAAAAAGGCTTCTTGTTTAGCAATAGGATTTTCTTGATCTATGGCGGGGAACCTTTTTTTCTTATGTTCGATATATTCTTGCGTTCCAATAAAATCTTGAACAGTCTTGTTTTTCAAAAGACACGCGACATCATAATAATGCCTTATAAAATTAGCGGGCATTTTCCCCGTTTCTTGTTGTTTACGAAACTTGGTCGCAATCGTTTGTAATTTTTCAACAAATGTGTAACCCGGATGATAGCACAAAACGTTAAATGCTTTATTGTCCTTAACCTTCATCCCCTTTGTTAAAGCAAACTCAAGCGCCCAGGAACTAATATCCACAGGACTGTTGGGCGCCACCTCATCAAAGCCAACTTCAAGCAACACTCCTTCTTTTATCCCTCCGACAACAGGAAAAGCAGATTGATAATAAAGCCGGATACCACCGCTAAAATATTTTTCATTATCAAATTCCGTGTCACGAACAACTCTTTTTATTCCGTCAATTTTAATTTCTTTGGCCAACCAATCATAGTATTGCTTGCGGCTCGCACAGTGATCCGATTTTATATGATTCTGACCTGTTTTAACATCCCTGTCAGCAGGTGGTTTGATGCGAATATCAATGTCCTCGGAAAAACGATGGATAATACCATATCCTTTAGAAAGTGATGTGCCGCCTTTTAACTCGAATTTAAATCCTTCTTGTTGCAGGCCATATAAAACATGCATAATCCAGTAATCTTTTTCTACCAGGCTGCGTTCGATATTTTTTTCATGTTCTACAGCGCGCAGAAGCTCTTTAAATTCGGGATGCTTATGTAGACAATCAGGCATGTATTAACGGCCCCTCTGATATCCATTGATTAAACAAAGTTTTCGTTCTTTCACCTGCATAGGCATTGACCGCACGCTTCATCAGAGATTCCGGTTTTTTCAGCGCTTTTTCTTTAACGCTTTGTAAAACATCTTCCCGATCTTCCGCTAATTCATTTAAATTATTCAACACATCAACCAATAAGAACTCTTCTGAAAGTTCTCTAGGAAATTTATGTTTTAAGTGGAAATCAAATACCTTACCCCCAAGCTGAAACTGGCCATGCCGTTTATGATTATAAACAACCCGTTTGTTGTATAATTGCGTTGTTCCGATTCCTAACGAATTATAAAGATTAGGCGACGTTAAAAGGAAATCATCGCTTTTTAAAAAAGCACTTACCAGCTTCTCGTCTTCGGGTGGAACAACACCGAAAGAGGCCTTCGCCGGATAGTAGTACAATCCTTGCGACATCTTTTGCAAAGTTCCCTCTGCAATAAGCTGCTTTAAATGCCTGTCAACCGCAGTTGACCACTGCTCAAGATCGGTCCTGCGATAAACCCGTCCTGGTTTTAGATATTTCTTTAATCCTTCAAGCGCATTCATTTCCTTTATCTCCCTGCATCAAGTATAGAAGCTTTTCTATAAATTGCAAGTATTCTAATTTAAATTTCATGCAAATAATGAGGAAAATATGAGCGGAATATCCGACAAAATGGCCAAAATTTGGGATTGATAAACAGCAAACACTTTTATCCTCTTTGCATAATGATTTATGCTAAATGCATCCGATTGTCAAGGCCGCTATTCCTGTGCTGATTGGCGATAAATACTCTAAATGGTCTTTTCAATCGTCAAATGTGAATTATAGGACGGAATAATAAAAGAGACGGCTGGCATAAATTTTCTCGCATTAATTGACTACGGCTGTTGAATTTTTTTCACCCGGTTCCATGTAGCGCTTGGAAATGAGCATAAGCGCGATGAAAAACCAGACATACCAATTTAAGGCCAGATAATAGGAAAGGTTATCGGCGAAACAAATAAGAACATAGCTAATGAAATAACCCACAACAACAGCCCACAGGCCGGAGAGATTTCGGTCGACGGACTTGATCATGTTATTCCAGAAAATTTGGAATGAACTAAAGAATAGAAATAAGAAAGCAAATAATCCGATTAACCCTGATTCAAATAAGGTTTCCACGTAAACATTGTGGGCCCCCATATTGGAGCGTCCTTCGGAGAATTGCGGTGACATCTCTTTAAAACTGGTCAAACCGTACCCTTGTAATGGTTTTTTGACAATCAAAGGAAAACTGCTCGTCCACATTCTTAAGCGCCATTCAAATGAATTGACCCCCTCGTAATCCAAAGAACTTTTACCGTTAAAAACTGTTATCACGCGGTCTTTAACCGCTGGCACAAACATTAAAAACGGCATCAATAGAAGCAAAATCAGCAATGTTTTACGGTCTCTAAGCAGACCATAAATAAAAAAAACGCCAAAACACGCAATCCACGCGTTTCTGGTTTTAGTAGCCAATAAAAGAACCACCATGTTCAACACAAAAATTATAACAACCATTACTACCCTCGGACTGAATTTTAGAATTTTGCTTTTAAGCAGATAAAAACAATACGTAATCCCCAAACATAAATAAAACGCCAACACGTTAGGATGCGAAAAAGAACCCTTAATGCGCATTCCAGCATCCGAATAGAACGTCCCTCCCCGCAGCAAATCAATATTGGCATATAGAACCGGCAACACGAATGACCAGGCAAAAATCTTCACCCAAAACAGAAAGTCTTCCCTGGATTTAATGATCAAAAACGGAATCAGAAACATGGCAAAATAACTCAAATAATTGGCATAAAGCCTTACAGCCCGCCCGATATAAGGAGAATCAATAACCGCAATCAGCATAACAACCAGAAAGAACACCCAAGCTCGAACGACGGGATTCTTACGCGGAAAAACCCCTTCATAAAAAAACAAAAAACCGGCAAGAACAATAATAATAAGATTTAAAATAGCACCGAAGCCGATTTCCTGCTCACCGACGGTAACTTTTGTTAAATTCAAAGCAAGGTCAAGCAATGGCCTGGTCAGGAAAACCACAACAAATGTCGCCCGAGGGTTTACAACCAGCATCAAAAAAAACCCTCCTGCCAAAGGCAGCGCTAATAACGTGGCTGGATGAACATTAAAAACAGGAATTAAAGCAGTCAGAAACATCCCACATAGAACGCTCACTAAGAACGCTATGACTATTCGGTAATTTAGAAAACTGGGACTAAACATTGTTATCCTAATGTTGTGCGTTTTGCGTCGTGCGTTGTGCGTCGAGAGTTATGCGTCTCAAGACGCACCTCGCACAACTCACAACGCATTACTTTACTATTTCTTGATAAAGCCCTTCAAACCTTTTCGCCGCGTCTTTAATATCAAATTTTTCCTGACAGGTGCGGTATCCGGCGTCTCCTATTTTTCGTCGCAAATTTTCATTTTGAAGCAATGCAACCAGCGCGTCAGCCCAGCCGAGATCTGAGAAGGGATCTAACAACACGCCATTATCCCAGTCCTGGATAAACTCGCTGTTGCAGCCCACATCTTTGGAAATCACAACCGGCACAGCTTTACTCATTGCCTCCAAGATAGCGATCGAATGAAGCTCCAAAAATGACGGTAAAAGAAAAACATCCGCGCCTTCCAAAAGAAAACCGATATCCGCGTGATAACCGATCAACTTCACATTCTCCCGCAGGCCGGCCTTATCAATCGCGTCAGCTGTTTCCTTATATAAAGGCCCGTCGCCTGCGATCAAAAAAACCGCGTTTGGAATTCTTCCCACAACATCGGACGCGGCACGGACAATAAGATCAGCGTTTTTCTCGGCGGCAATGCGGATCGGCGTCAATACCAACAGCGCATCTGGCCGCAGAGCAAATTTCTTAATAAGCTGTGCTTTGGTGCCAACCTTGTCCTGCGCACACTGCGCAAACGGAATCCCATTTTGATACTCGCGGATGCGCTCAACCGGATATATCTTCTCTTTAATTAAAAATTCCCTGTTCTGCCGGGTTAAAACCACGACCCTGTCGGAGACATTGCTGAAATAACGGATAAATTTATACTGATTATTAAACCCACGCCTACGGGCAAAATCCTCGGGCTCCAGATAGCGGAAATCATGCACATGCTCTACAATGCGGCAACCGGTCAGCTTGGCCGCAAGGCTCCCCCAAATATGGGCGCTGAAGGTATGGGTGTGCACGATCTTGATTTTCTTCTCTAATATATAAGCCGCTAATTTTGAAACAATCCCGATGGTGGCGAGACTTTTGACCTTGTGGTCTTTCTCGGCATATTTACACAGTTTAACGCCCGCATCTTTAAACTTCGACTCCAATTCCCCGCCATAGGAATATGCCACATGCAGCTCAAACTTATTCTGGTCAAGCACGCGCAGGAGATTCAACAGGTTCACCTCTGCTCCGCCGAGATTCAGAGTTTTAATGATATTCAGAACTTTTATCTTTTCAACCATGGCCCCTCATCTTGACCACACGAGCCGGGTTGCCTGCAACGACCGCGTTGGCCGGAACGTCTTTGGTCACCACCGCGTTCGCGCCGATGATTGCGCCGTCGCCAATGGTCACGCCCTTAAGAATCGTTGCCTTAGCGCCGATCCAGACGTTGCTACCAATCTTAATTGGTTTTGTTTTATAGCCTTGTTCTCTGATGGGACGGTTTAAGTCATCGTATTTATGATCGTGATCATAAATGTGAACAGAATCCGCGATCAAGCAGTCATCGCCGATTTCAATCCGTTCCATGCAGGCGATTTTCACATAACGGTTCATAAAAATATTTTTACCAAAGATCAGTATCCCGCCGAGGATTTCAATATCAAAGCGGCCGAGCCAGACATTTTTGGAAGCAACCATCAGAAATCCTGGATTTTTGATAGACAATGATCCCGGGGCGATATAACTGACCCCCTCCGGCTTGAATGAGGTCGTATACCACAAGCGGTATAGCAAAAATCCAAAAATCGAAAAGATTCTCTTGATCCTATTCATAGATATTTGTCACCTGTCTGGACAAAGTCCATCGACCGTTTAATTCCGCATCTGGCTCATCGCCGAGAAATTGGCGACAAACACAGACCATTTGTGTTTCTTAAAACTGGCTAAATACTCAAGAAAATCCAAAACAATGATCCCGCTCAAGGAATACCAAAACAAAATCCATGTGGCGGCCCCGTACTTCCGGAACTTCTTAAATAAATAAAAATGGTTCTTAAACTGCATTTTCTTTAATGCGCCGGTATCAAGCCTGTTAATGGTGGACACATCATGGATGAATTTTGCATCCGGCACGATGATCATTTTCGTGTCGTGGGAAATGCGGTAGGAAAGATCCACATCTTCCCGGAAACCGTAACCGCTGAACCATTCATCAGGCCTATGACGCAAAACCAACTCTCGGCGGTAATTCATGCTGTAACCGCCGAAAAGATCAACCTCCTGCATCTCGACGACCTCCCGTTCAAAAATGGGATAACCGAACGTTGAAGCCGTCAGTCGCCCATTGAACGAGTTTAAAAGAAAGATCCTTGAAATTAATTTTCGAACCTGCCATTTAAAACCTTTCAGCGGACTTTCCACAAAGACATTGCCCGTGACGCCGCCGATTGAAGGATCCTTGAAATAAAAAGCAATGCGCTCAAAATAATCCGGATTCAGGATCACATCATCATCGACAAAACAAATGATCTCGCCGGTTGATTCATCCACGCCGCGGTTGCGGGCCTTGACCAGGCTGGGAGTTTCCTGACGGACATATTTAAAAACCTGTCCCCGCCCGTGCATCCGTTTTACGTAGGCATCGCAGACATCTTTGGTACGGCCATCCTTACTCTGGTCCACTAGGATGAATTCCTGGGGAAGGAATGTCTGTTTCTCGACCGACTCCAATAGATTGGCGATCGCCTGCGGGCGGTTCATGGTTGCGACGAGGATACTAAAAGTCATTTAATACAGTCCGTTATTTCTTTTAAAATTTCCCTTTGTTTTTCTATTATTTTATTTTTCTGATCTCTTAACTTCTCCCGGAATAAATCTTTTTTCAAAAACATCTGATAAAACATCTGGTCAAGATTGTCGACCTCTTTCAACATTAAAGAATAATTGTTAAAATCAAAAACCTCAAAAAGGCCTCTAATTTTCCTTTCATAATAATCCTCATAGTAAAGACCTATCGATGGAACAGCATTGCTTAAGGCAAAAACTAAACCATGCAAACGCATACCAATAAAAAAGTCTAAATGTCCAATTAAGCCATAAATCTGCTCAACTGTTAATGGATTCTCCAGGATAACAAAGTCTATTTGCTTATCTAAAAGTCCATAAAAATAACGGCCTTCAATCCTATCATCACAATTATTGCTAACTTCCATTGGCACAAAAACAAACCTTATTTTATATTCTGGTAACAATGCAGTTATTTTAGATAAAGATCGAGCTAATTGCGGGTAACTTTCCCTAGAATCACCCCATATCCTTAAATTAAACCCAATATTTAGTGTCAATTCGCTATTGCTGGGCCTTAACAAGCTATTCTCCAAAAACTCGTCAACTTTCTTATTATTTGGCTCAAATAAAATCGCATCATCAGATCCAATAGTTACTTTTTGTTTGTACCTATAAACTTCACTCATTGAGTCGACATCGCGAATAACAATTTTATCTGCATACTGAAATATTTCATCAGCCATCAACAAATGATATTTTCGATAGAATGGCCCCAAAGTCTGTCCAATTAAATAAAATGGTTTATTAAGTCTTTTGACTGTATTTGCCAAATAATTAATTTCTTTGACTGAATAATGGCTGGTTAAATACCCTCCACCAACGGCAATAACAGCATTGCAATCCAGAACAACCTTATTAAATTTCTCATTACTAAAGAATGGAGCTAAAAGATATCTGGAGAATGGAAAAAAATTATTATAAAAAGCTCTCAATACCGCATTCAATTTCTTAACTCTGAGAATATCCGGAAAAATATTCCAATGAATTATTTCGAAAGGAATTTCTCGGTCAAAATTTAAGGTAAAATTTCTTTGATCAGTCCAAATATAAAAAAAAGCATCAGGAAAAAATTCTTTGATGCGATAAATAGTTGATTTTAGAATCGCTTCATCACCCGGGTTTTTGCAAGAATAACCCCCAATAATTAAGATTTTCTTCATAGTCAGTTAATGTAAACGGCTTTAAAAAATGTTATGAGTAATTACAAAATTAGCTTAACAAGGCAATCTTTAAACGTTTATTTTGAAAACTTAACTCGCCTGTAATAAAAAGCATCACTATAAATGCGAAGCTAAACACCACACCTACAAGTGCAATTAAAGAAATGTCTGGCAAAACAATAAAACGCTTGATTATAAAAGTCAAAACAAGAAAAACGCAAACAATTAAATTGGCAATGCCCAATGCGGAATACATAGTCTTGTAACGCATACCTATAGCCCATGCCCCCACACCTAAAGTTACGTGCACCCAAAGGATAGACATGGTTGTATAACCTAAAGCCACCCCAAAAAGCCCATAACGAACACAAAAAAACAAAGTCAAAAACGTTATAGCAGTGTCAAGTATTCCCATCCTGAGCTGAAGATCTGTTTTTCCAATAGATTGATATACCAATCCCGCAATTGTTCCCACAGACTGAAACATGCCACAAAAGGATAAAATTCTCACGATATCCCCGGCCAAAGACCATTTAGGTCCATAAACTGTTCGAATAAGTTCTGGTCCTAATGCAAAAAATAACATCATGATTGGGAAAGAAATTATCGAAATGGCTTTGAGCATTTTTAGAAACGCTCGGCCTAAACGAACCTTATCATCCTGAACCTTGGAAAAAACAGGAAACATAACCTTAACCAGAACCCAGGAAATGTTTTGTAAGGGCAACATCATCAGTTTATAAGCTAAACTATAATACCCCAGTTCTTGAGAACCTAAAAACTTACCAATTAAAAGCTGATCAAGATTACGAGCAAAATAATTTAACGTCTGAAAACAGGTCAAATTTGAACTAAAACTAAAAAAATCCTTAATCGCAGTCAATGAAAAAATAAATTTCGGTCTCCACTGAGAGCTACACCAAAGAAAAATATTGTTAACTGTTGTGGCTATAAGCAATTGAATGACTAAACTCCAGACCCCCCAACCTTTAAACGCTAAATATATTGCCAACAGGCCTGATATCACGACTGAACCTATATCACGCACCATTAATGCATAGAAATCCAAATTTCTAGTTAAAATACTTTGTTGGATCATGGTCAACGAAGATAAAACAAAATTTACTGATAAAACCATGAGAATATTTTCTAACTCTGGATGATTATAAAAATGGGCTATGGCTGGAGATAAGAACACAAACAAAACTGTTAATATCAACCCAAGAGCAAAATTGAGCCAAAAGGCAGATGACCAGTGAGACTCAGTTACGTTTTTCTTCTGAATAAGAGCACTACTGATTCCAAGATCAGAAAAGATAAGCAAAAAATATACAAAAACATTGGCCATTGCAACCAAGCCAAATTCTGCAGGCGAAAGCAAACGCGCTAGGATAACATTAAAGACAAATTGGAAAGACTGCTTAACCATTTGACCAGCAAATGACCAAGATATGCCCTGAACTGCTTTGCTGCGTAAATTATCACCCATTTCAGAAATCTTTCATCAGCATATGTACCAAATGTAAATCATGATACAGCTCTTCTTGACCTTAAATGCTCAGATCACAATAACCCACACAAAAACATTCTTATAACAATACCCACCACAACCAATACAATATCCATCATCCACAACAATTAAAATAAATTTTCAATTTCTGACATTCAACCAAATATTGCGACAAGAAAAAGATATTTTGAAAATTTTGCTATCCTGATTTTCGTCGACTGAATTCTTCACATCTTAAATAAAACGCTTAGCTCTTTCGGCTTGAGGCATTTAATCGCCCAGATAGGAAAAATCACCTCAGAAAATCCAATCCAAAAACTTTTGCGAATCAGTTTTCCAAAGCTTTATTGGAAATTCCATCGGATAAAAGATCGGCAAGTTTTAACAGATAAAAGCGATCAAGGTCATATTGGTTGATGTCCGTAATCCAGTCTACCGCCTGCCTTGATGTTACCTGCCCCAAAATATACTGCCTATGTTTATATAAAATATCCTTAAGTGCAGCGGCGGCCCAATGACTGTTTAATGCGCTTAAGAAAGCTGTGATTTCATCTGCATTTGTATTCCACTGAATTTGTAAAGCAAGGCCCGATGTAGTGTCATTTATTTTGACCGCCTGAATAATTTGTTTGGCAATAGAAACATGCTCATGAAGTAAAACGGCGAGTCCCTCAATAGACTCCGACGGATACACCACATGTATTAACTCAGCGAAATCATCCTGATTCTTAATCCAGCGCGCTTCGGCATCAGTAGCATCTCCTGAATCATTGAGCACACTTAACAGATAATTCCTGGCAAACAGACTTTCCTCGCCCCACAACTTCCTGATCGTTGATCTAAGCGCAATACTATCATTCTTTCTCCATATCCTAGCCTGTCCGCTGGTAAATCCACTCCCCATATATAAAGACCCGTTATATTTATAGAGACGAAAAACCTCGCGTATATCGGTATCAAGGTCTTTAACAAAATTGACCCCGTCGTCAGACACATATACATCCCCCGCGCCCGCCATATTTGCATTGCCCAAATAAAGACGGCCGCTATAAACATCGAGGGCATGGATCCTATTGCCATACGGATTACTAAATGCCACCGACCATTTTCCTGCGGCATTGTCTAGAACCAGCAGATCACCGCCCGTTGTACCGCCTTTGAGCATTCCGGCATATAATTTCCCTTTAAATTCAACAAGCGAGGCTGTTTCAGAATAACTAACAGCAGTTATTGCAAATTCATAATCTACGCTCCAGTTAACACCGTCAGATGTTACAAGAAGAGCCGCTTTGCCTGCTTGCGAACCGCCAACAGCCGCATATAATTTACCGTTAAAAACATACATCCATTCAATTAACCCTACGCCTGAGACACCAGCGTAAGAAACATTCCAAGTAGTTCCGTCAAACACCATTATACGGTTCCCAAAATATCCCATTCCGGCATAAAGTTTGTCCTTAAATACAACTAATACTGAACAAAAATAATCCTGGGTTGAATTAAAACTACGGCTCCAACTATTACCGCCGTCATTCGAGACATAAATATCTCCATCTCCTTTACTAAGGCCGGACATTGCTGCATAAAGATTATTCTTATATTCCCCCAACGCCTGAACGCTTGCAAAGGCAAGACCTGTCCCAAAGGTATATTTAAGCTCCTGCGTTTTGCCATCCCAAGTATAAAGCCGCGCGGCACGTTTACTATTTGGAAGCCCAGCTGTGTAATAACCGATATAAAGAAGCCCACGGTGTTCAAGTAATGAATACACTTCATGATCATTAGTCGTTGTCGCAGTTAGCCCTGCGGGAGTATCCATCACTTTCTGCCAGCCTTGCACACTCGACGGAGACGGCAACCAATCAGCATAAACACATACCGGCAAAAAAGCAGCTAAGATTAAAATAAAAAGTATTTTCTTCATATTTTCACTCTTTATGCAGGCTAAATTCTTCCGCCTTCGATATAACTCCTGACACTGGTGGCTTGCGATATTTAATGACCTTGACCGGCACACCGCCTACCACGGTCCACTCAGGAACATCCTTGGTAACCACTGCGCCGGCGCCGACGATTGCGCCTTTTCCAATATGAACTCCGGGCAAAATGATACTTCTGTCACAAATCCAAACATCATCGCCGATGACAACAGGTTCTTCCTTTTGAAATCCCTGCTTGTTCATGGGAATGTCTGTCCGATCAAAATTATGGTTGGTGGTCATAATAATCACGTCTTTACCGACCATAACATCTTTACCTATTGTGATCTGGCCGGATAAATAAGCGCGCACGCCAATACCGGAATTATCGCCAATAGCAATCGTTTGCCCTGAATGAAAGAAAGCACCGTGTTCGATATTCACATTTTTTCCGCAAGCACGAAAAAGGAAACGGCAAACAAAATACCGGATCGCTTTAAAAATTCTTCCACCGGGCATATATGACGCCGGCAGCCATTGCGCGAAACCGTAATACAGCGCGCAGCAAAGTAGTCGGATGAGTTTATTCATATATTTGTAAATCGTTGATCCAGTTTAAGAATTTTTCCTCTTACCCGTCGTAAACACCAGCCAATTTTTTATCCAGAAGTTCTTGATTTAAATAAACCCCGTCGGTTAAAACAACCACAGGATCCTCTTCTTTCGGCTTATAAAACACATCGCACAAATAGCGTCCGAATTTTTCCCTTAATTGGCCTATTCCCAAGCGCCCGTTTTCCATTCCCTGTTAAACTTTTCTTCATTCGTGATGGCCTGAAGCGGCTTGGCAAGAAATTTCTCAATAGCCTTGGCGATCGTGCTTAATTTTTCAGGGGCATATTTATTTTGTGTTCTCGCGATGAAAGCCTTCCATAACATTTGACGGTCGGATTGTTCATTGTAAATTTCTTCAGCAAATAAGGGGCTATGCCGCGGCAAAAGTGTTTTACGGTGCTTAAAGGTCCGTTTAAGCGCTTCAACCAAATGGTCTCCTTTGCAATGCAGACGGCGCATGATCAGCCAAAGGTCATAAAAGTCTTTCATCCGGCTATTGAGAAGGCCAAGTTTGACCATAGCTTCGAATTTTTCAGAAACAACGCTTTCCAGAGTGTACCCCTTAAGATGAGGCCGAGGAAAATCTAATATCACAGGATAATCGATGATCCTTGGTTTCGGATAAATGATATCGCCAAAACCGACGTCGATCTGCATCGGGATATGGGAGCGCTCCAGAAACCCGCGGAATTTTATCCGGACACCTTCATAATCGGCGTCCTCTTTGATCTTTTGACCGCTTACCGTATCGGGATCAAAGCTGAGCCCATCCGCAGGCACAGAGGTTTTGCAGACATCCCTGACAGCTTTTTCCACTGCCGCTACCTGATTATTCAAGCGCGCCCAAAAATCAATATCAAGTGTTGACCGCCGGTCGGCGACGTCCCATGCCGTGAACATGAGCGCGCCTTTTAGAATAAATTTGTCTGAATGTTCCGACTGGCTGAAACGATAAAGGAACCTCTCCATCCCGTAATATTGCAGAACTTCGGCAAACGGCCGCTTGGTCTCTCTGGCTTTATTTTGAAGCCTGCTGCGCACAGAAGCTTCAATATCTTTTACATTTTCTTTCATAGAAGCGATTCTAAAATCGGTTGAATGATTTTGCCAACACGGCAGATTTTTGCGTAATGCATGATTTCATTCGGCGATGTCCGCTTTTCCAGAACAGCTGTTTTGAGCGCTGTGCGCGCAAGATCAGCGCCGATTTTATTGCGGAATTTGAAGCAATCCGCAATGGTTTTGGCGAGGCTGTAAATCAGGACATTCTGGTTCTCGATCTTATGTTTTTCAATTCCCGCCTCCCAAGCACTGGATGCAAACCGATAGAATTTGACCGGAGGGTATTTAATTCGACGCGACCGGCTTTCCCTTGGGATCGCCAGATCAACACATCTTGGAACCTCGGTCGTGACCTCATAAAAAGAAAGCGCGGAAATAAGACAGATCACCCCGTTCGGGACTTGAAGACAGGCAGACACAAGATCGCGATAGGAACCGGTAGGAAGATCGGAAAGCCGGTAAAGCCCGCGCCCTATTTTTTCAATCTTTCCGTCTTTTTCAAGGGTGGTGAGTGTATCCGGGTGGAATCCTTCCTTGAGCACAGCGGAAAACCGTACGGTTCCATTATGTTTCTGAAAAAAAGTTATCAGCTGGTTTGCTTTTGAAGCCATGTCGGATCCTGTTTTATCCCGCATCAACCCTTACGGAAGAATATGATTTTAATGTATGCACTTGTTTATAAATGTATACAATTTATACGAATAAGTCAATGCCAAAAATTGCCGCCTATGACCCGTCATAAATGACAACGAATTCATCAGCCGGAAACGTTTGGGACAGAACGCTTTCTATCACCCATGCGATAAATTATTCTCCGTTATATACGGGGAACTAACTTTCAACGGCATCAAATTACTCCTAAAATTATTTATTTTTCTTTTGTAAAATACTTTTTCCGCGACCGATCGTGACCTTGCCGCCGATGCGGGCATTCAAACCTATCGCTGAATTATCACCGATGGAAATATACCTTCCTGATTAAACGAAGCGCCGTGTTCAACATTGACATTTTTTCCGCATTGGCCAAAAATATGCCGGCAGATATGAAAGCGAATCCAGCACGCAATTTTCCAACCGGGATGATACGACGCCGGCAGCCATTGCGCGAAACCGTAATAGAGCACGCAGCAAAGTAGTCGGATGAGTTTATTCATAGTTTAGAAGAGCCCCAGTGTCCTAGGTACCCAGGGCTCCAGAGGGACGCTGGGGAACTAGGTATCTGGTGACCCTGGTGTCAAATACTTAAATCGTTGTTCGCCTGCCTGTAGACGCTTGTTTAATAATTCTTTATTTTACACTTTGTAAAGCTTCTAAAATCGCTTCTTCCCTTGTCTCCTCTAAAATGCTTATTATCTTGTTTTGCAATTTTTTAATAAACAAATGATCAAAGACTCTTTTTATAATGTGTGATTCACCTTTGCTGATTAACGCCTTTAAAATCAAAATGGCCGTATTTTTATCTTTGAGAGCTTTTTCGCCTTTCAACCTTCTTTGGGATATGATCAATTTATGCAAAGCAAAATTAGCAGGATGCGGTAAGGTCAGATAGAAATTCTCTATTTTGACCTTAATGGTGTTTGGCGACAAGAGATTAAGAAATCTTAAAGGTGTAGCATTGACGCCTAAGCTCGGTAGAGAATAGGGTTTGTCTGTGCCCTTGCCTTTTTCCTGAACTAAAAATTCAAGAATAAGATCCGGATGATCAAGTTGGATGTATCCTTGATCACCTTTTAAATCGATCACAAAACCCAAATCTTCGAGAAGATGCGGAATATCGGCTTTATTTTTAACCTTAGAGGGATTATCAACTAAAAAATCAATATCTCTGGTTTTCATGCCGGCATAATCGACATAAGAAGCATTGGGAAAATAATCTTTATAGAAATAAGTGCACCAGCTGCCGATAAGGATAAAATTATCAAGGATACCTGCCCGCTTAAATCTCTTTAAGATTTCAAGACATAAATCATATTGCTTCTTTTCCACGCAGCGAACTCCTTAAAAACTTAATTTGTTTTTTGACTTGAGACAATAATTTTCTGTATTTAGCCCTATACATTTTAGCTTCTTCGTATTTCTTTTTTTCCTGATCGGATATTTTGCCTTTGTAGAAGTATTTGACTTTTCCATTGATACGTTTTACCAAATAATAATAGGCGTGGTTCCCTATTTTTTTTACAGCAAGGGAGCCTTGAGGCAATTTTCTTAACGCCTCTTCATATTTTTTTTTCATCCGGGAAGAATTTATTAACTCTTCCGCCAAAACCCCTTTAATTACACCCCTCATAGACATTTTCCTTTCTACCTAACAGATTATGGACCAATATAACTTGTTAGGTAGTAATGTCAATAAACAATTTACCTAACAAACTGTGTTCTAATGATGTTTGTTGGGTAGAAATTTGAGCCCCCCCCCGTTGATAGTAACCGGGCAGCCCCGTAATAGAGCGCGCAGCAAAGTAGTCGGATGAGTTTATTCATAGTTTAGAAGAGCCCCAGGCACCTAGAGTTCCAGAGGGATAATCTCCCTAAATTAAATATGCACTGATTGTCCCAATTTCTGCACTGCGGGTTTATTAACCACGCCGGAGTCAGGCTGATAGAAAATGATCTGGCTTCCCTGGTCTTCAAACCGGAATGGAATCTCTAAGAATTTGTTTAATTTAGCCCGCACAGCGCTTTGTTTTTCCGGCTCGACGAATAACAACACGAAACCACCACCGCCGGCTCCCAGTAGTTTTCCACCAATCGCCCCTGCTGACATGGCGGTGTTATAAATTTCATCAACCACTGGGGTCGTGATCTTATCCGACAGACTGCGCTTGAGTAACCAGCTTTCATGCAATAATTTCCCAAATTCCTTCACGTCAGAATCGCTTAACACACGCATGGCTTCTTCAGTCAATTGCTGCATGGCGGTTAGTTCCTTGGTTTTATTGGGAATATTATTAATCTGATGCTGGGCAATCTCGGAGGCAAAGCGTGTGAACCCGGTAAAGAATAACATCAAATGATCCTGCAGGCGGTTAAGTTTTTCCGTCGGAATCGTAACCTTGCGCACACGCAGATGATTGTTGCCGCCGAACTCAATATAATTAAATCCGCCAAAGCCGGCCAAGGCTTGGTCCTGGCAGCCCACACTCTCGCCGATCATATCCTGTTCGATGTGGATGGCTTCGTTCACCAAACGTTCACGGGTCACGCGAAGGCCTTTGAGCGCGTACAAACTATTTAAAAGCCCGACGGTAAAAGCCGAGCTGGAGCCGAGGCCCGTGCGCGCCGGCAGATCGCCATCATGATGGATCTCAACAGCCTGAGGCATATCCATAAAGCGAAGCGTTTCACGCACCGACGGATGGTTAATTTCATCCAACGTATTAACATGCTCCATCTTGGAATAAATGATGCGGTATTTGTGATCAAAAAACGGCGGCAGATAACGTAACGTGATGTAACAATACTTATCAAAAGTAGTAGCCAGAACCGCCCCACCGTTTTCGTTGTACCAAGCCGGATAGTCGGTTCCTCCGCCGAAGAATGAAATTCGAAACGGTGTTCTGCTGATGATCATAATTGTTTTCCAGTCTGATTGAAGATTGAAAAATAAAGCCGTGTGGAGACTTTCTTATTTGCGTAGTCCCCCGCCACGGTTTATTGCAATTATCAAACGATAATGGTTATGCGTTTTGCGGCGGGCGTAATGCGTCGCGCAACGCATAACACATCACGCACCACGCATAACGATCAACTAAACTCTATCGTAAATAAACCGCGGAATCACAAACTTGCGTCGATTCAAAATGGCCCCCAACACATGGCATTTGCGGTCACGCAAAGGCTTTAAGGCCCATTTGACAACAGGCATGCGCGTAATACTTTCAGCGACGACAAGAACCACTCCGTCAACGCTGGTTGCGACCGCCAGTGAATCTTTATAGTTTTTTAAATCCGGGCCTTCAACAAGGATAAGATCGAACTTGGAACGCACCAGCTGGAACAGCTCTCTGGATTTAGGCGAATCAAGAAAGGTCATCGGGTTAAGCGCAGTCTTTCCGGAAGCAAGAACCCATAGATTGGGGCTGACGTTCTCAACAGCCTGTTCCAGCGTGGCCTTGGCCGTTAAAACATCCACCAGCCCGACGGGTGAAACCTTGCCGTTAATGTTCTGGCGAAAATTTGCCGCCACCACCAAAACTTTTTTATCGCCGCCCTCGGCTAAACTAAAACCTAAATCTGCAATAATACTTGAAACCCCAACAGTGCGCTCAGGCTCAACAAAAAGAATGGTTTTCACATTTTGGTTATTAACCAACAGCCTGATTTGGTCGGCCAGAGAGGCCATAGCCGAAGGATACGCGCCATTAGGATTATAGGCTTTCATATCTTTAAGAAGCGTCTTGCGTCGGAAACGAAGCCGCGGAATACTTCCTAAATGCGCGAGCCCAAGCATCGATTCCAACTCTCGAGGAGATTTGACCGTCTGATCCATGTAATCAAAAATAAAGGCAAGGATACTACCCAAAAACAAACCCATCAGAGCTGCCATAGCAAAAACTGTTTCTTTACTTGATCCGTTAGGTTGAATCGGAATCGAGGCCTGTTCAATAATCTTAACGCTCGCCGGTCCAATGGCCTGTTCATCTGGCAAGGGCTGGCCGCTTAAATTTTCAATCATAAACTGAACATTGTCTCTGAGCTGAAGAACCGTGGGATGTTTAGCGCCGTATTTCAACTGCAATTCCGCTAACTGTTGTTGTAAATCAAAAATAACATACGCGCGGCTGACCACATTCGCGGTAATGGCTGCGCTCAAAGCATCAAAATCAGTAACGCTAATCGTGAACATATTCGTATCCCGAATGGGGCTCACCGTAATACTGGAACGAAGGTTTTCAACGGCACGGCGAAACAGAAATGCTTCCTGCCTGTCCTTGGGCAGAGTCTCAAGCTTTGCTTTAACTTCAGCGTAATTTAACTGAATAAGCCTTTGCCGCAAAGGAGAAGCAAAAGCTTTTTCATAATCAATCGGTTTTTGATCAAGATGAAGCGCTGACACGGCGCGCTCAAGCACTGGACTTGCGGTCACAACTTCGCTCTGGGTCAAGGATGCCTGCACATTGCGTTGTCCAGGAGCCAATTCCTGATAATACGTTGCCTCAATCTGTTTCTCGGCGGAAATAAGCATCTTAACCTGGGCACTATAAATAGGCGTTTTTAAAGTTAATCCCACAAAAGCCACAGCAGAAACAACAACAAAACAAAGGATGATGACGGCCTTCTGACGGAAAAGGATCCGCAAATAATCGCGGAACGTCATTTCATTAATGTACCCTTGTGGCTCCATGATAAAACTCCTTTGATAAATTTAGGATTTAGGAAAAATCTTTAACCCGAATTTTGCAATTTCTGTTGAAAAACCTGGAATTAAAAAACACCTTCGGAAACAACGACGATATCACCAGAATTGATGCTGACATCCGCGTTTGAATCACCGTTCATAACGTCCTTGATATTAATCTTCAACGGTTCATATCCCGGCCCGTTTTTACGGGCCCGCAGTACCTTAACCCGGCTGGAAGAACCGAATTTAGTAAATCCGCCTGCCATGGAAATAGCGCGCATGATTGTGGTATTTTGTTCAATAGGATAAGCCCCGGGATGGATAACCTCACCGTAAACAAAAAATCTTCTGCTGCGGGATTCTTTAAGAATAACATTGACCACCGGATACTTCATATATCCAGAAGCCAGACGCGAGGTAATTTCATCCTGCAGTTGCGTAGGGGTTTTATCTTTAGCGATGACAACGCCGATATAAGGAAAGGTCAAACTGCCGTCGGGAGATACTGTAACCGTCAGATCAATCACCTCAGGACGAATAACATGGATCTCCAAAATATCATCGATCCCGACGAGATAACCAGTGTCCACGCTTGCTGGCTGTGGAGCAGTTTCTGTTACCGGCACCGGCGACATTTCTTCAGCACCCAAGAAAGAGGCATTTACGCCCCCGGTTAACACAACCATAATTAACACCATTAAAGAATATTTCATTTGCCCATCTCCCCCGTCAATAGTAGTGATCTTGTGTTTGAAATCAAAACCTTTTCTTGATTTTTGATTGTGTTACTTTGCCCCGATTCCAAATAAAACCGTCGGGATCGTTTTTAGAAAAATCTTTGTATCCAAAAGCGGCGACCATTCATCGATATATCTAAGGTCAAGCCTTGCCCATTCATCAAAATCCTTAATTTTGTTACGTCCGCTGACCTGCCATAGGCATGTCAACCCCGGACGCATGCTCAAGCGCCGACGCTGCCAAAAATCATATTTTTCCACTTCGGATGGAAGCGGCGGCCTGGGCCCGATCAAACTCATGTCTCCACGCAGGACATTATAAAACTGCGGCAATTCATCTAAACTGGATTTGCGCAGAAATTTCCCAACCGGTGTAACCCGGGGATCATTGTCCATCTTAAAAGCAGGCCCATCCATTTGGTTATGAACCATCAGGTCATTAAGCTTGCCTTCAGCATCCTTGTCCATAGTTCGGAATTTATAGAGCTTAAATCGTCTGCCATTAACACTGGACCTTTCTTGAGAAAACACCGCTGGTCCGTTGGATGTGCTTTTAATGATGGCCGCAATCACCACAAATATCGGAGCCAATATCACCAAAGCCAAAGCAGAGACGATAATGTCGATGATCCGTTTAAAAATGAGAGCCTGATGTTTGTCTGATGTTGTCTCAAAGGTTAAAAGAGGAACTCCAAGCATGACGTCCTGGCGGGGTTTGGTAAATTGTGTTTGAAATAGATCAACAGCAACACTCACAGAAACACCCAATGTTTCGCACGTCAAAATGACGGGCTGAATTTTATCGAGCGATGCTCGCGGTACAATAAAAATCACATGGTCGACTGCCGTACTCAAAAGGATATCCGGTATAAATTGAAAATCACCAACCACCTTATAGCCGCCGATGTCCTGCCCAACGCGGGATTGATCTTCATCAATGATCCCTAAAATATTTAATCCATATTCTCGATGCTTCTTAACTTTTTCAACAAAACGCTTAGCCCTTTCGCCGGTACCAACAACAAGAATATTACGAAAATTAAACCCCTTGGCCCGCAAACGATGGAGCAAGAGCAATAAAATCACCTTCTCAATTGTCAAAAGTACAATCGTCACCATAAATACAGCGGCGATCAACGTCCGGCTGATATAACTGAGTTTGAAAAGGTAGGTGACACATCCAAAAACAATAAATACGGTAATACCGGCGCGCAGGATGACCGATAACATCCGTCCAAGGCTACGAAGCCTGAATGACTGATACATGCCCAACACATACAGAGATACGCTCCATGTCAAAACCAAAAACGGGATGAGCCAATAATAGCTGCTGAAGAAATACAGCCCTTCGTATAGATCACGGATGGCATATGCGATATAAAACGATGCCGCAATCAGCAGCATGTCGAAAATAATAGTGGCCCGGCGGAAGAATGTTGCGTATTGTTTAAGCATAGAATTTTATTTCAGGTTAAAAATTAATCGTCATCCCTAAAGAAACAATGTTTCTATCATAATCTTGTCCGGCAACAGAAGAATTCCGACGGATATATGTATAATCCATGTTTGCTTTTATATTCTTGCGGATTTCATAATTAAATCCAAGGTATGAGCCTATTAAATCATCTTTGGTCCCGCTTATGTATTTACCTGCGCCGGTAAACGCCCCGCAATTAAAATGCAATCTCTCGGTCAAAAGCTTGCCCCACGTCAAAGCAAACCTCCAGCTATTAAAAAGTTCACTCGAAGTACCACTGACGCCATAAGACTGAGAAAAAGAAGCGCCTGCCTTCGTTGTTTCATCAAGTTCATCGGTGAGCGCGATAAAATAGTTTGGACGAATCGTATCGTTGTCTTCAATCGTGTGTATAAAATCAGTTCCCGCTTTGACATCTACATAAATCTGAGACGTCAAAAACCTTCTAAGGCCCGCGGCAGTTGAATGGACCGATACTGTCCCACCCGGTTCAAAAACTTTATTTGAATAATCATAGAATAACGATCCAACCGTCCGAGAACCAAACGCGTAAGCGAGTTCAACCCCGGGTTTGTTGAGCATTGAGTTACTCAAACTATCCAGTGAAGGATCATAGTATTCAGCGGCATATTTGAACTTGGTTGTAAACTTTTCGGTAAAATCATGTTCTAAACCTAGCGCAAGAGAATTCTTGTAGAAATCATAACGCCCAGAGGTACGGCCAAATTCATCCTCAAAACTGGTCGGTTGATCAGCATGAGTAAAACTATTGTCCACAGTAATTCGATCATGTTGGGTAAGCTCTCTCTTATATTTAGCGCTGAGAAATTCCGAAACATTATTAAAATCGTGTTCTTTGGCAAAAACTTTTTGCGTTATGGTACCCTTCAATTTTAAAGAATCCGCCTTTGTTTCATACCCCCCAATCAGGCCCAGCGTAATTAATGTGATGAAATCACTTTTGGCATTCGTCCCCGATGAAGTAATATTATCATCGTATTGCCCCTGAATTGTTGTCGTGGGACTTAAATCAAAGGTCCCAAGCTGAAAGGCATAAACAGCCGGCGCACATAAAGCGCCCAGCATACCAAACGTGATTAATTTAAGATTCCGCATATTCTCTCCACTTTTTTCTAATTAACCCTTCCCAACCCCCGGGGTGAGGAGAGGTAATTATGGTATAAATAATAATATATATTAGGCCAAGGAAGGAATGATTTTATTCTAAATGGTTGATTTTGTAAACAATTAAGAATCTGGGAGGATTTCAACAAAAAACCTTCCTAACCCTTAAGTTAGGAAGGTTTTCATGCTTAAAAGTTTACGCTTTTTGCATGATTCTGGAAAGAAATTCACTAAACGATGGATAGACTTTTTGATAAAACGGCTGGGTCTGTAATTTCTTTCTCCAGGCCACGATTTTGGGGAAAGGAGTCAAATCAAATCCCACAACCTCGCAGGGATCAAGGGTTGCCAGAACACTAAAATCCGCCAACGATAACGCATTCCCACAAACATGTGAACCATTGCCAAACTGCATTTCAATAATGCCAAGATAATTGGTCAAAAACTGGCGCCCTTCTTTAAGAGAATTTTCATCCTTTGTTCCATTAATAAATTTATAAACAATCGTGTTGAAAAATATTTTACTCATCGCGCCGGCGCTGATATGAATGACCGAGAAATCAAGCCATTGATCGACCAAGCATCGTTTCTTAAGATCCCTAGGATAATAATGCGAATCTGTTTTTTGCGCCAGATAACGCATAATGGAATTGCTTTCAAAAATGATAAAATCTCCGTCGACTAAGACCGGTATACGCCCAACAGGAGTGATCTTGCGAAACGCCTCTGTACGCTGTTCTCCACCGGCCAAATCAACACTCTGAAATTCATACGGAATTCCCATCGCATTGGCGGCAAAACGAACCTTGGTACTGTTGAATGAAAAATCGTTGCCATAAAGCTTCATAGATCCCCCTCTTATTGTTATATAAAGATTAACCTACCCCACGGTAGGTTTTTATTTTTCTTTGGTCTGACTGGATTTTAAAATGATAAGAACCATCAACACCAGAACCCCGCCAGTCAACGCATAAGCCTGCGATTGCGAACTTAATGGCAATGAAAACGGAGACGGTTTATCCTGAGGAAGCGTCGCCTGATAAGCGGCCATCATAGGAGAATTCGCTCCCCGGGAATCCTTCAAGGCTGGCGTGATACAACCGGATGCTAATAAAAGAATCCAAATCATTAAAGGTACAAAACGCATGGGATGCATTTTACACGGCAATCGCTATAGCGCAAAGAACAATCTTACAGGCAAATCCATCGCCATCGACGCTTGACATAAAAGCCCAATTCGCCTAGAGTAGTTTCACTTATGTCCGGATTATCCGACACCCCCACTTCCCCACGGATTAAGAAAAAATTCTTATCATTGGAGACATTAGTTTTCATCCTTCTGACCTTTCTTTCCGGGACAGTATTGTTTCATTACATCGATTTTACCCCTCATGTGGATTATGATTTTTTCTTTTCAAACGAAGACATGCATTTTCAGGCGGATACGAGTATTTCAAAAGTATTCACCCGCAAGGACAGCCAGATCATCATCAGCGTCAGCGGCAATATCTATTCGGCGGATTATGCCAACAAGATCAAATATTTAAATTCAATCCTTAAAACAATCAAAGGCGTAACAGGCGTTAAAAGCATCTCCGATGGACCGCGCGATCTCAAAGACGCTATCGAAAGCCCCTTCTGGAGCCGCCTTCTGATTGCGGATAATAAAGAATCAACCAATGTGGTTGTGCTTGTCCAGGGCTCATCCCAAAATGCCATGATCAGTAAAATTGAAAACCTGACTAGCGTCATGGACGAACCGGATTTTCATATCAAGATCTCGGGCTTTCCTTATATCATCGAACAAATCCAAAAACAGCTGAAAAAAGACCTCGCAAAATTTACCATCCTGTCGTTTCTGTTATTTGCCGTCGTAGTAGTTCTTATTTTCCGCTCCTGGCGCATCTTCTTGGGAATCATCATCACCTGCTCGAATGCGAGCGCCATGACCTTTATGCTCAGTGAACTTTTGCAATTGAAGGTCGGCCTGTTAACCGCGAATCTTGCCACGATCACATTCGTCCTCACCCTTTCCCAGATCATTTTTCTGACCTATAACTGGAAAAGTGTCCGAGGCGCAAACAACCCGCAGGCAAGGGTCGATGAAGCCATACGCATGACCTGCACCGCCTCATTCTGGTGCATGTTAACTACCCTGCTCGGTTTCTTAAGCCTGATGTCCGTACCCGCGAAGCCCTTACGCGAACTCGGCATTTCCGGTGCGATCACGACTATCCTCTCGTTTGTCACGGTCTATACGATCTATCCCGCTTTTTTGCGCACCATTGAAACCGTCCATCTTTCGATCGATGGAAACGTTAATAGTTTTTTCCGCGGATTATACATCATCTTTCAAAAAGGCCGGGTCCTCATTATCCTTGCCATTATGGGAACGATCGCGTTGACTATACCGAAACTCTGGGAATTAAACACCGACCCGAGCCTGTTGTCATATTTCTCCAAAAAAGGCGAAATCCACGACGGGCTTCTTTATATTGATAAAAATGGAGGAAGCTCTCCCTTAGTTATCGTCGTCGCTGATAAAAACGGGCAAACGCTCGATACCAACCGTATTTATCAACGCCTATGGGAATTACAGCAAGATTTAGAACGCCAACCCGACGTGGGCACGATCCTTTCACTTCCGACGCTCATGGCTGAAGGAAAACGACTGCCCTTATCATTCCTTTTAAATTGGAATTGGTATTTTCAAGCGCTGGAACAGCCCCAATATGATTACATCGCTAAAAGTTTTATTTCAGCCGACAGAAAATCAGGGCTTTTCCTTTTAAGAATGCGAGAAGCCGACAGACGCCAACCCAGAATCAACGTTATCCAAAATCTAGGCGCAGTGATCGATAAACATGGATTTAAGCCTTCCTTGGTTGGCGGTATCTACGCGTTACAAGGGCATCTTTCGATGCTAGTCGCTGAGAGTTTAATTTATTCTCTTGGAAAACTGATAGGAATCTTCGCGCTCATTGCGTTCGTATTCGGAAGGTCATTACGTATATCGCTGGCCATGGCCTTGAGCATCGGGATCATACCCCTGTGCATCTTGGGTGTCATAGGTTATTTCAAGATTCCCTTGGACACCATTGCAGCGCCGGCAACCAATGTGGCGATAGGCATGGGCATTGACTCCATGATCCACATGGTCAACATTTTCCATCTTTCCAAACATCTTTCAACAAACTCGGCACGCTGGGCGCATGTGTCACGCCAAATGTGGCAGCCGATCATGACTTCAATGCTGGTTATTTGCGCAGGCTTCGGAATATTTTTCTTTTCGTCTTTCCCTCCCACACAACGCTTTGGCGGAACCATCGTTCTCGGTTCAGTGATTGCAGCCTTTACAGCACTGTTCATCTTCCCTATATTAGCGAAGCGCAAATGAATAAACCGTCTAACTAGAATTTATCTCATAAATTCCAATTGTCGCGCAGGTGGCGCTGGAAATTCATGAACGGGAGGATTCAAACCAGACGAAGAGGCCCGCGAATAAAATCCCGCGACAGGGCCCGCTGTTTGATCACATATAAAATTAATTCCAGATAACTACTTCTAATGGTAAGTCTGACCGCATCCCTCCCAGCTCAGACAACGACTCCGCTTCCCTGGCCTGTCTTTCAAACAGTCCAGGACAGGCGCTACGTCGGAAACTCGCTGGGAAAGATACGGTCAGACTTACCGCTAGTTGCCAAATGATTTCTAACTAAAAAAGTCCTATGCCGCAATAACATGGCATAGGACTTTTTAGCTTTAACTATCTTGCTATTCTATTATTTTTTAACGTATGCCTTTACAATCTTTTGGTCCTCAACAGGTTTATCTCCCGGGCCTACTTGCGTATTCTCGATAGCTTGAATAACCTCCATGCCGGAAATAACCTCACCAAAAATCGTGTGGCGCATATTTAAATGCGGCGTCGGTACTGTTGTTATAAAAAACTGACTGCCGTTGGTTGCCGGTCCGCGGTTGGCCATGGCCAAAAGTCCGGACTTATTAAATTGCACAGAAGGATTCACTTCATCTTCAAAATCTCTTCCCCATAGGCTTTCCCCGCCGCGGCCTGTTCCCGTTGGGTCTCCGCCCTGAATCATAAAACCCTTAATGACACGATGAAAAATAAGCCCGTTATAATAACCTTTATTCACGAGCCCGATAAAATTTTCACATGTCTTTGGTGCGACATCGGGATAAAGCTTTATTTCAACATTCCCCTGATTTGTTTCAAAAACAACAACTGACTGATTAGTACCCATTGCATCCTCCGCGTTGGCCACATTGAATATAAATCCAGTGGCAGCGAGCACAAAGCCCGCGATCATTATAAATTTAATCCCTAAACTGCTAATTTTGTTCTTCATAGGCACCCTTTCATTATTAACCCTTTAAATTGAAATTTCTAATTGTTAAAAATATGATGCGATTATTCTAGTCGATTTCGCCCAAGACACAAGCCCCTTGAAAATTTTATTTTTGCCTGAATCTAGTAATTATCCCGGATTTTGCATTAGAACGACGAAACACGTCAGAAACACTACGAACAAAAATGTGCAGGCAAAATACCGGGATAACCTCGCACACCTGAAAAAATCCTCGTCGGATCTTTTCAAGCGACCCCTTCGGGGCAGATTTTGCTATTGCAAAATCTGGGATTATATCCCTTGAACGGCCAAAGCGCCTAGTCTATACTTAAAGCGGTTAAATTTAATATGTCATTTCATTTAAAAATAAATATCTAACGATATTTCTAAATATTTAAGGAGATTCAAATGGCGTTCACTCAATCCAATGATAACAACCAAAATCCAGCCAACTACCCCTGGCAAAAGGCGATCGTCAAATATCAAAATCCGCAACTCTGGCGAAGTTCCTGGCAATTGATCAACACTTTGGTGCCCTACGTTTTGACCTGGTATCTGATGATCCAAAGCTTAAAAGTTTCCTACTGGTTAACCCTTGCTCTCGCTGTAGTAGCATCAGGATTTTTAGTGCGCTTATTTATTATTTTTCATGACTGCGGCCACGGATCGTTTTTCAAATCACAGCTAGCGAATCGCTTTTGGGGGTATATCACCGGCATTCTCACCTTTACTCCAAACAGCTACTGGTGGCGCGAACATGCCCAGCACCACGCATCAGCCGGAAATCTCGACGACCGCGGCGTTGGAGACATCTGGACAATGACCGTCCAGGAATATTTGAATTCACCCCGAATAAAACGCATCCAGTACCGTCTTGCCCGAAACCCGTTATTTTTATTTATTATCGGGCCGGCATTTTTATTTCTGTTTATCCATCGCTTTTCAGATAAAAAAAGCAGCATCCAAGGAATCCGCAGTGTTCAGTTAACAAATTTGGGAATTATTGCCCTAGGCACTCTGATCAGCAGTTTCATTGGTTTACAGCAATATGTCAGCATCCAGCTGCCAATCGTTGTCATGTCAGCGTCGGCCGGTGTCTGGTTATTTTATGTACAGCATCAATTTGAAGGCGTGTATTGGGAACGGGATCCAAATTGGGATTATGTCACCGAGGCACTCAAAGGAAGTTCATTTTATAAATTGCCAAAAATTCTACAATGGTTTACCGGGAATATTGGCTTTCATCACATCCATCACTTAAGCCCAAAGATCCCTAATTACTTTCTTGAAAAATGTTATAACGAAATTCCTTTGTTTCAGGACATCAAACCTGTGACATTTCTTACCAGTCTGAAATCTCTGACATTCAGATTATGGGACGAACAGCACCAGCGTCTCGTCGGATTTGGATATCTCAGGGAACTTAAGAAGGCTGCGGCGTGATTATTATGAAGGAGAAGATAGGAAATAGAATGGAGAAAAGAGAAGGGAGAAAATAGAAAGAGAAGACAAGAGAAAGAAACGATAAGAGAAAAACAAGCACTAGGCATTTCTAAATATTTTATGATTTTCTCTGTTTTCATTTCTCCATTTTCTCCCTTCTCCCTTCTATCTTCTATCCTCCATCCTCTATCTTCCCTCCTCCATCTTCCTTCACCTCTGCCACTTCCCCGAATACCGTCAGCGTAAACTCCAACGGCACAAGCCCCATCGCGCTTTGCGTTGCTTTATTGGCTCCGATAGAAAGACGCTTCTCATCAAAACCCGACGATATAATAAGGTCATAAATCATCTTGGCCCTCGTTTGAGCTAAAACATCTAGCGCCAACTTATCGGGAGGCGCGTCCTCAATTAACCGCCGTTTGATTTCGGCGTTAAGTGCGGAATTATTGTTAATGTCTTGACCCTTACGCTGATACCCATTGATCAAACTCCAAATCGCACGAGCCCCAAAACGGCGTTGATACAATTCACGATAGACCCAGCTTTCTAATCGGGTGGATTCCTTCTTAAGGTCGTCATAACTTTTCTTAAAAACCTCGGTCTTGATCGCCTTCCAATCAACCTCAGGGTCAAAACTTCCGTTAATTTCCAGGGACAATTTCGGCCTCTCTTTTAAACCCGCAATAATCAGTTTTAGTTTTTCCTGATCTTCAGCGGAGACTTCAGCTTTTCCGGGAACAAAGCGGACATAACCCATTTCATCGGTGCCCGAATCCCCGCCGCCTACAACAGAAGCTAAAATGGAAAATGGCTTGGTCACAAGTTTCATAAAAAAGTTCCTGACTACTTGTCCGACGAGATGCCAGTATTCAAATTTAGGATCGCTCATATCGCCTTTGACCGGCAAAGCAATGCTGATGCGTCCCTTGGGATCTTCCAGCAACGCAATCGCAAGGCCAAACGGCAACCCCAAGGCATCCTTACTTTCTACCTTCTTGCCAAATTCAAAATGCTGAATCAACAATTTGTGACTTGCCGCCAACTGATTTCCGGAAATCCGGTAGGTCATTTTTAAATCCATTTTTCCCTGCGACAATTCCCGCCCGGTAAATTTCCCGACATACGGAGTCAGAATGGACATGACATATTGATCAAGCGTGAACGTTGTCTCCATATCCAACGGCTGGACCCATGGCTTGATTTGAGCCTGGGTTGCAATTGCCCCTTTGGCATCTACCAGCGCCTTCACATCCACATTCACTATACTCTGAGGATCCGTTGAAACACCTGTGACTGTTATATCAATATCATTCAAAGCCGTCTTAAAATTTGGATTAATCGACAGGTCGGTGAAACTAATATTCCCCTTTGTCAGTTGTATACGATCCACAATGACGACGGGAATTTTTTGCGGTTTGTCTTGCGGTTTTTGATTGGCAGTATCTTTTTTCGAACCTGCCTTATCCGCGGAACCCTCCTTAGGCACCAGACCCATTAAATTGATGCTTCCATCCCCCAAAAGCGCGGCATTGATTTGAAGTCCATTTAAGCTCACATCTTCAACACGATAAATCTTTCTGAACAACGCCGTAAAACTTGCATCCACGGAAAACTTCTGAAAGCCAACCATTACTTTCTTATTATCAGTGTCGAGAACCTCGAGGCCATTAATATTCAAACGCAATAAAATCGGATTAAACCAAACAGAGCGCACATGAACATTATGATTCGTCAGCTTCACCAACTGCGTCCTGATGGCCCATGTTAAAGCAAAGGGAATGATGATAAAACCAAGCACAAGATAAAACACAACTATACCGACTAAAATTTTTGCAGAAACTTTAATAATTTTCTTAATAATTGCTGGCATAATATTTTCCTTTGGGAAGACAGTTGAAACGCCAAAATGGATTACCGATTTACCCTAATCTTCTATCATCGAAAAAGAAAAAAGGCAACCATTTAGATTGCCTTTAAAAATAAAATTATCTGTAGACCAAAAGAACTCAGCGCAACCGCGAAAGAACTTCGTTCCCTGATCTTTTCGAACGCTTCCCCCGAATGATCTCGATCTGAGAAACTGCCAGCACGGACATCATCTTGTTATAGGAAAAATCTACAAAATACACCAGCCAGCTGGCGATGCCGATGAATTTAGCTCCGTCTTCAAATAGATACTCACCTGGAAAATAAATTTTCTCCGAAATCTGATCAATAACAACGGACGTGCCAAAAGCAGCGATAGCGATAAAAAGGTAACGAAAATCATTGGTCAAAATCACCTTGTGAAACCGGGCAAAACAAAACGCCGCGTACAACCCATAAACCACAAGTGTTGCCTTCTCTGGCACATGCAGCACCCACGGAGCTATGGATTCATGGAACATAAAAAGATCATCAAACATGAGAACCATTGTGAGCGCCCCGAAACAGACAAGAAAATGAATAATTTCTCTTTGATCTTTGCGGATATTTAAAACCGCACCCGATAAGAAACAAACCGTTGCTGTGGCGCACCAAAAAAGGATCCCAACATTGGAGATGTATCCATAAAAAGAGTTATACTGCATCGAAGCTGCGGGATCGGCGGTAAACATGTTAAACGGAATCTTTGTCACATGGTGAACAATGATTAAAGCCGCCAGCAAAAAGCCGACGAAAGAATAAAAAATCGAAATGAAAATTCTGATCGGACGCTCTGGGGTTGACATTTTATACATGAAATGGTTCTCCACGTTGAGTATATTAAAAAGCTAGCAGAATAGGCAAAGTCTACCATCTGGCAACGTGTGTAACTAGGGCGTTTGGACCAAAGTAAGCAAGCGCTTTCTCGGAAGGATTGGAATTTGACTTCTCGTGGGATGATTGGGCAAGATTACGATTTAAATAGAACTTCGTTAAGGGTATCAGGAATCGAAAAATATACTTTTTGATTATAGGATCAAGATTAATTTTGTAACGGACCACAAACAAAAACCCCCTGCAATTTTTCAATCGCAAGGGGTCTTCTTACACATAAAATTTATTTACCCTTTTTAGGTTTTTTCTTTTCTTTATTCTTAGGACTCTTATCTCCCATAGCACACTTCCTTTCTTAATTTAAAAGTTTTAAGAATGAAGTAATTTTACCTCAAACAAAACCCTTTGGTTATTATTTCTTTTAAATTAATTTTTATTTCGAAACAAAATTTTACCGCCTGATTAGTGAACAGCTTTATGCGTCTTAAAATACATCCGCGTTTCCTTGGCGATAACGCCGTTTAAAACAAGTAAGGATATTAAATTCGGAATGGCCATGAGCGCGTTGGCGCAGTCGGCAAAATTCCAGACGGTCGGCAGGCTCATCACAGAACCCACAAAAACCGCCACCACCCATAAATAACGATAGGGTACAATCGCCCAAGCCCCTAAAAGATATTCAATGCTTTTCTCCCCGTAATATCCCCAACCCAGGATCGTCGAGAAAACAAAGGTCAACAAACTGATGGTCAAAAAGGTTGGCCCAACAATAGGAAAACTGGCAAAAGCTGTTTTAGTCAAAACCGCCCCGCTGGCCCCATGAACCCATTCTCCCGAGGAAACCAAGACAATCCCCGTCATCGCGCAAATAACAACGGTGTCCCAGAATGTCCCTGTCGAGGACACAAGCGCCTGCTCGACGGGATTCCTCGTTTTTGCCGCAGCGGCAACAATAGGCGCGCTGCCCAAACCCGATTCATTCGAAAATAAACCGCGGGCCACACCAAAACGGATCGCCTCTTTCATTCCCGACCCCAAAAATCCCCCTATGGCTGCCTGTCCGGTAAATGCTGTTTTAAAAATTATTGCCAACGCACCGGGAATCTTCTCCACATGCATGAGCATCAAAATGAGGCACCCCACAACATAGAACACTGCCATAAACGGAACAAGTTTTTCGCAGACGGTCGAAATGGAACGAATACCACCGAGAATAACACTGGCTGTCAAAACTGCGATGACTAAACCTGTTATCCATCGGGGAACGTGAAAAGTTTCATCCATCAATACCGAAATCGAATTAGCCTGAACCATGTTCCCTATGCCGAATGCGGCGACCGAACAAAAACCGGCAAACAAAAGACCGAGCCAGCGCTGATTCATTCCATACTGCAAAGCATACATCGGCCCGCCGCACATTTCCCCCTTGGCGTTGACCTGCCGGTACTTGACCGCCAATAGAGCTTCCCCGTATTTGGTGGCAATCCCAAACACCCCGGTCAACCACATCCACAGGACAGCCCCTGGCCCGCCGGATGCGATCGCGGTCGCCACCCCGACAATATTTCCCGTACCAATCGTCGCTGCCAACGCCGTCATCAAAGAACCCCAATGACTAACGTCCCCCACCCCTTTGCTTTTTTTGGATAAAGACAAACGAATGCCTAAAAAAACATGCTTCTGAATAAATCCTAACCGAAAAGTTAGAAAAAGATGTGTTCCGCACAAAAGAATTAAAAGAGGCGGCCCCCATAGAAAACTGCTTAGCTGCGAAAAAAAAGAATCAATATGCTCCATTTAAGAACCTCCGCCTAACTAATGATCATTAAATTTACTGCCGATGAAATCTATAATTGTTATTTTATACGGTGAGGGTAAAGAGGAATACTGATTTTGTGGATTATTTTGATTCACGAGACGCCAATGGACCGCCAACCTAAAGACTACCTTATTATATGTCACCTCTAGACTGGAGCATCGACGGAGCATCGACGCAAATATAGATGTAGCGCTTAGACGCAGTCCTGTTCGGTCGAAGCCTCGACAGGACGCCATGTCCAACAAAACAAGGATCCTTGTTTTGTTGGTCTTGAGGTCAGCGCGGACAACTGGCCGCTGACCGAAAGACTACATTAGGTGTACTGGCTCAGACGGAGCTTCGCCAGTACACCATTTTCTTTTCCTAGTAAAACAAAAAGAACTTCCTCCCATACGGGAAGGAAGTTCTTTTTGATCGGAAAGAAAATGGTGGAGGTGACGGGAGTCTATCGATCTCGACGACAAACTTTGTTTATTTGCAATGGTTTAGCAGAAATAGCGTCGAGAATGACCCCCAAACAACTTTCCACACGTTATACAACTTTATACAAGATTTTACAACTTTTTCACTCTCGATGGGCACCTTTTGGGCACTAAAATGAAACCGCTGGCTGAAAAAAGTTAGAACCTGTATTTCTAACGTAACAGCTCTGGAACCGTTCCATGTTCTGGATAAAAAGCGACTCCATTTTCTTTAAGCATCATTCCGAGTTCTTTTTCATTAACATAAAGTCTTTGCATAGCGCCAGCCTCATTGGAATCGATCATTTCAAACCATGTTATTCCATCATGCTGAAATGTTTTTGTTAAAACAACTTCATGCCCACTTCTCATAGAACCGCTATATGGAACAAGATTGACCATCACGGGCCGACCTTCCTGCAACGTCTTTGTAAATTTCCAACTGGGCACGATATCGACTTGACCTAAAGCCTCAGCGACTAAAATTACCTCCCCACCCATAAGGCCGTGTTTCTCGATGGCTTCCTGTGGATTCGCACGTTCTTCGGCCGTTCTCCAATGACCTTCGCTTATAAATTTTGTTGCGCGGGCAGCCGCAATTTCGTATGGCACTCCTCCCACATTAGCCAAAGCAAAAATCGCACAGTCTTCGTGTATTGTTTGGTTTCCGGCACCAGGTAATCCGGGCCCTGTTCCTTGAGCCGCTTCTTGAGCTAAAACAGCATCATTCCTGCGGGCTTGAATATCTTTCCAAATTTGAACAATATCTGCAGTAGATGCGGCATCACCATCGCCTTCAAGTGTTGTTAAGGCTAATTCTGCACGCTCTTTTTCTTTTGCTGTCCAAGGCAAATTTTTAAGTTCTTCAATCATCTTACTTTGGATCTGCTCTGCTTCTGTCTGTTGTTTGTATTCTTTTGATTTAGCCGCGATCTTAACATTTAAAGAATTATTATAATCAGCTAAATTTTTTTGATATTGAGCTACTTTTGCCTGGATCGATCCCATTTCACTTGTGCATTCCTGGATCAACGCAGTGTTATCGTCTTCTACTTGACCGCATTTAGCATCATGCGATTTAATAAGAGCGTTTAAAGCGTCTAGCTCATTTAAAAGAGATGTTCTTTTTGAGGCGAGAAAAATCTTATCTTGCGCGTAAAGATCATCGGGAATCTGGGCAGGCGATGAACCTTGTGCGTACACCAAAAGAGGAATGTTAGCCAAAATAAAGATTAAGGCCAAAATTTTTCGCATTATTGAACGACCTTGCCAGATCCAGTGATATGGAAACGCAACTCTTGCTTAAAACCTAAATAACCTTTTCCATCGCAGGTCAGTCCGCCGCTGTGTAATTCTACGATCCAATGCCCACGTTCGGTGGGTATTCCCACAATATTAAAATTATCCAAAGCAAGACCAGGAGGCAAGCTTCCAGAAATAATGGAAGGCGACAACGTCCAAGATGCCGATTGACCACTGTCATTCGTGCAATTGGCTGTAGGGCTTGAAACATAAAGGGGATGTCCGACCTCACCGTTTTGATCTATTGACCAAGCAACTCCTTCGTTAGACCCGAGATAAGTAACCTGCGCAGAATTCCAGCCGAGTATGTTGTCAAAAGCTGCAACAGGCGCTTGATGTCTTTTAGATGCCTCTGCATAGGAACAAAGCAAAAGAGCGCTGAGTGTTGCTATAGAGAAAATCAATATTCTTTTATGCATACACTGATCCTTTCAATGGCGGGTTTACTTCTTATCAGGAGAATCCTGTTTTGGTTTATCTAAAATCTCACCTATTGAAAAATTCAAATAATGGATCTCCTTCTTAAAAATTTCAACTTCTTCTTTTAGCTTGACCGTTTGAACAGCGTCTTTATTAGGATCAAGTGTCTTTAGTGTTTCATCAAGCTTTTTGAGACGATCCCTGGAAATCGTTCTCTTGTCTTCTAATGCGGTGATCGCAGGAGTACGTTTAGTGTTCGGGACAACCGGATCCTTGTCGCTGTTGGGGGGAACGATCACGGTTGGACCTGTCAACGGGCCGGCATCTTTCAAGCTAGTATCAAAACCTAATTGAGATACTGTTTTACTGCTCTCACTAGAATGTTGCTCGGCAATTTGAGAGATGCTTTGCAGTTGACGTGCTGCTTCAGTAGCACGAGCGGCCGCCAAATTTATTTTTTGCTGAGCATGATTAAGATTGCTAAGGATGTCTGGATCATCAGGGGAGTATCCCAATGCTTCTTTATAATATTTGACAGCTAAACTCCAATCACCACGTTCGTAAGCCTGCGTGCCTTTGTCATCCGCATCTTGCGCTGCTTCATTTAAATCTTTTTGCTCTGCTTGTTCTTTTTGTTGTCTTATTTCCTCAACAGATGGACCAGTATCAACAGGAACTCCTCTACCAGCTCCTCCGCCACAGGCTTCCTCACAAGAAGAATAACCATCTAAACATTGCGCTTGCCCAGGGCAAGCACAACAATCACCACTACAATCACCGCACCAGGCGAAAACAAAAGTTGATCTTGCGAATAGAATTATGATAGTCGCTATAAAACTAAATAAAAATTTCGTCATCTTGATTTTTATTTCTCTCTTCCGGATGCTTTCTTTAAATCTTCAAGAAATGAAGAATCTACAATAAACCCTAGTTCTTGCGCCTTATGCACATCATTCCAGGCTTTATCATGTTCATTTAACTTAGAATATGCAACCGCTCGATTATTATAGGCCATTGCAAATTTAGGATTTATTTCTATCGCCTTGTCAAAATCTACAATAGCTTGCTTATCATTTCCTTGGCTATGATAGGCGAATCCACGGTCAGAATAAGCATTAGCAAAATTAGATTTTATTTCGATCGCTTTGTTAAAATCTGTAATGGCTAGCTCGTATTCCAATTGGCTATTATAAAAAAGTCCGCGGTTATAAAAGACATCAAAAAGGTTGGGATTTATCTCAATCGCTTTGGAATAATCTGCAATAGCTTGAGTGAAACTTTTCTGGTTAAAATAAACCCGCCCTCGATTATTATAAGCCATTGCATCATTGGGATTTAATCCAAGCGCCTTGGTATAATCTGCAATCGCTTGAGAGTAAATCTCTTGCCTATCATAGGCGAGTCCACGATTATAATAGGCACTTGCACTATTAGGATTTATTTCAAGCGCCTTATTACAATCCAAAATAGCTTGGGAGTAATTCCCTTGGCTATTATAGACGTTGCCACGATTCATATAGGTATCTGCATCGTTAGGATTTAATTCGATCGCCTTATTAAAATCCGCCATGGCTCGGGTGTAATTCCCTTGACTATTATAGACGAGACCACGATCATAATAGAGATCTGCAAGATTTGGATTTAATTCAATCGCTTTGTTAAAATCCACAATGGCTTGATCAAGGTTACCGTGGCTAAAGGAAGCAATACCATTATTTCCGTAATCTTCTGCAGTTTGTGCATAACAATTTGAGATGACCAAAAATAATGCAATAAGACCTAAACAACTCCGTCTAATAAAACTACATTGATGTGTCATATTTTATCCTTTTGGAAAATTAAAATGCTCCGAGATCATTTCTTTGCTCCATATTTTAGAAGGATCCCAATGGTTGCATCCTTATTACCTTTTGGTCCATATTGAGAAATCGGCCCTCTCATTGCGGCTAATAAAGGACTTTCTCCGGCACCAGATATAACATTGACATTCGCCCCGTGCGCTAAAAGATATTCGACAACCTCGGCATGATGTTGCTCTGCTGCATATAATAACGGCGTCCACGCTCCCTGCCCTTCGGAGCGATCAACGATAGCTCCCCTTTTAATTAAATATTTTACAATTTCAATGCAACCTCCCCGAGCTGCGTTCGCAAGGGGCGTGTGTCCATCGCGGTCAAGTCTGTTTATTTCTTCGTTCCTAGCTTTGAATGGGAATTCATTGATCGCAAGACGCTCCTTAACAAGATCGCAAGCTTCAGCTGCCCGATGCAGATCAGTATAATTCATATCTGGACCTAACGGTGGGTCCCAAATTGTATCTTTACTATCACAAGCTTCTTTACAGGAAGCAAAAGAACCTCGACATAAAGCTTCATCTAAACCGTGTTCTTTTCCAGAGCAAACACAACAATTATCTCCTTCACAATGGCTACACCAGGCGAAAGCAGAGGGTGGCACTGTGAATAAAATAAACACGGTCACTATAAGATTATTGACTAAAAGTTTCATTCCATCCTTTGATTACGCAACTGAGTTTAAACCAGCGCCTTCTCGGCGGAGCCGAGCATTCTATCTGAACTGCCCCGAGATATTTATCGGTCGATTTTATAAGCTATGATTGTTTGTGGATTATACCATCCATGTTTCAAATAATTTAAAATATGTTGGGTTTAAACAAAAACCCCTCACAATCTTTCGATTACAAGGGGTTTAATCTTTGAATCTCCACCGGATAGGCACTAATTGGGCACTGGCCAAATAAAGATGCGCTGCTTGGATGCAGTCCTGTCTCGGTCGAAGCCTCGACAGGACGCCATGTCCAACAAAACAAGGATCCTTGTTTTGTTGGTCTTGAGGTCAGCGCGGACAACTGGCCGCTGACCGAAAGACTACATTAGGTGTACTGGCTCAGACGGAGCTTCGCCAGTACACCATTTTCTTTTCCTAGTAAAACAAAAAGAACTTCCTCCCATACGGGAAGGAAGTTCTTTTTGATCGGATGTCCTTCCTGAAACACAGGTAACAGATTATACCGGAGACATGGGTGACACTTTA
>ERZ1292630.312-Hain-H41-02um-R3-312-length-51395-cov-8_pt1 | contig 51395 bp, 8 predicted proteins | sample MGYA00564408_ERZ1292630 | MGnify/ENA primary metagenome ERZ1292630 (study PRJEB36523, sample SAMEA6512641) | groundwater metagenome | collected 2019-01-08 | study: AquaDiva: Metagenomics assemblies of 32 groundwater samples
AGATGATGCTGCTGAAGTGGCTGGTGTCCGTCGATGCAGTAGTACTCCGCAACGTGGAGCGGGGTGCGGATGGGCGACGGGGTCGCGGGACTGCCCCCGTGGCTGGGAAGCTGCCGTCCATGGCGGAAGGGGTCACCGAGGTCATTCTGTTGGATGATGCGGCTCTTTGAAAAACGAGGGGCGGGACGCAAGAGCGAGGGAGAGAAACGAGGGGCGGGACGCTTTTTTTTTTGCGCGAGTTGATGTGAGATTCAATGTCTCAACAATATACCACTGCCCGCATCGCACTGTCATGGTTGAACAAGAGACACACAACAACAACGAATGAATGAAGCTGCCCATCGTACGGCATGTCTAGAAACTGAGAGCGGATAGACAGGCGTGAGCGGAGAGGAGAGAGGGGACCTCACGACGTCTCGGAACGAAACCAACAACAACAAACTAACACGCCACTCGTTCCTCGCGGGGAGGCCTTTGGAGGCTCCGTCCCGGAGGTACATCCGCCAGGCGGAAGGAGGGCTGCGAGGCTTCCCTTTCCACGGACGGTGAAGCAGTAATGGGTGGGAAACGGGGAGGAAAGACAATAAACAGAAGTCGCCAGACGGATCGCCCCCGCAAGGCGGACGCGCGACGTGGTCGTTCCACTCGTTACAGATCGGTGTCCCAATCACCGCGGAGCAGCCGCCGGTTCCGGAGGCGGAGCAGCATATCATCGCGCTGCCGGTTGAGCTGCTGGACGGACGACGGCGTGGTTCCCCCGTAGCCGGACACGAAGAACGAGTCGTCGTCGTCGTCTTCGTCGGGCATCATGTCCCGCAGCCTGAGATTGGGCGATAGCGGCGACGCGCCCTCCCGGTGCGCCGCTGCAGATGATGGCTCGTTGGCCAGGGCGCCGGCGCTCAGGCCCCCGGCCCGTTCAAAGATCGACACGGGTCCTCCTCGGAGCGTGCTGTGCGATTGGGACACGCCACGGCCCCCTCCAAAGGTTGGCGAGTAGTTGTTCGCCGGCGAACCGGCCCTATAGCTGCTATTAAGTGGCGCGTAGGCAGGTGTCCTTGGATCAAAGATGTCGTTGGCGCCCGCGATCGGCCGTCCCTCGCTGACCGGCGCCGCCGCGGCGGGCCCGACCATCGGGAACGGGCCGTTGTCATCCTTGAAGTAGTCTTCTGGATCCACCGACATTCGCGCGCGGCTCAGTCCTCCGCTCCCAAACGTGCCAGGGGGTGCCGAGGGCGGCGACGACCCCTCCGCCATCGGCTGCGGGGACCAACTGACACCACCGCCCACCTTGGAGATGACCGCGGGACCCGGCGGCGGCGACCCCGCGACAACGCTCCGCGGGATGGACACCATGTGTGCCCCATCCGCCATCGGCGTCGGAGGGGCGTAGCCACCCCCCCCATGTTGGTGCTCAGGGGGCGAGGTAGCCCCTGCCGATGACGCGGCGCCGCCGTGCTGCGGCGATGCGCTATCCGGGAGCACCGCAGGGGTCATCAGGAGCGGCACGGACTTGTCCTCGACGGCCGCTCGCGACGGCGAACGTGCCTCCTCCTGTCCTCGATGCGGCGACCATTCCACGTACGGCGTGGCACTCTGTGGATCGAAGTTGATGGACGCGATGCAGGGATGCACGTAGCGCTTCGCCGTGGCCGGGAAGGTCCGCTGCAGCACGAAGATCAGCAGACAACAATGGACCGTTTCCCAGAAGAAGGCCCACACCCAGTGAATGAGGATCGACTGCCAATGGGCGTCCACGAGCACACGGGCGTTGAAGCGCATACCGATCAACACAAAGGAGACGAAGCAACCGGCGACCCACAACAAGAACACGACGGTGCTGGCGATGACGCATTTCGCGTGCGTCGAAAGTGGCGCGCTCGTGGACCCACCTGCCTCGGAAATCGACTCGCCTGTGTCGGTGCCTCCGAACAAATTTTTTGGCACCACGTTGAACCCGAACCACAACAGGTGCGCCGCGACGACACCGACAAGCGACATGAGTATGGACCATCCGACGATCGGGCCATATGGAATCGGGGATGACGCTTCGTAGTCCCACCGAATCGTGACGGGGTCCTGCACCACGGTCATGAGTAGCAGCGGGGAGAAGAGCAGCGTCCACAGGCACTGCACGCGGTGGTGCCGCGCGAAGAAGCGGTAACTCGCGTTCCCCAGGAAGGGCGAGAAGAAGAGGTGGTTGTTGAGCCACTGATCCGCCAGCGTCAGTGGCAAAAGGGACTCCAGATGGTCCGCCTTCAAAAATTTTCCGCGATCGGGACGGTCCATGCGAAGGCTGACGACGTAATGCACGATGAAGAGCAGAAACATCAGCGGGGCCATCACGGCGACGTACGTGACGGCCGCGGGCTGCTCCGGTATGAGACCCACCGCAAACAGCTGAAAGGGCAGGTTGGCTTGCGTCGATGCCAGTTGAAACGCTGAGGGGGGCACCACGAACGAGCCACCCGACTGCCCGACACCCGTCACCTCGTACCAGTCGTTCACGCCGTCCGTGACGTTGTTGTAGGCCAGTAGCGACGGGATGCCGCCTTTGAGGCTGGGTGCGCTGGCCGCCAGGAAGCCCAGCTCGGCGCCCGACGTCGGGTTCCGCCCCAGGGAGCCACCGATGCCGAAGGACGCCGAGGACACGGACAGTAGAAACGACCACGCCAGGGTCTGCGGCAGGCCGGACGAGAGCACCGACGCCCGCGCGGCACCATCCAGAGACACCAAGGTCACACACGTGAGCGGACTCGTCGTGCGGTCGAACGTCACGGCGTAGGGCACGGCGTAGCTCGATGACACCGCGAAGGTTTTGCGCCGCTCGGGGGATCCCGCGGGCACGAGGTCGACCTGCGCCGCGAATTGTCCGTTTTCAAGTCGATAGCTGTACCCCGTGAGCGCGAGGGTGTCCTTCATCCGGCGACACTCAAGCTGCATGGCGGCGTGCGCCGCCCACACCACGTCGGTGGCGGCTTGGTTTTGCTGCACACGGTCGAATTCTGGAGGAACTGGCCAGCCGCCGCCTTGCTGGTTCGTGGAGGCCCCGGATGACGACCGGATGGGCTGCGACCATTGCGGCACGGAGCGGAGGATAACCGCGGTCGCTGAGAGCAGTCGCTCCGCCTCGGCGCGCGAAATGTCCGCCGTATTACCACGCTCCGCTAGTTCCCGGACGATGAGGGCCGCGAGCTTCACGTCTTCGTGCGGCAGCATCGCGACGGAGCCGCCCAACTGCAACAACCGCCGGCCCGTCGACGCCGTCATCGACAGCGATGCCGGCGGCCCTTCTGCTGACGCTTGGCACAGATTCGTGAGCGACAGGGTCATGCTGACGAGATCGGCTGGGGTGAGGTACCGGCTGGGCATTTGCTGCGCTCGTCGGCGCACGAGATCCAAGAGCAGTCGAAGGAACAACCTTCGATCGGGAAGGGCTTCGTTGGAGTTGACTTTGCCGAGGGCCGAACCTACCGAGAACACACCGAACACCACCGAAGGCGCGTCGGTCACCATGTTATCGCGGAGGGTTGTCTCGACGGATGCCAGCGAGATCGCCTTTGGCATTTCGCCCACGCTGACCGTTGTGCGCGGTACCGCGAGGAGGTTGCCGTTGAAGTCGATGAGCCGAGCGTAAACCGACAGGGGGTCGCCTGTCGGGAGGGACTTTGTGGAGTAGGTTAAGGGTCCCAGAGACCGAATCACGACGTAGGGCACATCTTGCACGTTGACGGCGGTGGCCAACTGCAGCGACGTCCCGGTGATCAGTCGCAGTTCCATGAAGAGCCGAGGGTTGACGGATGGCATGCCACCGACCACGTCGAAATCGAAAACGGTCGACTGGGAGGTACCGCCGCTGCTCGGAGTGATCCGGAGCGAAAAGGGATCGACGACACGGACGGTGACGGTCACCGGCAAACTGCGGTCCAGGCCGCCCAGCTCTCGACCGCCGTCATCCACGAGCACAATGGTCATCGTAAAGTTGCCGCTCGTGTCGCACGACGTGCCGAGCATCGTGCGCGTCGCAGGCACGATGGTTCCCACGCAGCGAAACGGCAGGCGATTGTCGCGCTCCACTCGGGCGAACGCCACATCAAACGAGACGACTTGCAGGATGTCGCCCGCTCCCGCGTCGACTCCGGACACGACGGGCATCGATATCGGGGTGGTCGGCGCATTCGGGCCCGTCGAGTTTCCGAACAGCGCGAAGGGCTCATTCACAACGGCGACGATCTCGAGCGGTCCAATCCACGTGAACTGCGGGATGCTGTTCTTGACCACCAGCACCACATCGACCACAAGCGCGCCGGTGCTGTCGCGGTCGAGCGCAGGGATCGGGCGGCCGCCATCGTCGCGGACCTCCAAGCTGATTTGAAGGATTTTGGATCGGGGCAGCGCGGATGCGGACGCCAGATCCAACGTGAACTCGAACGTTCCGTTGTCGAGGACTCGGATGAACGTGATATAGGGCAGCAGGGCCGTCGTGTTCGCGGCGTATGTCAGGCGCTGCTGAGACTCCCACGAGCCAGAAAAGCTGCCGGATGCCGGCAACGAATCAAACGGGTTGTAGAACTGTACCGCGTCGCCGCTCCGGGTGAGCACGTAAACCTGCCTCGCACTCGTCACGCCGGGCGTGGAGGGCAGCTTCCACGATAGCTGCGGTGGCGTGTTGACTGGATAGCGGACCGCGAGGACAAAGTCCAACGTCGAGCGATCTCGTCCGCCGGACACGGTCCCCCCGTCGTCTTGCAGCGTCGCGGTGACGAGCACATTGACGTCGACACCGCCCTCTTTCAACGACGCGTTGAGCATCCCGGTGAGCGGGTCCATCCAAGGTCCTTGCATGAACGGCGACGAGTCGTTGATGAGGAGGGTGAACCACAGCCGCTGCTTCGCATCATTGGGTGACCGCCCGGGTGAGATGCTCGTCGCCACGGCGACGCTCGCGGTTTGCACGGTGGCGCCGCTGTAGAGCGTGTGATAGAGAACGCCTTGGAGGCCTGATCCTGACTTCGAGGTCGCCACGGGGCCGAGTAGGAACGTTGGCGGCTGATTCTGCAACGGCAGAACGAAGTACCCAACGTAAGAACTCTGCGCCGCGGTGTATTGCCGATAGCACACCGACACATTCATGATCGGGCTGTCGGCAAACGACGCGTTGTTCCAGATAAACACCGCCGTGCGTTGGTGGATCTGGTTGTTGGGTCCCAGATCGTTGGTCTGCTGCGTTACGATGGTGAACTGTGACGTGCAGTCGCTGCTGCCGACAATGAGGCGCAGGGAGTCGCCGCCCGCCGTGAGGTTCAGGCCGCGACCCGTCAGAGTGAGCACGAGCTGGTCGCCAGAAGGATTGAGCGCTGCGGTCACGGACGACACGTATCGCACCTCCGCGAAGATGGCGACGACGCCGAGACTCTTTGGCGGCGTGGTGCTGTCCTCGACAGCCGACCGGTAGCAGACGGTGAAGCTTCCCACCGTGTCGGTGGAGAAGTCGGTCACCGTGACGTTCGTCAATCCGATCCGCGTGTTGGTCACCGCGACGAGACGTTGCGCGGGGAGTTGCGTGGCGCAGCCAAAGGCGCTGACGAAGACGTAGTCGTCCAGCGTCAGTCCAGCCCCAGTGATCACCAGCGCAAAGGCGTCGTATTGCTCGACGGAAACCGTGCCGATCGCATTGGCGTTGGCGGAGATTCGCAAGGTCCCGGGCGCCTCGATCGCCAGTTTGGTGAACGTCGACACGCAGACACGGTAGATGCCCGCGATATCAAACCGCGTCGTCCCGATGGCCACCTGGCTTGGTGACGGTTCGGGCGAGGCATGCTCCACCGCTCGCGAATAGGCGGCCGGGTCCTGCGGGCACGGCCCATTCGCGAACAGAAGCACCGTGGCGTTCATCAGCGGCGCGTAGAGGCCCGTGCCGAGCAGCTGAAGGGACACGTCAAAGCCAGCAAAAGCGGCGGCCGGTCGGAAAGCGGAGATGCTCCCCTCGACGGTCAGCATCGGAAAGTCCGGCAAGGCGACAGGGACGTAGACAGGGTACTGCTCGGCCGAGGTCACGCAAAGTGTGTACCACCCCATGAGGGGCAGCGACAGTTCCAGGCGAGCGTAGTTGGGCGAGCGAGCGGTCACGACGGGGGCGAAGAACTGCCGACGCGACGCGGTGTTCGGCTGCCTCGGGAGCACGAAGGGGTCCGCGGCCTCGGGGGGCGGGGGCGGCCACACGCGTCCCGGGGCGAAGGCGCTGCTTTGGTTGGCAAAGACGAGCGGAGGCGGCAGGCCACCTGGAGGGACGAACGCAGCTGGATCGACGAGGTCCCCGCAACCACCGGGACCCTCCAGGTGCAGCGCCTTCACGATCGGCAGGGCGTTCGACGGGGTCATGAAGCCATCTCCGATGCCCGTGAGCGACCCAGTCGGAGCGTCGAACGGCAGGGTTACGGTCGGGGTCAGGAAGTCGTAGGTCGCATTGGGCATGGCGCTGACGACGCGGAAATTGGCGACCGCGACGTAGTCCACACGGGGAATGGGCCCCGACGGCGTGCCGAGGTAATCCCCGGCTTGCCGTGACAAGCAAACGGTGACATTGCCCGAGGCGAGGCGCGGTACTTCGAACGACATGACGCTCGTTATCGGGTCGTCTCCAGGGCCTAGGTCGGCAATTTCCGGTCCGAGCAGCGGGGCCATTCCGCAGTCTGCAAACGCCTCAATCGTTGGTGCGCGAACGAGCGTCACGCGGTGCCCCAGCAACGATCCGCGCGTGTCGAAGCCGTACCCGAAGAGAGTCACGGTCGTCAACGGAGCGTTGTTCATGAGCGCGACGCTGGGAGGCACGAGTGCCGGCCGCACCGTGGTGACCGCGCACGTGACGTTGACCACCCCCATGGGGATGCTGCTGCCCACGGCGAGAAGACACACGCGGTGAGGCGAGGTGGTGTTGAACACAATGTCCGTGAGCGCGGCAGTCTGAAAGGGAATCACGGCCGCGAGAAGAAACGTGCCCGACGGCGCCGCGGCCAGCTGCGCGCAGGACTGCGAGTAGGGCCCTAACGCGATCGCCATGGTGCTCGGTGAGATGCCCACACCGGAAAAAATAAGCGTCGTGGGGACGTTGATGAAGACGCCCTCCGGCGGCGGGGTGAACTCCACCTGGGGGACGATGAGCACGAACTCGTGGGCGTTCAGCTCCGGCGCAGCATAGTCCGAATACCTCGACGCGTCGGCGCTCGTCAGACTGGGCCGAGGTAGATGCTCTGGCGTCACGACGCACAGCGTCGCGCGGCCCGTCGCCTCCGTCGCGTTGAAGGTCACGCGAAGCTCAGTCGTCGAGACAATCACCATTGACGACGCGCGCACAGTCGTCGCCGACGGCAGCGTGTTTGCCGTTTCTTTGCACGACGGCCCAGGCGCCTTTCCTGCCGTCGTGAGAAACAGCTGGGAGTCGTTCCTCGCAAACAGCGCCACATCCGCGCCGACGATCCGGATCTGAAATGGCACGCCGGCAAACGTAGATGCGTTTGGTGGCTGATTCACGACGTTCCACGACAGGAGACTCGACCGCACGCGGAAGTTGAATTGAGGCTTGAGTCGGTAGTCGGGGAACGTGCCGAAGCAGACGGTGTAGTTGCCACTCTCTAGGGGCGGCAAGTTGACCGACGCCTGACTGGCGCCGACGCTGTCATCTGGGCCAAGGTCTGTTATGGTCGGCACGACCACCCATTTGCTGCCACCCAGGGAGCAGTTGGAGAGGGTCTCGTTGGTGGTCGTACGACTCACCATGACGCGGTCCTTGAAAGGCCCCAAATTGAGGCCCGCGCCGAGGAATGTGACGGCCGCAGGCAGCTGCCGGGGCAGCAAGTTAGCCGGATGGTTGGTCACCAGCGCGCCGGGAGGCGGCGGCGTACTCTTCGAATCTAAGATGGAGAACAGGGACGCCGTGAAATTGTATCTCGTCGAATTGACCTCGAGGATCGTCGTATTGAACAAATTGATGCACAGGAAGTAGGCCCCTGATTCACCCACGGCGAAGGGAAGCGTCGCGAGCATGGTGCTCGTCGAGGCGGGCACGTCGATGGCGACGATGTAGCGTGAAGGACCTGGACTCGCGGAATAGTACGTGCTCGCTGCCGCCGGACACGCCGAGCCCGCTGGAACTAGCATGCCGCGAATCCACTCAGGCACAAACCCGCGTCCCCAAAGGGTGATGCGCACACTCGACACGCCGACGCGTTCCACGGACTGCACCGTGCCCCCCGCGAGCCGAGCGAACACTGGCGCGATCAACATCAGGGGCGCCGGCACCGGCAAGAACGTGGAAGCGTTGGCCACCGTCGAGGACCAACACAGCGTCGCGACGCCCATCGTCGTCGCGTTGAAGGATACCGTCATCCCACCCCCGCCGGAGTTGGCCACCGCCCGGGGCGGCGACGTGAGCAGCCGCGAGGTGCCCCAGCGGTTCGCCGGCCACTCTCGTGTCGACGCCGAGTGGATGTACGCCGGCTTGGGCAACATGCGGCACATGGCCAAGGGTAGCTCGCTGTTGCCCATCCCCGTCTTTAGCATCCATGCCGGCGACAAGGCAGCGGAGCCGCCCACCACGACAGCAAAGACAGGCTTGATCAGTCCGAAGCCGGGGGCACCAGTGATGCTGAGAGGAGTCGTGAGGCCGACCTCGCCCACGATAACGCTCGGCCGCGTTGGCACGGCCGCGGGATCGATAGAAGGAAGGCCCAGTTGCATCGCGTCCGGGAACTTCGGGTAGGCGAGATACGCCGACGGCAGCCCCCCGGGGCCGCGGGGGCGGAGCATGAAGGACCGCGTCACGTTCACCTTCCAGGGCGCCGGGACGACCCTTAGTCGGCGGACGTCCCGCCACGTGCGATACCGGTCCTGAGCGGCGTTGGTGACGGTTGGAAACGCGTTGGATGAGTAGCACAGGGCATAGTCTCCGGGGGGAACTGCCGCGGTCAAGTTGATGTAAACTGCCGATAGTGACTGGCGGTTTAGCGGCGTGAGAGGCACGACGGGGTACGTCGCGACCGTCCCAAACGGCGACGTGACGCGCGCTCCATTGACGAACCAGGAAGGGCGGCTGCCTCCTGGTTTGGAAGCCGCCGCGTTTGACCGCCGCGTTGGGACAACGGACGCGTAGTCGTACGTGGACAGGACGATGGTGGCGTTCAACACCTCGCACGGAGCTGCCGCCGCTCGCGGCTGGGTCGTAGGCCTTGGGTCGACGGCTACCAGTCGGAAAACGTCACGGCCACGACGCGTGTCGAAACCTCGGCCGATAACGGTGATGGCTGCGGGCTGCACGCCGGCGCGGGCCACCTTCAGCAGCGTGTCGACTCCGCCAGACAGTCGCCACGCTGGCTCTCCTAGCACGCTCAGCCACTGGCGGGGCGTCACCGCGTTGACGACGGCCGTGACGTTGAGCGCGCGACCAACCTTCCGCCATCTGGACGAATTCACAGGCTTGTAGCACCAAGAAAACGTGCCCGACGTGGCCAGCGGGACCATTGCGATCGTGGTGTTCCTCCAGCCAGCGTTGCCGCGGTCAAGGTTCACCGTGGTGAAGATCATCGCGGCGAGCGCCGCTGGAGATGTGCAGTCGTTTGTGGTCGATGTTCGGCTATTGTCGATGAGGCGCACGGCGTCCGACGCACCCATCTGGCCGGAAAGACCCATGCCTCGGAAGGTGACTCGCAGGGACTGACCCGCCGCGATCATCCCGGCGGGGCCGGGTGATAAGGGGGCGACCGCAACGTCATTGACGACCGCGTTGATGCTCACGAACATTTGGAACTGAGCTGAGAGATCGACGAAGGGACGGTACAGCGACCGACTGGGCGAGTAAGCAGCGTAACAAATCCGGTGTCGCTTCGCGACCCACGCGGTGACCAAGAAGCGAGTGAGGGACAGAATGCGGACCGAAGCCCCCGGGGCGAGGAGCGCGGGCGTCCGAGGAAGGGGTACGACGGAATGAATGAACGTTCGAAGCGCAGCATCGGACGATTTCGGCGGACTCGAGGTGGGCAAGCTCAAGCTCCCGCAGGAATCGCGCACGTCCACCAGGCGAAGCAAGTCCCATGCCGTGAGGTCGACGCCCGAGACGTTCACTAGGAACGGTTGGCCTGCCCACGCGACGAGCATGCTGCTGCGCGATGGTGTCAGAAACGGGACGGGCCGCTGCCCAGGCACCCAGCCGAACGCAAGCTTGCTAAAGGTAGGGGCCTTCGCGAGGACGGTGAATGCAAAGAGAGGCCTGGTTGGCGTCAAGGGGCACCGCGCAATGGCCGCGACGTCCGAGATGACAATCTGCTCGCCTCGGGGCGTGGTTGGGCTTGGGGGCGGCAGACTATAGTACGGCTGGGGCCGGAAACGGACCGTCAGCGTATAGCGGTTGGCGGAGATGGTGGGAAGGCCGAAGCGCCGTTCAAGCGGCTTCGGTGGGTTGACCGGGCCGATGATGGTCGTGGCCGGCCCCAAGATCCTCCGACGAAGCGCGTTGAAGCATGTGGGGCACTGTGACGCTGAAAAGGAGCCCCACGTGCGATTGGCAACGAGACCAATCATGTCTGGCCGCAGGAGCCACGTCAGCGCGCCGCCGTTTCCACCGCGACTTTGCACCGTCAGGTTGAACGTCACGCCTTGCTCTCTAAAGACGTCCTCATCGATGGTGTACCGTCCCGGGTACTCCGGATCCGGCCTCAATCGGCTCGCACTCGACGCGAACGCCGCCGTCGGCAGCATGGCGGTACTGTTTCGAGCGGCGATGGTCACCGTCGGGATCCCAGCGGGACGCGCGTTGCTGAGGAAACACGCGGAAGCGATTGAGAAAGACACGACTTCGCGCGAGGCACAGGGGGCCCACTGAGGCAAGCTGCTCAACCAAATGGATAGCATCTGCGGCCTGACACGCAGCTGCCCGTTGTTCGACAAGGCCCTGGCGAAGAGCGACACGAAGCTCCATGGGTCCGACGCACCCGATTTCCGCGACGGCAGCAGCACGCTGCTCACCGTGACATGCGACATCGAGCAAGTGGAGAGGAAAGAGTCGCCCATCAGCGTCATATTCACCTTCACCGGCAGCGTGTTGCTCTCGCCACCGTACAGGACGGTCTCGTGCAAAATTCCCGGCGACGCGAACAGTTGCGGTGCCACGAACGTTAGGTTGACGTCCTGGCTGATGAATCGCTGCCCGCGCGCGGATGCGCCAGGCGCGAACGACACGCGCACGACCTGCGACACCAAGGGGTCAAAGAACCGATCGCGCCCAAAGATGACACGGATGTGGCGGTCGTCCACACGGGTCATTTTCGTCGCGAACTGCAAAACGTGGTCGACGGTGCGGTTGTACGCTGGGAAATAGGGTTTTGTGGCACCGGAAGTGCGCGGCAGCGTGATGCTGCGCATGGATATGAACGCGATCGCGTTTTTAGCCCACGTGTCGTCGACGAGACGGAAGAGCAACGTGTAGTTTCTTTGCGCGACGCGTGGAACGGGAACCATCCGCGAAGGCAGCACGGTCACGAAACCGGGGTCAGGCGTCACGTTGACGAGGAGCACGACCGGATTGCGCAGCGGCAGCATCGAGGCCACGACGGCACCGCTTGCGCGCACCTCAAAGGCCGGGGGCACGCGCAGCTGCAGGCGACTCGACCGGTCAATGTTGAACGCCGAGTGATTGAAGCCGACGCGCAGCGTTCTAGGGGTGAGCAGCAGCCAGCGGGACCGAGGGAACATCGCACGCCGCCACGACTTGACGAAGGCGGCCACGTGCGGCGTCAAGGTGACGTTGCGTGACGGGTCGCGTTGCGTCTGCGGGACCCACCGCTCTCCCGGATTGAGCGTGAGGTCCACCCAGGTGATGCCTACCCGCAGGCTGCGCTCCGTCACCGTGGCTGACGCGAGGGGCACCAACGCCCACCGGGTCGCAGGACTGCTGTAAGCGCGCGTGATGGTCATCATGGACCCGGCGTCCGGCACCACTCTGAAGGAAAACCGGTTCGAAGGCGTTCGTGTCTGCCCCCATCCCACAACACTCACGGGGCGCAAGTTGGACGACATGAGGGCCGCGTGCACCGTGAACGTGCAGTTGAACGCGGAGGCCACATCGAAGTCCTCCGCTCGGCGAAGTTTGAAGGCCATCCACGTCGGCGTGATGACGACGCTGGACAGCGGCAGCACCGATTGCCGCCATCGGCTCTGCGCCGACGACGATGGCGGAGAGCATGCAAACGACCTCCACGCGAGCACGCGCGACGCGTTCGAGACGCGGAATCGCTCGTGTCCCATCGTCGCCGACGTCATTGGGGACGTCACGTTGATCACCAAGCGCCCATCGATGAGCATCACCTCGCGCACGTCCGGCGGCTTGTTGGTGGGCGGGGTCAGGACGGAGAGGCCGTTGCCCGCGTACGTGGCGGCGACGGTCAGCGTCGCGCGGTCCGGTATGAAATCCACGAAGAGCGGCACCGAGGGCGGAACAGCCGACGTGAAGCACGACGAGGCGAGCATGATCTGAATCCGTTGCGGCCCGTCGACCTGGAAGTACGGGTCTAGCGGCAGCGTCAGCCACAGGCGCCGTGAGACGACGCCAACTTGCATGCGCGTGGGAAATTGCCGCCCGAAGAAACCGTATGGCGCCGGCGCGGCGCGAGGCCCTTGCACGGAAGCATTGACAAACGTGACACCGGACCCGAGCGCGCACTGACCGACACTCGTGAAAGTGTCGTTCGAGCCGCCCTGTTTGGTCGCGAAGAGCGGTCGCATGGTGATGCTGATTGTGATGGCCTTTTGCCGAACGTCGAGTTCACGGATGCGTCCGGGAGCGACGGTGAACCGCATGGGCTTCGGACGCACGATCCACACGATGGCCTGAGTGACGTTGGGCTTCTCACCAGACATGACGCTCGCCGCAGGAATGTCAAACGTAACCTTGGTGTCGGCGTCCAAGTTGAACAGCGTTCCAGGATTCGGGTAGTTCAACGGCACGACGAGCTCCGAGAAGAACGCCCGATGATTCACGATCCAGGCATTTGAAGGGGCCGCGATCGACAGAAAGGAGCTCAATCCGTTGGAGGGCGCGGCGGGCATGGCCACGATCGCGTTGCGGATGAGATCGAGCGACGCCGCGTCGGACCGGAACTGGTCACCATACATGCGAACGGTGATGTTCCGTGGGAGCCGCGTCATATCGCGGAGGCGGATCAGCGCCTGGGACAGGGTGCGGACGCCTTGTCCTGGCACCGTGGAGATGAGGCACCACCCTCTGGTAGCCTTGATAGTCACGAAGAGCTCGTTGAGTCCTTCCACGGGAATCGTCGAGTTGATCAATGGGCGCAGGTTCAACGACGCGAAGCTCATGACTTCATCGACTTCGATGTCGAACTGAGTGTCGCGCTTCCACTGCAGAAGCACGTCCTGCGACGACCTCTGCCGCCACGTCGGTTGCAACACGCCGACACGGGCGTAGTATCCAGACCGGAAGTTACGCACCCCAGCGGCCTGCGCGGCGAGCAGCGAGGGAGTCACGGTCATGGCTAGCTGCAACGGTGCGACGATTTGACCCGAGCGCAGGCGGTCGTGGCGCAACGTGAACTGAAAGTTGACAGACCCAGATCGGATTTGCTCTTCCCGCACCACGCGGGGCAATACGGAGATCGTCGGAGCCGACGGCACAAACGTGATCCAAATGACGGGATTGCGCGCTGCGACGCGGCTGGTAAAGCACACGGACGGCACCGTGGCGTTGATTCGCACCTTGGAGTTGATGTCCATAAAAATAGCGCCAGAATCCGCGTAGCGGCGGAGGGGAAAGTACATCGACCGGTCGTTCCGGATGGTCGGCGGGCCCAACACCCGCAGCGGGCTGAAGCGCGTCGCGAGCTTGTCATCGCGGAAGTAACTGCCGCCGCTCAAACGCATGCTATTCCGAATCGCGGTTTCACATACTCCCTTGAGAGGTTGCGTCGTCACGAACGTGCCGCCATTGCCCACGGTCACCCAGACCTTCGTGGGCGGCACGTTTTGATTGCGGAACAAGGTCGCCTCCGTGATCGTGTGGTTGGTCACCGTGAGCACGGGAGGCGAGGTCAGCACGCGCACCACGATCGTGCCGTTGCTCTTGCCGGTGATAGGTGCGAGGCCACTGGCCACCGCTGCCCTCGGCACATAGAACGTAATGTTGTCGAACGTGCCCTGGATCGCGTACGCTGGTGTGGGCGAGAACTTGAATACTAGGTCCTGCCCGCTGACGGTCACGTTGGCTGATCGAATGAGGGCGTTCAGATACGCCCGGACGCCCGTCGTCGCCGACGCTGCGGTCGACGAGGAGGCAATCCCGATGCGCACAAGCTTCGGCGCCGCCTGCGTCCACATTTCCTCTCGACTCAGCCGCAGCGCGAACCTCAGCGATCCGCGGAGCAGTTGCGACTGCTGCAGGACGTACGCCGACGGTGTGATCGTGCCGCGCGACGGCCGTACTTCGAATGAAAACGATAGCGGGATGGGTGGCAAGTTGGAGAGGAACATGCTCGCGGGGAGCGCGACCGTGACCACCTCGGTGGCGTTAATTTGATACGCCGGACAAGAGCTGGCCGTCGCGCTTGCTTTCCCGCCGTAGTTCACGGCAGGAAGGTCAATCTTAGAGTTGATCAGGATGATGTCTCGCAGAGCGGTGAAGGTTGTCCCGCTGCTGATGGATCCCGTGAACGCCGCAATGAATGCGGCCCGCTGATCCGATCGCCACGAGTCGTGCGCGGCAAGGCCGAAGCGGATCTTCCAGTTGCCGGACTGCACGGTAGACTCGTCGAGCCACAGTCTCCCCATGATCGTCATGTTGACGACGGGGGGTGACTTGCTGATCGTGAGGGTCACGGCCGTCGTGGCCATCGGAAGGCCCGACCGGACGGCCGCCAGCGGGAAAAACGGAGTCGCGAGTCTCATCGTGACCACTTCGGAGTTGGCGGTCTGCAGATCGTAAAGTGGAAGCTCAGGGAACACAATCTTCATTTCGTGCTTGGTGGCATCGACCGTGAATGTCGCCCGGTCGAAGATGATGTTCAAGTTTTGCATGAATCCGTAGGCTTCGGTCAAGGCCTCCGTGGACGTGAACGTGGGTTTGAGCGCGTTCACGATGGTGGAGCGCGCCGTCGCGGGCGGGGTCAGATACGACCACGTCTCTCCGGGGTCGAGCTTGACGATGAGCGTGATGCCGCGGCGCATGTCCAGCTCCGTGAGCGCGGCAGGTGCGATGGAGGCCTGCAACGCCGACAACACTTGCAATTGCGCGACCCCGCCGCTTGGATTGATGAAGAAGTCGAACGTTTCGCGGCCGTCGACGGTGCTCAGCCGGCTCGCGATGGCGGCGATGGGGACGCGAATGCGGACGCGCTCCCGGACGTTGATGTCGTAGTTCGTGTCGCCTTGCAGCAGCACGGTAAGGGTGCGATTTTGACCCTCCGAAAAAACAAACGATGCGTTTTTGATGACGTAACCGGCTTTGATGCGCCCCAGCATACCGTTTTGCCATCCAGGCTCGTCCTCGATGACGGAGACGTTGCGGTAGGAGATGTACCGGTAGTCGAAGGTTTCCCAGCCCCCGGCCCAACGCAGACGCAAAGCGCTATTTCCGTCGCGAATGTCCGACTCGGTGATGGTGAACGTCGTCGCCCCGGGTGTCTGCGCGCGAGGACCGACGTACTCGTAGCCAATGCGGTCCGCGGAAGGCAGCACGCGGACGGTGACGGTGCCGTTCGACGGCGGGACGCCGGAGTCCATCAAGCCCCCGGCGAGGGTGATTCTAAGGGTCTCGGCACGAGCGATGTCGTACGTGTTGGGCGTGACGAAGTCGAGGACGGCGACCCGGTAGCGCAGAGCGGCTGGGAGGAGAATGCGGTTGGAGGGCAGCAAGCTCGCCCTGACGGAGGCGAACGACGTCGGCGTCGTTGGGGGTGAACCGGGCGCCACCACCAGATTGGTGCTCCACAGCGCCTCCTGGCCGAGGCGAAACGTCTCGCCGCGCCAAAGGGTGATACTAATATTTGCGCGATTCTCGCGGATCGCTTGCTCCGTCAACAACGCCGTGGCCTTCGCGACTCTCGCCGGAGACGGCTGTACCGTGAACGAAAAGCTGCGCAGTGGGTTGACGTAAACTGTTGGCTCAATGTTTGACTTGGTAAACATCGCAGGCGGCTCAAACTCGATTTCCTCGGCGAAGGAAATGTCGTACGATGGGTCCGCGCGGAACATGAGGATGAGCACGCGACTGGACACCCAGAAAGAAACATTGGCGATGATGCTCGATTTTCTCGCGTTAAAGCCGTTCGGCTCGTTTTGAAGCGCGAAGAGAGAGTCTCGCAGTCGTGCTAGGTTGATCCCTTGCGGGTTCCAGCTCTCTCCGTACTCCAGGGTAACAGGGATGCTCGTAATGCCGCTCTGGTAAAGCCGGTACTCTGGTACAATGTAGGGTTTGGGGAACGAGAAGTAGCCTTGCGATGGTACGATGTCGAACGTCAGCGGGACGCCACCGGCGACAAGTGGGACGAAATTCGCCTTTGCGACCGACCCCACGCCGCACTTCACGGTAATCCGCTCAGACGTCACTAGATCTAAAAGAGGCACCGCGGCCAAAGTGACCGTCAAGGTGCCACCCACGGCGACGCGGCTGGACGTGGGCACGATCGAATACTTGGCCCACTCACTTTGTGACTTCGGAATGTTCGACGTGAAATTGCAGCGCCGCGTGTCGCGCCACGTTTCGCCAGGTGAGAGGGTCAGCGCCAGCGTGGCGCCGCCAGCCCGGAGCTGCTCCTCCGTGAACGTGTAAGGGGCCGCCACGAACGACACGGTGGCGTTCAGTGGCATGATCACGAACGTCGCCGGTACGGGTGCCAGGCCGGACGTCATAGCCGAGGCGGGGATGGCGAAGCGCACCGAGCAGGGCGACGCCACGTCGAAGGCCGTGGATGCGTCAAACGTGACGGTCATTCGTCGGCTCGCGAGTCCCGCGCTGTCGGCCTCGACTGCAAATGATGCGGTGGTCAGGATGCTATTCTTCGTCGCCCCAAAGCTTGTTGCGGTTGGGGGTGAAACTTCAGTTAACGCGCCGTATAGCGCGGAGCGCAGCGGTCCGGTGAGGGCCACGAACGTGTCCGCAGACGATAGCGCGACATCAAAACGGACGCTAGCGGAGCCCTGTCGTACGGCGAGTTCGGATACGCGATAGTCCATCACGGCTAGCGGGGCTTGCGCGTCGACGAAACGCACCTGGCTGCTGATTGCTACCGCCACAAGGATGCTCGCTGCGTACAGGGCCTTGCAATGGGGAAGTACCATCGTGACCGATCGCGTCAAAGGGCGTGGAATGGGTCACGGTCGACCGATTATTACCCGCAGAAATAAGTAACAAAACGAATTGCTTTGCGAGTGATCGACAACAGCTGATGAAGGAAATGATTACCTACCGAGTCGCACACCGGTGAACATTGGCAAACCGGCCGTATCCCCTCTTCCAAGCCTTCCCGTTTCAATCCTCACCCCCCCACACACAGACGCACATTCTTTGTTTCGAGCAGGCGTGAAGGACCTTTACCGAGGTGAGGAGCACGTAGGCGCTCTCGCGCACACACCAACACACGTGCACAGTGTGCATTCTACGTGACTACTCCTCCACGCCCGCCCCCCTTCCTTCCCCTGTTATCTCTCACGCCGTTATCGACGCGGTCAAACATACCCCTCGTTGATACCATCGATCGGAAGAGTCCGCCGAGGCGCCCACCGGCAGCTTGCACACGCAGAGCGCGTCGGACCGTGTATCGTCGAGATACATCGGGAAATCCTTTCGCCCCGCACTGGTCGCAGGGATGGTGGCGGCCTCCGCCGACGAGGCGGCGGGAATCCATCGAATCGACAGGTCAATGACGGTACTGGAGCGCGCCGACTCGCTGCTGGGAATTACCAACGAGCCATCCGAGCCGCAGCCGGCACCGTGCAAGTGCAGACCTGCCAATAGGAAACGACCCTCTGCGTCGGATGAGGAGGTCACCGCAGGGGTCCCTCCAGAGCTGGCGGCGGCGAGCGCCATGGCAACGTGCAACTCCAGCTGCTCCAACGCCACATTCGTGCGACGCGCCACCGCCTGGCGGGTGGCGGTGATGAAACCGCCAGGGAAGAAAAGGCTGCCCAGCCTCAGCACCGTTGGAGCCGCCGCGGATGCACAGAGTGCAGTGACGTGTTCCAGGCGGCCGATGAAGTCGATGAACCACGCCGACAGCGGGACGGACGTGGCGACGGGGTACTTCTTCCAGCTGGCTGGCACGGCATCACGGAGGAACGCATCGACAAGCCGGCGGTGGTCGTTGGACGCCTTGACCGTACCCTCGCACAGACCGTGCAGTGCGTCGAGGTCCGCGGCGATCGTTTTGAAAAGGAAGGCACCGAGCGCCGCCTCCCGTTCGAGGGTCAACAGAATCGGGTCGACCACGGGGGCAGCCACGGAACACCCTGACCCCTTTCCATCCGTTTTGCTTTTGAGCGAGGCTGCTTGTGTGGCGCAGCCGGCAATAAGGCCCCGGAAACGGCTGACGGTCGGCTTCAGCTTCTGGATCCACGCCACGACGGGTGCCGCGGTCGCGGTTTGAGCCTGTCGCACCCCGGCCGCCACGTCCCTCCCTCCGGCCGCCACGGCCGCGACGCCCCCGCGCGGCGGCGAGGCGTTGTCATCGGCCACGTCGTCGGTCGCACTTTGGATGGAACTCAACTTTCGCAGCGACTGCACCGCGTCGGCGGCAAGCACCATCTGGGTCGCCGTGGCCGGCAGGCCGAGCCACTCTGGCGACTCCACCTCTGGCAGCTTGCGCACCCACTCCTGAAAGTCGCCCAGCGTGGCCCCCTCATCACAGTTAACTTTGCTGCCCGCGACGAGACTGAACGACCCTTCGAACATCGCGGGGGACAGGAGGGAGTTGATGAACGACTCCAAGACACACCCGTCGAACGGGTTGTCGATTTTGCCGCCGTAGATGGTCTGCGAGACGAGCTGGGTGATCGCGCTCCACGGTATGTCCCTCGGCGGGATGTTCGTGCGCCCCCCTGCTGCTTGCACGGTCCACGCGACGATCGTGGCCGTCGTCCGGTAGAACTCGGCGTCGCTGAACTCGTACCGCTTCGACCAGCCGAGGGGCACGTACCGCAGGCGTTCCATGATAACCGCGTGGCACCACGAGGCGACGAACAAAATCCGAGGCAGCTCGAGGGGTGCCGCGGGCACGCTGTGGCTGGACATGGCGCACAGGGTGCGCTGGAGATTCGACTTGACGCCGGGCGGTGGCTCGAAGGTGACGGCGCGGGCGGACCGGACGAGATTGGCCGGCACCACGCTCGAAACCTCGGTGGCAAGGGCCAGGCGGAAGCCGGCATGGCATTTTGCGTTGTAGCGCTCGGCGTGAAGGCGCTTTTCGATGGTGGCAAGAAACGCCGCACCGGATAGGTGCACGTTCTTCAAAAGCACCCAGGATCCATCCCGCATCGCCGCGCTGATGTACTGATCCGCCTGGTTGACTCCCTCGGGGCTGCCCATCGCGACCACGGACAAGCCGCCGCCGGACGTGGCCCTCGCCAGGGCCTCGAATTTGACCGAGGCGTCGAACCCGCGCGAGTTGATGAGCATCAGCGGGGTGAACGGGTCCAACTCGGGCATGACCGCCGCGATATCCTGCAAATGACTTCGAGACAAGAACGGGGCGGTGTCGGCACCTGGCAGCTTGTTACCTTTCGCGTCGTGGTCGAACACTGAGGAAAAGACGGCTTCCAGAGCTGCGGAAAAGGCGGCCGGCCGGAGGCACTTCACGACGACGGCAAGCGCGATGGCATCCGCCAGTTGCGACGTCGGCTGGTTCAGCAGGCACTCCTTCGGGAAGTCGCTCAGGGTCAACGTGGGGTTCAGTGCGAACGCCGTCCAGGTGGGCTCGTTGTGCGCGACGTGATCGGCGATGCGAGAGAGACACGGGGACGACAGAGCGCTGCAGAAGCTGTCTGCCGTGGTCGAACCCAGCTTCTCTCGGAGCGATCCTGGCAGTAGCACTTCCTTGGTCCCCTTGACCGCCACCGTCGTGGGAAGAATAAGGGAGAACAAATCCGGCGGACAGCTCCGCGCGACGTCGTCCCCGAGGTCCAGACGCAGCTGCGCGAGCCGCAACAAGAAGGCCATGTGGTCGCACTCAAACATGCTCCGCGTGATGCGGTGGTTCATGCGCAGGAACACGGTGCGGACGATCAGGGGAAGGCGCGCGTCGGGGCTCATCGCCGCGCCGGGCGCCCCGGCCGCGGCCACGCCCTCCAGCGCGCTCTGCACGGCGTCGAAGAACATGTTTCGCGACGACAGATGGTACATGGCGTTGAGCTCGGGCAGCTGCGAGAGCGCAAAGAAGAGCCTGGAAACGGTCGTCGAAAACGGCAAGTACTTCGACTCAACCGCCTTGATCTCGGAATAGGCCGCCTCGCTGGACTCCATCTGCTCCTTGACAACCGCTGACTCCGCCTTGAGCGTCTCCAAGGTCGCGATGAGGGTCTCGTTTTCGAGGATGTTTCCCTGGGAGTCTGAGATGGCGACCAGCAGCTGGTCCTCGAGTGTGCGCTGCCGCAGTGCGTACTCCCCTTGCAGCTTGATCAGCGAGGATCGCTTTTCCTCAACATCTTGGCGCTCGTGAATGAGGATTTTGTGGAGCGTCTGGCTGGTCATGGTGCCCGGGGTGACGGTGAAATTGACGAGCGACACACGACCACAGAGATCCGGGGAAAACTGCTGCGTGCTATCACGCGTCACGAGCACCATGGAAAAGTTCGGCCCGACGTCAATCTCCTGCGCGCCGAGGCGGACAAGCAGGCGGCCACCGGTGCGACGAATTTCCTTGTTCAGGAGCGGGTTCAGCACCGGGTCGACGTGCTCCGCGTCCTGAATGAGGGCGGCATGGCCGAACCGCACGCACTGCTCCAAAATCTTCATGAAATTCTTGTCCAGAAAGCTCGTCTTTCGCACATTTCGCGACTTGAGCTCGTTTTCGAGGAACTCCGCGGCCTGCCCGCTCGGGTCGATGACAAGCGGGTATCGTCGATAGCGGTTCAAAATGACGGCGTTCTCGACGCAGAGATTGTCCTGCGGCAACTTGTTCGCCAACCAGCCAGCGCGCTGGTCGGGTCGCGAGAGGAAATCAGCCACGCTGAGCTGCATCCGCAAGGATACCCGGGCGTCGTCGACGGCGTCCTTCCACTCCCGTATGAGTGAGTGCGTGCGGGTTTGCTCGTCGAAGTGACCGATGTAAGCCAGGAACGCGGAGGAGATGATGCAGTCTCCCACGACGGCGCTCATCTGGACCCGGAAGCTCTGAGATTGCTCCTCCCAGCGGATGCGCTCGCTGCTCAGGTTCGTCATGAGTGCCGTGGCCCGGTGACAGCGGGCACTCACCACCGAGATCTCGCTCTTGATGCGCGACGTCTCCTCCATCATCGTGGTGTACTGGTCCTTGAGCCGGCCGATGGCCTCCTCGTTCTGCTGCACATGGCGGCGGGCGACGTCGAGCGCGGCCGCCTTTTCGTCGTGCACGCGCGTAAGCTTCTCGATGTTGTCCTGAAGCGGTTTGATTTGCGAGTGAATTTCGCCGTACTTGACCTGGGCGATCACCCACTGCACGAGGGGCCCAGCAGCTTTGGAGGACCGGTTCGCGTTCTCCGGCGTGAACATCTCGTCGCTCATGTAGCCCTTCTTGATCTTGTCGCGGGCGTCGTCGGTGAGATCGGTGGGCCGGAAGGCCCTCACTTGCTGCAGGAGATCGCGGCGCAGAATGTTCTTGATCGTGTCCCAGTCGGGGGCCTTTTTCTCGCCTAGGACGAAGCACACCGCCTCGAGCACCTTGCGGACCGCAGGAGGCGGACTGGCGTAGGCTCGAATCTCACTGAGATACTCGGCCTTGACCGTGCTCAGCGCCGCCGCCGCCGCGTCGAGCATGGGCTGCACCGTGGCGAGCTGGGTTTCCGCCTGCTGTCGCTGCTCCGAGATGCGCTTGCCCTCTATCTGGAGCGTCTCGGCCAGTTCGGACGAGTCCTTTTTCCCCTTCTCTGCGTTCTGCGTTTCCACCACGATTTGACTGAGCATGTCTTGAGCTCTGCGCTGCGCCTCCGCCAGCACTTTTTCCTTTTCCGACAGCCGCTGCTGCTGCTGGGTGACCGTCGCCGCCGTCTCCCGCAGCTTGCCGAGGCCGCCGTTCAGATGCCGCTGGAGCTCGTTGGTCGACTCGCGCTTCTCTTTGACCAATGTCAAAAAGTGGCAGATGAAGTCGAGGTAGTGCCGCGGCGTGATGAAGCTGCCGCGGTTGGCCGCCTTCAGCCGGAGTCGCTGGTTGATGTTGGAGGCAATATCGTGGATCCGCACAAAGGTCGACGAGATGCAGTGCTGCGCTTCATCGAGGTCGGCGAATCGCCCGGGATCCACATCCATCAAATCGACCCTCGCCGTCAGCTCGCGCGCGACCTGTTTGAGCGTGTCCTGCGTCCAATCCCCGAACCAGTCGATCGTGCAACGATTGAACAGCGCAGGGGACGTCGCCGAGCGGTTGGAGAAGTCGGACGAGTGCGGGTTCATCGTGAACACGACGTGGAGGTTGACGGACACCTGTGAGATGAACCACTTGTACAGCTCGGACTCCACGGTGACGTCGACGTAACTGTCAGCCGAACCACCGGCCGCCGCGGTACCCCGTGAGCCGGAGGTCGACCCGTTGCCCTGCTGGGACACGGCGTCGCGAATCTGGTGCATCAGCGTGGCCCACTCCTCGCCGTCGAAGAGACCCGGGACATCTCCGGAGGCGAGGAGCGCGTTCATGTATTCCAGAAAGCCCGAGTCCATCACGTTGCTCTCGTCGAAGATGAAGCAGATCTTCTCCCGCTTGCAGCCTGCGCGGCGCATGACCACGCGCAAGTCCTCCTCGAAATCTTGCAGGGTGTAGTGACGGTGGACCTTAATTTGGAAAGGCGTCATGCCACCCAGCCACGAGACGAACTTGGCGAGCACGGTTTTGCCCACGCCGCTCGCCCCGACGAGTAGCAGGTGCCCCAACGGTTGCCGGAGGACCCGGTGGAGGCGGACGACGTGCTCGACGACGGCGTCGAAGACCACAATTTGGACGTCGAGCTCCTCCTCCGCGAAGGCTTTGAACTTGCCTTGGATGTCGCGTCGCAGCTCGTCAAGCGAGACACTGGCGTAGTCGCGCGTGCAAATAGTCGAAAACAGAATGGGGCGGTCGAGACACTGACTGCTGATGCCCGGGAAGGCGTCCATGAAGCATCGGTCAATCTCCACATCAGTCCACTTTTCGGCGTCGGACGTCACGAGTCGGTCACGGAAGAGGCGCAGTCCTTCGTGCACCGCGAGGCGGACCAAGTGCTCCGTCTGAACGTTCACCTGCGCGGTGTCGTCGAGCGTCAGTAGCCCCTCGTGGATGGCCCGCGACCACCGCGACAACTCGCGGGGCGAGTAGACGTAGTGGCGTTGTTGATCCGGCGTGAACCGCTTTTGCGACGCGAGGTAGAATTCGACCATTCCAATGGCGAGGTTGGGGGCTTGGTTTCGTACACGCGGGTTTCGCTTCAGCACGGCGCGACAGTACGTGGTGTAAATTTGGAGTAGCGAGTCCTTGGAGGGGAAGTCCACAAAGAGAACCGGCGCCCAGCGAAGCAGTCGCGGGCTCATCGGCGTCCGTCCAGGGTCCGTTGGAGGATTGCACGCGCCGGCAAAGGTGATGTTCTCCAGCGAGATCCACGCGTTGTCTTTCGCACGGTAGAAGCCGCGCCGCTCACAGAGCTGCCGGATGAGCTGCACGACCGCCTGTGTCCCGTACTTGTCGGGTGTAGGGAGGTTGATTTCGTCGCAGAAGATGATCAGCTTTTTCCCCGCGGAACGAGGCGTTAGCACCAGGCCGTGGATGGTGGGTTTGTAGACGGTGTACTGCTCGAGCAGCTTGATCACCGTTGACGGCGCCGTCTGGGAGCTGAAGTTGAGAAAGGCGCACTCGTACTCAGGCGCGTTGCGCAGGACGGCGGTGAGCGACATGGTCTTTCCGGACCCGGGTGGGCCGCAGAGGATGACTGGCTTGCCGGTGCGCAGCCAAGAGGCAATAATTTCTTCATGCCGGACGGTGTCCACGGTGGCGATCACCAGGTCGTTCGCCCCGACTCGGTTCGCGTTGATCTCGGTGGGCGGCCCCCTTGACGCCCAGCTCACCCACTGCGCGTCCTCCGCGCTCACGTCACTGTCGATGATGGACACAAGGCTGCCGCCAACCGCCGGCGGGCTGTCGGGCACCAGCCGCGCCTTAATGAGCTCCTCCGCGAAGGCCTTTCGGTCCTCCAACGAGCACATGCTGGCGAGGCCCCACACCACGGCGAAGGCGAGGCGCCGGCGCATGTACGTCGCCTGCTGCTGCTCGGTGTAGGATTTGCCGAGTTCCCGTTGTGTGTAGAGGTGCTCCACACCCGCTGCAAGGAGCCCCATGAGGCTGCGGACGGCCTGCAATTCGTTCATCTCCATGATGACGCACTTGGAGAGGCGGTTCTCGGCCACTTGCACCGCCCGCTCGACGAGAGCCCCAGGTTCAAATTCGGCGGCGATGTGCTGCAGGGCTTCCTTCTGAAAGGCCAGCAGCGCCAACTGCTCAGGACCGTACTCGGCGCTACCTGTTGCGACCTTCTTCGCCAACGCTGCCTTCCTCGTGGTGCGCCGCTCGACCGTGGCGCAAGGGTCGAAGTCCTCAAGGGACGTCAAGGGGCGGGCGCACAAGTCCTGAAACGCGTTGCAAATCACCGCCGAAACAGGCAGCGTGCCGTTCGAGAACCACACCATGCCGCAGCGCGACACGGTGGCCAACGTGGCGTAGCGCAGGTCCGCGACTTCGAAGACGATGCGCACGGTTGGTGGAAGAGCAAGCCGCTCGCCGTTGGGGAGCGTAAAAAGTCGATTGTCGTCGAGGAGAGAGTTGAGGTTCTCGACCCACTCGGGATCCACGTCGCCGTCAAAGATAATCCAGTGGCGCTTGGCCCCGCCGCTGCGTTTGGAGGCCTCCCCTTGCCCTTGTTGCTGCTGCTGCTGATCCGATTCCGCCATCGCGATCTCGTCGATGATCTGCCGCAGCGTCGCGGTGAACACGCCATCTTTCCACTCCCGGGTGGTTTGATCGAGCGTGCCGAAGAGGTCTGCCTTGCTCACAGCCTTGGGATCGATCACATGGGCGTGGCAGTCAACATCTTCGCAGTCTGCGATCGCGTGGATCAGCGTCTTCCACGCCGTCGTCTTTCCGGTGCCGCTCGGGCCGACCAGCATGACGCCATGATTGACCCCCATGATCTTGTAGAGCTGCATGATCTTTGTCAACCAGGACTCCGACGCGACGAGCCGTCGCTCGGCGCAGCGTCGAAGCACGGCCTCCTTTAAGTCCTGCAATTCGTCCGTCGGCTGCTTGTACGATGGAAACACATCCTTGAGCAGCGCCGAGAATAACGCTGTATCCTCCGCCACGAGCTTCGGGATCACCGTCTCCGTCAAGCTCTGAATCACGAGGTCGCTCTCTTCCGCGTCCGACAGTTCCTGCCTTCCCTTTGCGCTTGCGAGCCGTTTGAGCGAGCCGGCTGACACGAGCACCGAATTGAGTGCGCGCAGCCCGAAATCATAGTGCTGTTGCGGGGACAGCTGATCTTTGCACAACTTGAAGAGCGGGACGACTTTTCGCGACAAAACCTGCGCGGATTGGAAGCCTTGGGCGAACAGCGTCACCTCCGCAATCGCTTCGCGGTCCGGCGAGGCCATGGCGACGGAGCGGAAGAGCTGCTTCAAGTTATCCGGAAGGTTGGAACGTCCGGCGTATCCGGGGTTCATGGTGATGAAGACGCCGACGTTGCGGTGCACCGGGACAGTGCGGTCCACGAGCGACACGCGCTCGGCACCTGCCTTGAGGCCTTCCTGGATGCACTGGATCTGCTGCGACACGGCGGAAAGAATCCTCTCTTCCAGGCGGTTGAACTCGTCGAAGCAGCCCCACGCGCCGACTTGGCAAAGGCCTACAAAGATGCGGCCCATCGACTTGAAATCAAACGCCTCGTCGCAGTTGAACACCAACGTGAACCGGCCGAGCTGATTGCCAAGCGCCTTCACCGTCTCGGTTTTACCCGTTCCGGCGGGACCGCTGGGAGAGCCCCCGAGTTTTGTGTGCAGGGCCTGGGTCAGCGTGAGGAAACATTTGTCCGTCAGCGGCGTCTGAACGAGCCGCTCCGTGAGGCCCAAGTACTCGAAGCTGTGAGCAAACTCAGCGTCCGCCATGCGGATGGAAACGCCGGATCGCTGCGCCGCTGCGGGAACGATGGGTTTTCCACCGGCGACGCCGCCGTCGCCTCCGCCGTCCTTCGCCGCCACCTCGTAGCATCGCAGGCGTTGAATCCAGTCGAAGTGGCTCTTGTTCTTGCACAGCACGAGGCCACGGGCGACGTCTCTCTGGTACACGGCCACGGTGATCAGTTGCTCGATTTTCACTCGGAGGAAGCTGTCGATGTTTGGGGTCAAGATGTGGCGCGATAGGCGCTCCAGCGTCGCGGTCATTGAGGCCAGGGCGGGGCTCGTTCCCTCACCTTTGGCGAGGAGCGCATCGACACTCTGCGTGAAGGCGACCTGTGACGCGAGGCACGAAATCTGGTTCGGAAGCCCTGCAACCCATCCGATGAGGCTGTCGTCCGCGGCCGCAGGATACGTGGCGACGGCCTTCTTCACGAGGCACTGCAGCGTGCCAATGACGGATGCCTCCAACCCCGCCAGCCAATCGTTCACCTTCATCCCCGAGGCTTCCACCGCGGTGACGAGCGACAGGACTTCGCCTTCGCAGGATGCGACCGCGTGGATCGCTTGGCTCCCGGCATCGCCAGCGGGTGCCATGACTTGCAGTGCACCGATGCCGGCGAACATCTTTCGCAGGTGCTTCGCGACGAGCACCGGGTTCTTGCCGTTGCCGATGATATCGAGCAGGTCGTCGTCGCCGACAAAGTAGAAGCGGGCAAAGGATGCCCGCTGCGACTCAAGGTACTCACCAAGTCGGTTCTGCACGTTGACGAGGAGGTTCCCGATCGTCTCGAGCTTCGCGTTGAGCTTTTCGGTGCTCGTGAAGCGCAACACCGTCGTGGCAGAGTTCGCCTTCGACATGACCGCAAGGAACTCGGTGTTCGCGGCGTTGAACTTGACGAGGGCATCTCCCAGTTGGTACTTGACGTCTTCCGAGGAACCGAAGACTCCGGATAGGTAGACCCAGCGGCGTTGCACGTCGGCCAGCGCGGTGAGGACCGCCGACGCCCTTTCGAGTTTCTCCGTCCAGTCCTTCACTGAGAGCTCAAACTCTTTGAAGTACGGCGACAGCTTCATGGACTGCAGCGCGGAGAGGTGCTCCGCCAGCTTCTCGTCCATCGCCTCCCAGCCGCGAACGAGGCTGACCTTGCCTTGGAAGAGCACCACATCGAGGCAATACTCCTCCCAGCACTTGCGGATGCTGCTAAGGAACGTCTCCAGCGCCATTTCGCCTTGCGCGTGCCGGATGACGTCTCGAATCACCTTGTCATTCGCGGACAGGTCCGCGGCGAGCACCTCGGCGATCTTGACCTCGTTCAGAGTGAACGTCGGCCCCTTCTTGAGCGATAGCCGCAGCGCGGTCCAGTGGCGCTCGTGGTTCATGGCGTCGGAGCGCAGTTCGCCGAGGAGCGGCGAGACCGTGACGCACTTGCGAACCTGAGTGAGGACCGCTTGATACACGACGAAGCTGCGCATCGATCCGGGAAAGCCGACCAGCTTCCCCTCGAGCCCCTTGAAGTCCAGCAGGAGTTGCCTCGGCGACGATTCGGCGAACCGTCGCTCGCATAGTTTCTCGAGCTCGTCGTGCACCGTGCAGACCGCGTCGAGCACCGTTTTTAGTCCTCCCACGTCACTGTGAAGGGCATCCAGCGTCATAATTTTCACCGGTTCCATGCCCAGTGCCTCTTGGGATCGCATCACGGAAATGTACTCTTCCGTCAGGCGCGTAGTCTCTTTGAAGAAGCGGTTAACTTCCAGGCGCGCCAGGGGAGGAAGCAGCGCACCGCGATCCAGGGCGGCGGCGCGGAACTCGCCGTCCAGCTTCCCGACGAGCTCCATTTGACGTCTGACGCTCGCCTCGACTTCCTCGTGAAGCTCGGACCGACGCGACTCGACGACCGCGACGCGGCGCGCAACAATGGTGTTCAAAGAGTCGAGTGCCGCCTGCAGGCTCTCGGACGAGATCCACTTTTTTGGTAGGCTCGATGCGCTATGTAGCGATCCGCGTTCGTGCACGAGTTCCTGGGCTTGGACGCACTTGGACACGCTGGTGGTCCACTCCGCGAGCTGCAGGCGCAGCGCAGGGAGGGCGGAAAGGAACTGAAGCGCATCCTGCGTGCTCTGTCCGACTTTCGAGTCCTCGACCTTCTGGCGCTCGGCGCAGAGCACGTCGTTAAGTCCGCACATGCGGATGCCAAGTACTTCCTTGAAGCGGTTGAGGATCGCAGCCGCCATTTGCTGGAATTTGGCGGCGACGCTGCGCTGCGCAGCATCTGCGTCGATTGAGAACCCAACGCTGACGACGGTAGTCTCCGACGAGTCCATCATCGCCTTCGCCTTGGTCCGGATCTCGGCGACCAGCGACGCCCAGGCCTCGATGTTCGTGCCCAAGTTATTAAACAGCACATCGAGCTCCATCTCCCAGAGCATCTGGTGGCGACGCCACTGCTCGAGCTGCACCTGCAGACGCTGCAACGCCGCCTCCACGGCCTCAAAGGCGTGCTCGAACACTTGACTCCCGAGCGTTTCGATCAAATAATGGAAGCCGAATTGGGCCGCGGCGTGGGCACCACCGCCTTGGTGATCCGGAACGATGGAGTCGAGCTCGCCGGCGAAGGAGCGCAGCGGAGGCAGCTCCACCACCGTGCTCACTGCCTCGTTAAGCTTGCAATACCAGAAGCGGCGGCACGCGACCAATGAGGGCTCGAGACGAACCTGTTGCTGCGACACTTTGATGCCGACGGATAGGTTCGTCAGGCCGAAGTGACGACGCAATCCAGGCACCGTGGCAAGAGACTTGGCTTGGTTGCTGTCCCCCGAGGAGGAAAGGTCACTTCCGTAGCCTTCGAGCAGCGCCGCTCGCCGTTGCGGGTCGAGCAGGCTGAACTCCGCAGTCCACTCCGCGAGGAGGTGCTCGAGGTGGCTCGAGAGATGGCGCGAGATGCTCGGCATCAGCGTCGGGACCCACGCGGCCACCGTGGCCGGGCACATGACCGCCACGCTGTTGATGAGCGCCTGCAGGGACTCCAGGCGTTGCTTGAGGTCGTCAAAGGTAGCGAGCTGCCACGTCGCGGTGGCCGACGGACCTCCCGTGGAACGGCTGTGGCTGTCCACCCCCTCCCCCGCGTCGCCGCCCGCGAGGAGCGTGGGAGCTAGGGCGTCGATGCTGACCGCGACCTGGGACGAAACCACGCGCAACTGATCGACGCTGTAGCTGTACTGGCTGATAGCCTGCGCCGCCAGCCGGGTGAACACGCGCACGTCATGATGGCCCCAGGTCAAGGCTGCGCCTTGGAGCAGGGCGTTCTGCACCGCGTTGTGCTCCTGGATGAGCAAGGTGTTGAGACTGTGGGTGGCGAATCGCGCGCTCTCGTAGTAAGTGTTCAGCAGCTCCTGGATCGTGATCGCCGTCGGCACATGGGGCTCGCACGTGTCGAAGAAATGCTGGAGGAGCGCCATGTTGCTGCTGCTGTGGGGCACGCCGGCGTGCTGCCGCGGTAGGCCGAGGGACGCCAGCTCCTTGCGGTCGCGGATGTACCGAGCGGCAGCCAGTGGGAAGTTGATCACGATCGTCGGTGCCTGCTTGTTGTCCATGCCCATGCGTCGCGTGGTAAAGATCGTTCCATTCAGCATGGACGAGTCAGGACGGTACACCTCGGCGTCGGCCGCCTGCCGCATCACCGCTTCCGCTTGCGACTGCCACTCTTGCACGCATGCGTCAATCTTTTCCTGGATGTTCCGCGTGAACTTCCCGTGCTCGGCAATGTACTGGTGGTAGGCGTGCTGACGCTGGCCGACGCCAATGTCGTCGAGGCGAGCCTTGGCCAACTGCAAGTAGTTGATCTTGGTGTCGTCCTGCACGGTGCGAAGATACTGCCGTTGAGAGGCCGTGGCGGCCTTCCACTCGATGGCGTCTTCTTCGCGGTTGTGCACCTGCTCCATGAACGCAAGCGCGTAGGCCGTTCCATACGTCGACGAGCTGCGCGCGCTCATGACCGTTCGGACATTGACGTTGCCGGACTGTCCGCTGTCCGGTGTGATCCACTGAACGCGTTCGAGGTCGGAGAGGCCAACGCCGATGGCCGAGGCCAACGCTTCGTTCAACAGCCACCGGCCGTCGCTGTTGAGCAAGGTCATGAGCCGCGTCCAGCCCAGATCGGACACCTCGCCGTGGCGCTTCATCATATCGTCGATCCGGCGGGCCGTGGTCAGCTCCCACACGACGCGCGCCACCGTGGGCGAGAGGCCCCGCGCGACGGTCAGTCGCACCGCCTCCTTCGCCGCCCCATAGTTTAGATACCGGGTCTTGGCTTCGCGAATACCGGCGTCGATGAGCTGCAGAAGAGGGGCCTGAAACTGCTCGAGCGCCGCGCGGACGGCGGGGCGCATGATGAGCTGTTGGAACGTCCGGTGTAGACGGTACATCTCGGGAGCCGCTACGGCGGTCGCCAGGCGACTTCGAATGCATTCAACGACGATCGCGTCGATGGCGGCGAGGGATTCTTGGTAGCGGTCGAGCGCCGCAGCGAACTCCGTCTGGCGGGCGTCGGCGAGGTCGAAAAGGCAGTGCTGAAACGAGCCAAGCTCGACCAAGGCGTGATCGAGCTTCTCGACTAGCGCGACCGACGAGAGGCCGTGTTGACCCATCAAGTGTGAAAGACCCTTCTGCATGACGGTATGGCTGTCTATGAGGGCGAGCACCTGCTCGATGCGCTTGTCGAGAGCTTCGGCCGGCTGCGTCCCGCCGGTGGCGCCCAGGTGCATGCTGCCGGCGTCGTGCGTGGGTCGGACACCGAAGCGCTGCTGCATGGCGGCCGAGGAGTGGAGGCGCTGCAAGGCGTTGCCGCCCTGCCATGCCTCGCGGACGGCCTCGCGGGCGCATTCGAGCCACGCGCGCGCTTCCGCCGTGGGCCGCATCAGCGTCACGTCTTGGGCGAGGGCCGCCACTTTGCCGCAGACGTCGGCGATGACGGTCCACCCCAATCCGACCACGCGTCGGACAGGGAACTTCCCCATCGTGGCCTCGCCCAACTTCTCAAACGTGCGCGTCACGGCGAGCTTCAGCTGTTCGATGTTGGTGCATTGGACGACGCTGGCGTGAGGCACGGCGGCGAGGAAGTCAGTCTTTTCCTTCGCCTGCCGGACCATCTCGTTGAGCCGCTCGTTGGACGACGCGTTGCGAAGCTGCACGCGGCGCTTTTCGACTAAGATGCGCGTCTGCAGGTCCCACTCGCGACCGTTGAGGTGGCCTTGAACGTCCTCGGCCCAGCGAGTGACCGATTGCCAGAACGACACCTCCTCGCGGAATGAGCGCACGGGTGGATCGAGCTGCTTCATACTATTTTCAAGCTCCTCGGTGCAGCGGTTGCGTAGTCGTAGAAGCTCCTGCACGAGGTCGTTGGCCGTGGGCCGGGCGAGAAGCAGCGCGACGACGGTGTCGGCTGCCGCCCCCGACCCAGCCGCGGCCAATGCCGCGGTGACGTCGGGATGCAAGTAGTTAGAAATCCGAAACTCTTTCAGCAGCGCGGTGTGCGACGTCATGGCGCTGGAAAGGTCCGCGATGCTGCTCGCCAAGACGCGGTTTTGACGGCACAGCGGACCGAACACATGCGCGAGTTCGCGAGACAGCACGTCGGCCGCGGTCTTGACGTTGATGGTGCGGACGGTGACGTCCCGCAGCGAAAGATGACGATGAGCGGCGGCGGGAGCGGCCGTCGTGGGCGGATCGGAACTGGCGGGGGTAGCCGATGCCTCGGACGGCGCGGCGGCGGTCGGGACTGCGCGGGAGATGAACAGCACGACGGTCGTCTCCGGATCCAGAGCGGTGCTGGGGGCGGTTTCCGCCCCGACGAGGCGCTGGGCATCGCACGCTTGAAAAAGAGCCTCGACGCCCAGGAACAGTTCGATGGACGGGGCGCCCGGAGGGGCCGTCGATTCTATGGTGCTGCGGCTGGAGCGCTCGCAGAGCGCTAGGACGGAGGCGGTTCCGTCCGCGCAACACTCGCAAAAGGTGTCAAAGCTGTTGTTGTGCCGCGGATCGGCCAGCGCAGTCAGAAACCTGTCAGCGCCGTCCCCACCCAGCAATGCGGACGTCACTCCCGCAACTTGCGTCGCGAATGTGGCGTACGATGCCGGAAAGGCGCTCAGCATTTGTTGCGGAGTGAAAGTGTGACGTTACGTAAATGGAGGGGGGATGGGAGTATCAACCAGAGGAGAGAGAGGGGAGTCTGATCATTGGCAAAAGATTGGGTAGGGGGGCGCAACGATGACCAATGCGTGGAGGGTTCGCGCCGATTGAATTATGACGACGCATCCGACGCCACTGAAGCAGCAGGAAACGGCCTTTGCCGTTGGGACATGGATGTCGAAATGACCACACCTCGTTTTCTGTGAGAGTGTGAGATCTATGTTACGTTCTATGATGCGTGTCAGCGCTGCTCATCGAGCAAGCGAATGATCCCCCCCCCGCTGACGGTTTTACGACCGTCAAAGCCAAGGTGACCAGCCGGGGTACATCAGTGCCAGAACGTCCTCGCTGGTGGCCACTTGGATCAGCTTTTGCACTTGGCCGGCAACGCCGAGGATCTCCCCGCCTTCGTAGCCTGAAAGCTTATCACCAACCCGAGCGACGGCGCGTTCAGCATCGGCTCGGTGCTGCTTTTGCCTGTGAGTGTGGTCGGATTGCGCACCGCCGCCTCCCGCGGCACGGCGAGCTGCATCCACGGATGCGAAATCGACGGCCCAGCGAGCCTGCGGGTCATGCACGTAGGGCTCGATCACCGTGCTCAGCAGCGCCTTGTGCCTGCGCGCCAGTGCCATGACGACTTCGCAGTGTTGACGGAACGGCCCTTCGGTACCGAAGATGCCGAGGCCGTCGACCAGCTCCCGGGTGAGCCGAAACGGCACGCGCTCGGGAATCGGAAGCCGGGCACCTTGGTCAAACGCCAAGCCCAGATCAATGTGAATCAGCTCCGCGGACTGCCGGTCGAGCAGCAGGTTGAAGGCGTGTCGGTCACCGAGACCGGCGATGTAGCCCAGAATGCAGCAAGTGGCGACGCTGCGGACATACGCGGCGCGCGCACAGGACCATTGCTGCGGGGTCGCGAAGTGGTCGAAGAAGAAGCAGTGCAGCAGCGGAGTGAACCGCTCGCACACCGAGCGGAAGGCAGCGATCTTCGCCGCCGTGCCGTTCTTGCTCACCTCATCGAGCTCGACCCGACACTCCTCGTTTGTGAGTTCGTGGGGCTGGCCATAGCGAGCGTGGCAGCTCGCGCGGGCGGCGTCGGTCGAGGTGCTTCCCACAAGGTAGGCGTCGAGCGTCGTGGTGTCATCCAGCCACTCGACCACGCCCGTTGTTGGGGACAGGGGCACCACCACGTAGGTTCGGATGCTGAGGTTCGCGATGCGGGTGGGTTCCTCGCGCCGCAGCCGTTCGTTGCAAAGCGCGAAGACTTGTTGAATCAGACTGTCTTGGCGCAGATCGTCGCTGCTCTTGACCAACTGCTTGTACTCGCGACCGTCGGACCCCACGCAGTACACCAACTTCGGGGCGTTGACTCCGCCGACCAGCTGCACGACGGGACGGAACTCGTGAACCGTCGGGACCCGCGCGAAGGCCGTCCCCTCGGGAGGCGTCAGCCAGTCAGGCGCGTCGAAGCCAACGACCGCGCCGTCCGAGGTCCTGGGCAGCGTGATCACAGGCGTCATGGTGAGCTGACGCACCTGCTGAATTTTTGCGGCGGACGTCAGTTTTAACGTTTTCCTGGACTCCTTGCCACGGTCGCCCGTTTGCTGAAACGCGAGTTGGACGTAAGCATCTGCCAGGAGGGTCATTTCGTCCATCACCCGCTTGAGCCCAGTCGAGGCCGCGGACGCAGCGCCTCCCCCGCCGCTACGGGCGCTCCCGACGGATCCCGCGAAGACGGGAGGATGCGACGAACTGGAGCCGCCGCCGGCGTCCCGGAGGGGACTGTGCACGTGCGGCGCGCGCAGCTTGCCCCACAAGGCCTTCGCCGCTTCGCATTTGCCTTGATCGACGACGTGAACGGACCCTTCCGCGGAAGAGAACTTGTCTCCGTTGGCGAGAGTGATGAGATGCCAAGCCGCCCCGTGTGGGTGGTCGGCACAGAGTCGCAGCACGAGGTTGGTTAGGGCAGGCGCCGCTGGCCCCAGTTGACACGCTTTAACGCAGAGAAGTTGACTGAGTGGCAGAAAGAGGCGGCTGGGAATGCCATCGAGGAGGGCGACAAGGTCTTCCGAGAGGTCGTTGCTGCCGCTGCGGCTCGAAGAGGCCCCAGCCACGTCTGTTTCCCCCGTCAACCACAGACTGCAAAACCGGAAGACCGCGTGCATGGAGGACGCGTCGTCGCCCTCTGCGATCGCAGCCTCCAGGCAGTTTGGGAGGCGGCGTGGCGCCGTCGCAGAGTCGGTCGCTGCTCCGCCGCGTCGTGCGACCCCGCTGCTAGGTGCGGTGGGGGGGTGCGGCTGCTGTCTTTGCGCGCTGATTGAGGACGACGCGGTTAGAAATCGCAGGAAAGCGTGCATGGCCTGGTGGCGGTAGCGGCTGACGTCGTCGGCCACCCGGGCGCGCTCCTCTTCTTCGCGCCGGAGGTCCCGCTCGGCCCCGTGGAGGCGGGACTGGAGCAGCTTCTTGTCCGACTCCGTGAGCTGCGCGGCGTTGGCTTGCAGCTGCCGTTTTAGCTCGTCCTGTGCCTTGCGGCTGCTTTCAAGGCTGCGTCGGTAGTCGCTGAACTTGTTCGACGTGATGCGGTCCACGAGGTCGCGGTAGAGGGCGTCGGCCATGGTCCCAAGCGTGAAGTGGCTACGGCCGCTATTGTCGGCGTCGACAAGGCCCGGGAGAACGTCGCGCACCAACGTCGATGCCGGTAGACGGCCGAGCTCATACGACCACTGAACGAGGCGGCGGCCGGCGCGCGAAAGAACCGCCGGGTGAGGACAGACTGACTGAGTGTCCACGAAAGCTTTCAGCGAAGAATACGCGGCCGCGCGGTGAATGGCGCTGCCTCGATCCCAGTTCGACTCTGCGAGTGCGGTCACGAGGGCGAGATCCAGGGTGCCGTCGCACGGGGCTCCAGGGGAAATGCGCCTCAAATGTGCCCGTGCCCCTTGCAGGGCTCGGATCGCGTCGACATGCCGCCCGTCCTGGCGTGCCCGACGAGCTACGTCGATGGCGAAGGCAGTTGATTCGGCCGCCCGTTCGGCAAACTCGTAGGTCAAGTTCAGGCGAAAAAGATCGCGTGCTTCTGACAACTGACTTGGAACCTCATCTTGCGCACTGCGGACCACATCTCGCTGCGTCAACCAGGAAAAAGGCTCGACCGTTGCCACGGTTCCGCCATGGATGGGCCGCGTACTTGCCGTCCACGACGCGACCAGACACGCCACGTCGGTAAACATTTGGGCCGCTGCGCACACTTCCAAAAGCTGCGAGAGAGAGGCACTGAACCTTCCCTCGTGCAGCCAACGGGCGATGTGAAGTCTCGATGATCGAATCAATCCGCGAAGGGCGGAAGCGGCGGCCTCGTTGCGGTAGCCTGACGGGGACGGCGGCTGCTGCCGTTGTTGACGCAGCTGGAGGAGGCGCCGGGTGGCCTCCACGATCCACGCATGGCGATCCTCCGGTCCCGCCGCCTGCAGAGCCGCTGGCCGCCCCCGGCCGCACTGGAGGCTGCTCAAGCGCGCTCGCTCCAGAAATGGAGTCTCGACCGTTCCGACGGCCGTAGGCAAGTCGAACCTGCCCATCCGCCAGACCGCTTCGGCTTCAAGTTGCTCGAGCTGCAAGGTCACGCGTTCGCTGGTACTCAGCGGGGCGATCATCGAGGAACTGGACAGCAGGGAGAGCCGGTGGCTGCTGAGGAGGCCGCGGATCACCGCGCGCGCGGTTACTACGCCGCCGAGCCTCAACAATTGTCGGAAGGGCGCAGAGACATTGACCGCCGCGATGCGAGGGGAGTATGTGACCACCTCCAAGTCGGCATCCACACTTAGTAGATCTGCCGCATCTGCAGCGGAGTCTCCTGTCGTCCGAGTGTCTCCAGACGAGGGTGAGGTGATAAGCCCGGGATGGCTGGCCAAGACGGGCGCGAGGGCCAACTGCAGGCGTTGACGGTACCGATCGGCATCCTCGGCGGACAAGGAGGAGGACACCACTTGACGCATGCGAGCCGGTCGCTGGTGGCCGGCACTCAGTTGCTGCAGCAGACTCGACAGCTCTGGGGCGGCGCCGCTGGCATCCGACAGGAGGAGAAGGCCCCCCCGAGGCCCCCTGCAGTGGGCCGCGATTTCTGCATACATGAGCGCCCGCGCAGCGTTTCCCGACGAGGCCGCCATCGCCACGAACCCGATGAGCCGATCCACGTCCTCGGCTGGAGCCGCCGTCGCCTCCACGGTCGCCATCGCCGTGGGGCGCAGCGCGGAGGACGGGAGGGTCGTCGTGGACAACAGGGCGCGCAGCGACCCGACGAGCGGAAGGCAGCGTGTGTTATTGGGCTCCGACGTGCGACCGACGCTCGCCATGAACGCGCGGACAGGGTCCAACAACGAACAAAGCAGCTGCGCGGCCGTGGTGTTCCCTAGCGGCGCGGCGTCACCGAGGATCTGCGACACGAGCCACACGTTCATTTCGTCCAGCGTGGCCACGGCGTCTTCAATGACCGGTCGCGAGAACACGGCGACGCCTGCGGCGTTCACTACGCCCGCCATGAGCCCGATGCGACATGCGGCCAGAGCGACGTAGAATATCGGCAGTAGCACCGCCGCGAAGGACGGTACCAGCGCCAGCAACGACAGGAACGGCCCGTACGTCTCGGACAGCAAAGCGGACGACTCGCAAACGTGGCAGCAGTATGTCGCGATGGCGAGCCACGTTGCGGGTCGGCTGATGCCGCCGCCCTTCGTGCTATCGCTCGCGAACCGCGTCCGCAACAACGGGTCGTTCCAACCTCCCCGTGGCGTCAGCGTGTCCCGCACGCGCCTTTCCGCCGCCGACAACGCTGAACTCACAAAGTGATCGTTGAAGGTCACGGAGCGCGCTTTGTAGCACGCAAGGCGATCCAGCAAGGACGACGCAAACCGGTGGCCATCACCCGTCCGAAGACCGTCGACGATGCTGGGCGATGGGGCACCAGGAGCAGTCGAAGGCGACACGGCGCCGCTCGGGGAAGCTTCGATCAGGAACTCGGACAGCTTCGAACCTCCAGCGCCGTGGCGGAGCACCGCGCTGGCCAGTACCATGACCCGCGGCTCGTCGACGGCATCCTCGGCCAAGCCAACCACGTGCTCGAGCAGCGCCGCGGAGGAATGCCGCATGAAGGCAGCTAACGGATTGTTGGCTCGGGCCACCGCCGCCACCCACGTTGACGTGACTTTGGCGGCGGCCGACGACGAGGCACTGTCGCCACCATCGGCCCCGCTGAGCCGAAGGCCTTGAGACGGCAGCAGCCCCGCGGCCGCCTGCAACGACACCACCACCCGGAGACATTCCACCGCCGCAGCGCGGCAGCTGCCGTCGTCGTCCTGGTCGCCGCCGTGCCGCGACGCGACCGTTTCCACGTGGACGCCCGTCGTGCCACAGGAGGCTCGCAGCACGGACAAGATCGCGGCGAATGTGGCCACGAGGACGCCTCGCGCCATGCGCAGCGCCCAAGACGTGGTGTTGCCGCACACCTGCAGCAAGGCCGCCTCGTGTTGCGTCAGGAACCGCCCCCACTCGGCAAACGTCGCGGCGGCGTCGTGGCTATTCGACGGGCGCGGAAGCGCGACCAGGAAAGGGGAAGCGCTCGCCGTGGCGCCCTCCGTGCCGTTTACCCGCGAACAGTCCGCACCCACCAGATCAAGAAGGCTCGACGCGATAGGGGGAAGCCACGTGGCACCAGGTCCGAGCTGCACCGGTCCGATCGCCCCGGGTGCGTCCGCCCCCTCCTCGTCGAGGGCGTCGACGTCGATAAGGGCCGGTGCGTTCGCCGCCGCGACGTCACCTGAAGGCGACGGCACCGACTCCGCTGCGTCGACCTGCGAGAGCGGAAGCAATTCTCGAGCTGCGGTGGTGGGTAGCTGCGCGACGAACGCCTGCGACAGGCCTCGTTCCCACACCCCTGCGGCCGGCCCCTCGCGAGGGTCCACCAAGCCCCCCCCACGCCGATGTGCTTCCCAGCGGGCGATGGCGGACGCCACACGCTGCAGCCGGCGGCTCGACAGCAAGCTCGGCCCACCCGCGTCGCACGACGTGCGGAGAAGCACCAAAAGACACCAGTTAGCCGAGTCGCCGGCATCCGCGTCCAGCTGGGTCGTGCCGCGGTACTCGGCTGAGGCCAGGACGCGGAGCCACGGTCCGGTCGCTTCATCGAAGCTCCCCATGAGCCAGCGCGCCAGCTGGCTGTTTGCCTTCCCCCCCGCCGCCGTCGCCCCCTTGCGAGCACTCTGCACCGCGCCGGTGAGGCCCGTGCACCACAAAGTGGCGGCCGCTCCCGCGAGTGCCCAGCGTAGCGGCGCCGAGTCGCTTTCTCCCAAATGCTCCTCCGATTCCGCCGAGTGGCCCTCGGCGCGGATCACGTGGCTGGCATGGAGAAGCGCGGTGAGGCGATCGACACACCGACCGAGCAGCCGCCGGAGAACGGCTGCCGCACGAGGGGAGCCGCCCCGCAAGAAAATAGAGGCGGCCTCCGACCCCCCGCCCCCACGCCCACGGGCAGCGGGGGACGACGACGACGGTGGCGACACCCAGGACGCGATGAGCGCCACTGCCACGCGCACGCGACTGACGACGTGGCCGGGGTCCATGGCCGAGAGCTCCCCCGTGAACGAAGGGGCGTCGGCTTCACACGCCAAGGAGGAATGGGGCAGCTGCTCCGGGGAGACCGCGGCGGACGCACCTGACGTGGCGGGGGGAGTGGCAGGCCCGGCTGCCTCGGCCCTCGCGCGCTTCGAGCCCCCACGCTTCGATGACACGGCGGAGGCGGCGGTGCCGTGCGCCGACCCCCCCGCGTCGGCACAACATGACGAATGTTGCGTTACGCAGGGCACGGGCTGCTCGGCACTCCTCGGCTCCTCGGTCAAAATTTCTGCCACGAGACGTGCGATGAGCGCGACGGCATCGTTTGCACCGGTGGCCGTGCTGGTGAACCACGCTGCGTCCCCAGTGGCGAGGTTCAGCACCCGCGACAGCGCCGCGTGCATCGTAGCCCAGTGCACTCTTGGGAGCCGGATGCTGTGCGACGAGGTTTCTAACGTGGCCCGATCGAACAACCGAGCGCACGCCGCCGTTGTTGTCCCCTCCAAATCAACTTCGACGACAGGATGAGGTGGGGGTCCCACGGCGCCCGATCGCGGCGCCATCGATCGCCACATGGCGGCGACGCCGCGAAGCAGTGGAGGCGACATGTCTCTCGAGAACGTCCCATCGGGAACGACCGTCAGGCGGCTCATTTGCATGGCGACGCTCTCGAGGTGCATGCGCAGCTGCGCCGCCATCGAGGCACTGCCCAGCTGGACCGCCATCCACTCCAAACCCAAGGCGCTGCGCTGCGCCACGTCGTGCTGGTCGGGGGGTGCACCGACGGACGATCGGGCAGCAGGCGACGCGGCAGCAGCCAGGGCCAGATTCGCGTACGTCTCGGGAAACGCGATTGTGAGGAGCGCCGCGGTGTCGCTCTCGCCTCCATGGGCACGACTTGACAGGACCTCACCCCGGTAGCTGGAATGGACACAGCGCAGCAGTCCGTCCCACTGCTCGGCCCGAGATGCGCTGGCCGCACACGCGGCCACCACGGCCCCTGTGAAGCGACTATCGCGGGACATAGGCGGGAGATCCGACTGGGGCACCAGCAACGCCTGACCCACGGCGACACTTTGCGGTGTGCCCCCTTGCCCGACTTCGAAGTCCGGCGGAAATAGCATTCCGATCTTAGCAACCGGCAACGCTTCGATCGGATGTCCGAAGCCGTGTACCCAGGCGTACACAACGTCCTCAGCGCGAGCAAGGAAGGCCCTTCGCAGCGCCGTGCCCCACGGAAACAAGGCCGCGACACCACCGCCGTTTGGGAGAGAAGGGAGCAGCCGACGGAGGCGGCACGATGCCGCGGCGAGGCCTTGCTGCAACGGCGCGACCATGGCTTGGCCCACGCCTAGTCCGAATGTTTCCATGGCCAGAGCGAGCACGTCAACTTCGGCCGAGACATTACGGCGGCCGCGGCGGTTGACAGCGGACATCAACACGCCGCTGAGGCACGCGGCCGCCATGTCCGCGGCGTGTGCGTTCCCCGACCGCGCCGCCCCACCACTGCCCTGCAGGAAGCACGGCCCGAGGCAGCGGTTCACCCAAGATTGTAGGTGGTCCCAGTGAGTGGGACTTGGGGGACTCTCCAGCACGGCGCGATCGGCGATGACGGCGATGAGCGTCGCGACCACTTCGGGCATGACGTGACCGCGACAGTCCGCGACGGAGTTCAGGGTGCAGCAGCAGCCACAGCAGGCGGCGAACAACGCGCGCAGGATGACGTCGTGAACAGACTCGAGTGGTCGGCTGCCGAGACGCAACACAGAGGAGGTACTTGCGGCGCGGTTGGCGGCCACGACCTGTGAAGCGGTGTCGACGAGACCCAGCCACGCGACTCGAAGCGCGCGAATGAGTGACCCGACCACGAAGGCAGACTCGTAGAACAGCTGCGGCCCTGGAGCGTCGATTCCGGGGGCGGCCGGCGTCAGACGCCCGAGCATGTTGACGATCTGACCGAGCACCCCTTCGACCGCCACGAACCGGGCCGCTAGAGCGTCGACGCCGCTGACGACCACTGGCGGACCCCCACGACGCACAATGCCCCTCGTCGCGAGCAACGCATAGGAGGCGGCGACGGAGTCGCTCCGAAAGCGCCGATCGAGACACACATCCACGACACCGGCGAGGCCGTCCGCCACCACGCGCGTGAGGCTGAAGTTGTAACGGGTGGCCACGTTCCGGAGCAGTTCGAGTAAGAGCGGCACGGTGGAGTCCGGAAGCGGAATCGACGCAATAAATCGCAGCAGAGACGCGATGGAGGTGAGCGCGTGCGGCGCGATGGGCTGCGGGCGCTCGGCAGCGTCCGTCCCGACGAGAAGTAACGTGGAAAGTGTCGCGGACACATCCGCGAGTGCAGAGGACGGATTCAAGAGGGGGTCGTGCGACGCCAGGGCGCGGAGGTTGTAGCGACTGAACCACGCGAGAAAGGCTGCGCCGACGCACAGAGCGCCACTGCGCAGCTGCGCCACGACCGACAGCGTGTCCAGCGACGCCAACTGAGCGGGCGCCCACAGCAGCAGACGCTGCGCGAGGGCGTGCGCGCGGCGGCAAATACTCCCAAGCGCCGATAGCAGCGCTTGTCCTGGTCGCGCGGAGTCCCACAGCGATACTTCTGGACCCAACAACACGCCGCCCACGTCGTCGAGTAACGTGCGAAGACTGCCAACGACGGCTCGGGCGTCACCGAACCCCATGCGGCTGAAATTCGCGTCGACCAGCTGCATGCACCACGTCAGCAGACTCGCGACCTTCACGTCAGGGGTGGCGACGCCCGTGGTGGCCCGTCCCCGCCGCTGCTCCTCGAATAGTGGATGATCGGCGCACCAGACCCACGCGGTCCCGGGGCCACCCATGGACGAGCCAGGGGCGAGGTGAAGTTGCTGCGCCGCTTCGGCCACACTCCAAGCGCCGCACTCCAACAGCACCAAGACGACATGTGCCATGCGCACCGCAGCGATCGTCGTCGACGTGTCCGCGGCAAACTCTGTCGTGCCGCGGGTAGTTCCTTCGCTGCGCAAGCTACCGCTGTTCGTTTGCAAAAATGCAGCAAAGACGTCGAGGGCAGCGGCGCAAGTAGCCGCGGCGATTGCATGGGGTGGAATCGCGGAGAAATTCGCGCCCGCGAGCCAAGCTCCAGAGAGCAGCGCCTGTCCTCGACCGTCTGAGCGTCGTACGCCCCCCGGTCCCTCGTCGCAAGATTGCTCCGCATCAACGTCCGCCGAAAGACGACTCAGCATCGAATCGATCCTGTCGAAGGACGTTGCGCCCCCCCTTGTTGAACGGCAGGGGGCACCGCCCGACCCCTCCCCCCCGTCGAGACACCCACTGACATCGTCCGCACCGCCCCCTGAGCTGACAATGAGGATGCGCATGCTGCGCTGCAGCTGCAACACGAACCGCTGCTCCGTCAGCGAAGCGGCCGAGTCGTCGTGGCTCAGGCTGTCAAACAGCGCCGCGGCCGCAGGCGGGTCGCCGAGGGGACCAAAGGGAAATCCGCTCGCGGCGCGCACTACCTCCAGAAGGGACACGATGGTGGTGGCATGAGCGGCGTCGCGCGAAATCAGGCCCCGAATCAATGCGCAGTGCAGCCGTGACATGGGGCTGCGATCTGCTGGTGCGAGAGCCGCCGCATTCGTTGCGCCACCGTGGGCGTCGACGACACGGTCGAAAACGTCGACGAGGGACGTCCCGTCATTCATGCCTAATCGCGGCAGGCCCCCCCCTCCCTCCGGGCGGTGTATCTGCTGCTGAGGCCACTCGTGCAACGCTGCCAGAAAGGACGCAGCATCCATCTGCACGGGCGATGAGGGGCGCACGGACGCGTCGCACACCCGACATAGAAAATACAGGACATCGAGGTTCACCAGTGAGCGATGGTCCTGCAGGTGCGGGGAGAGCGCCAAGCCCCCCGGCAACCGAAGCGAGGAAATAGCCAACCGTGCCCGATCAGCGAAGGCGACGTGCGTGAATACCCGGGACAGTAGCGAGTAGCGAGTGGCATTCGGGGGGTTGACCATGTATTCCTTGCTGCTGGAGACCACGCCGCCGCGGTAGTCCGACGACGACGAGCTTCCGGTCACGGCGGCGAGGCCGACACTTAGCCAGACCGCCTCCACGTCGTCCTTGGTCAGGAACGGTACCAGCACGGCAACCGCTGCGCAATACGGTAGCATGAAGGGACAGCCACCAGATCCGCCACCGCGTGGTGCCACACGACTGGCAGCCCCCTCTGTGACGATCAGATGTGCCAGCGACGGAAGCAGAGCGGATGTCGCGACGAAGGGGCTTCGCGCGATGTGAAGGTCACTCGGAGACGCGATCACGTGCATCCACATCGTGGCCGCGATATGGGACGTTCGTCGGTCGTCCGTCGCGCTCGACTTCAGAGCAGTGGCGACAGACGTTAGCAACGCGTCGGTGAGCGACGTCGCACTTGCCGAAGGGACGCCGCTAGCCGCGGGGCCGCGAGGCGGACCGGCGCCAGAGTCGCTGCGTAGCTGCTGATGTAGCCCCTCGGTGGCCACGGCGCTGCACAGCACGCCGCTCGCCATCGTGAAAAATGGCTCCAGCGCCGGGCAGGGATACACCTGCAGATCGCGGCCGGTGACCGAGGTGAAGTCACATCGGCCTGCGCCCAGGATCGCCAAGAGGCATGGAAGGATGGTTTCGTGAATGGCTGACGTCAACGAAGGGGTCCACTGGGCGCCAGGGGCGGCGCGCAGTTCTGCCTCACTGCGGAAGCACGACCGATCGAGCAGCAGCCAGCCTGCCTCGCAGACCACCCGGCTCATGACGGCGGCTGTCAAGAGGCACAGTTGCATCCGCCACGCGTCCTTGCGCGCCGTGACGTGCCACGCACCAAACCCCAGCACGATGAGCTTCGCGATGGCAGAGGACAACTGCTGCGACCCCGCAACGCCGTGAGGGATGCGGCGACAGCACGACGACTGCTGCCGCTGCTCCAACACGAAGGCGCTCGCGGCCGCGACCGCGGCGTGGGACGGTTTGCTGCCCGCGGCGGCACTTCCGGTGACGGTTGTCACATTGCCGGAGTCGTCAGCAGCTGCGGCGGTTGACAAGGGGCGATCGGCCAGGTCCGAGTTGGACACCGGAACCTCGTGGCAGCGAACAACGCTTGCCGCCATGCCCGCATCGTCGAGTGCGCCTCCCGCCCCAGCACATTCGAACATTGAGACGATTGAGGTGAGCGCTGACATGAGCGCCGTGTGAGCCCGAAGAGACGCGGACTCCAGCTTGTCAACGGCGTGCGCCGCTTGCAGCACCGTCGCGAGGTCGAGACAAAAGGAGATCAAGTGCGGCTCACCCTCGGTGGCGCACGTGCCCCTGTCGCCGAGGGGGGGATACGCCAGCCAGCCGGTGCACCAGTGCGGCAGGGCGACGACCGATTCCAGCAACTGGGCGTAGGCGGTCGGCTCGTCCGCATCCAAGGAGGTGGGGGCAGCAGGGGAGTCACCCCGTCCTCCCGTCGCGGTGGCGGCGGAAGTGGCGGCGATGCACACTTGGATGCAGCGCTGACTGAGTGAGGCGATAATCGTCGGCGGGACAACGCGACGGTAAACGTCGAATCGCAGCAAAAACGTCAGTATCGCGCAGAAGTCCTGCCCGAATCGGCTGGACAGGCTGTCACTTTGGAGCACCCCGGCCACGTAGTTGAGAATGAGCAAGAAGGGCCGACACTGCTTCCAGGCCAGCGGAGGGGCAACGTGGCCGCTTGGCACCCCATGGTGCATCGCCAGCAACAAGCTGCGAAACGGCGCGGAAACATCCGCGCGGGCCGTCGCTTGCGTTGACTTTGCCGTCAAACCGGCAATCATTTTTTTAACGTAGTGTTCGAGCACGAGAACGCACACGTTGCTGCACACGTGCTGGCCCAGCTCGTAAATCGGAAGGTTGCCAGCATCGGCGATCGCGTTGACGAAGGTGAGTGTCGAGGTCATGCAGCTGCGGAGGTCTTTCGCCGCCTTGGCGTCGAAGTTTTGCATAATGGCGTCCAGGTCCGTGACGCGACTCGTGGCGGGGATGACCATCGAAGACGCTGCCAGGCCGCCGCCGCCTAGCGCAGCCAGTGACGAGGAGGTTGCGGGGCCACCGCTGTTCATCAGGAGGTACCGATGGGGGTAGTGGTTGGTGATGTGATTGGCGTTGTGAAAGAAGGAAAAAAGACCCCGAAAATTACCAATATGAGAGATAGCTGTGGGAAACAAAACAACAGCCACCCAACGGCGGCGGCGGAAGATCGCAATCCACAACAGTTTGCCGGCGCGACATGGCGCCCCCCCCGCTTCCGGCCGTCATTTCCGGGTGGTCTCACGACGCTTCGAGAACTTTAACTCGTTTACGGAGTGCGAGGATCTCTGCCTGCTGCTCGCGCAAGGCGAGATCTTTGACTTCGAGCTGGCGTCGGAGCCTGTCGACGGTTTCTTGCAGAGAAGCATCCCCGGCATAGCCGTTAGACGATGGGGGTGACAGTGGTGTTTTCGGCGACCGAGCCACAGCCGTGGGGAGCGGTGGTCGACTGACGGTTACAGCCGCTGGGCTGGCGGAAGGCGGAGCCGCAGCGATGACTGGTGCCGCAGGCGGATGAAAAGTCGTCTGCGACGATGAGTCGGTCAGCTTGAGTAGCTGACTTGACCGCGTGGGGCTCGGGGATGAAGCACCGTCGATTCTCAAGTCGTCCACGAGTCGCGAGAGAGCCCCAAGCTGATCGCTCAACCTCACGAAGCTACTCTCGGCGTTAATCCGCCGCGAGGCGCTACGCGGTGGGGACGAAGGGCAGCCAGGCGACGTCACCACCACCAACCCGCCGGGGGGTCCGGCGGCCGCGCCGGCCTGACCGGCAAGCCGCGACGAAACACTCAGTTCAACACGATCCGACCACCCCCTCGACGGCGACACCGCCATCATCGTTAATGAGACGATCGGCTGCTGACGTCGGGTGGGGTGGGAGTAGACCCAAAAAACAACAACCATTTCGCCTGAACCGCCCCATTTTAGCTCGGGGTGTGAGCGCTCAAAGCGACGAAGGGCAGTCGACGCCGTCATGTTTGCAAGCTGGAGAGCCTACAATGGAAGGCCTCCACGTGACGCGCCAGCAGAGCATAGCAAAAGCATCGTCATCGCTGCCGCATCATCGGCCGGCGGGTCGTGGCTCGCTACATCCACGAAACGAACGACTGCCCGTCGAACGCGCACGCGACCGCCTCGATCGTGGAGGTGGGATTGTTCTCCCTCTTGTACCGTGCCAGGCGCTGAGTCCACATGGCGTTCGTCCGCTCGTGCTCAAGATCGCAATACATGCCGACGCAGAAGGTCTGACGTGGCTGCAGCGCAACGATCGCGTCCCAGGCTTGGTCCACACACCAGTGAGAGAAGTGCTTTTCACCCGGACCCAGGAGACAGTCGACCACGAACACATCGATGGTGCCGAGGCCACGCAAGAACACCATCGTCGCGTCCGGAACGGCGCTCACGTCGGACAAGTACACGACACAATCTCGTCGCGTTGCCGATGAAGAGGCGCCGTCGCGCAGCGATGATGCGGCGGGAGCGCCGAAGACAAACCCCAAGGACACATAGCTGTCGCCGTGGAACACCGGAAACGACCAGCATGGCACCGCGAGCGGCATGCCGGCGATTTTTAGTGGCTGTGGCTGGGTATCGTCGATGTCCACGATGCCGAGGATGAGACGCCGTCGGGAGACGGCCACAGTTTGCCGCGTCTCGCCTGTGATGATGGCGTCCGCCAGTTCGTGCGCCGGACCGTAGGGTACCGCCGGGTTCACGATGTAGGGGATCGAGCGCGTCAGGGTCGCCTTCGTGAAGGCGCTCATGTAGGCGAGCATCGGCTGATCGACCACGCAATATTTATACTCCGCGTCGCTGCGGTAGTCCTGGAAGTCTCGCAAGTCGTCGATGCCGTTCACCGCATCGGCGTGCTCGTGGGTGAGCAACAGCGACCGCAGCTGCGTCACGCCCCAGCGTCGCATGGTGCGGAAATAGGCGTCTCGGAACGTCTTGCCACAATCAATCAGGATGAAGTCGCGACCCCCCCCGTCAGGACTCTCTCGCTTACCCACCAACGTCACCCCGGCGGGCAGACCGGGGATCACCTCATCGCCAGATACCACTTCCGCCGTCCGCACCGGGGGGGTGGTCGAGGCAGGCGGGAGTATCATGAGGGACACGTTGTTACGCCAATTCGGCGAGTGCGCCGGGTCGGCGAGGGCAGCGGCACACGCGCAAGGTTCCTTCGTATCGAGCGGGTGGCGAAGCACGGGCAAGCCGGTGGACACGCCTGTGCCGACGAACACGAACGTGAACGGCGCGCAGCCTTCCCGTCCGGCCGGAACGGCCTCTACCGGAGAGGCTGCCATAGACGACAGGGCCGTGCTGCCCCGAGGTGAGGAGAGAGAGAGAGAAGACACACAGCGGTACAGGATCATCGCCGCACAAAGCGTCACAGGCCGTCCCCTGGGGCGACGAGAGGGGATCACGAGAGGATCGTCATTTTTTCCGGTCTTCGGGAAGCAAGGGATGGCGGCACGGGAACCTTGGGCAGAGCGCTGGGGGCTCAACGAACCGCTCTCAAAAAAGGTGCGTGCATGCACTGAATGACGAAAAGGAAAGGTCATATGGAAAGTCCACGACGGCTGCCCAGCCAAAGGAGTAGCCTTAGTTTGTCCGCACGTGGTACTCTCCGGATTGCGTCACGTAGCGCACCCACGGGCTCGTCTCGTAGTTGCTTTTCTCGGTGACCCTAAGATAGCGCACCTGGAACCCGCTCGCGGTGAAGTAAGGAATTTCAAACTTGATGACAATCGGGCGCTTCGAAAAGGCAGAGGGGTCGGAGACGCGCACGGAGGGCAAGGTGTACTGGCACTTGCACTTCGCTTCCTTCATCCCCGGAAAGTTCCGGAGGCTCCACACGGCGCTTTCCCTCTCGGGCTGATACCCGAGGGTGCCCGCCGTCACCGTCCCCGTCGGCTTGGACGCGTCCACGGGCACCGGAATGAGCACGTCAATGAACGTTGCGAGCGACATCTTCTTGTAGGTTGACCGCAGCGTGAGAGCCATCTCCACGCGTGACGTGCCGTGGCGGACGACTTGCACCTCGCACTGCACGAGGGGCCGCATGTGGGTCGGGATGCGGTAGGTCATGAGGTCGAAGTCCCCTTCGGGCGGGATGAAGGAGATGGTGCGGTCCGCCTGGAACTTGCTGAGCTTGACGCACTGGTGGAATCGGATGTCCTCGAGCTCCACGACCTTCCCGCGGCCGCCGCCTGCCGCAGGGGGAGCACCGGGCGAGGCCGTGTTCGGGCCGCCCGCTCCCGTCATGCGGCGTGAGGCGTCCAGTGCGAGCTTATCGTTCACCCCGAGCTTCACGTCGGGCATGCCGGATAGCTTGACCTTCATTTTTAGAGCGCCGGCGATCTCCGACTGCAGCACCTCGCCGTCGTAGTTGAGCAGCACGTTGATCGTTTCCACCACGTCGAGGAACACTTCGTTTTTTCGGTGCTTGATGCCAAGCGGCCGCCATTCGATCGCCCCGTTGACGCCCGTCGCGGCCGCCGGGAGCGGCTTGACGTCGATTTGCTCGTCACTGTCGAACAGTTGCAGCCGAAAGCCCTCCTGCGTGATGTACTCCTTGAGTACGTTCGTCTCGGTGAGCTGCGGAAAGCCAAAGTCCATCGTTTCGTCCAGCAACTCGTAGATGATGACGAAATTGTCGCGAAGGGACTCCTCGGTGACTTCGCTGAAGTAGCTTTTGAACACGTCGATGATGCGGTTCAGGTACGCGACGTAGAGCAACGGCACGAAGTTGACGCGACCCACGGCGACCAAGAAGATGTCATTGTACCGCACGACGACGAAGGTATGACCCTCATGCTCGAAGACGGGCGCGATGGCGGACTCCTCCTCATCCACGACGCGGCGGACGAAGACCTGCGACAGGTTGATCGTCACGTCACCGCGGAAGGACCGTTGAATGATCGGGCTGCCCTTACTGTCCAAAATCAGGATCGACGAGGCCATCTCACACGCCACCACCACCGAGGACAAACGATCCTGTGAAAGGCTTAGAGAGAGCTGCGTGATGATCAAGCAAGTTGGTGGAAAGAAAGGAGGGGCCAACAACAACACAGGTCATCAGCCGTGGTAACTCCCTTTTCTTTGCGCGACTGAAAAGGGTCGGGGGGATTGCAACAAATCACGGTGATGGCTGCACCTTCGCTTTTTCAGAATAGAAAATTATGAAAGCCGAAAGATATACCGGAACAAAAGGACAAGACAAACTTGAACGCGGACGTCGCCACCGCACGCCCCACAATCGACTGCATGCGGTGACGACAGTCGCGAAGTGTACAAAAAAGATGGACTACGACAATCGCGCGTCCCTTCTCAGTGACGCGCAAGCCGCTTTTGCAGTTCGATGGCGCGCTTGTTGCGCTGCCCCACGCACTTTTTGCATGGGCACGGCTCGCGGCAGTGAAACTTCGTGAGGCACGGGTCTGCGTAGAAGCGGTCCCTAAACGGCTTGTCCAGCACCTCGGGAATCCCGGGATGAGGTTTAATCCGCTGCCAGCATCGATCGGGCGTGAGCCAGCCGGCCTGCAGCTTCGACTCGATGGTCTGCGCCGTGGCCGCGGCCTTCTTGGCCGCATTGGGGTTGATCTTTTTCTTCGGATTGGTCATCTCGTCGTGCTCGCGGGTTGTGTGCTCCTTCGACCCACATCGAATGCAGATGGTGGCAACCGACGTGGACATGATGCGTCGTGGGGGGCGACTGTCGAGGTCGTTGAAATGTTGTGTACGCGGGGACCTGGCTGATCTCCTCCCTGTTCTGCACTCTTTATTGGCTGGAAGACGGCGTGGAGTGTGTTGAATGAGGTGGGCAGTCGATAGATGGCGAATGGCGCTCCCTCCCTCTGCCCGCGATACTGACCGGCGATACTAAAAGAAAAGTAAACGGCGCTGAAGGAGAGAAGATAAACTCAACGCAATCAAGTTGTGCCTTTCAAAAATGACAATTCTCGCTGCCCTGGGGGGGTGGGGTAGGGTCGCCCTTCGACGTGATCACTTCAAAAAGAGACCCTTGGCATAGTCGGTCCAGTTGACGCCGGCCTCGCCTCGGACCCACTCCGCGAAGCACGTGTCAGGATTCACTTTCACGGCCGTGTACCCGCTCGACGAGATGACCCAGCCTTTCGTGCCCTCAATGATGTAGAGGCGAGGGAGCGGCACGAAGCCTAGCTTGAAGTTGACGTCGCGCTGCACCCAGGTCGCCCCGTCGCGATGAGAGAGGTGCATGAAGCCGTGCCGCCACATCGTCTTCTCGGCCTCGTCCGAGCAGCACGAGACGCCCACCACGACGAAGTCGCCCTGATGTTGCTTTTGAAACTCGGCGAGCTGCGGTAGGAACTCGTTGCACTTGTCCGTCTCGCTGTACATGAGCAAGCCGACGATGCGGCCGTCGAGGTACTCGTTGCCATACTTGGCGCCCGAGCCCGTGGTGTAGAAGCGCGCCGTTTTCAGGACGTTCACGGCGAGGTCGAAGTGGTTCCACGTGGCCAAGCGGCGGTCCATGGATTTCAGCTCGTTCATGGCGTGCATCTTCGCGGTGCCGTGGTCGCCGCCGTAGATGCGGTCGTCGGGTGCGCGGGCCTCAAAGGTGTGCCCCGTGGCGATGCGCTCGACCCACTTCGACAACGGCTCATTGACGTGGCGCCCTATGTCGCTATTCAGCGTCGAGTTGAGCGGTTGGCTGTAGCCACTCTGCCGCAGCATTGTCGGCGTGGACCACCCCGTGGGGATGTCCTGCTGCTGCGGGGTACGACGGAGCAATCTTGCCAAGCGAAGCATGCTAGGAGAGAGGCAACCTTTACCTACTGACACAAAACGTGGGGGCTTTCTGTCCTCTGTGGGAAAACTTCAACCACAACGAGTGCATGCGTTGCTCAAACAGGGAAGTGGCCCACCCATCCCAAAGAGGACGCATCGCCAAAGCAAGACAAGGGGTGAAGGCGGAGTGTGGGGGACGGCAGGTGCCGAGGTGGCTTTGTGAAAGTAGGCCATGGTTTTGGTCGGCTGGATCGTTTGCGGCACTATGCGGGTGGGGCAGCCCCGGCCGTGGCACTGGGCACTGCCGTCGCCGCCGCGGAGGGTCGATTTCGCGCCACCACTTCGTCGCAGAATCGGCGGACGTCGCCGTGCAAG
>ERZ1292630.240-Hain-H41-02um-R3-240-length-59200-cov-8_pt1 | contig 51386 bp, 21 predicted proteins | sample MGYA00564408_ERZ1292630 | MGnify/ENA primary metagenome ERZ1292630 (study PRJEB36523, sample SAMEA6512641) | groundwater metagenome | collected 2019-01-08 | study: AquaDiva: Metagenomics assemblies of 32 groundwater samples
TGCGGCTGCGGCACGCCGAGGGGCTGCGGTTGCTGCTGCTGCGGCACGCCGAGGGGCTGTGGCTGCTGAGGCACGCCGAGGGGCTGCGGCTGCGGCTGCTGCGGCATGCCGAGGGGCTGCGGCTGAGGCACGCCGAGGGGTTGCGGCTGCTGCTGCAGCACGCCGAGGGGCTGCGGTGATACGCCGAGGTGTGACGGTTGTTGCTGCTGTGGCTGCTGTGGTGGCACACCGAGGGGCGGAGGAGGCAAGCCGAAGGTTTGCGGTGGAAGATTGTGTCCTGCCGCTGCTACTTCGTCGCCTCGGTACCGCATGCTCATTTGCACTACTTCTGCGCCTGCTGGGTAGATCAGATGCCCCGCCGCGTAGCTCGCTGTGGGATGCACAGGGGCAACGGCGGCGTGGCGCGCGTTCATCGCACCCGAGGCGATACTTTGCCGCTGTTGCTCTTGTGCCAAGTCGTGCGCGGTTGCAATCGTTTCGGAACGCGGAGGGCGAGTCGACGCCGTTGGACGAGCTGACGAGGGGCGAGGTCGCGGGGCCTCCGGGGCGGGAGGTTTTGTAGCCGACGTCGCTCGGGGCGCGGACGGCACTCCACGAATCACGGCGGCGGTCTCAGCAACACGCTCGTTCCGGCGCTTAAAGCACGTCGGGCCAAGCGCCGCGGCCGATAAAATCTGTCGCACGGCTTCAAACGAGTAGCGCGCAAACCGTGCCGCGACCAGCGTTGGTTCGTACGTCGCCAGAGTGCCGGGATCTTTGCCCGCGACCTTGATCGCTTGCGCCGCGGTGACCAAGGTGTCAGCCGCGGCGACGCTGAGGGTCAGAAACTTCGTCGCTTGGACATGCGTCACAGGCTGCGGCGACGGTGGTGGCGCTGGCGCCTGCTGCGCCGTGTTGAGGGCCGTGGGGGGGGTGGTTGTCGCCACGACGGAGGGGGTTGCGATGAGCAGGGTGAATAGCGGAAGGGACTGCTCGTACGCGGCGTCGCAGGCGCGAGCAGCCGTCTGCACGCGGGCGTCGTCCGCCGCCATAGGGGCGAGTGACTGACGAAAGTTGGAGAGGGCTTCGATGAGCGCGGCGTTGGTGGCCTTCAACCGCTGCATATCGCTCGGCGAAAATTCAAGTGCGACGCCCTCTCTGACGCCCAAGTACCGTCGGCGGCGGTGCTTGATCGGCTTCTTCTTCTCCCCAGCTCGGGCAGCACGCCCCAGGGCAGGGTTGATCGGCAGCATGCGCTTCTTTCCAGCTCGGAAGTACTGCTTCACGACGTGCATCCCGAGGCCTCGTAGCCTCCGCGCCTCCTGCAGCGTCGGTTCGTCTCCGTCCTCCTGCTCTTCCTCCTCCGCAGCGGCAGTCGGCATCGTTTCGCCACTGGCTGCCTTCATGCCCTTTTTCCGCTTCGCCTGAATGTTGGCGGCTTTGTTCTGTCGGTCTTGGTCTCGCTGCTTCGAGGAATAGCCGCGCTTCGGCTTCAGCCGATCCGGCAGCATCAAGGCGGCACGGAGGTTCTCCACCGTTTGCTGGTTCTTAAGCCGCCGCTTTTCTGACTTTTGCGCGTGGGACGTCAAATTGGCGACGCTCTGCTCCGCAAATTTTTGCTGGATGGCTGCGGTTGATTTGGCGAGCGTGTCGACCATCTCTAGGCAGTCGTCCAAGAATCCCTTGTGTTGATTCAAGAATACGGTATCTTGCTCGGACACGCGATCAGAGCACCGCGCCTTGCTTTCCTTCAGATTCTTGCGGCTCACACGCAACAGCGGGACGATCTCGGTCACGCGGAAGGGCTGCTGCTTTGGACCGGTCATTGACTTCACGATGTCGCGCGCCTGGCGCAGCACGGTCACGGCCTCGTCCATGCACTTGAGGTGCACCTTCCTTGCCCCTATCGACCCGGGGAACGACGAGCTGTCGAACGACGCCAGGAAGTCCACGGCCGACGTGAACTGCCCGACCATCTCGGTGGCCTTTTTGTCCGGAAGGTAGATTTTGGACGCGGCATCCGTGATCGCCTTCTGCGTTTGGATGCGCTGCTGTCGGACCGCCTCCTGCTGGAGGTACGCGCCCACCTTGGTGAGTCGTTGAATGGTCTCGAGGACTTTGGGTGGGATTACTTTTTGGGCCGCCGTGCCGTCCTTCGTGGCGCTGTGGGGGTCGTCCCCGGATGGCCGAGAGGAGGACGCACGCTTGGGGAGCTCGGAGACGACATGGACGCGGGCACCGCGGCGGCCGTCACCCGTCACGAGAACCAGCGAGCGGGTGTCCTCGCCGGGCAGCACTGTGATGCTGCGGTGCGTCATGCGGTAGTACGCCTGCAGCCCTTCGGCGTCGCGAGCGCATGGCGGCGGCATCGGCCGAGGTATCCCGTCACCCAACAGGCGCAGCTCTCGCACGACTCGCGGTGGCGGCGGGTTCGGCGCGGCTGAGGCGGCGGTTCTATTGCCCATCGACGGGACCACCGGTGTGTAACATGAAACGACCATCACAGGCAGCGACGCGATGCCGCGCGGCGTTTCCTGTCCGGCGCTGGTGGTAGATTTGTCGATTTTCTGGTGCTGCGGCGAACTGTTGTCGCCGTCGTGCTCTGACCGTTTCATGGGAGGCCGGCGGCACGCGTTGACCACCTCCGCGGGAGAGGGCGCGGCGCCCCAGAGCGAACTGTCGACGACCGGATTCTCCGATGCGCCGCCCACGATGAAGAGCGAGCCGTCGACAATCGCCGTTGAGTGCTGGCAGCGAGGGGGGAGCGGCGTCCCGGTGGTCGGCAGCGGCTGCCAGGCACGAGCGTCCGCATCAAAGGCCCACAGATCCGCCAGGACGTTGTTGTCACGGTCGCAGCCACCGTGCACAAAAATGACAGAATCCTCGAAGGTTGCCGCGGAGTGCAGATAACGTCGACTGGGGTTGGAGCCCGCCGCCGGGGCATCCACGGGCGTCGTCATGTAGCTTGTGCTGTCGGTGGGGTGCGGCCGCATCACGACCATGTCCTTCCAGCGGCTCAGTTGGCAACCCTCGATACCCTCGCCGCCCACGGGGCTGTCGGGTTCCGTAGTTGCCGTCACTATTGATGCCGGTGCCACCGAAATGCACAGCGCCTCGCCGTTGACGGTCATTTGTGGGTCAAGGCCCCCGAGGGCAATGAGGTGATAGCCGCCGGCTCCTCGCACGCCAACGGCGGACACGGTGTGGCCCGCGAGGGCTAACGAAACCGGCGGTTGCGTCCAGCGGCGGGTGTCCAAGTTCAGGACGTGGACGTCTGAGACGACGCCGACCTGGCTGCTGTCCGTCACTGGCCCTCCGGCGGAGAGGTGGACGCTGCGCCGGTCGCTGCTAGCTGTTCGCAGCGGCTGTGGGGACGCCCCACGCGTCTTTCCGTCCCTACGGTAGAACTCCTCTTTCCTGTGAACGTGCACGCCCTCGGGATACGTGGTCGGCGCCGATGGCGGGCGGTGCGACGACCCGGCAAGTGACACGGCTCCCCCCGCAGAGGCGCCGCCGCGCGTCCTCAGACTGCACGACTTCAACATGTCGAGGCACAGCTTGGCAAACTTGTAGCGAGCATGCGCCGCCACGGAGCCCGACGCGGTCGTCGGGGCTGACTTTTGAGCGCCGACGCTGGCGGGAACTGGTGCTGGAACGGGCGGCGGCACGAGGCCCCGGCCTCCGCCTCCCAGTCCCCCAATCGACCAGAGCATCGGAGGCAATACACCACCACCGCCGTTGCTCGCCGGATGCGGAAGGGGGACGACGCTGACGACCGTGGACGTAGCGAAAAGGGCGGCCGGGGGCGGGCGTCCGTGGCACTCCCACCGCGTCCACGTTTGCGCCTCTAAGCTGAAGTCATAGACGTCGTCGTCCCAACCGCCGCCTGACGCGCTTTGCGCCGTCGACATGCCGCCGGTCAATAGGACGCGGTCCGAACCATGCCGCACGCACGCGGCAGCACTCAAGCCGCCGGCTTTGAGGCACGGCAGCTTCTTCGTGTTGGGCGTGGGCACGGACGCTGATCCGGGAACGCGTTGCGCGGCCTCGAACGTCGCCAGACGGCTCACGAGCGCCGTGCTGCCCACTGAAAAAGCGGAAGACGATAGCTTCGATTCGGCACTACCCCCCTTCGTAGAATGGGGAGCAAGAGGAGGCGACGCGCTCCCGGCGGTATTCGGTACCGCCCCCCGCTGCAGCCTGCTGAAGGGCGGCACGGACTTCACCACCTGAGTGGCCGTCGACGTGAAGTGGAAGGGGTCGATGGTGTCGTACGCCGTGGGCATCGGGGAGACGGTCGCCAGGTCCGCGGAGGCTACGGCCCCATCATTGGCCGTCATCGTCTCCACGATGGGCATCAGGGGGAGGAGGGGGTCGTTGCGTCGCGAAGCGTCAACTGTCGTCATCGTCGGCGGTGGTGGCGAGGACAGGGCTCCGGTGGTCGCCGCCGCGGCTGCCTTGGTGGGCCCCCCGTCGGCATGCGTCGGTTGATTCAATGGCGCCGAGCGCAAGGGCACCAGCGGCGACGACGCGGCCGCCGCGGCCATCATGGAGTACGCCGTCGGCTGTGGGTACCAAGAAGACGAGGAGGCTCCCGCGAAGTGGGTCGCCACGCCAGTGGAGCCGTCAGACGCCCAGCGACTGGTGGAGGCCACGCCGGTGGCCGGTACGGTGTACTTTTGAACGGCCGGTGCGCCCGCCGGGGCAACCGTTGCGGACGGAAGGGTGGCGTAATACTGCGCCGTGGCGGGGACGACCATGGGCGGAGGTGGCGTCCCTGCCGCGTGGTTTGGATACGGCTGAAACTCCATCGTGCGTAGCGCTATCCTAAGCGACGACCGCAAAAGGGAAGGGAAATATCTAGTCTGTGCAGGGTGTCGGTTGCAGTGGGGTGGCTGGTGCTCAAGTGATGCGTCGGCATTCGCAATGTAGCAAAGCAAGAGGTGATTACAAAAAGCAATTTCCACGATGCTTCCGTGCCGAGTATGTTGACGTCGACTGCGCGTAGTGAGCGTAGCGCCACCAGGTTCACACTTTACCGAGGCGTGATTTGGAGGTACACATTCGTCGACGTGGCCTGCATGACTTTCACCCCGACATTGGGTCCTCCTCTGCGCTTTCCGTTCTCGTGCAAGGGAATGTCGGGACTCAGGAATTGACTGCCCATCTCGGTTCCTTTTCTCCGAACTGCACGGCGCACTACTGCGGCGTGTTCACTGCACCTGACCAAAATGGTGAGAGGTGAAGGTCGTTCATTGACCCCTTACTTCGTGTCCATGTCGTCGTCCTCCAATCTGGTGGTGGTAGAGTCTATTTCCATGGCATTGTTCTGCTTAACTTGTGGTTCGGTTATCATCGTACTGTCGAGCTTGACTGGTGAACTGTGTGGCTTTGGCTCGGGATACTCGCAGCATTGGGCCACCATTTCCTTCCAAAGCGTCTCGTAGAGAGGGAGCGCATTGCCTGCTTTGGTCATTTGGGTATCGACATCCCACCCCCAGCAGCCGGCGGTCCTGACCCTGCTGCTGATCACCCACGAGAGGAACCGCGAAATCCACTTTTTGGTTTCATCCCGCTTCTTCGGACCGCATGATAGCGACCAGCCGATTTTGGCGGCGGCAGCGGCTTCTTCCGGTTTCGCATGCGAAAGGGTGTTGCTTTTGCATTGCACATACGCGGTGTTTAAAGCGGTTTCCAAATTGGTCATCAGGTCGTTGCTGTATATCGTCCCCAAGAAAAGGTTCTTTGGCTCGAGGGGGCCATTGTAGCGATCCGCGACGCAGTGCAGCCATTCGTAGCCCCACAACGTGGGATCGTCGATGCGCGGCAAAAAACTGAAGAACGCAGCGGCGTTTGACTTAGCTCCGATCTTATCTGAGGGTTGGCCTTTCCTCTTTGGCTCGCTTGACGTAACATCGTCGAGACTTGTTTCGATTGGCAAATTGTCCAATTTATCATACTTGTCCTTGAGTCGCCGTATAACGGTGTCCTGATCTTTCTTGCAGGAGGTGCACAGTGTCGTGTCAATTCCTCGGCCTGTGCAGCCGTTACCATTGCAAACTGCGTTCACGGAGAACTCTCCGATGATGATGGCGATCGCCGTGAGCAGCAGGAACAACGACAATGTCATTCACCTCTCCGCCCAATGTACACCACGCCAAAATGAAAATTATTTGGCTGTGTGACGTGAGAGAGGGCGCGTTCTTATCCATAAGTGAACTCTCATCGCTCTCCAAACTCTCCCCCGTCATTCAAGGATGCCCCCGACAAGTCACACCCCATTGCGGAGACGGCCGCAGCGCTAAAGTGGCCGTCGGTGCAACTGGCTATCGACGACACTACGGATCGCCGCCCTGATGCGCCGCAGCTCGGCACCGGTGATGAGCATGTTGTTGTTGTTGAAGTTGCTCCACTTGCACTTTCCCCCTCCTCCTGGGCTCGTGCGCGGGTTGCACGCCTGCGACACGATGACCCGCCGCCAATGAATCCACGTCGGGGCCGTCACGTACGGCATGAAGCCAGCGGCGACGGCGTCTAGGGTGACTGCGGCCGCGTTGCGCCGCAAATACACCAGCGGTAGTAAATTGGCGCCGTGGGGTCCGACGAACAGCGTCACGTTGCGCGCGGCGACCCGCGCGGCGATGCGCTTGAAATCGCCCGAGAACCGGATCGCCTCCACTGTCAGGGACGATCTCGGGAGGTTGTAATCCGTCCCAGGGCCAAACGCTGCGCCGAGCCAGGATCGCAAATCGCTCAGCACCTCCGTCTCGTTCACGATGTGGCGCGCCCAGTCGCCCGAGCGAGACGACCACAAGATGCGAATGCCATCACGCCGGACGTCGACGGCATCGTTCAGCTCCTGGACGGCCGGCAGGGGGACCGTGGCCACTGGTAACAAGGCAATCGTGCGAAGCATCCAAAGTGCCCGGTCGCAGTCAGCGGCGGCGCGTCGTGAGCTTTCGGGAAAGACCGCTTCCCGATGACGATGGCCCGGAACAGCGTAGGCGGCCTGCCCGCGAAGGAGCGCGTCGTGCCGCATCGCCTCGTGGATGAGGATGGCATCGGAGCCCCACAGGCTCTCGCAGTGCAGCGGGTAGCCGACCAGGACGCCGCGGCCGGCCTCCATTCGGCCCCCTGCGCCATTAGTGGACTGCAAATGCACGAGGCCGTCCAAAGAGGCCTCTCGTCCTAGAGGGCGATGCGGCGACGACGACGACGGTGAGGTTAGGCCGGAGGCGGCGAAGGCCAGGACGGACAAGTACATCTTCGCCCACTCCGTGTTCAAGCAGAGATCCGGCCCGTGCTTGCAGCTGTTCGGCTTGAAGCCGTGCCGGCTGAACGACGGCCGCATGATGATCGACGTCACATTGGCCGCAGTGAGGCGGGGGGCGAAAAACGACAAAGCAGCAGCTGTGGCGGTGCCCTCCGAGACGTTGGCGCCGGGCGGCGAGAGGGCGGGAAGCAGTCCTTGCCGCATCAGCGTGTGCAGCATAGGCAGGACGACCTCCACGACGACGTGGAAGGTGCTGATGAAGTCCGTCTGGCCTTGGTAGTAGTAGTAGGCCGCCGCCCCTGCGCCTTGATGGCGGCTGCCCGCGTCGTGGCCGGCCGCCGCGACCCCATTGATGCCTCCTCGCGATAGCAGGAGGCGCCACTCCGCATCGTTGGCCGGGGAGCGCAGCGACACTTCGCTGGTGACCGTCTGCGGCCAGTTGCCGCTGACCATACTGAACATGCCTGCCAGCTTGACGGTCACCCGACGGACGCTCGTCGCCATCCGCCGTCGTCGTGGTGGTGGCTCGTCGTCGCCATGCGGCGGCGGGGGTGGCTCCACCGGTAGGGGCTCGATCATCATGGGCGACACGATGTCCCCCGACGACGGGTCGATCGCTGCCGATACCCAAAGCCGGTCGTCGCCAGCAGGTCGCCCCAACTCAGAGTCGTCGGGTGATGCCTCGAGCCCATCAAGTCCACTTGCCCGACGTAGCAGCTGACCTGGCCGCAGAATCAGGCGAGCCGGCTTCGGGGTTGTGTCAGACAGTTGGCTGGTCCACCGATGGACTGCCGATGTACTACGCAGCCAGATCACGGCCTCCACACCGTCTGGCCACGCCTCCAAGGTCACATCAACATCGTCCCCATTCGGTTCGCGAGTCGTGTCCGTGGCTTTTTCGGCACCAGGATCGCTGGTCATTGCAGCCGATCTTTCCTGCGACGACCCGCCAGACAGCCTCCCGGCATACTCGGTCAGCTCTCTCATCGACACCGACGCGCGCGGGATTCCCGGTTGGTACCCTCCGTGCTTGAAACAATTCCAGGCCTTGTACCGGTTACCCACCGCGCTGACACCGGGACGATCGTCCTCCCTCTCTTGCTTCCCAGTGCCGCCACGCCGCCTGACGCGTCGGGGAGGGGGTGACGTGCCGTCGACTTGCTGCACGAAGACGTGATCCGCGGAGTCGTCCGATGGAGGGGGGAGGAGGGGCGCGGCGGCGACCAACAAGACGTCGCCTTCGGCGGCAGCACTGGAGCCGCCTTCCTTCGACGCCTCGCGTAAATACCGTTCCGCCGCGCAGGCAGGATGCTCGGCGACGCTGTACACGATGCCGATCGCCGCGAATGTTCGTCCCCGCTCACTCGTTGGCGTCTCGCGGGTCGCCGTTTGAACTAGATGAATCGATGAATGGGGGGACGCCACATGGTCGTCGCTGGCGAGGAGGAGGAGGCTGCTTGGGATCGGACGTAACGACGCCTCTGTCGGCGGCCACAGCGCGGCCAAGGCGGCGAGCAAGGACACAGCAACTAACGCGACCGACGAGCGGCGACACCCCCTTTGTGGTGTTGTGGTCGGAGAAGGAGGGTTCGATGCTGCTACGTTGTGCGGCTCGTCACCGCCGCCCCGACTGCTCAACAGTGACATCGCATGTTATACCACTGGCCGCGCTCGAGGATGGGTTGGGGTGGTGATCACGGTACGCAAGGCATCAAGTGAAGGAACAAGACACGAAATTTAACTGGCTTCACTTCCGCGTGTTTAGAGACGCGCATGCATCATCAACCTAGCGCAGGCATTTTGCTTCTGCGACCAGCCGCGGCTCGACAACGCCCTGAACGCCACCACGGCGTTGTTCGTCTTTGGCCTTTCGTTGCTGAACGCCGCTGCTCCGCGTGGGGACGCCGCCGCGTTACGAGGCCGCCATCCTCATCGCACTCGTGCAGGCGGTGGGGATGTACCTCCTGCTCGCTCTCGTGGTACCGCCGCCGCCAATCTGCTGCAGCCGCCGAGGAACCTGTCGCTCACGCTCTGCTGAACGCTGGCACGGAAGGTCTCGTGCCAACAACGTTATGCAGCAACCCGCGGCGCGTCGCGCTCAAACGTGGCCATTACGCGGCACGGCGCCTCGCCGGCATTTGCGACGGGTAGCGGCAACGTGATCAGCGTCGCCCCGGCCTGGGGTACAAGGGAAAGGTCGAGGTTTTCAAGCTGGTACTTCCCCATGCCCAACATGACCGTGTGGACGGGAAACGTTGTGCTCCGACCCTCGTCGAGCGACAGCGTGTCGATGCCGATACCCACGATGCCGGGTCGGTGCGCCAACAACCAGTCGGCCGCTGCCTCGGAAAATCCAGGAAAGTGCATCACGTTTCGGTCGTCTCGGTTCATGTGGCGCTCCGCGTCGCCGAAGAAGGCGGCGGACCACCCCGTGCGGCAGCAGACGACGGCCCCGTTGGGGATCGGTCCGTGAACCGCCTCCCACCGTTGAAGGTCCGCGACCGTCAGGTATTCGTCGGCGTTGCGCAGGAGGACTGGAAGACTAGCCCCGCTCGTCGCTAGGCCATCACCTCCTCGGCATGAGCTTGGAGTGGCGGTAGTTTCGGTTGTTGGAGGAAAGTGGAAGACACGGTCGCTGATGTCCACCACGACCAACGGTGCCGCCAAGGCCGACGCGGGTATGTCAGCGACGGACGCGCCCGCAGGGCAAAAATGGCGGGGACTGTCCATGTGTGTGCCGATGCCGCACGTGAAGATCAATACGTCGCTTTCACTACCTCTCTTCGACACGTCGTCGTCGCAATGACCTTCCGCCGTCGCACGCGAATGATAAGGGCAACGGATCAACCGTTGCCCTCCCGGAAAGCACGCCGAGGTTTCCCGGAGCAGCACCGTGCAGTCGACCACTTGCGAAGGTAGCTTCCCGAGCATGGCCCGAGGTGGAGCGCCCTCAGTGCGCGGCGCGCCGCGATGGTGGTGTTGACGGTGGATGAGCACTTGGCACGGCGACTCCGCGATCCCCTCTATTTTGAGCGCCCCAACGTAGAGGACGTCGGTGACGCTCGGCGGCGGCACGGCTCCGTTATGTTGCGTGGGTGGGGAGGAGGACGGCGGTGGCGGTTGTTGTGCCGGTGGCTGCGGCCTTGAACGAGGAGGGTCCACTCCGCTCCCCACCAGTTGCAGCGCGCAGAGCACCCACAGGTCATGCCGCGCCGCGAGCCGCCGAATACGCAACGACTCTGCAGTTGGCGCACCGCAGCTGGCGTCGACGCAGCTGGCGTCGACGTGCACATCGGCGACATCGGTCGCGAGCCCCAGGATTATTCTCTGAGGTGAGTTACGGTTTGATTCGATAGCGCAAGTACGTTCTTCGTACGCGACCATCCATTCCACCGCGTCAAGGGTAAACCCGCAAGGACGAACCTCCTCCGCAGCAGCGGCCGACCCCGGTGAAGCGGCGACAGCGCAAATGACGCAGTGATGCGGCAGGGGGCCGTTGGTGCCGACCCAGGCGTCCAAATCAGCGGCCGCGATCGTTCCACGCTCCATGGTCCGCGGCACCGTGACGACGGTTGCGCAAAGCCACGAGGCATCAATCTCGCTAATGGACCTTCCCGGGTCCAGCCATTGCAAGGGACTCGCGATACGCGTTCCGGCGCAAGTGTGCAACACCCAAGTCTCGTCGAAATAGCCGTCGGGATCGTAAGAGTGCAACAGCTTGCGAACAAAGACTGGAGGTGACCGGCCACCCCCTGGGCCCAAGTCGAGCGACGTGCCGATGGTACAACCTGCGTGAAACCACTCCTCTTTGCTCTCTTCGTGAAAGCTGCGCTGTTCGTGGACGGCGCCGTTGGCGGTCACAGTCGTCGTCGTCGTCATGCTCTCCCTCGCCTCTTCATGCATCAACACGGAGCCGAGGCTCTCTTTCTCTAAAGGGGTGGCGGAGACGCGATGATCTCAAACTTGCCACTCCTCAAAAAGAAAATCACCCTGTATGGGACGGGGAAAGGGGTGTTCGGTTCATCCATCGGGGGGGTGCATGTATCTTCATGTCACCATAAAATAACAAGGTTAAAAAAACTTTTCGGAAAAGAGAGACCAAAATACGCGGCGGCCCTTGCAGGGTCAGTGGCTTCGGGAAAGCGGGTGGGGACGAGCGCTGAGAGAGAGGAAACCGTCGCCAACGTTGCGGGGGGAGCCACAGCCACAATATTACGCGTTGCGAAACTCGGACCCGCGTCTCGTGATGGGGCAGCCGACCTCTGGGTTGAACTGCCAGTCGCTCTCGGCAGCCGCCGCATCCGCGAGATCAAAGCTCTGAAAGTTGCCGAAAATACGGCACGACTGCGGTAAGGCGATGAACTCGACGGAGAGGTCCGCGCCGACACCGACCTGCGAGATCATACCCAGCACATATTTTTTGTTGGCCCCGGCTTCGTAAATCCGCGGCACGATGAGGTAGGGCTCCGATTTGGGCTCCAAGTCGAGCTTCATGGAAAGGTCGCGGGAGTAGTTGAAGGTGAATTTCGGGGAGGGGCGATCGGCGTCCGTGGTGGAGTTGAGTTCGACTTTCTGCTTCCCTGGCTGCTCCGGATGGGGTGGGCAGTACGACAGCATCAGGGCCATGTACTTGGCATCGGCTGGGTCCGTCGCCCCGCGTCTATCGCGCTGCGAGATCGTAAACAGAACCTTGGTGCGTTTCTTGACCGTCACTTTTAACGCGATGGAGGGGAATCCCGCGGTGAAGCTGCCGCGCACACGGTAGTCAAACCAGTTTTCGTGCATGAAGCACGCCCCACCACCGTCAAAGTACTTGAGAATGTCATCGTAGTGCATCCAGAAGCTGCCGTCTGCCTTCGGACCGGTGAAGCCGCATTGCTTCGCGACATCGGGGAACTCTTGCCATTTGGCATCGTGGTCGCCCCAGGCTCCATTCCACTCCTTGTCGTTGCCCCACGGGTTGCGAATTTGCATGAGACGGTGCGGGCCGGACTCGACGACGCGCATCACGGAGTAGGCATGGCCCATGCCGAGGCCGATGCGCGTGTACTCTTCCTCAAAGTCTTTGCTGTTTTTGGCGTGGTGGACCCCCATGTACGCGCTGTTGTCGACGCCCGGGGTGTTCAAATTGATGAGGTACCCTTCTTGGTCGTACTTGAGCACCTGGGAGAATAGAGACGCGGCCTGAACGGCGTCCGTCGTGGCCGCGGACCATTCCGTGTCGAAGCGCGTCACAGGGTAGCCCGTGAGGTCCTGCAGTGCCAGGAGGGCGTCCCCGCCGGTGATGGAGGCGTACGAGCCGTGGAGTTTGGCATAGGCCTTCTCGAGCAACGACGGCCACAATTCACAGGGATCTTCCGAGCACTTTGCGAACACAGGAGCGTTCCCCACGCAGGGCAGGTAGTCGTCCAGGATGATGACCTCCCACCATCCGTTCTTGTTCAGTGTGACGCGGTACGCGCCCAGGGCCCGCTCCCGCTTGGCGACCTCCACGCTCACCGGATGGCGGAAGATGTCCTTGATCTTTTCAGGCTTCTCGGCCAGCGACGCCACGGCGCACAAGAACCAGCAGTCACCGAGCTGCCCTTGGTCCACGTCGTCGGGTCGAATGTCTTGGTTGAACGTGGTGATGAATGTCCGTTGTTCGGCGGGGAGGTACGACGAGGGTCGCATCCATCCAATCCCGTTGAGGTCGCGATCATCCAGCACCGGCCGGCTGAGCGACCCGGACAACGGCTTGAAGCTCAGGTCGACAAACGGCACGTTCTGCACGAGGCACGCCTCGAGGACGCGCTCCAGGTCGTTTTCGGGTATACCCCCGGCGACGGCCTTCACGGTGGCAATTTCTTTCTCCACCGCTTGCGTGGAGTCGGCGATCATCTTCTTTTTGTATGCGTCCGACAGAGGCTGCACGGACAGCGAGCTCTTGTAGCCATTGTACGAGCCGCGGACGAAGTCGCGGGTTTCTCCTGGGTAGACCACGAGCGTCGCGACCCACCACTTTGTCTCATCCTGGACGAGCTTCGTATCGCCAAGCGCTTCGAGAGTCGAGGAGGGACCAAACTTCCAGTTGATGTGCATTTCGTACTCCGTGGTGTCGTTGTAAAAATACCACGTGTCCGCGTTGGTGATTCTGTACAGCAGTCCGCCCTTGAAGCACTCAAACAGCTCGCCCTGCCGACCGGGTCCACCGCACTTGTACTTGCTCTTGGGCCGAGCCGCCGTTGTGTCCTTCACGTCGTCCTGGGGCACCGCCGTGGCGGTTGCCGCCGTATGGCTGTTGGCGGGACGCGAGGGAGACGTATCCGCGCGCTCATTGTTGGCGGTTTTCAGATCGGTGAACGCCGCTGGGTCCTTCTTCGGCGGCTCTTCCTTCTTTTTTTCCGAACTTCCGGTGCATCCCATTGCGCTTCGTATGGTACTATGGAGTCGGACGTGTGGCGAATAGGTACGCGACGATATAGTCGGTAGGACGAAACACGAGGAGGGTGTTTTTTAAAGGAGAATAGGGAGAGCCAAGCTAGAGAGGATGGTGCTGTGCTGCTGATGGTGATGTGCGGTGGGGGGACGCAAAGGGACGCACGGTTGGGAAGGAACGCGACGCGCACCTATGTATGCCTTTGCATCATATATGGCTTTGACACACGTGCGCTGTCAACTATGTCGCGTGTACCCATCAGGAACGCGTTATCGACGAGGGTGGGTGGAAATGCTGCTGGTCGACAGAGATTCGCGGATCAGATGAGGAAAACAGAGGTGTGACGCAAGTGCATCACGACGATCCCCTCGCGTCTGAGCATTGGCACGGAAGTGAGCTGCTATTCGTTGTTGTGCTTGCCCACAAATTGAACGCTCTCCTTGACCAAAACGGCATCGAACAGGGCACACATCCGTGCGCTCTCCTCGTCCGACATGGGGCAGCGAAGGTAATGCGGCAGGTCATCGTACCGCGCGCCCCCTTGCACACGGACGCGAACGGCGGTGCGGCCCGTGGGTGACGCTTCCCGCTCCGCATGGTGGGCTACGCCGGGGCCGCTTGCGCCATTATCGGAACCCGTCGTCGCGCTGCCTCCCCCCTTCTTCTCCTCTTCGCTGCCCTCCACCAGCGACACTGTCGGACGAATAACGAAACGGCCAAACTTGGCGACGTTCGATTCGATCATGTCCTGCACAAGGTTCAACTGCTTGCGTTTCTTGACGGCGGCCGCGTCCAAGACGGCAGCATCTTCGTCCATGCGGTGCTTACCGTTCAGTCGATGACGCGCGAGCAAGGTAAAAAGCTCCTGGGGGCCAAACACGAGAAGCGACGCGAGGAATGCGATCAGGGTGTCCCTCGCCTGCTGATACTTGACTGGCGTCAGCACCCATTCCAGCGCCGCGGAGAGCCAGTTGGTCAGTTCCTTCGCGCCTCGCACAATGTTGAGGGCCACAATGAAGGTCACGCCGTGGCCGAGATCCAACTGCGGCAGGTCCTTTCTCAACAGGAAGAGGCCCGGCAAAAAGAAGAGTGCCAGCCCAGATAGGAACTGCAGAAACCCATTAAACATTTCCAGCCACTGCAATAGCATGAAGTGCAGCTTCAGGCGCACCCGCGGCGGCGGCTTGTACCGCGGCTCGTTGGACGCCCCGAGGATGGCACCGACTGGAAAGGACAAGTGGTTGAGCGCCACCTCTCGGGCAAAGCGCGGCGGCTGCTTTGTGACGTTGGTGGACCACTGCCGGTCGAGCAGGGTGACCGGGGCGACGAGTACCGAGAGGGCCAAGGCCCACGCCACTTGCCGCTGCCATGTGAGCAGGATCTGCAGTCCCGTCACGACCCCCGTGATTAACGCATACTGCAGCCGACGGCGGAGGAAACGAAACACGTCCGGCTGCCTCAGAGGGTGGCCGTAGAGTTTCAGGAACAGATCGTCGACGTCATGGCCCACGCGATCGTACAGCCGGTTCTCTTTGCCATTCCACCCCAGAAGCAGCTGCCCCGTCTTCTGGTTGATGATCATGCCGAGCACTTTGAAGCAGCGCATTCGGAGCACCGGCACGAGCTTCGCCCACGCGATGACTGGGTGGTACGCTTCCACGATGATCTGCACGACGACGGGCAGGTGCTCCCAGCGCGCGCCAACGAGACCACCCGCTCCCCCTCCACTCACGCCGCCCTCGGCGGCGGTGTGGCCCTCCGCACCCCTCGTCGTCACGATCGCGGCCGCGTCGTCCCCGCGGATATCGCTGCTGCGGGCGTCCGCCGCCTCGGTCAGCTCCACCGACGCGGTGGCCATCGTCGTCGCTGGGGACGGCGAGCACACCGCGTCGTGGGCTGCGGGGGTCGCCACGACGTAGCTGGCAACGATGACGTCGCTATCGATGGGGAGCGCGAGTCGCGTCTCGGCGGTTTGTTCCCTCGTCATTAGTAAGGTGGCTCGCGAGTGCAAAGGATGGCCCAAGTCATCGTTCATCCCTCCGTTCTTCACCTCTCTGAGCGACGGAGACGCTTTGTGAGGAACAAACAGACAGATTGCAGCCCGCTCGTGCTCTGCTTCACCCAGCCACCGTGCCCAGGCACCTGAAGGACCATCGAGTGAATTGTGGCCTGTGTGCTCTTTTTACACTGAGCACGCGAACGCAACGTCAAGAGTACGGCCGCGCAGAGGCAGACTATTTTGAGTGTGACCTATTGCGGCCGCCGCGGGATGGACACCAACGTGACGGGGGACCGCAACGGCATCAACGAGGGCAGTTTCACGGATCGTCCGTCCTCGCGACTTTGACCGCGGGACCAAGTCCCTCGGGACGAAGTCCCTCCTCCAGCGGCGTGGGCCTGGGAAGGAGGGGCCAAGCGGTACGGCACGGAGCCCACGGCGAGGGGATGGCTGGCATACTGGGGGTCAGGCGACTGCGACAGCAGCGGTGGCAATGGCGATTGGTGGACGGATCGCACGTGGGGCAGTTTCGCGCTCGCCTCCTGCAACGGCGTCTCATGCACGAAGCGCGCCGGGTCGTTGAGCAAGCGCAGCTGGGCCTCGCCAACGGTCCGAGGAGGGGCCAGTGGTGGGACGCTGGCGTCTCTTTGACGGTCAAGCGCGAGGGGGACGACATGGCCGGTCGTTGGCGTTGTGGTAATGTCGGCAGTGGCCGCCGCCGTGGATTCTCGGTGCTTCGATAGCAAGCGACTGCTCACGGGTGGGGCGGGCCGCTGCGTGAGCCGCGCCGAAGCGATGAAGTCATGGCAGAATTCAATCATCACGCCGCTCCCTGCTGTTGTGGGGTCACCGGGCAGCGGTTCCGATTTTTTTGTGCCGGCTGCTTTGCGCCCGCCGCAGGAAGGAACTTCGACGCGATGGGGCGTCTGTGAGATGCCGAAGGAGGGCGTCGTCGACGAGCTGGCCGCGACTCGGGAAGAGCTCCGCGGCAAATACCTTGAGAGCCGCGACGTGGCTGGGGACGACGGCGCCAGCGGCGGTGGTCGTGGATGGTTCGGCTCGGCCACCTCGGCCTCCCTCAGCTGCGGGTCGGCGAGGAGAAACGAGGTCGTGGTCGTCGCGCGTTCGCTGCCACCCACCACGTGCATACCAGCATCGAGGTTGAGTCTGGCAGTGAGCGGCGGTCCAAGTGTCGTATGTGCGATGACGGCGGTCGGCGAGGGGGAGCGACGGGCTGACATCGGCTGTTGCTCGACGTAGGCATTCAGCGTTTCGAGCATCGACAGTCGCTCGTCGACCGGGTGCAGCTGCGTGGCGATGATGGCTTGTAGCGTTTCGTCATCGAAGCCACACTTTCGTACAACCTTGTGGAACAAATCCACGGCCTGCACGGCCTTGACTTGCCTGCGGCGTCGCTCGGTGAGCGCCTCGACCGTGTTGTCGTCTCGATTGCGGCGCTTTCTGTCGGCGTCGATCTGCTCGCGGCGCAACTCGTCGAGCGGGAGGACTTCCTCGATCCGGCGGGTTTGAACTCGTTGGCGACGCTTCGCAAGGGGCTCCCAGCCGCATTTCAGCAACGCACCTGTGTGTACGGAAGTGTTCATTCGTCCCGCCACCAGGGAGGGAGGTCACGTTGTGTGATGGGACCTGTTGTGAAAATAAGGGTCAACACATTTAAAAAAAGGAGTGTGGATTCGTCTCAATTGGACGATTCTCGAAATGATCGCTGCTTGGTGGTTCGTCGACGACTGCAGGTTGTGTTAAACGGTCCACGCGCCGGTGCGTGTAGGTCGACCTCCTCGCGATCTCGTCGATGTCCTGCTTGGGACTGTGTTCCACACGGAAGCAGTGGGATTTGGAGATGAAGCGCGAAATTAGACGAAAGGTACGACCACAAAATGGACGACAGATCTGCGAGTTAAGTCGATAGAGGGGAAGTGGGACGACTGACTGGTGCGCCTTGCCAGCAGTCTCTCGTCGAGAGTTCCTCGCACGCGCCGAGAGGCCTACGACTACTTGGGGCACTCGATCTTGGATGACTTCGCCCGGTTGTCCTTTCCGCACGAAACGATCTCGTTGCCTCCCGCGTACGTGACGTCGAGAACACCATCGCTGTGCAATTTGTCTAGCGTCAGCAGAGCGGTTCCGCTCGTCGCGCGCATGTCCCACAACCGCACCGTCGAATCCTCCGCCGCCGACGCCAACAAGTGCTGCGAGATCGATGACGCGCCGGCTTCGTCCGCCCTCCAGAGCCACGCGGCGCCGTACACCCACTGCCGGTGGCCGCTCCACGTCTGCACGGCGCCCGTCTTGGTGCGGGCATCGAAGAGGCGGAGCCGGCCATCGGTGTTGCCGGTGACAATCATGTCACTGCCGCCGCTATTCCCGGGCCGAACCGCCAACGCATGCGACGCGTGGCTCGCTGACAGCGTGGCGGTCAGTTGGGAGGTCTCGACGTTCCACACTTTCACGCATCCGTCGAGGCCCGTGGAGTAGAGGACATGGTTCCCGTTGCCAAATCCGGGGCTGAAGCGGACCTTCAGGACCGCTCGCGCGTGATCAGTGAATGTCACGAGGGGCGCGCACGCGCCGCTGGTGGCGAGGCCGGCGACGGCGACACCGACGGCCCGGCGGCTGTCGTCTTCGCGTGCGTTAACCAAGTCGTCCCAGTTGAACACTTTGACGGCGCAATCCCACGAGCCTGACGCGACGAGGCGGTGCTCGGGAGACGGGTCGATGTCCACGGTGTCAATCGCGTCGACGTGCTGACTGGCGCAGCCGAGGGGCGATATCTTGCGACTCGCGCTGTCGAAGCGCCACGTGCGAATGCTCCCATCCTTGCCGCAGGACGCGAATTCAATGGTTTCCGGGACGACGACCGTTTGATCGCGTGCGCGCCGCTTGCTGCTGCCGCGGGTCCTGTCTTCGCCGCTAGTGGTGGCCGCGGCGGGTCCGGACGCACTCCTAAGGGCTATCTCCTTCACCGCCTCGCGGTGCCCGCCGCCGATGGCGAGGCAGTCGTCCCCGGCCCACACTCGCACGCAGTGGTCGTATGCGCCGGTCACGATGCAGGACGACACGCCGCTCAGCGGGGCCCTGACGGATGAGACCCAGTCGTCGTGGGGCAACTTGCTCCCTTCCTGCGCTTGCAGCGCGGGCTGGTACTCAATCTGCAACACGTCCTCTGGAGTGAGTCCCCGGCGGCGCATAAATCGCTCCAAAGTGTTGGAAATGTACTGATCGTTGATGAGGAAGTCGAGCGGTACGGGCGGGCTCAGGCTCAGCACCTCGTTCACGAGCGTGGAAAGCCCCTCGGGCAGGGTGCCGATGGGGACGGTGAACGTGGTGTTCGGCATCTGCTGTTTCGGATAATCCGCCTTCGTGAAGAACTGTACGCTCACGGAGTTCTGGGCGGCAATGGCCGCGGCGGCCGAAGCAGCGGCGTCCGACATGGAAATGATGGGGAAAGGGTTAACGATAGAGTAAAAGCTTACCGCTGCGTGCGTGCGGTAATGACAGATATTTTGGTCAGTTTTTTGCCGTTGAACGGAGACGGACATTCCCACGCCGAGTCAAGCCTCCGAACATGGTCTCGCGAGGGAGGGACACGCGAGGGAGGGGGGAGGGGAACCGACCTTCCTGGTGCGGGGCACACCGGAGGATAGGAAAGGATAGGATGGGTTCGTTCCTACGACACCGACCCCACCGAGCAATCGAAGTGCGCAACAAGCCGCTTGAAAGGTACCCAAACCCCTCCTCCCGGTTTAGGTTTTCTTTCATGCGAAAGTAGCTGTCGCGGTCGTTTTCCTGCTGCTGTGGAGGAGTTTTAGATCTCGTTGGAGACGATCACGTGCTGCTCACGCCGCCGCAGCGGCGCAAAGCTGCGCACTTTATGCAGCGCGGAAATGAACGACGTCCCCGCATACCAATTCACGCGCTGCCAGCCGATGTGATCCCAGTAAGGCGACCGCCGCAGCGATCGCAGTCGCGCCGCGTGAAACGCCGTCCGCGTGGGTTCATCGAGCAACGCCACGTCGCGGAACGGCGTGGGCGACGTCGTGTTGGCCGTCGGCGTTGTTGGAGGCTGCCTGCTGTTAGTTGACGCCGCGGATGGAGCTGCTCCTGTGGCGTCCGCCGCCGCAACGGCTTCGCTCCCCGTCGTGCCGTCCACCCGCGGCATCGCCGCCACATCATCCACCTGGCCAGCGATCTCTTTGAGGAGAGCGTCGTAGTAGATCGCGGACACCGACACCCCGCAACCCGACGTGCGCGCGAGCGCCCGGGGATCGAGGCCATGGCACAGCAGCTCGCGGCGTTCCATTTTCTCGGGCGTGGAAGGCAGCGCGATGCGGCGCGCGAAGACGTAGGCGATGAATCGTGCCTGGGCCTCCATTAACAGAAAAGGCGGCAGGAGATTCGCTGGCATGCCCATGAAGGCCAAGGTGGGGTTCGCTTGGTGAACCGCGCCGAGGTACAGCCGCCGGTAGAGCATCCGCAGGTCGCTTATGTCATACGCAGCCAGGAGGGGGGAGGAGGAGGCGGCGGGTCGTTCTGTAGTCGACGGCTGCCGCGTCTGCTCGCTCGCCGCTGGCTGTGCGTCGGATCGCGCCGCGGCCTCAGCGGGACTGGTGGCCGGTGTTGACGGCTCAGCGGGGGCCAGTTTGGGAGGAATGACCGGGTAGCGCGAGCCGTACTCGGCGTCGTTTCGATAGCTGTCCTCGAGAAACGGATAGTGACTGTAGTAGCCGGTGCAAAAGACGATGGCGGCCACGTTGCGCACCACGACCGCCGCCTCCCAGTTGTCGTCCGCCAGGGTTTCTGCGGCACGGGAGGTGCCCCCCTTCCCTCCGACTCCGGGCACTCGTCGAACCTCCGCTACATCCAATATTTCTTCGATGGCCGCCTCCTTGGCCGCGTCTTGGAGGGACTGTCGCCTTAAGGGAGACCAACCCCCGAGGTTAGCTGCCGTGCTGGACGACTCAGGGGTCACGCCTCGCTGATCCAGCGCCCGTAGCAGCCACTGCCCGGTGAGGCGCGTCGGGTGGTGGCCCCCGACGTGGCTGGACAGCTTGGACCCCAGCAGGCGTTGCGCCGCGGACGTCTTCGGAAAGCGCATCACCGCGCACCGCGCGTCCAAGGCTTCCAGCGCGGTCGTTTTCTCGCCTCCGCTTCGGCGGCATTCGAGTCGATAGGCGCCGTCGTCACCTACCACCGCACATGCTTGGGGAGACACGCCCCCCGAGAAGCCCTCCAGCGGACCCAGGGACGGCATGCGCACTTGTCCAGGGCACGTGGCGTAGGTGCGCCACTCCTCCGTGAAGGCATCGTCGGAGGCAGGCAAGACGGCAGTGGCGGTGGACACCCCGTCTTTCGAAGTATCGTCGACGTCACCGGTGGGCTTGATCGCGGTGGCACTTGGTGCCGTTGCGCCGCGGCGGCGCTGCATGACCCGCCGTAGTGTCTGTGGCGACGGCACCACAAGGGACAGCGGTGCGTGGTGGCGGTTGCGCAGATGCAGCGCGTGTGCGATGAGCGACTGTGATGACGACGACGCGCTCATTGTGTCGCTGGCGGACTCATCGTACCGACCCGCGCCGAAGAGGTACTTTGCTGTCAGCGCGCCGCGAGAGAAGCGGCCATCGGCGGACAGCTGCTGAGAAATACCGGCCTCGCCGTCGAACGTTGTTGGCTCTTCCGTCGCTCCCGTGGCGAGGGAAGGCGAGTGTACCGCAAAGGCGCCCTGCCTGCGCAGCTCGCGAACAGCCTCGGCGGCCGCGACGCCTCGCCCGACGACCACCACCACTTTACCGTTAAAGTCGCGCATCTGCTTCAGATCGGATGAATGCAGCACCACACCGCCTGCGTCCTCGAATGCACGCTGGCCTGGCACGGGCGGCATCGTGCGCAACGGACCCAGATTGGGATTAGTCGGTGTCGCAGGCTCGGGCGCCACGGTGGGCAGGCGGGCGCGGTGATACCGCCCCGACGCCACGACGACGCTGTCAAACCACCACGCCATTACATCGCCGTTCCGGACATTGACCGTCCGAACCGACCACTGGCGGCGCGACTCGTCCCACTGCACCTGCTCTACGAGCGTGTTGAATCGCGTGATCGACTGCATCCCGCGGCGGCACGCGTAGTCTTGCAAGTATTGCTGAATCGCACCATAGTGGGGGAATTGCGGCACGAGGAACGAAAAGCGCAGGTCCGAAAAGGCCATCATGTCTTTCGGCATGACGCACCGTGCGGAGGGGTAGAACGGAGTGAGCGAGCGGCAGTAGACGGACGAGGCGAATTCAGGAATGGCCCCGCCCGTTGCGCCGTTGTAGTTCCAGACGCCGCCGATCTTGTCGGTCACTTCGAAGCACGTGACGATGCTACCGACGCCGCGGAGGGCGAGCGAGGCGGCGACGCCCGCCGCGCCGGCGCCGATCACGGCGGTGGTGAAGGTCATTGGGAGCAAAGTCAAGCGACCAAGGTTGGGGGCGAGAGGAGAGGAAAGGTAGGACTACTGCGGTTAATGGGGTGATCATACAACCACCCACGCAAGGGTAGCATCCGCCATCCCCCACCTTGTAACCACGTAAAAACCGATGGCGGCGCGGAGATCGATCGGCAAATACAACGACAAAAAAATAATGATCTCTGGTCCGTTCGAGGCGCGAGGGAACTTTCTCCCGTTGTGCCTTCAGAACAAAACTAGTCACGCCGAGGCTGCCGAGGGGGATGGGGACGACTGCTGAGGAGGCACTGGACCCGTCGTCACCATTTCCTCCGCCGCGTCGGCTGCCGCTTCGCCTTCCGCTCTCACCGCGGCCTCGAAATCGCCAAGCCAGACGCACACCGTGTCCACCATCGTTCGTGCTTTGGACGGCTCGGTCGCCTCGCGGTCGTGAATGTCGACATCCCTGAGCTGCCGGGATAACTCCCCGGACAGTTGCAGAATCTTTCGGCGCGATCCAGCGATGATCTTCATATCGACCATGTCGGCCTCCGTGATGGCGGACATGGACAGGAGGTCGTTGAACCCATGGCTTGAAAAGGTGGCTTGGTATCGCTCAAGCCCATGCAGCTGAAGCCATGCCACGATCGAGGACTGGGACGCGCGGTAAATCGACGTTTTGTTCAACTGGCCAGGTAGGAAAGCTTCGAACCGACGCAGCTCGAGCACGGCTGCTCTGCCCTCGCGCAGTAAGGTTAGGTATCCTTCGCGTTCCACCGCATAGCGGTCAACGAGCTTTTTCAAACGTCGCAGATACGCCATGCGGTGCACGTCCGCCTCCTCGCGGATCGCCGCGATGGCCGCTGCGGACGCCCGGAGCTCATGCCGAATCGTCAGCTTCGAGCGCTGCTCTTCCTCCAATTCGTGGCGCAGTTGATCGACGACGTTGCGCAAGGCCTGATGGCGCGCGCGCTCTTGGCCCACCTCCGCCCGCAACGATTGGATCTCGTCCTCCATGGCGCCCCGCGTGACCCGTTCGGTGCGCTGTACGGCTATTTTTAATTCGGTGATTTCCGCCTGTCGGACATCCAGTTGCGCGCGCAACAGGTCGCGGTCCTTTTCGACGCTGATGAGCTGAGACCGGAGTTCGTGGACGGCGACGGTTCCCTCGTACCGTGCCAAGTTGACCTGCGTCGCCAGCTGCTCACACTGTAATGTCTGATCGTGATTGTCTCGGGTGGCCTTGTTCAGCTTGCTAGTCAGCACCGCGACTTCGGACCGCAGACGCTTGACCTCTCTGTCGCTGCGGGCGACGTCGAATTGCAGTCGTTCGCGCTCCGCCTTGAGCGCCGCGATGATGTCGGCGTTGTGCTTCAGCTCCTTCTTCATGGTGGTCTCCTTTTGTGACGCCTCTCGCTGGTCCTGAACCATCATTTGATCCTTCCGCGAGTTCAGGAACGCGCCGCGGAAGGCTTGAGCGAAGAGCTTGTGCTTCTCGACGGTGAGTTGCGTTTGGGCAAACGCTTGCTGCTGCGCGGTCGTTTCGTGGGCCCGTTCGGCTTCGGCCCGGAGGCGCTGTTCCACTTCCAGTTGAGCCTTGTAGGCCGCCGCGGCCTTCGACGCCGACGTTTGTACGGAGGCGATGGCTGCCTCGCTCATCAAAAGCTCCTCTTCAAGGTGCTCGCGCGTCGACAAGCTCATTCCCGTCGCCCCCAGCAAGGCCAGGGATGCCGCGCCCGAGTCGTCCCCTTCGCCCGCCTTGGACACCAACGTCAGCATCGCTTTGAGCTGCCGGATTTCGTCACGCATCGTATCAATGACGGTCGCCGCGGGGCCGCCGTTGGTCACCACCGTGCGTTTCATACCGAAGGTGCGGTGGCACTCGAGAAGATTGAGCACCTGTTCCGTGGGAAAGGTGAACGCCAAGTGAGGCGACGCTGTGCCGAGCAAAAAAGTGCGGCCGGAGTCAAAGGCGCGACCGAGGAGCGCGTTGACGAGGGTGGTGGTAGGCGCGTTCTCTCCGTTGCTGCCGGATGCGAGCGATCCGCTGCTCCGCGGAGGGTCCGCGGGTCCCCCCTTGGCTGGATGGCCCGTGGCGGTCAGCCCCCTCCGGCGGGTGGATATGGATAGCGCCGCCACGGAGGTGGCGTCCTTACTGTTGGAGGCCGACTTCGGCGGCGATGACTGCGGCGGCGGTTGCTGCTGGTGCTTCGATCCGGCCCTCACGAGCGCCTCGAAGGCGCTTGCCGATTCGTCGCCCGCGGCCGAGGTGGAGAGTGCCGTGGAGCCGCTCAGCTTCAAAGGAGGCACCGGAAGTGGTGCGGCGCCCGACTGCTTGCCGCCCCCACCCCCTCCCCCCGTGGCGGCGGTGCGCGGCGTGCGGCTGGACAGCGCGGCCAACTTCACGAGCAGGAGCCGGGAAACGCGAACGAAGGCGTCGCGCGGCGGAGCAGCAGGGGACGTGTCGTCCAGTGCCGTCGCCGCGCCGGGGGTGGTGTCGCTCGTGTGGATGTCGATGGCGATGATCGTCGTGACGCCGGCGTGGATGCGGTGGGCGGTTGTTCCGCTATTCGCCGCCGCCGTCGCGCGCCCCACCCCCTGGGGAGGCAACGGGGGGCTGCCACGCTGGCGCGACCCGACGGCACCGCTGCCAGCAGTGGCGGTGTCGTCGCCCAAGATGGTGAGGCGGTAGAAATCGATGACGGCGGCGGGCGACTCGATGGCCACCGTCCCGATGCCGTCGAGGAACGCGCCGGTGAAGGGGTGGTATCGAACGGGGTAGCCGATAAATGGGATGTGGCTGCTACTCGCGAGCGGCGACCCCGGGACTTCTGTCGACGAGGCGCCGAGGTAAGCAGAGCCATCGTTGCTTGTCGTTGACGCGGCGACGGACGGCGAGGCCGCTGTGGCGGCGGCGGCTTGCTGCAACCCGTCGCGCACTCGTTCGTTAAACACATCAAAGTAGGAAGCCTTGAGCTCCGTCTTGCGGCCGGCTTGGCGTTGATCGCGCTCAAGTTGCACGGCGAGCGCGTGAAAGACGGCGCCAAAGAGCCCGTCTTGAGCAATGGACGCCGGCGGGGGAATCACACTGGTCGTAGATCGACCGGTTGCGCCTCCCACCACACCGTCAGGGATACCACCGCTTTCGGCCGACAATGCCTCGTCGCCAGCGGTGGTTGAGGTCGTTAGGGCCGGCGGTGGTCGCGGTGGCGGTGGTGCGACGGCGGTTGCTGCATCCCCACGGCCGAAGGCGATGGCCTCCCTCCCCGTCGCGGCGTGACCCAGGACGACGAGGGCCGTGTTCACGCCGCCGATCGCACTGCGCACAGCGCCATCAGCGAGTTGGCGGAGGCGCTCTTCGGACTGCGGGTGTGGCATCGGTTGTTGGCTCGCACCGCTCGCAGCGTCATCGCCGTTCGCGACTTGCTCGCTCAGAGGAACGAACCTTTCGGGCGCGACGACGCCGTCCAGGGTGTAGCTCATGACGCGGGGCGACAATGACGCGGCCAAATTTTCGTCCTCGTCGGCGGCGATGGAAACGTCCGTCGGTCCGACACCAACAATAGACAGAGACTGCTCCGGCGCGAGGCCGGAAACCCCGCAGACGCTGAGCTCTTGGGCGATGAGTGGCCGGACCGCGAACCACGACGCGGCCGCCGTTGCGTCACCGGTCGTCGGCACGGCGGCGGGCGCAGTGGGGGGTACTCCCTCGGGTGCAGTCTGGGCCGCCGCGGGATCTTCCGGTGGAGCAGGCGGCCGAGGCACTGCTGTTGATGGTGCGTTAGGCGAGCCGACGGCTTGCGACGTCGTAAAGTTCACCGTTTTGGGTTGGATGCTGCTCATCGATCGCGCGGCCGTCGGATTCCGTCGCACCGCGGTGGACGCCTTTGCCGTCGGGCTGCCGCTAGACATGTCGAATAGAATTAGTTTACTCTGCGTCAACGGTGTCTAACCGGCCGAGAGTAGAGGGAGGAGTGGGGCAAACATGTTGAAGTCCATTTCCCTCGCGAATCCCTCATCCTATCCCGCCTTCCCTGGCCTTGTGACCAAAACGCACCCCATCCACCACTTTGTTGGCTTGTTGTGTTCACGGATGCAGTGAGGGGCCTAGGAATGTGGAGGGCAAAATCATTTCTATTCTTACGGCGGTCGAGGAGAAGGAGAGGAAAATTCTACGAGTGTATGTGTGTTGGACTCTCACGGACGATTCTGTGTATTGCCAACATAAAAGTTTTCCCCTCACTTTCTCTCTCCCTCTCTCTCTCTCTTCGTGTGTATGAATAACATTGTGCGTGTGGGTGCCCTTTGGATGCTCCAAAGCGCATTTCAGTGCCCGCTCCACTGACAATTCCCCCACTCTCACAGGTGCACCTTCATGCGGCGGTTGTGCTCATCGATGAACGCGTGCACGAGGTCGTCGGCATCGGGCCGCACGGCGCGGACAGCGTCCGTGGATATGTTACGGTAGCCCGCGGTGTCGGCGTCGAACACCCACCCAGTGGGCAGCGGCACGTCGCGTCGCTCGGCGTCCAGTACGATGCCGCGGATGTCCGCATCGCTCAAACTTCCGCGGGTCATGGCGCCCACACGAGCTTGGAGGACGGACACACTGGTCGCGGGCAGCGACGTCGCTGCCGTTGCCGCAGCCGCCCCTCCAGTCGATGGCGGGGGTTGGGAAGACACTTCTGGAGCGGGGCTGTAGGGGCCTGTCTCACCCGACGCGGTATCGACCGTTTGGGATATCGATCGCAGTGCAAACCGATGCATATCGCGGCGAATGGCGGTGTCTTTGCTGTCGAAGTAACCAGAGACGTAGAAGCATTGCTGCGCCGATGTCAAGTTTGAAGAATCGCGAATGGCGTTGCCCTGACGCCCTCCCGCCGCACCGCGGGTTTTGAGCCGCCCGAGGCCAGGCTTGTTGCGCACCGCCGTGAGCTCGTACGTGCGACCATCGATTTGCAGTTCGCCTTTGACGCGATAGATGTCTGCGAAGGGGCTGGAGGCCGGTGGGTCGCCAAGATGGTTGAGAAACTCAAGGACGAACGGCTCAACGGCAACCGACCTGAACTCGATCTTCCAAAACGAGGGGCTCCAGACGCTCAGGCCGCCACCCGTGCTGGTGTTGGCGCTGGTCGACGTCGTCGGGGATACCGACGACAGCATGCGTCGTGCCAAGTGCAACCCAGGGTGTGACATTCGGGGAGGGGGAGCCGCGTCGGTAAGTCCCGCGCGCCAGCCAAAGTCGTCCTCAACGAAGCGGTAGCGCACCAGTTCCTCGATGGAGTAGACGATCCCCAGCGGCGCGGAGGCCGAAATGCTCCGCATCGTTGAGGCCGCTGCGCTCGGATCCGCGAAGCGCGAGGAGGAGGTCCGTTTGGGCGCTTCAAACAGAAACGCCACGCCGTCGTCATCACGCAGGCCGCTGAACGCGCGTTTGACGAATCGTTCCACTCGCGGAAGCGTCGCGGCACCCCATCGCGGTGCCCCACCGGGGGTCGTGGAGGAGGACCCTTGCTGGCCGGGACTGCTGACGAAGCAGAGCGAGTCCACGTACCCTGGCGTCATGGCCGCCCACACGCCGTGGGCCACGTGGTCCGGCGGCTGGACGTAGAGGTTGTCGTAGAAGCTGTCGGGCGACATGACGGCGGTCGACGACGCCACGACGACACGCATCAGGGGGCTCACTGCCGCGGACGACACGGCCGAAAGGATCGCCGTCACCGCGTCGCCCACTGGCATGAAATGGGGCACAGAGAAAATCCAGACGAAGGACGATGCCGCCGCCGATGAGGCCGCCGATGAGGCCTGAGCGACGGCGGCGTTGTTGCTCACTTCTGACGCCACCCTTGCGGTCTCGTCGCGCACGAAGCGGCTTCCATCCACGATGCCCCAGTGTGCCGATGGAGGGAGGCTGTCTTGGGAGACAACGACACGGACGGACTTCGGCACTTGACGGGCCATCGCCTCTGCTATGGCGGACACGACTTTATGTCGGCCACACCCGGGGATGCCAGAAACGAGGTGCAACACGACAGGCACCTTACTGTGGCCCCGCGATGCACCAGAGGAGGAGGCGGCTCCCTGCTGCTGAGCAACGGGTGCTGCACCCAACGCGTCACTCGGCATCTGCTGCTCCGTGTCGGCTCCTCCGACTTGGTCGAGAGCAGCGCAAACCCGCAACACGCTGGGCTGGCGCTCCCGAATGTGTTCGATGAGCACCATGTGGTATCGATGGCGCTGTGACTCGGGATCCTCGTCGGTAGGGGCAGCGTTGGCTCGAGCGCCGCTGCCAGCGAGGAGGCCTCCAGCGAAACCGTCGGCCCGGGAAGCCGCTTGGAAAACGGGAAGCGTCGTCGCGGGAGGAGACGTCGCGCGCTCCCACGTCGCCACCATCGAGGGGTCGCCTGCCGCGACCGAGAGCGAGCGGCCATGCGCTTTTTGCCACGACGGCAGGACGGTGGTGCGGAAGCTCGTGCGGCTAGACGTGGATGGCCGGAACACGATGGCGAGCGTGTGCGTCGGGGATGTGAACGGGAACGATGCGATGCCGTTCCCAGACAGCGAATCACCTTCAACGAGGTCCGAACCGTTGGCGACTCCGGCGCTGAAAAATGGCGACGGGCGGTGGACCCACCGCAGCGCCATGAGGCTGCCGGTGCCTGGCGGATCGATGACCTCCAAGTTAACGGCACTGGCAACACCCCACCAGCGCGAGGACGTCTTCGTCGTCGTACTCGTCGTGCTGCTGGCTGGAGTCGACGAACTGACGCTGCTGCTGCGGCTGCCCCCGCCATCGGATGCGCCGCCTCCGCTGGATCCACCCGTCGTCGTGCTCGCCGGCTTGGAGCCCCCTGCCGCGGCGCTTGTGTTTTCGAAGTAAATCGGGCCGATGATGCCATACCGCTTGTGACGCACGACGAACCCATTCGAGAAGAAGTAGACCGTCGCCTGCGACGCGACCGACGTGGGCGACGGCGAGGCGGGGCCGTCGATGACGAAGCAACACCCTTCCGCCATCGTGAATTCGTCAAGGAAGCCTTTCAATGGGCCTAGCAGCGAGGCGTCGCCGCCCCCTCTCGGAAGATCCGCGCGCTGCCTCGGCGGGGTGCTTGCAACGGCGAGTAGGTGATCGACGACCCGTTGGTGCTGCTGCACGGTCCGGCAGTCGCTCGAGATCCAGTCGCCGCCTTCGACGTCCTGCGTCAAGCAACAACAGCGAGGCGCCATTTCACCGGCAATGATCGTGACCGCGAAGGTGTCGCCGTGGCACAACACGGTGCCGTTCAATGATCCTCGGATGGCCACGTAGGGTCCGCCGAGGTGGACAACCTGAACGTCGACAAATGCCTCCCCGTCACCGCAGGCGTCAACCGCGCGGCTAATCAGCGAGGTGGTGGTGTCTCCGTGTTCACCGTCCGCGGCCGCGGCCTCCATCGTTGCCAATGTTCGCAGGCGAGTCATGAGCGTCGCGGCGGCGGAGCTGGCGACGGACACCGCAAGCACGGCCGTCATGAAGCTGGCCGTGGACTGTCGACACGTCGGAATAGCGAGTTGGGCGATGGCCGTGTCGACCGATGATCGGAATGCGTCGATGAAGTAGCAAAGTGACTGCACGGCGGGCGCGTGGCTCGCGACGCCGTACGTCCTCGACAGCCGCAGCCGGCCGGCGGGATCGGCGAAGTCCACGCTGACCAAGCCAGTGGAGTCGTCCCACGACGTGGAAACTCCATACGCCGCAGCCGCGAACGTCGCGACGGGTAGACTCGCAGGTGCAATGTCCGTGGTGGCAATCACGGAGACGTCGTCGGCGAGCGCATTAATGCGGGCGTAGTTTGTGTACACGCCTAGAAATTCCCGGAACGTTTCGGCGAGCTTAGCCGGTGTGAGAGCCAGCAAGGGCGAGTGAGAGGCACTTCCGGTCGCAGGGGCGGTGGCGTGGGGGCCACCTACGGCGACCAACCGCACGTGCTGCTCACACCAGTGCAGCACGGCCTCAAATTGCTGCTTAATGTTGGGTACCGCCGACATCCACGTGGACAGGACGTCGAACGAATCGGCCAAGGCAAACGATGCCGACAGAGGATCCGTCATCGCGCGGCACCGCGACGTCACGTCGACTACAGAATGGGCTAGCGTGAAGAAGGGTCGACCTCCCTGCGCGTCGACGGCGTACGACTGCACAATGGGCCACGCTTCCACTATGTCCTTCGGATTGGCGGTGTCACTCGACGATTTTTGCGCTGTCGTCGTCGATGCCGATGGCTTCCGAGGAGACATGACCATACCGATGCCGACAGCGGACTCGTCCGCGAGCCGCCTGAACCACAGCATCTTGTGCTCTTCGAATTTGGCCGCGTCCTCGAAATGCGGCAGGGGCTGAATGATAAGGCGAGTTAGTGGCCACAGGGACGTGAGCGGGCACAGCAGCGACGCGGCCTGCGGGGTCGCGTACACGACGGTCACGCCCGTATCTCGGTACAGCACGATCATGACGTCGTCGAGGGCATCGGCGGTGCCAGTTCCGGCGACATTTTTTAATGTGCGCTCCACGTTTCCCGTGAGCAGGTAGTTCAGCATGGCGGCGTTGACGCCGTCATCGCGACTATCGATTCCCGCCACGAGCATGAAGGCGTCGATTGGTGGGCCGCCGTGTGGCGCAGCGACGGCGAAAACGGTCTCTCGGAGGGTCCGGAGACGACGGGCGCTGTGGACAGCATTGAACAGCGTGGATGCGACAGATCCTCCACTCTGCCCCTGCTGCTGCAGTTGGCTGCTCTTGTTGGTTGTGACCCCGACGGTGGACAGCATTTTGGGGATCGGACCGGATCGAAACGGCAAATCGAATCGGTGGGGAAGAGAACCACCACCCCCCTGGATAAAAGAGTTGAGGAAACTAAATGAGTGCTGGGGGCGTCAAAAAAAACCGACAGCACATGAATGAGTTCACATGCGATCGCACGCCAACGAGGCGACATGCAGGCCCAAGCGCGAGTGCATGTGTGCTGTTGGGCCTAGTCGATCACTGATCAACGTCGCTCTCCTCTCTACATTTTCCAGGCTGACAGAGCGCAGCAGGGGGGCTGAGGAGACACATCGAATGATAGAACAGAGAGAGAGAGAGAGAGCGAGCGAGGTCTCTCGAAAGAGACACAAAGGGAGCAGGAAAAAGGAGAGGAGGTGTGTTCTAGCGCACATCATGATGCAAAGGCAGCTGCAAGCGGGTGGGCCGCCAATGCGGGGGAGGCGCCCGATCACTCGACGTCCTCTTCCGCACCATCGTCCGCTTCAGCGCCGCGGCGGGAATCGTCGTTGACGGGAACGCCATGTCTCTCGAGCGCGTCGATCAGAGCTGCCATGGCGGCGTTTTCTTGGGCCCCGCCGTCCGCTGCGGTAGTCGTTGCGGCCGAAATACCCCCGTAGCTAGACGCCGCGCTCAGCAGCATGTTCAGGTGGCTATTGAGTCCCTCTTGATCTTCGCGGAGCAGAATATCTTCGACGATCTCGGCTTCGGTTTGGCGCCTCGCCTTGCTAATCGCGACGTCGTACTTGGCGATGAGCTCTCGCTGTTCGTCGACGTCGCGCTGCAGGCCGACCTCGCCGTCCTGCATGACCTTGATGCGCTGCGCGACCTCATCGCGCTCGCGCTGCCTTTCCTGCAGGTCAGCAATTTTGGCCATTTCCGTACGCATAAATTCCTTCGCGTCGTGCGCGCGGCGGTTGATGATCCCCTGCAACTCTTTGCCCTTCGTGCTAAGCAGTTTCTGTTGGACAAGATCGTCGTCGCCTTCACCGACTTTCGTGAACTGATGCTTGAACTTGACGTTGGAGGACTTGATCAGAGAGATGGTCTTGTCTAGTTTGCGCGATTCGCGTTCGACTCGCTTAATCTCGCTGTCCAAGGCATCGCCCGTGGCTTGCAGCTCCTCGCGCTCCTTCGCGGTGCGAACGATGTGCTGCGCCTGCGTCGTTTCCGCGGCGCTGCTGTCCATGCGTCCCATTAGCACGCCATACCGGTTCTTGAGATGCTCGACGGTTTTTAGTCGTTGCTGCAGCTCTGTGGCCAATGCCGCACGTTCGTCTTCAGCAACTTTCGATTCCATCTTCAGGACGTCGTGGTGGACTTTAATTTCCAGCTCTCGTTCCGCGATGGTGATGTCAAGTTGTGAACGGCGGTTCTCGAGTCCAAGCAGCTCCGATCCGCGGCGCTGCAGCAGCCGTCGCAAGCTTTCAACCTGTAGTTTCAGCACATCGCTGGCGACTAGCTGCTCCTCCTTGACCTTGGTCATGCCCCCGAGCTCAATTTCGCAACTCTCGTTTTCGAGGGTGAGTTCGAGCAGCTCCTCCGTGACACGGCGCTTGTCTTTTTCGAGCTGGGTGGTTTCTTGCTTCCCTTGACGCAGCTCCTCTTGCACGCGCGTCACTTGCACGTCGAGCACCTTGTGCTGTTTCAACAAGTCATCGAGCATTTTTTGAAGCATTTCGATCTTTTCTTGGAGCTCGCGTTTCTCCTCCTCGGTTCGCTCGCCCTTTGCTCGGTTCACCTTGCGCTCCATCTGCTGCACGTTGAACTCGATGGTGTAGAGAAGCTCCTGCTGCTTGAACGACTCGCCGTCGAGTTGTGAAATTTTGGCGGCCATGTTGCGGCCCTGAGCTTGAGCTCCGGACATTTCAGCTAAGTAGGTCGCCTGCTGCCGACGCACCGAAAACAGCTCCTGGCTCGCATGGTACTGCTCATCCTTGATGCGACCGGTCTCCTTGTCCAGCTGCTTCATGCTGCGCTCGGTTTCGGTCAGAAGGTCGGCGACGAGCTTGTTCTGTCGCTCCAAGTCCGACGCCGCCGCCACCTCGTCTTCCAATTTGTGGACGACGGCCTCGTGCTGCAGTTGCATGCGATTAAACTGCGCCTGCCGCTGCGCTAGTGTCTTTTGCGCCTCATCCTTTTCCGTGGCCAGATTGTTTTTGTCACGAGCCGCTTTCGCGAGGGTGTTGCGGAGCACTTCGACTTCGTCGTCAAGATCACAAATGTGCTTTTCTAGAACGGTGTGGTCCTCGCGGTATTTTGAGAGCACGCGCTCTTCCTGCTCAATCTTCAACTGGGTATCCTTGTTGTTGGCATTTTCGACCTGATGGAACTCGGCGCGGTTCTTCAGTTGTTTCTGTCGCTTCTCCAGCCACTGCGCGCCTTCATCGTAGCGCTGTCCCGCGGCCTCGATGGCCTTGTCTCGGCTGTGCATCGCCTTGACGGCCTCGGTCCACTGGCGCATCAGATGCTGCCGTTCCGAGTGCACTTGCTTGAAGTCTTCCGCAGTCTTATCGAGCTCGATTTGGGCCGCGCGCGTGTCCGTAATTTCCTCTTCCAGTTCATCCCGCTTCAACTGCACCGCTTGTGAGAGCTTCTCGATTTGCAGCGTGAGCGCCTTCGACTTGGCTTCGTCGGCCTTGGAGTATTTGGCCAAGGCGACGCCGTCGTCCTCCTTCTGCCGTCGCGCCAAGTCCCACTGTTCGAGCTCCTCCTGGTTGTAGTTCATCGCGGCCTTGAATTCATCCATGCGCAAGTTGGCTTGGAAGATCCGGTTCTGGACGGAGTCGATTTGGTCCTGCATGTCCTGCTGCAGCTGCAGGGCCTTGACGTGAGCCGCCTTCAAACGCCCATTTTCGCGTTCGGCCAACTGCGCTAAATGGTCTTCGGTCTCGATTTCGCGTCGTTTGCCTTCGTGGAGTTGCTGCGTGTTGAGAATCTCCGCCTTGACGTTGGACAAGTGCTCAACCATGAACTTGAGGCGCTGTTTGTGCTCATCGATTTCGCGCTGAACGTTTTCAGACTCCTTTTCAAAGTGAGCGATTTGCGCGGTAAGATCGCGGTTGGCCTTGTTCAGGAGATGCTGCGGGAGCATGTCCACGCCCTCTTCTACGGCAAACTCGTCCATCTCTCTCAGGGAAGAAGGGGGAGAGAGAATAAAATGTCGTCGTCTCCTCCAATCTGTAGCAACCAAAGAGCGCGTTTTTAGAGGGGAAAACGAAGAAAATTTCCGTGTGTAGCTTTTGGCGAACAACATCACCGTCGTCCCAGCTAGCGCAGCCCCACAAAGGGTACCATCGTACAAACTTCGCAGAGAGAATTCAGAAAAACGAGCGGAGTGGTGTCTTATCACAGCACGGCTGGGGGAACAAGGTCACCTCCGTCGCTGGACGCCAACTGCAGAAGCTCCACAAAGCAACGATGGGCATCCTCGGCCGCGGCTTCGGCTTGACTGCGCCGTTGCTCTGAGAGAAAGAACGCGGATGCCCACAGCTCACAGTTCGCGCACGTTGCCGATGAACTCGTGGCAGCCGGAGGCTGCGTCGTGCACGCAGCGGAAACGGTACTGTTCTGCTCAGCTGTGTTCGTGGTTCCCTTCCCTAGCCCAGGAAGGGACGTCGAGGCGCGGCGCATCGGGGGAGGAGACGCCCCTGTGGTGGATTCGTCCTCGTCGCTGCTTCCACCGTGCGCGCCACCCTCGGAGGGAGGGAAGGCGCCGTCCTGCGGGGAGGTGGACACGCTGGTCACCATGACGATGGAACTGTTCGTGAAGGACGACACCGAGGAGGGGTCGAACGTCGGGCGTCGGTCGATCGCTTCGACAAGGGTAGGACGCTTCTTCGGGGTTTCCGGCGCGGACGCTGCCGACAGTGGCGTGGCCGCATCGCTTGGTGGCTTATCGTTCCACTTTGTTTCCAGTTGTACGATGCGCGCTCGCTGCGCGTCCACGGTCGCTTGTAGCGTGGACAGCTTCTGCTCGCTCAACGTCTGAGCGGCCGCCGCGTCGGAGGCGAGAGCCTTCAGCCTCTGTCGGTAGCTGTTGTTCTCCTCTTCGCGGTCGAGCGCAAAGGTTCGCAGTTCGTCCTCCAGAGAGCGTATCTCGGCCTTCGCATTCGTCTTTTCCGTTTCTGCGGAAAAGAGGCGCTCGTGAAGAGCCGCCTCGCTTGTGGACTTTAAATCCAGCGACGTCCGAAGCGATGCGTTCTGTACAATAAGTTGAGAAATTTGCTGCCGCAACGCGCTGATTTCGGCAGAGGCTGTCGTCGCCGCCACATCGGAGGAGCTGCTGCTGCTGCCGGCCGCAGCTGCTGCTGCGTGGAGTGGTTGTGTGGTGCCGTGGGACGGCGAGTGCTCAGAGGGTCGCGTCGTGTCCGCCGAGGTTGCTGCTGCCGCATTGGCGTTCGCCGCCGCAATAACTGCCGAATTCCGGTGGCTTGGGGAGGAGAAGTGGCTTGGGGCGATGGACACACGTCGCCGCTGCCTCGGCACCATCGACTCACTGCTTGTCAAGCCACTGACGGCGGACGATGCCCCACCGCCGCCGCCTCCGCCGCCGCCGTTGAAGCACAAGCTGGCAGCGGGCCCGAATGACATGGATCCCGCCCCCAGTAGATCGTCAGAGCTAGCCGGGCCGTCGTTGAACGAGGACGCGGGCCCCCCACCCAAGCTACCGCCTCCCGCACCGGAGAGCATCGTTTCGAGCCGGGCAAGGATGCGCCGGCCGGCTTCTTCCAACTCGGCGACGGCGGCATTGGCACCGGTGCTCGCGGCGGCCATCGATCCCGTCACATCTCCGCCGCCCCCTACGCCTCCACCAGCGAATCCACCGCCGTTGGTGTTGTTGACGTTGCTCAGCGTGCGAGGCGCGACGGACGGCTTGCGCAGCAGCTTCCCGGTCAGCGCTCCGCTGCCGCCACCCTCTGAGCTGGCTGTGCCTCCAGCGCCCACGGCGTGGCCGCCCGCTGGCACCAACGCGCCGTTTCCGCCTTGCTGCCCGCCGCCGTGGTGGTCGTCGTAGCCTTCTCCCACGCCATCTCCGCCTTCCGCCCCACCCGACTCTATCTCTTCGGCGGCCCTGCGGTCCAAAATGGAGAGCGCCACGCCGTCTGGGAAAAAGGCCAGCGAGTTTCGGTGGATCAAGTCGGCGACGAAACTCTCTTGGCCGTTGTAATCGCTTTCGTCCTTGCGCCGTAGGTGGTGCATGAAGTAGAGGTACTGCCATAGGTTGTGCTCCTGCTTGACGTGCGGTTGGAAGCCGTGGCCCTCCTTTTCGAGGACATCAGCCTCGAGGCCGCAGATGAAGCAGCACGCGTGCATGTCCTCCTCCTTCTTGCGTTTGTCATCGCGCAGCTCCGCGAACGTGTCGATGACGATACCAAAAAGAATGTTCAGGAACACGACGTTGAGGAAGGCAAAGAAGAGAAAGTCGTAGGCCATGCGCCAGAGGTGCTCCGGTGAGCCCCAAGGCTGGCGCTCCATGACGTCGCCCACGCCGCCGCCCTGACGCAAGCCGTTCATCAGGATGAAAGCGAAGCAGCGCAGGAGGGTCGAGCAGTTCTCTTGATTGGGCTGATCGGACGCCGAGCCGAAATCGTCCGCGAAGAGGTGCAGCCCGACGATGGAGAAGAAGTAGACCATGACGACGCCGAGGCCCATGGTGAGAATCAAGGAACGCGAGTTCTGGGTAATCGCGACGATGACGTTTTGGAGCACCGACGACTTATGCACGGCCTCGCAGAGGTGCACGGCGAAGAAGAGCGGGGAATACACCGCCCCCGCGACGGCGGCGGAGAGCATCGTCAGGCGATAGATGGTTTGGAACCGAGTCAACGCGAAGGGGAGTCGAAGTGCGAAGCGCCGCAACCGCCGCACACGTCGCTGCAGACGGTGGACCGCAAGTTGACTGGGCAGCCGCGATCCGGCCCACGCAAGCACCCCCCGTTGGTACCACCGGCGCGGCGGTTCCTCTCCGGGTTGTTTGACGGCACCCACGTCCGCAAAGGCTCCAAGGATGAGCTCTCCCTCGTCACCCCCTGGGTCCCCCAGGGCAGCGTCGTCCTCTTCCTCGTCAGTGGACCATCCATCAGCTACGACAGCGCCGCTCTGACTCTTCCGAGCGGCCGAAAAGCTGCCCGTTGCGGCTCCGAATCCCCCGGTGTTGCCCGAGCCCCCTGATTTGGACAACTGCGCTTTCGCGGCCTTGCGGCGCTTGGCTTCCTTGTAGAAGTGCAGCGGGAGAAACACGCAGCTGTCCACTACCAGCGAGAAGAGCGAGACCACGACCTGTGCCGTCCCAAAAAATCGCACGCCCTGCGCCGTGACGTTGATCAGAGGCCATCGCGACGTGACCGAGGGAGCGATCCACGCGAACCACCACGGCGACGAGTCCGAAGTTGCCGAGATGGACGGCTGTGGCTCCCCATCGTCATCCGCAGCCGACACTCCGAGGCAGGAGAGCGCGAGGGACAGTGTGTTCCCCAACAGCCACCAAATCAACGATGCGATCCTCGTCAGGGACCCAAGTGCCCACTGACGAGCGGCGATCGCCACCGTCCACCATATGGGCGATGTCACGTCCCCTCCGTCGGCGGCGGCAGCAGCGATGTGACCGGCGACTGCCGTCGTCGTAGCCGCATCCATCAAAGCGGACGTTGTGTTGGACAGCACGGTGACGGCGACCTCAGCAGCGGCGACGACCACGCGTTGCGCGGCGTCGCCTAGTAGTAGGGCACCTACTGCGCTGCCGCTGTTCGCTATCGCGGTTGATGAGGTGTTGCTATCGCTGATCGTGGCCATTTCAGTGCCGCCAGCCGACGACGCATTCACGGCGACCTGATCGAACCTCGCGAGCACGGCGTCCAGCACGGCAATGTCGTGGATGCCGTTGCTCAACGCGGCCCAAGAAAGGTACAGCAAACAGAAGTTGGTGAGCATCGCCAACAATAGCGACAGGTTTTCGTAGTACTCCACCTGGTGGGTAAAGACGAAGGGCACCACCGCGTTCCACAGGAGTTTGACCCGATAGGTCACGCGACTCGCGTCGACAACATTCCGAACGCTCGACACCAGCTGCTTCCATGACGACCTGGATCCTCGCTTCCGGATGATCCGCGCGACCGCTTGCGGCAGCGCGGACCAGCTCGCACTTGGCACCCCACCAGCGGGTAGATCAGAAGGATGCTTCGGCATACGGAAGCGGCTGTACTTGGCCAACAGCCGCTGGAAGTGGTGTGTCTGTTCCATCTCAAAGATGAGCTCATCGCTCTTGCTGAAGAAATCGGCGAGTTTTGTGGTGCGCGTGGATCGATCCACGTTCCATAGAAGTTTGTCGCGGCTCTTTTCAGGCAGCGAGAGACAGATGGGGGGGATGCGGAAGTACACCCGCTCGAGCCGGTCCCCGCGCTCAATTTCGATGATCCCTAACATCGTCGACAAGTGTTGGAAGCAGCGAAGCATCTGGTCAATGTCGTCCAACAACCGCAGGTCGGCGTCCATCGCCGCATAAGGGCGAATTTGGTGCGCAAAGATGATGATGTTGAAGAGCGTCTCCATCCGCATTTCATTGACCTCGGACGAACTGCGGTGGACAATCGGGGGATGGAGGGGCGACCCAACTTGCGCATTTGGCGCGGCATGCGAACGGTGTATGTCGGTACCGGCCTCGTCCTGGTTACTGCCGGTTGCTTTTTCCGCCACGTCGTCGTCTTCCAGCTCAAGGGGTTCGGCAGCGTCTTCCTCCTCTTCGCTTTCCGCCCCCAGGAGCAGCTCATCGGAGCCGAGCATGCCATCCTGGTACACACTATTCATCAAGTCCGCCAACGTGGCGATCGGCACCTGCGACAGCACTTTGCGGTACACCTTGGCATCATTGCAGCCCTCCAAGAGCGACAGCAGCGTGGTCGTCGCCGCGGAGTGGAGGGTTTCTAACAGCAAGTCGTCGACGCCGCTCTCGCAGTATCGGAACGCATGGCAGAGTAGCGTGCAGACATCATCGTTTAAGAGCGCCATCTGATTGTTGAAGCACGGGCCTTGACAGAATTCCGTGAACAGCGCGAGGCCTCGTGTCACGATGGAAACGTTGTTGGCGTCGATGCACACGCACAGCTCGCTCATTAACGTCACGACGTCTTTCAATATGTTGATCGAGTGCAGGTTGTCGCGCTGCTCGCGCACGTAGTGCTGCATGCCGAGATGGTGCCCCTCGCAAAGCAGCTGCAGCAGGCGGAAGACCAACTTGATGTGTTTGAACGCGTGGATGCCCCCGTTGAGGCCGCCGTCGTCAAGAATGTCGACCACGGAGCTGCTGCTGTTGCTGCTCGCGGCGCTGCCAACGAGCAAGAGCTGCTGCTGTCGATGCAAGTTGGTTTGTTTCGCCGTAGTGGTCGCTGCGACGATAATCTCGCGGATCGATAAGAAGAATCGCTCGTCATACGCTTCAAAGTACTTCAGTAGGTTGTCCTGCACGGATTTGTTCCCCCCCTCTAAAATAGCAATGCCAAAGAGCAATGCCTCGCGAAGGACCGCATCGTCCGCGCTGTCGACGAGCGACGTGACAACTTTCATGGCCCCAAGACGGTCGTAGTGGCTTTGCAGATCCTCCAGCGTGCCTCGCTGGTCCGCCTCCCCCAACGACGCGCGAATGGCGCGAAGCAGTCCGACGGTCGTCTTGGGAACGAGTTCCATCTGCCGCAAGTGGCCGTAGAGCTTGGCGAGGCACGCGTCGAGATTCCCCGCGGACATACCGTGCGAAGAGGCCGCGCCGAGGGCGTTCGACGATGGCAGAGCCGGTAGCCCCGCGTAGGCATTGGCGGTCACCGACGCGGCGGACGTCGCGCGGTAAAAGTGCGAGATGAGCAGACCGGCGGCCTGGGAGCGATTGGATGCGGCTGCCGCACTGCGAAATGGAGACGCGTCCGCCTCCGTACTGCTGTCATCGTTGTCCCGGGAGATTTGGGTCAATAAGTGAATGGCCGTCGCGAACCGATCGGCCCCTACCCCGCCGCTCCGGTGGGACTCCTTCGCCGCAATGCTGCGTTTAGCTTCAAGGCTCGTCCGCTGCGCGGCGGCAAATGCCTCGGTGTCCACCCGCGGCATCAACGTTTGCAGCGTGTCGCTCAACGACGTGAACTCCAGCTGCTCACAGTGGCTCTGGAGGGCGACGAGCAACCGGCGAAGCAGTCCCCACTCCGTCATCGAGGCGTCGATGGCTTTGGCTCGCTGCGATTCGAGCGTCGCCTGTGCCAGCGCGATGGCGGCGGAGGTCACGATGGAGACAGCGGAGCAAATGGTGTCGCTTCGCGTGGCCGTCGCCACGTGAAACACGTCGGCGAAGAAACCCGCGTGCATGCCGAGAACACCGCCGAAGATGAAGTCCCGATGCAAGTCGAAATACTCGGATACTTTGAGCATCTGCTCCGCCACCGCGCTGGGTGACAGGCCGCCAAACGAGCTGTTGTTACCCGCCGGCGCTGTGCTCCCGGTGCTCACGCGCAGATTGCTGGCGGCTTCGTGGAACACCGTGACGTCGTGATTTTGCATAAGTGTCCATAAATCCATATTGTTGGTCCACGACATTTTGAGCTGCTCATGCTCCTGATGCGACGACTCCTCGAAGACGAAAAACACGGCGCTCAGCACTCGGTAGTATGGCATTCGGTGCGGACGCGCAATGGCCGCGGTCGCGCGCAGCACCGTCAGCGTCGCGGACGCCGGGAGCACGCGCTGCACCACGTGACGCGACGCGGAGTTTCCGATGCAACAGTTGCACATGAGCATCACGAGGCTCGAGTTGAAGCTCAGGTGGTGCTCCGACGCCTTCTTCAAGAACTCCGCATCGGCGACGTATTGGAGCACGTCGTGGCGGCCGAGCAAGTAGAGCAGGTGCTTCTGGTTCGCGGGGACCATTTGACGGCCGATGATCGTCCGGTTGATGAGGCGAACGAACGACTGATTGGGAGCGGAGCTGCGAATTTCTTTCGCGAGAAGGTCGACGAGGCGTTGGATGAGATCGCGACTCACAACGTCGCCTCCCGCCCCAGCCACTGCGGGATTGGCAGGTCCGGCGCTTCCGCCGCGTGACGCCGTCGTCGCTGCCGGGGTCACGGACAGCATGGCCCCTCCGCTAGCGGCTTCGCCCTGTTGATTCGCATGTGCCACACCGTACAGTCCCGCTAAGAAAGGAAGCAGTGTCTCCTCCGCGTGCGCTGGCGACGAAGACGACGTCAAGCCGAACGCACCCCCGCCGCCCGATACGCTGCCGCTGCTGCCCCCGGCGCTCAGGTGGCTGGAATCGATGGGCATCGTCGTTGCCGACAGCACTGACATCACGATGAACATGCAGTAGTCGTGCGCCTCCGGTCGCGACAGGCCTAGTAAGAACAGCGGCACGTAGCTGCCCAGCACCGCCGCATTCGAGGGCGTCAACGAAAAGTAGTAAAAGAACTCCATCACCGGCACGTACGCTTGGTGGCTGATGGACATGTCGGCGAGCTTATCGAGCAGCACCAGGTGGACGGCCCAGTGCCGCATACACTCGGAGCGGCCAACGGCTGCGTGCGACAGAGCCACGTCCACAAATCGCGGGGTCTTGCTCGCCAGTTTTGAGAAGGCGATGACGGAGACGGCGGCGCGAGCCGTTCCCCACATTGAGAGACGCCGGTCTCGCCGCGCTAGAGGTTTGGGAGAGTTGGTGTCCCCTTCGGCGGGCGCGGCCGTGGGGTTCACGCTGCCCGATTCCGCTTCCTCGGCAGAATCCGTCGACGTCACGACAGGCGGTGATGTGGAAGGTTGCGAGGCGGCGGCAGCCACCGCGGTGGCAGCTTTCACAAGACCCATGAGAGAGCGACCCGCCCCACCTCCGCCGCTTGGCTTCGTGGCGCTGCCGCCTTCCGCTGCCGCGTTGGCGTCGGACTTCTCACTTTTGTCTTCGGGTCTCCCCTGCAATAAGAACGACTTGAGCGAGGCGATGATGCCTGGAAAGGGCGCGGCCGCGCTGGACGTGCTCATGAGGTTGCACACCACGTCGAACATCGTATCAAAGAATGGCAGCGGCACCTTCGGCGCCAGCTTCATCGCCACCAGCACCTCGCGAGCGATGTCGCCATGCAAGTCGCACTGCGCGACAAGCAACTCCATGGCCTCGGCCGTCAGCTGGGTGTCGTCGTAGCAGGCAATGTCGACGAGTATGGGGACCAGCTTGTCGACATGGAACGTCGTGGACGTGTGACGCGCGGCCCCCAAGACCAGCGCACGGGGGTCGCTGCCGGCTGAGTGCGCGCCGGAGCTCACTAAGATGCCTGCCGCAGCCGCGCCAGTGGGAGTTGTTGCTGTTGACGCCGTGCTGCCGCCCGCAACGCACCACCGGTTCACGTCCTCGACGACGGCGGCGGCCTGCATGCGCACAGCCGACCACAGTAGGGCGTTGAGCACGCGGCAGCAGATCTCCTTCGTCCGCATCGCGATGAGGTTGTCCTCGGTGCGGTCGTAGCGGTTCCAGGAGGCGGCCGAGCGCAGCTTCTTGGTCGACAGTTGGTCCTGTTCACCGGAGAGAATTTTCAAGCACACGGGAATGAGCGTCTCGCATTCCGGGGCGGTGAACTGGCTTCGAACGATGAGTGCGAGCCACATTTCGAAGGTGGAGCCGATCAGCGTGTTGCGCGTCGTGTGCTCGATGACCTGGCCGCTGTTGGTCGCGAGAATGTTGAGCGTCGCGCGCTTGATCGCGTCGATGAGCGGCGTGTCAGGGAGGCCGCTGAGCGATTCGTGGCGCGGGCGCAATGCGCTTCCGGGCAGCAACGTCGTGATGCACCGCAGCTGTGTCGAGAACTGGCTCAGGTCGCGGATGACGTAGAGATGCATTGCGAGCCGGAAAAACGTGGCCCGCACGCCGTCGAGCTTGCTGGGCACGCCAATGCCGGGCGTCACGCTCAAGATGCGGCTCACGATGCTGTGAAGTTGGTCCCGGGGCACCATCGCCTCCACCATCGCGACGCACTGCGGCGACGCGTCCAAGCACAGCTTGTGGAGTAGATCGATCTGGCTCTCGAAGAACTTCACCTGCTTCGGGTCACCGTTGGCCAGGAAAGAACTAAGCGGAACGATGACCGCGCTGTCTTTGTCATGGATCGGGCTGCCCATCGTGGGTGACGCCGACAGGGCGGCGGAAGAGGACGATGAAGTGCTCTTCTCCTTCGCTGGTGCCGCTGGGGAGCCGTCCTTCGCCTCCTTTTCCTTTTTGGCGCTTGCCGGCGGCAGCTCGACGGCGACGTCCCCCGTGGCGAGGATGCGCGTCGATATGAGGATCGTGGGGTTCTCTCGCAGCACGAGGCGCGCGACGAGGTCCTGATTGCTGCGAATGCCGCGGTCGCCGACGGCACACATCGTGGACAAGAACTTCAGGTAGCCGGCGCTCTTGTTCTTTCCCTTGAGCAGTTTGATGTAATGATCGGCCGCCGTGCGGTAGACGTGCGACGGAAGCAGCGAGTTGTCGGTGAAGATGGCGAGCATGGTGTCCGCGACGTGCAGCTTGAGGCCGTCTTGGGAGTACATGTACGGAATAAACGGCGCGAGCTTCGCGGAAAACACGGGGCTGCCTTTCACCATCTGCTTCAGCAAGCGGTAGCAGAGGCGGCAGATGTTGTGGATCGACGACAGCGTCGGGTCGAGGAGGTTGTCAATGTTGAGGACGCCGCCCGTGAGCGGAAGTTGGGGCAAGGCGCTAAAGCCGACGGAGATGTTCGAGAAGCCGGTGTCACTGTCAACGACGGGCGACGGCGGCGGCGAGGTAAACGGGGCGACGAGGACGTTGAAGACTAATCGGTGGAATTGCAAGTCGAGCATCATCCGCTGGTTCTCGCTGATCGGCAAGCCCTCGCGCGTGAGCGGGTCGCTGTCTTCGCTGGTTGTGCAAAACCGAATCAGGTCGGTCAGCGCGCTCGTGGTCTCCTGGACCACGACGACGAAGCGCGTCAGCTTGAAGGCGCGGTCTCGCGGCGCCGCCACAAATTTTTGCGCGTAGCGTTGCAGAATGCCGCCGACGTGGAAAAGGAAGAACACGTCGCGTTGCAGCTTCGGGTGGACGTGGGACGGCAGCAGCGCGTCGTGACTGGCGGGGACCGGGTCCAAGAGGAGGTACGTCTTGCCAAAGCCGTTTCGTTGGTGGCGGAAGCTGCTGCTGCGCCCTAAGCTGCCCCCTGGGCCCACGAAGACGTCGTCCAGCTCGCCCTCCCGGCGCGTCAATTCGGTGCGAAAGTAGAGGCCCGAGGCGCGGTGCTGGATGCGGACGAGGTCGCGCGCGTGCACTTGGGCACTCATCATGGACTGCGAGCCCATAAAAGAGCTGACAAAGAAGGGCGAGACAAAGAAGAGGCAGGCCGCGTCCTCCTCGAACGTGGTCGGCGGAGCCACCAGGCAGAGTTTGAAAGCGGCCGGTCCGGAACGACTCGCGGCGTTGGATGTCGACAGGCCCTGGCCATTCCCACCTCCTCCCCCTTTTGAGGTGTTGTCGTTCCATTCAAGCTCGTCGTACGTGGACACCTCGCGACCGCCGAAGGGCGATATCGCCCCTGCCCCCATGCTCAGCGTCGAACTCTGCCGGGAGAGATTCGATGTGTTCATCGGAAGGACCGCCAAGTACATGCTCGTGGCCGCCTGTCGCAAGCGGTAGAGTTGGCCGAATCGCACGGGTCCGCCGGTCGTCGGGTCGAGGGCCTCGAACAGCCACAGCGCGCTGCAAGAGACAGAAATGTCGGCCTCGAAGGGGACGTCCTCCTTGAACGTCTCGTGCTGCGAAAAGAGCGGCACGTTCTCCAGGCTGCCATCGTCGTCGCCACTTCCACCCACCTTGTGCATGGAGCCGTACCGCGAGATCGCGGGAGACACACCCGCCGAGGCGGCCGCCGAGGCGCCATCCGTGGATTTTCCGAGCAACGGACTAAACTGCACAGGCGCGGAGCGGTTGTCGACGAGGCTCGTGCCACGCGACCGCGTACCGGTCTTCGCGCCGCCGCCGCCGGCCGCGGCAGGAGACCCTCCAGCCATGGCGCCGGCCGCCGTCGGGCCACCCCCTGGAGAAAATCCGGAAAGCCGGAACGACCCTGGAATGCCGCCTTGGTGTTTCGACGTCGGGGACATCACGGAGCTCACCAGCAAGGCTTCCTTCTCCCGGTGGAATAGCACGATCGGGCAGCCAGCTTTCAGCACCCCCAACGGCACGCCGCCTGGGCCCTTGTTGCCGCCCCCGGTGACCGGCCGCTCACTGCCGATGTCGTACCGGTGGAGCGTCCAAGACGCGGCGAACTCCCCTCCGTTCACCTCGGCGCACATGTCCTCCTCCGTGTCCGCGAAGGTCGGCGCGGTCAGCGACGTGACCGTGTCGTGCCAAACCCCGGACATGTTCATCGATCCCGAGAGGTCCGTCGGCACGGCGTTCGAACCCGCGCTCGCTCGCTGGCTGACGTGAAACGACACCTTGCGGTCGAACAGCTGCACCTGCACGCGATCGCCGGTGCACACGCAGTCCCCCTCGCTGTGGATTTTGAATCGTGGCACGAATCGAAATTGGCACATGTTGGTCACGTTGCTGTGCGACTCGTTGGGCTCGATGAGGGTGATCGTGTCGCACGTGGGGTCCGACGCGGCTGGCTGGGCCGCCATGAGGGCGACGAACATGCCGGAGTGGCGATGCTGGAGACAAAAGCGCGCTCCGTACGTGACGTCGGACGCAGAGGCGGAGGTGTGCGTTTCTAAGGGGCGGCAGATGGTGAAGACGGAGTCCTCGAAGGCTAGAAATGCACACTGAGGTGGCAGCGGCTCCCCGTCCGCGGAGCGGCGGCCGCGGCGGAGCAGTAGCCGGGGGTCTGCGTGGCCCTTGGAGGAGACGTAGGCGACCTGGCCGTCCCCTTCGTCCTCGTCGACGCGCAGGGCGATTTGGCTGCCAAAGCGTAGGGCAGCGCGCTGTCGTTCGACGGAAGTCATGTTTTTTCGAAATCAAAGTTTGATGTGCACCGTCGTCGTCGAATCGTGCACCGTCGTCGTCGTCGTGATGTGTGTGATACTAAGTTATCCAGTGGGTTGGAGGTTGTAGAGAAAAGAAAGGGAGGGAAACGCGGAGAGGGTCTGCGTACCCGCGCGAAACAAAAACGTTTTATTCGTCTCCGGGACGGCAATGAACATCAACGCTTACGCGAAAGAAATCGTCGGAATCAACGGAACACGCGAGAGCCCCGTGCGGTTTGACATTGACCGTCCGCACAAAAACACAGCGAGGCTGTACATCAACAAAATGGTTAGGAAGGGGGGAGCGGCGAAAAAGGGGGGTACACAGGGGCACTGCGCAAAGGGGCACACCAAAGGGGCGCACTTGCTAGAGGGGTAGGGGCGCGCGACACACATGAGCGGAGGCTTTTGTGTGGTTGTACAACGGCGACGTCCGTGCGTCAATGAGACGGCGGCTTCGTCGCAGCATTCTCGTCCTCGACGTCGTCGTCGGGACCAAGATCTTGCTCATCCGCACCTCCAGACGACGGCGCCGACGACGCGGCTTCTTCGTCGATGTCCTTACCGGCTGCCAGGCGCTTGCGCATGCGGTCGCTCGTGCGACGGAGCAGCACGGCAGTAAACGTCCAGGAGAAGAAGCAGCTCGCCGGGTAGCTACCGCGGGAAAACACGTCCCCAGCGCTCATCCCCTTCGTCATTTTCCTTGCCCGTAGGAAGAAAGCCGCTTTCGGCTTCGTCGCGTGGGACGGATCGAAGGCGAGCATGGCGTCGAGCAGCTTTTGGTTGATATGCTTCCGCATGTCTTCCCACTCCTTGACCGTGGTCGGCTTGGTGCCCTGCACGATCATGGTGGCCGCAACGATGTGGGGGATCACGGGAGGCGGGCTGTTGTACCCGGCTAGCTCTAATAGCTGATTCTTCGTCACCCCTTTGAGGTCGTGGATGGCCTTGATCCACAGCTGCTTCAGGAAGGCGATGCGGTCCTCTCCGACGGCCTTTTCGATGGAGAGCGGCGTCGTCAGGGTCCCCTCGGCGGAGGGCAGGGGTGCCTTGTGGACGGCGGCGTCGAGTAGAATGCCCAGAATCATCGCGGCCGTGCGGGCCATGACATCGTCGGGGGCCTCGAAGGGGTGCTTCTTGTTCGAGTGGACGTTGTCGACGTACACGATGCCGTACGGCGCCGGCTGCAGCCTGCCGGGGGACACAATGGCGGCCATCAGCAGCTCAGAGTGGTTCGGCGGCGTCTTGAGCGCGTCGTTCCAGAGTTTGACGCCGGTCCAGGCGGTGACTGCCTTGCGACTCGCGAAGACCTCCTTGGGATCCGTGGGTGGCGGCGAGCCCGGGGGCACGCTGGCGAGGAAGTCGTGAGAGGAGCCTCCGTCCGCTTGCTTCGTCCATGTCTTTCCGACGAGCCACTGCTGCTCATCGGAGGCGGCCACCATGGTCAGCGGCGCGGTCGGCGCAACGGGCGCCGCGGCCGTCGAGTGCGTCGACAGGAGGCTGACGTACACATTGGCGCCGCCCGTGCAAAGGGAGAGCCAATCGCACGCCTGTTCTGCGTGCATCGCACACACGTTCTGCACTAATCGGCGATCAACTAACGGCTGGACGTCACCGCGGATGAATGCTTCGATCGCGGCCGCCATCGTGTCGCTAATGCTGCCCGCGGGTGTCAGCGACACGCCCACGACCCATCCGATCTGGGGCGCGGCGGAGTGGGCTGCCTCGCTGATCGGCACAAGCAACAGGCATTCTGACGGTTTGGCTGCCGCCGTGCCTCGATAGGGCACGCACTTTGCGTCAACGGCGGTATCGGCGACGAGCACTCGCGATGGGGTTGCTGGAGTGAGGTGGACGTACGTGGAGAGAGTCAAGGACCCCGCACTGTCGATGCTGCGACCTAGGAGACTGGACTCAGCGGCTGCGCTCCCGGGATCCGCTGAGCCGGCGTGAATGCCGTTGTGGCACACGATGGTTGCCGCCGCACCCTCGCCATGGCGGCTCACACGAGCCACGTAGCAGTCGCAGCCCGGAAGGCCACGTCTCAGCGCGTGGCACAGCGCCGCCCACAGCGCGCCCAGTGAGGGCCAGTCGGCGGCCCCGTGCGGTGGCGTGCCGATGCTCAGGTGTAACGCCTTTTCCGACTTGGCCTGGTTCGTCATCGCGGTCGTCAACGCACGGCCAAGCGAATCGGCGGCCGCGACGAGCGCCGACGTCATCTGCGGGGTGATGCTTGCGTCCAGCCACGAGGGTCCGTCGTAACAGGCTTCCTCTCCAGCTCGGAAAGACGACGCGGGGTCCTGCGCGTTGCTACTCAGCGTATCGCATGCGATCACGGCGAGGACCGACTTGTGGCTATCGTTGGACAACACGGGAATAGCCACGAATTCACCGGTTGCGCCCGTTGCGGACAGCGGCTCACCGGTGCCCAAATGGATGAGCCCCGGGTGCTGCGCCACGTTGAGCACGTCTGTGGCTTGGCGTTCTTTGAGGCACGACACGACCATGGGAGCCGTGGGGTGGTCCTTCGGCCGCAGGGAGAGCAAGCCCGCGCGCAACGCGTCCGAGCAATTGGAGGAAGCGTAGCGAAAGTGAATGGAGGTGTCCTCCGGCGCGGTCTTTGCGCTCAGCATGGGGTCCACGAAGCCAACGTAGACCGCGGCGTGGAAGAAGGCGGCACCGTGTGCGAACTGTGACACGATGGACCCGGCGAGGGCGACGGCATCCTCGGACGACGCGCAAGAGCCCGCCTCTGCCTGCAGCCGTTGGACCACGCTACCCAGCTCGTGATGCATGCGCGCAATGCGCTTTTCCCGAGAGGCGAGGCGAGCGGCGATCCGGGCGTCGGGTCCGCTCGCGTCGTCAGAGGCGCTGATGCCAGCAGGTGCACTTGTCATAGCCTGGCTGGACGTGACATCGACGGTCGACTGGCCACTCTTCGCTGCGTCCCGGTCGGCCTTCGCCTTGTTCCGTCGCTCTTCTTCTTTGCGCCGACGCTCTGCCTTCTTCGCCTCTTCCGTGGCCTCGCGCCGCTTGCGGTCCTCTTCCTCTTGCTCCCTGCGTTTGCGTTCCAACTCGGCTTTCAGTTCTTCGGCGCGGCGGTTCTCTTCTTCACGGCGACGCGCTTCCTCCAACTCACGTTCGCGCCGACGCTGCTCAAGCTGCGACAGGATCACCTCCAGTTCGGCGTGGGCTTGTGTCTTCATATCGACAAGCCACGCCTGCCGCTCGCGGGCGAGGGCGTCGCGGACACGAGTCTCCTCTTCCTCGACATCGTGGCGCTGTCTTGCCTCGCGCTGGGCGCGCAGCTCGTCGAAATCTAGCAGCAGAGTGTGCATCACGGGCAGGTTGGTGCTCATGCGCTTTTCCTCTAGCCGGATCAGGTAGCTCACTGTGTCGTCGCCGTGCTGCTGTCGCTGCTTCTCCTTGGCCCGTCGGAGCTCCGCCAGTCGGTGCTGCTCGCGGTCATAGGCGTCTAGTGTGGCGGCCTGGACGCGCTTGCGCTGTTCCCATTCGGCCCACGTCTCCGTCACGAACTTGTCGTGAATGTCTGCGGCTTGGTTGGCCCGGCCGGTTCGAGCGGCGTAGAGGTACCACGGCTCGTTGAGCAGTACCTGACGGTCGTAGACGTCGTCAGCGTAGTCGACCTCAGGCACCGTGGTGCGGGGCAGCTGGGCAACGAAGTGAAACTCACGGGCTCGTTCCATTCTTCTCTCCGCACAGAACAACTTTCAGAATAATGTGGGAGGCTCTCTCTAACGTACGTGGGTCACTCTTGGAGGAGGAGGGCGGGGCCATCAATCGATCCAACCGTCATGGTTGGCGTCGCGACGACGGCACAAAGGTGAAAAGAGAGAAAGCGCCTCGTTTCGCTGCAAGAAAAAAGGGGGGTGTGGCGCGATTATTGTTCACGGGAGAAAGAGATGACCGGTCACATCCCCTCGCGACCCGCCTCATCCTTCGCGCGTCGCGCGCCCCTTCTCCCAAAGAAATGTATCTCTCTCTCAGTCTCTCTCACCAATCGTACTTCTTCCACTTCATGACCTCTTCAAGACGTGCAATGGTGATTCCGGCCAAGTGGCGGTCCCCTTGCGCGTTCGGGTGGCCGCAGCACGTGTCGTCCGTGGGCAGTCCTTCGGTCACATTCAAGAAGTGGGCACTGAGTCCGCGAATCGCCTTCGCTCGTTCGAGTACGTCCTCCACGTACGGGCAGTAGCCCTCGATACCGACGATCGGCCCGCAGGCGAGAAATACGTGAATTGGATGCAGCGAATTTCCACGCGTATACGCAAGCGTGATGTTGTGCAGGAGCGACATGTAGGCGCGCACGTATGCCCGTTCCACCGCGCCCTGGGGATTAGACGCGTTCAGATTGTCGTTGGAGCCTAAATTGACGATGACCGCGTCTGGAATGTAATGTGTCTCCTGGAACGGCCAACTCCACTCCGCCGTCGTCGCGACGGTGCGTGAGTAAATGGTGGGCATTTCAATGTCGCCGCCGCAGCAATTGCGAACTAGGCCGAAGCCGGACCACGCGATCGCATGGTACGCCGCGCCAAAGTACTCCGCGGTCAGGTACGCCCAGGACCGTATGAACGACTCGGACAGGTATCCGTTGGATTCGGCGGGGTTGGGTGTGCACAAGTTGCAGAAGCCGGCGGTGATGGAGTCGCCCAGGAACTCCAGGCGCAGCTCGCGTCGCACCGGCGACGGCGGCGGCGCCGTCGGCGGAGGCGGCTCCGAGAGCGTCACACTTAGCAGGCGGCGGCGAGCAGCAGGCGAGGTGGACGCGAAATTCCCCTCTCGCGGCACGGCGTCGGCGTCGAATCGCTGACTTTCCACGGCGCAGCCATAGAATGTGACGTAGTTCTCGGAGAAAAAGCGCCGATTGAAATCTGCTTCCGTCAGTTTGATCATCCAAAGCGAGACGGAGCCGCCCGCTGTTGGCATCTCCGGGCACGAGGACAGATCCATGACGTCGACGCTCGTGGGTTCATCGGAGGAAACCCAGGACTCGGAGGTGAACGTGACGTTGCAGATGGCTCGGCGCAGCGGGGGCGGGCGGCCGAGACGCTTGCCGGTCGCCGTCCACGACGCCTGGCCGTCGAAAAGGAACGCCTGAAATTGATGCGGCTGGTTCAGCGACGTGTTCGCACTCGTCTTGGCACTGAAGACGGCGGTGAGGACTGGCGACGCGGAGCTCGGCGGTACCGCAAGATGGCACCCGATCGCGGATCCCGGATGGTCGAAGTGGCCCGCGATGAGTTGGCCTTGAGGATTGAAGACGGGCTGGTAGCGCCCCATCGTGCTGATACTCGGTTGGGCCGGTGAAGGCGGGATTGGCGGCGGGACGGTCGGTGGCATCGTGGGCAGCGATGCGGCAGCCATCGAGCCCATCGATGACAATAGGAACGACAAGGTCCCCGCAACGATCAAAAATGTGGCTACCATCGCTCGAACTATTCTGTCGTACGCGGT